>Ga0194048_10000138_pt1 | contig 32517 bp, 47 predicted proteins | sample JunL225m_MetaG_FD_161685 | JGI IMG/M metagenome (GOLD analysis project Ga0194048, IMG submission 161685) | Anoxic zone freshwater microbial communities from boreal shield lake in IISD Experimental Lakes Area, Ontario, Canada - Jun2016-L222-5m | ecosystem: Environmental > Aquatic > Freshwater >...
ATGGCAGGCACAGGTATCACAGCTATTAACTCACTTACAGGAGCAGCTCAGACAATAGTTGCAGGTACAAGTGGAACTGACTTTGCTGTTAGTTCATCAGGCACAGCTCACACTTTAAATCTCCCAACTGCATCAGCAAGTAATAGAGGTGCTTTGTCATCTGCTAATTGGAGTACATTTAATAATAAGCAAGATGCATTAGTTAGTGGCACTACTATAAAGACTGTTAACTCTACTACTTTATTAGGTAGTGGTAACTTAGCAGTAGGCACAGTAACAGGAGTTACAGGTACTGCCCCTGTGGTATCATCAGGAGGAACAGCTCCTGCTATTAGCATGGCTGCTGCAGCAACTGCAACTGATGGATATTTATCTTCTACTAACTTTAATACCTTTAATGGAAAGCAGACATCCCCTTGGGCTTATAGACAATCAGGAAGGTGGTATAGTCCTTCTAACAATGCTTTATCAATTGGTTCATTACTAAATTCAACAACTAGAATTGTATTTCAAGCTGTAATTATAGACAGAGATATAACTATAACACAATTAGGGATTGCTGTAGTTACAATTGCATCAGCAGGTACGACTTGCAGAGTAGGTATTTATAGTAATGATGCAGCCACTACAAAGCCATTAACAAGGTTAGTAGATAGTGGTACATTAGCATTAGACTCAACAGGTACTAAATCAGTAACAGGATTATCAGTTGTATTAACAAAAGGATTATATTGGTTTGCATATACAAGTGATGCTTCGACAGGAACTATTGCAGCAGTTGCTAATTTAAATATGCCTGATGTAAATGGAGCTCCTGCTTCCTTACAACTTGGATTGATAACAGGCTATGCTCAGAATGGATTTGCATATGCAGCTTTACCTTCAACTGTAGGAACACTTTCAAACTTACTTTCACAAGCAAATTCTTATTGCATATTTTATCAATTTTAAAATGGGAGAAGATATAATTTATAAATGGATTCAAGATGGAGTTAATGAGGTAGTGTCAGTTACTCCTGTAGTTGATGTTAATTATATAACTTCAGGCTATGCTGACTTGGTAGCAGGCAAGGTTACAGTAAATAATTTTAATGCAGGTAAATCAGTTATCCTAACAAGGAATCAAGATAACACTACCTTAATAGGTAACTTATATGTCTATTCTCCTAACACTATTAACAATGTTAGTTTTGAGATTAGAAGTACAAATGCATCCGATAACGGAACAGTCTATTGGCAAATAGTAGAATAATATGAAGAAAACACTTACACTTATAGCTATCATCTTACTTATTGCAGGAGTAGCTCACAATCTTATCAGCTCTCCTGATGGCGCACCTTCAGGCTATGCAAATGATAAATCATCAAGCTATAAAACTTGTGCAACAAGTGGATGCCACTCAGGTACAGCAGTCATAGCTGATACTTCTATTGCAAAGATTATAAGTAACATCCCAAGCACTGGATATGTAGCAGGTACTACCTATACTTTCACAGCTACTGTAAACAAACCAGCTAATGTTAGATTTGGATTCCAAGCTTCGCCACAAGATTCAGTAGGTAACTACAAAGGCACTATGGTAGTAACTAACACTGCTAAAACAAAAATCACAGGTACTAAATATATCACGCATACGCAGAGTGGTAATAGCCAATCTTCATGGTCGTGGAATTGGGTAGCTCCTGCATTAGGCAGTGGTCAGGTAAAGATGAGTGGAGCATTGATGGCTGCTAATAATAATGGAGCTACATCAGGTGATTCAGTTTATAAAGTATCTACTATTGTCAATGAATGTTTTAAGTATCCTACTAATCTTATGTCAAGCCCTAAAGGAGTATCAGTTGCTATTAATTGGACAAAGATAACTTGTGCAACAGGGTATAAGATTATGTATAGAGCAGTAGGTGCTACAACTTGGAAGTATATTACTCTTCCTGATACAGCTACTAAAACTATTTATTCTTTATCTTACTCAACTGACTATGAATATCAAATGGCTTCATTGAATGGAACTGTTATATCAGACTATTCACCTATGAAGTACTTCACTACTCTATGTTCATGTCCTGCTCCTTCGTATTACTTAGATAGTTTAACATCTACTACTAATAGATTCAACTGGGTTGATGATGCTTGCGGTGTAACTTATAAGATACAATACAAAAAGTCAACAGCAACGGCATGGACTACTAGAACAGTAGGAGATACGATTAATCAGTACACTATTGGACCATTAGCACCTAACACTACTTATGTATATCAGTTCAGGAAGCAGTGCAATGCAACAGCAACTTATAATAGTACTTGGATTACTGGAGCATTCACATCAGGTCCTATCATCCAATCTCCTGACTTAGTTAAAATAACTACCATTGGGAATATGAAGATATATTATTACTCTGATGGAACTATTAAAAAGGTTATCTCTCAGTAATGGCAAAGGCGATTAAAGCAGTATCTTTATACAAGAACAAAGGTAAGGTCAGAAGGCCTGGCACTCACTCTAAAAAACGGAGCTCTAAGCTCAAGACTAGTAAGAATTACTTGAAACTAAATAGAGGTCAAGGTTAATGGAAACAGTTAAGATAGTATTTGACATTGATACTAAAGATGTCAAGACCAGTACCGATGAGTTAAAGGCACTGAATAAAGTTACCGATCAAGAAGTTGCATCACTTGATAAGTTAGGCTCTGCTGCAAAAGAAGCAGGGGATGGCTTTGTAAGTTTGCGTACTCAGGTGAAGCAAGCCAAAGAAGAGGCACAGAAGGCAGCAGATAAGTATGGAGAGTTTAGTAAGGAGGCTAATACTGCTCGACAAAAAGCTGGTCTATTAGCTGATCAGATGGGCGATTTGAATCGACAGGTAGGCTTATTGAATCCTGAAGCAAAGGCTAAAGCATTCAGCAATCTAGGAGGTGCGGTAGTAGGAGCATTCAGTGTAGCTACAGGAGCATTGCAAGCCTTTGGAGTGAAGAACAAAGAAGTGGAGGAGTTAGCTATGAAGCTACAAGGAGCATTGAATATAACGCAAGGGATTGCTTCATTTGGTGCTTTAAAGGAATCACTTCAGGATATAAAGGTGGTACTTGGCTTTACAACTGTTGCACAGGAAGCAATGACAGTAGCAACGGAAGCTGAGGCAGTAGCTTCTACGGAGGCGTCAATAGCAACACAAGGATTCACTGCATCCTTATTAACTAATCCTATCTTCTTAGTAATTGCAGCGATTGCAGCTTTAGCAGGTGCTATGATATTAATGGGCGATGATACTGAGGAAGCTAAGACTCAAGTTGACTTAATGACTGAATCACAGAAGGCATTGAGAGCTGCAACTAATCAAGCGGCTGAAGCATCTGATAATTTATTAGTAGCTCAAGGTAAGTTAGCAAAATCAACTGCTGATATTAATAAAGCTAAAAGAGATAGTGTTACATCTACTCAAGATTTGAATGAGGAATTAAAAAAGAATAGTTCAGATATAACTGATAATAATAAAATAATTACTAAGTATCAATATGATTTACAAAAGTATGCGAAGGCAAGTAAATTTAATTCTGAAGCTGTGGCAGCTGGAACTAAATCTGAAGCAGATGCAAATAAATCGAGGCTTTCTTATTTAAATGATAATACAAGAGCAGGATTAGCAGCTATAGAATCTAATAAAAAACTTGCTCAGAATAATAAAGAAATTACTGCAACAATTAAAGCTCAGACTGCAGCTACTAAAGATAATATTGAAACAATAATAGTAGAAGCGAAAACAGCAGATACAGAGAAACAAAAGCAAGATCAAAAAGAACTTTCTGACCTTGCTAAGCAGAATGCTAAAGAGAGAGAGGCGGCAGCTAAAGAGCAGTTAAGATTAGCGGATGCTTTAAGAAAGAAGCTTCAAGAGAACGCTATGGCAACAGAAACTGATCCAGCTAAAAAGATTCAAATGGCTCGTCAGTTCGCTAATGAAGATTATGCTATGCAGTTAGAAAGGTTACAAAATGCTAAAGCTACTCAAGATGAAATTGATTTATTGTCGGCAGGACATACTGATACAATTCAAAAATTAAATACTGATGAAGTTAAAATAAACGAAAATAAAAATACTCAAGTACTTGCAGCAGAAAAGAAACTACAAGCTTCATTACTAGCTTTAGCACTAGCTCAAGAAACTGATCCTTTAAAGCGTGCTCAGATTATAAATGATGCAAAGGAAACAGAGATTGATAATCAGTTAGCATTAGTTGAAAAAGGAAGTAAAGATGAAAAGGCACTATTAGCTGACAAAGCAACAGCAGAGATTGAAGCACAGAAAAGAGTAGGTGCTGCATTAGTAGAAATTAATAAAACTACTAACAAAGATATCAGTGAAGAAGATAAGAAGGCGGCAGATGATAAAAAAGCGATACAAGAAGCAGCTCTTCAATCTGCACAGTTTATTGGGGATACTTTATTTGAATCATCAGTTAATCAAACTAATGCAGAGCTTGCATTATTAGAAGAACAAAAAGGACAAAAGTTAATCAGTGAAAAAGACTACCAACAAAAAGTAAAAAAACTTAGGCAGAAGCAAGCTGAAGATCAAAAGAAGCAAGCTATATTTAATGCTACAGTTGACTTAGCTAGAGCAATTATTGCAGCGTTAACTATATCTCCTCCAGCATCAGTAGTGGCTGCTAACTTTGCGGCTTTTTTAGGAGGTGCTAATCTTGCTAAAATTATAGCTACTCCTATTCCAAGATTCCAAAAAGGAACTCTTGCAGTTCCTGGAGTAAACATGGGCAAAGATAGCGTTCATGCTATGCTTCAACCAGGTGAGGCAGTTATTCCAACTAAGACTAATAGAGCATACCATCCAACGATAAAGGCCATCTACGAGAAGAAGATTAGTCCATCAGAGATTAATAACTTTGTGATGAGCAGAACATCATCAGGAGGCAAGCAATCAATTACAGCAAATGTAGATACTTATGCACTGGGAAGAGCATTAGGCAAGAATAAGACAGTGGAAGTAGGTAATGCTAATATGATAGGCAAAGCAATGGCTCAAGAATTATTAAGAGGTAATAATTATCGCAGATCATGATACAATTTCTTTTAGATGATGTCTTATATGATTCTCCTAAAGGATGGGATGAGATTGAAACAACTATAAAGCGTGATTTTCAATATAACTCAGTGCTTGCTAATCAAGATACTGAAGTAGTCTTTAGCGGAGAAGGTTATAATTACCTTTATAATAAGCTGCAGACTGATGGATTTTGTACTAGAGTTAAATTTGAGGTCAGAATAAGTAGTGATGAATTAACTTTTAGAACATTATTGCGAGGTAATCTTTTTTTATCTGACATGCAGTTTAATGAAAGGACTTGCTTAGCAACTTGTAAGATTGAAGACAATTCATTCTTTGCAATGATCAACAATAACAAGGCACTTGTAACTTCATTAGATAGTGGTAGTAGTAAAAACGGAGTATCTATTACTCCTCCTGTAATTTATGAAGTAGGTTTCCAAAATATCTTATCATTAGCAATTGCTCAAACAGTAAATTGCTATCGTGTATATGATGCATTTGAGTATCTGATTAGCTTCATGAGTGATGGCAGACTTCAGTTTGCATCTGATTACTTACAGACTACTTCATTTACTGATCCCTTAGAAGCTAGTGTATTGGCTTATGGATGGAAGGGATTAGCAATAACAACAGGGATTAATATAAGAATAGGAGATACTGTTAATGATTTTAGTCAATCACAATTTAGTTTTGATAATTTATGGAATGAAATTAACAGAAGGATTCCTTTAGTGTTAATAGTTGAGAATCCATATAGTGAAAATCCAACTATAAGAATTGAAAATATAGGTTATCAAAATACTAATGCTACAATATTTACTGCATCTGATGTATATGAAATCATCAGCAAAGTAGATACTAAAAATATCTTTGCTAAAGTGAAAGTAGGAAGTAGTGTAACTGATAATCAAGGATTATATCCTGAACAAATTCACTTCTTTGGCTTTGGTCCTGAAGAGTATATTGTGCAAGGAGAGTGTAACATTGATACAGCTTTAGAGCTTGGCACTGACTGGGCAACATCAAGTAATGTCATTGCTCAATGTTTAAACGGAGCTCAAGATTATGATAGCAATTTATTCCTGATTGAAACGCAGTATCTAACATCTACTACTGGAGTTACTTTCAACTTACAAAATTTAGGATTAATAACTGCTCCAGTACCTTATTATTATAACACTAACTTAACAAATAACTATATTCTTAATAGATATAGAGGAGGATTGCCAGGTGATTTAGTACGATTTACAGGAGTAACAGGGGATGGACTATTTAAAGCTACTGAGAATAACTCATATGCAGTAGGTGTATTTACTGCAATGAAATTCACTAATGTAATCTTTAACACTGGAGGATATTTTGATGGTGCGGAAAGATATACTGCTCCTTTTACAGGAGTTTATACTTTTAATATTAAATCAACAGTTACAAGTGCAGGCTATACAAGTGCATTGCAAATTTGCACAGTAGGTATCTATGCATTTATTTATGATGCAGGCAATGTAGTTCAAAGTAATAATCAGTTTGGTTATTTAATTACCATGAGTCAAGCTAATCCTAATCAAAGTTATAATCATACTGCATCTTTAATTTTAAATGATGGGTGGTATGTAATATTTAAAGCTATAAAGATAGCTTCAATACCTGCAATCACAGCTCAAGTGCAAGCTGGCTCATCACTAGAATGCATCGATAACACAATAGGAGGAGGTCTTTTTGTACCTGTAAATAATACTGACTTTCCGATTTATCTTTATGAAATGACTTATCCCATGTGCCAGGAGGAGTTTGATACAATTATGGCAAACACAGTAGGTACTATACAATTTAACATGAATGGACAGTCTTTTCGACAAGGATCAATATCTGAATTAAGATTTAATCATCAGGAAGGCAAGGCATCCATTAAATTAATAAGTAAGAATAATGGCAATTAGTTTCATCCCCAATCAACCTATATTATTTGAAGATCCTCTATTTGCAGGACAAACCTGTTTGAATAATGATGTTAGAGCTTATGCTCAACTTGCTCAATCAGGAGATAATACTTGCATACAATGGATCAATGAGCCTATACTAACACAGTATAGTTGTGATATGACTAGTAATGTTGATGAAGTTACCAATGGAGGCTTTGATAATGACTTAACAAGTTGGGATGAATATGATTTCGCATCTGGAACTAACTTAGGAACTCCGACGAATTGGATATGGACACAAAATGGAGCAACATCTAATTCTACTGCAACGCAAATCGGATTATTTCAAACAATACCAGGAACAGTAGGCAATGTATATTTAATAAGCTTTGATTTTACTTATGATAATAACGGTGATTTCAAAATAGGATTTGGCGATGCTGCTGGTAACACTTGGGTATGGGTTAACTTATTAAATAATTTTGAAACTAATATTGATGGCAAAAGATGTTTATTAATTAGTTCATATATTGGTTTAGATTTTGCCTTTTACTGTTCAACTTCTGATGTAACAATTAAAAATATTGTTATTCGTGAAATAACAACTCCATGCGTAGGGTACGATATAGTTATTAATTCTCATTGGTCTTATGTAGAATCAGTGAATGGATGGCAAAAGATAGATGGCACTGCAGCAACTGCATTCCCTTTAGCACTATATAATAGTTTAGCAAATACTGATTATCGTTTGACTTATAAAGTGATGAATATGCATGAAGATGGAATAGCATATTTTGAAATTCAGGACAATGCTAGTGCAAGTATATCTAAGACTTATACTAATGGAGAATTTGTAGAGTATTTTAATTTTACAGGAACTAATCCTTCAAACATCTTAGCGAATCCTGAAGCTCAAAATGGAATTATATATGATATCAAATTTGAACAGATGAGTTATGATTATACGGTAAGAATTAGCAATCTTGATGGAAGCTGTGCATCTATTGATTACATTCCAACAAGTTTATCTTATCCTATTCTCTTTTGGAAAGATAGAATTATATGGTGCTTTGATTGGAATGCTCTTGATACTTGCGATGTACTAGGTAACATAACAAGTGGATGCTATAAAGTAACTATTTCTGATAATTATAATTCAATAGATTATTTAAGTTATACTAATATTAATTATACACTAGCAGCTCAACCATGTTCATTAATGATGATTACTTCATGTTCAGGGAGTGGTTTTGGATTTTATTTTAATGATACAGATCCTGCTGCTCCTACCTTTACATTAAGGCAACGGTTGAGAGTACTACAATTCAATCCTACATATCCAGCAAAAACGGAGGATTATTTATATTCTAATGGATTAATGAGTAGATCATTTGCTCAAAGCGGTAAAATAAGAATTGCATGGTTTGACTATGTTGATGAGCCTACGCATGATGTTATTAGAATTCAATTGCTATGTGAAACTTTAATAATTGATACTAATTATTTCTATTGTATGGTTGAAGATTACGAGCCTGAGTGGAAGCAAAATGGTCAATATAATTTAGCTCAATCAAAAGTAGCTTTAAGGGCAGTTGCAGAGCCTACTTTATTTAATAAATCATGTCAATGAGAGGAATAGTAACGATGGCTTTAAAGCATTCATTGTATGGCAGATATGCCTACAACCTTGCTCTATCAGCTAAGTCAGCAGATGTCAATATACAAGTAGCAGTGATAGCTGATGAAGCTGCTCTAGCTCACTTGCATCCTGGACAAAGGATGATATTTGATTATATCATTGAGCCTGCAGCATCTCAGCCTTTAGTAAACAAGTTCCATCTCGCAGAACTATCTCCCTTTGAAGAAACCTTATTCGTCGATGCAGATATGATTTTTAGTCCATTTGCTGACTTCAATGAGTTCTTTAGGTCTATGACTACAATTGATTGGACAATGGCTAACAGAGGCTCTGATGACTTAATCAAGGGAGTATCAGAGTGGACCACTAAAGCAGATATAGAAGAAGCTTATGGAGGAGTGAGTCAATGGTACGATTTATCATCGGAGTGGATATACTTTAAGAAAAACGACTTAACTTATACTATCTTTACAAATGCTGAGATGTACTATGAGGAGAATAAATTGAAGGTGAGAGAATTTGCAGGCGATAGACCTGATGAGCCTTACTTTAATTTAGCATTGATAAGCGTCAATCACCAACCTCATCAAGCACCTTATCAACCTACCTACTGGCAACCTGCTATGAAAGGCTTTCCTGGAGCAATGGCAATCAAGAAAGGATGGATGGCTTTTAGTGTAGGCGGTAAATTGATTCCACAACAACAGCAAGTAGTCTATGATGAGCTTGCTAAAAACGCATCCTTCAGGATGAACATGCCGAGTATGAAAATTGCTCAAAAATTTAATAAACTTAGTGAAAGAAAAGTAATTTAATGGCAGCAGTTACACCAGCATTCTTAGAGCCCTATCTAAGCAACAAGTATAGACATTCATATTATCATGATGCAGTAGAATTAGCTGAAGAGTTATCTATCCATGCAGATGGAGAATTCCCTGATGATTTAATATCAGAGAGAAGGCCTGCAGAGAGTGTAGAGATTAGAGATTATCGTAAAAAGATATTCACTCCAATCACTAAGCCAGTGTTCACCAAAGTGTACAACAGCTTGATGAAGATCCGTAAGTCTTCTGATTGGATGATTAGCTTCCCTACTAACATCCCTGCTATGATTGCAGAGGATGAAGCTCCTGAAGTGTATCTAATGAAGAAGCTGCCTCGTAATGGTAGCATTACTAATTGGATGTTTAGTGTTGCCTTCAAACCTTATTTGATAGATGCTAATGCAGTGGTATTAACAATGCCTATGCAATATGATATTCAGCTTAATGAATATTTTAAACCTTATCCTCGAATCTACACATCGGCTCAAGTACTTGACTATAAGATTAACGAATTTTATCTTTTGCAAGAAGCCGAGATGTTTAGCTATGAAGAGGATGATTATACTTATAGCAATGGCCGCAGATTCTTACTCATTCAGCCTGATGTATTTCAAGTCTTTGAAGAGAAAAATGGTAAGATTAAGGAGGTAATGCAGATAGTAAATGTGCTTGGATATATACCTGTTCGACATATGAATGGTATGGTATTTCAGCAAGGTAACCATTGCACCTTATATGAATCTCGTATCAGTGGTATAGTACCCATGCTTAATGAGGCAGTGCGTGAGTACAGTGATTTGCAAGCTGAGATAGTTCAGCATATACACTCTACCATGTGGAGTATTCAACCTCAACAGTGTACTCGATGTAAAGGAGTGGGTGAGATTCCTAGAGAGAACTCAGCTCCTATCTCATGTCCTGGATGCAGTGGCAAAGGTATCTTACCATTGAATCCATTTGAGCATGTCATTATGCCGATGCCTAAAGCAGGAGAGTCAGCAGTTCCTACTCCTCCAATTGGATATGTTACAAAGCAAACTGATATAGCTCGACTTCAGGAAGAGCGAATTAGACAGCATATCTATGATGCATTGAGTGCTATCAGCATGGAGTTTCTAGCTGAGAGTCCAATAGCACAGAGTGGAGTAGCAAAGCAAGTAGATAGGGAAGAGCTTTATAGCTTTGTTCATTCGATTGCAGAGGATGTAGTTAGGATTATGGATGAAGTTTGCTATGATATATTAGCATGGAGGCACTACGGACAAAGTGTAGATATCAATGAATTGATTCCTTACATACCAGTTCCTGAGAGATACGACATGCTTAGTGGCAAAGTGTTAGTCGATGAGTTAACAGCTATGGTAAATGCTAAGGTAGATCCTGCCATTATTAATGCAGCACAGATTGAATTAGCAGATAAGAAATTTAACGAGTCTAACATCAAAAATTTAGTGATACTAAAACTTAAACTAGATCCATTTGCTGGAGTACCTGAAGAGAATATTAGCTTACAACGCACTTTTGGAGCAGTAGACCAAAATGATTTAATCATCCATGCAAATATCAGCAAGTTTGTTTCAAGAGCTATGTCTGAAGTAGATGGATTTTCAGATTTAGCATATACAGAGCAAGAGTTAATCATGCAGAAGTATGCTGCTGAGATGAAGAAACCTTTACCTCCAACTCCATTAGCATAATACATGGCTAAGGCAGATGCTATAATAAGGCAGATTACAGACCTTATACAGACTCGGATTGATGCTTGGAATACTAAGATGCCAAAGCTGCAAGAAGATTCCTATAAGGTCGTATTAGAGCTTTCTGCTGAACTTGAAACAACTGCAGGACAAATCAAGCCATCAGTTAAGAACATAAAGACTATTGCTAAGATTAAAGCAGAACTTGATAAGACTATTTTTAGTAAGGACTATCAAGATGATCTAGATGCTATCATCAATGATTATAAAACTATCTCAGAGCTGCAGCAAGCATATTTCACAGCAGTAGTAGGTAAGTTCAAAGTGCCATCAGTACTTGAGCAGATTCAAAGTCTAGCTCAGGATAGTGTAATTAATCAGCTAGGACAGGATGCAATAGGTGCAAACTTCACAGGACCTATAAAGGACATCCTGGTTAAGAATGTAACTACTGGAGGCAGCAGAGCAGACTTCATCGAGCAAGCTCGTGAGTTTATTTTAAACACTGATAGCGGTGATGGCCGATTAGTGAGATATACAAAGCAGATAGTAACTGATTCCATGAATCAATTCTCTGCAAACTACAATGCAACTATAACAGATGACTTAGGATTGAAGTGGTACAAGTATGATGGCTCTTTAAAAGATACATCGAGGCCATTCTGCGATGCACTAATAGGTGCGAAGAAGTCATGCATGCCTTACATCCATGTAAGTCAGTTAGAAGAGATAGTAAATGGTCAGATTTGCGGAGAGCAAGTGCCACTTAATAATAATACAGGTCTTCCAGCAGGCATGATTGCGGGCACAAATGCCTCTAACTTCCGCATAAATCGTGGAGGTTATAATTGCAATCATCAACTATATCCTGTTAGTGCTGCAGCAGTTCCTAAAGAGTTAAGAGATAAGTTTAAAAACGCTTGATTGTAGTGTATATTTGTGTAAATTAAAGCTCGCAAGAGAAAACCTTATGACATTAGCTGAATTTATTCAAGAATTATCAGACAGAGTACAAATCGATGCTGCCGATGAGCAGTTAAAACAATTAGTAATGAATCCTGCACTCTCAAGTGTTCAGATTCCTGCTAATCTAATGGCTTCAGTATCATCTAAATTGATGACTGAGAACGAAGCTAAGAATAACTTCACAATCAAGAAGCACTTTACAGGCACTGCATTGAGTACTGTTGACAGTAAGATTAAAGATTTGCTTGATGAGTTTGGATTTGATGATGAAACAAAGACTAATATCTTATCAGAGCAATCTACTTACAATCGTATTCCAATGTTAGCCAAAGCTATATCTGATGCAAAGGAGAGGTCTATCAGTGCTACTGGTGGCGAGAAGAAGACTTTAGTAGATAAGATAGGCGAGCTTCAGAACTTGTTAAATGCTGAGAAGGATGGTCGTAAGTCTGACATTGATAGAGTAAATACACAATGGCAATCACAGCTTACAGATAAGGAGCTTTATGCTATGTTTAGTCAGTATAACTACGCACTAGACTTAGATAAAGACATCACTATCTCAACAGCTCGCAATCTTTGGGAGAAGAAGTTAAAAGAGAGAGGTGGTAAATATCAATTTACTGAAGATGGATTAAAGCTAGTTAATAGCGAATCATCTGACTTACCATTTACAATTGATAATAAGCAAGTAGATATTAAAACATTCACTGAGAATGTACTTGCAGAAGCTAAACTGTTAAAGGTGCAAGGCAATGGTCCAGTTCCTACTTCATCAACTCCTACCCCTGCTCCTGTGCAAGTCAATAAAACAACAGCTCCAGGTGCTAAGAATTTAGCAAGTAAAGCTCTTGCTGATTTTAAGGCAGGAAGTACAAATTTGTTATAGTCAATTCGTGATATGTGCCTTATGGGCAAATACAATAACAAGGATTAATATCCAATACAAGTACAAAGTTCAAATTAAAAATCTAATTATCCTCAAATAAAATGGCATACGGATATTGTGAAGCCTTGTTATTGCACTTAGAGTCAATAGCAGGCACAAATTATCCTGGTAAGAAAGTTACTGTACCAGGTTTCTTAAATATGTTGATCACTCAACCTGATCGACCTTTCGCTGCTGCGAATCAGGGCGGACACTACAAAGATGTTCGAGTAAAATACATGCCTCGTACTACTACTGCTCAAGTTTCTACTACTGACACTTGCTCTGTAGATTTCGTACCTGCATACCTTGAAACAAGTGTTGCAGTTGGTAGTATTGCTCAGACAGGTGTTTGGGTTTCTGATGATGTAGTGCGTCAATACTGCGAAGATGCTTCTCGTACAGTTGCTGTAGGTGTTCCTGCAACTACTTTGATGACTGAGCATTTAAACTCAGTACTTCATGCAATGAATGGCATCTATCAAAAGATGGAATACGAACTAACTGATGCAGTTACTTTTGGAAATCACCAAGCTACAGGTAGTGCTGCTGCAGTTACTGTTAACATCGAGCAAGATGGTACATTGAATGATTTAGGCACAGGTTTGACTAAGTTATTAATGGATGCTCAAGTAAATGAGTTCTGCCAAGCTCCTTTGATGGTAGGTCCATTAGGAAGTAAGTTTCATGCATTTGATATGCAGAAGCAATATCGTGCATTAGCTGCAGGCTCAGGATTTGATCCTGCTATGATGGCTGATAATTCAGGTTATTCATTCTACGCATCAGGTCAGGCAGCTTCAAGATGGGGTAATGCTAATGCGTTAGGTATGTTTGCTCAAGGTAGTGCACACTTAATCGAAAGATTAGACAATGTAGGATCATTTGCTGGTCAGCGTGGCTCTTCATTCTTTACAACAATCATCGATCCTCGCACTCAATGCTGGACTCCAGGTGGATTATCTAACATTCAGTTTGACTTACAAGTTAAGTACATTGACTGTCCTGATGATTTAGCTCGTTTAAATGGTGGTGGAGCAGTTGATCCTACTTCATTAGATGCAGCTCGTGGCTATGCATTAATCATTAAGAAGCGTTATGGCTTATTCCAAACTCCGACTGATGCATTTGATGCAGCAGATCGTATGACTGGAAGTAATGGCTCTTTGCTTTACACAATCACAAACTCTTAATTAATTTAAGTATAATCGGGAGGTGGGCAACTGCCTCCCATTTATAAAATAAAATATGAATTGTTTAACTAACTATATTGGCTTAAGAGGATGTACTACTGTAACTCCTGATTCAGGATTATATGTTAATGATTTGCCTGGCATCAGCCTTAAGCAGATTGTGAGCTTGACTAATGATGAAGAGAAGACTTATCTCGAACTATGGGATATGATTCAGCGTAGAGGTCAGAGTAGATTCTCACTCGATGTCAGAGAGCAGATGAGCAAATCATATAAGATTAAGAGTATTAATCAAGGTATCAATGTAAATGGTTTATCCACAGGCACAGGTACTATTGCTACAAATAATGAATTTGGATTTAGCATCGAATATGATACAATGAACACAGCCTTTGTGCCAAGTCCATTAAGTTATATTCATGTTCAACAAATCATTTTCTACTCCTCAGATTTAACAGGTGCTCATAATATCAATTTTTATGATATAGATATGAATACAGTTATTCTAACTTTGCCAGTAACATTAAGTATCGGTTACAATCTAATCGAAGTTAATTATACTTTTAATAATGTAGGAAGATTATTTGTAGGTATTGCTTACCAAGTTTCTGATAATTATACTTCAATCAAAGCACCAACTAATTATATGACTGGATGCTGTGGAGCTATCATTAGAGGAGCAAGTTTAGATATGGAGTATCATTTTGGACAGGAGCTGTATGGCTTTAGTCCAATCTTCACAGTAGGCTGTTCTTGGGATGGCTTAATATGTCAAAATAAAAATATCTTCAGCAGAGCATTTTGGTATCTATTAGGTATCGAGGTCCTAACTGAAGTAATCTATTCTAGTAAACTAAATCAATTCACTACTGTAAGCTTGCAAAAAGCTACTGATCTGCGTACTGAGTACCAGGTCGAGTATATGAAAGCTCTTGAGCAGATATGCTCAGGGATGAGTCTAGACTGCGATTGCTGTATAGAGTGCTCAGGTAGTGTTCAATTAATCGAAGCAAATCAATTTTATTAATATGGGATGCAACTGCGGTAAGCCTAAAGGTGGGAAGAAGTAATGGCAAGTACAGATACTTCTGCCTTAGTAAAGTTAACTGCTAAGCTTCAATCGCTTGAGCAGTCTGATGCTTTGCTTAGAGAAGTAGCTACTACTATGCTTGCTGAAACAAGGCAACGCATCCATGAAGATGGAAAGAATGCAGCAGGAGGTAACATAGGTACTTACAAGAAGTCTTATCTAGAGTGGAGGATGGAGAATGGATATAAGAGCACAGGCTCTAATGTAAAGCTATTCCTTACAGGTCAGATGCAGAATGATTATAAAGTAGTGCCTCAGAGCAAGACTAAATATGGCTTAGGGTTTAGCAATCCTTTGGATGCTAATAAGGCAGGATGGGCAGAGGAGAGGTTTGGTAAAATATATGGTTTAACTGCTGATGAACAGCAACTGGTGCAAGACATCTGTGATGAGTTCATCGCTAATCTATTTAAGTAATGCCTTACATAAACGAAATAGTAAATATCATCAACACTACCTTAGCTGAAGGAAAGCTAAAGAGTAGCAAATTTAATAAGCAACTGTTTGGATTATCTGAACTGTTGCCTCGTAATTACCAAGATAATCAGGATGCAATTCCTGCAATGGTATCTTTAAATAACTCAGCACAATTCTCAGGCTTTGATGATAGATTCAATATTGTTATCTATCACAGATGTTTGAGCACTAATATAGTTGAATCGCCTATTCAATTCGGAGATGGCTTAAACACCGCACGAGAGGAATCGGAAATGCGGATGATAGTCTTTGCCGATAGAAACGCAATTCAACTCCAACCACAGCAACTGAGCTTCTTGCTGACCTCTGCTACTCAACAGCAGTTAAAGTACTCTAAAATCTCTTCTTATGCAGGTTTGTATGGATGTACGATTGAAGCTAACACTACCAACTATGATGGCGTTTCGATTTATCAGAACGAATACAAAAAACCAGCTCAGGAATATCCTGTGCAACCTTTTCAGATTTACATGGCTCATGATTATAAGATCACGACTGACTACGATGTTTCATGTATCTCTGATTGTTTAACTTGTTAAAAAATATAAAAAAATGTCTGTTTATTATCCATCTTCAAACTGCGGTGGTGGGAGTATTCCAGTTTACTCCTGCAATCCATGTCCTGAATACGAATATTCAAGGATAAGATCTATCGCATTCGTTAAAAATACATGGTCATTTGCTGATCCGGCTGACTCAACAGAGTGGGATTCTGCTTTAACAGCAGGAGCTGCTATTGTTATTTGGGCAACATCTGGAACTTATGATGGCTCTACAATCGATGAGCTTGTAGGATTTGGCGATGCTGAAACTCAAAACGGAGGTGCTACGCATGTCCTTACTTACAAAGATCCTAACTCTACTACTAACTGTAACTTCTATAATTCAATTAAGAACTCATCAGATTATACAGTTTGGTTTAGAACATCATCTAAGATTTGGTCAGCAGGGCAGCCTGTAACTATCACTCCTAAGTTACCAGTATCTGATAACTTAAAGGATGTACTTACTTATGAGGTAATGGTGAAGTGGCAGAATCCATTGTTACCATGTCCTTATGATACTCCTGAAGGAATCTTCGATCAGTGTTACATTCCTATTGTATAACAATGAAATAAGGGTGGTTTCACAATCGCCTTTTTTTTTATTATGAGCAATAATATAAACATAGATAACAACTCAGCAGAAGGATTTTTGTTGAGTGTTACTTTAATAGCATTTGGCAAAGTAGCTGAATATATTACTGATGTTCAATTTGGCGAGGTGCTAAAAAACACTGCATATACCTTATCAATAATTGTTGCTGCTGATACTTTGTTAGGTGGTAAGATTAAGAAATGGATTGCAAAGTTTTGGAAATAAAAAAGCTGACTATAAATAGCCAGCTCTCTCAATCAAACCTAAATTTTTAACAATCACTACAAAGATAGTAAATTATGAGATTAATAATTGTTTTAGTTTTATTATTATTTGTTGCATGTACGCATGAGCCAGTTGAAGTAATTCCTGGCCCATGTGCTACAATGAATAATATAAAATATGCATCGGACATTAAGCCTATAATTCAACAAAATTGTGTAGGATGTCATTCAGATTATATTTTTTATGATACTCTCAATGCAGTGATTAACAGTGGAGCTTTCTATAAGAGAGTGCTTCAAATAAGAAATATGCCTCCATCAGGACCGATGGACACATGCGATTATATTATACTTAAAAGATGGATTTACAATGGACACTCCAACTAAAAGCTACTCAATTAGATTAAAGAATTACTTTGCACCTACTCCTAAACTATTTAGAATGATTGGAGATAGTTTATTAAGTCTTGGTAGCTTGTTGACTGGTTATCAAATACTTTGCAATGAGAAGACGCTTGCCTTAATTTCATTAACACTGACCATAATAGGCAAATTCCTAACTAACTTAGCATCATTAGATGTTAAAGATGAAACGACCAATTAAAAGTTATATTCCTGAAATATGCTTAAGTATATCTATAATTTTATTGTGGTTATACTTGCTTATATGGCAGTTATAATATTTTTTATTTGTGTAGTACTGCTCAATGCAGTAGTCCTTATAACAGCTAAAAGCATTAATCTTTTTAAAGGTAAAAAGTATGGACAGCACAGATTTTTTAAAGGTAATGACAATTGTTTATGAGAATGATGATCTTGATGACATCATCGGAAATACTAACTCGAAAACCTATAAGCGTCTAATAGTTTTACCCTATGAAAATATATTTATTCTTCAAGAGGGCCTTGATAAGCGGCAGAGTGAGATTCATCTTATTGATGGCGATGTTATCATAGCACTTGAAAATATTACAGTCTTAGAGGAGCTATGGCATTTGTGGTACACTAAACATAACTTACTACAATTCTACACTAAACTAAATTGAAACAAGAACATTCGGACCTTTGCAAGTACTACTTTAGAGGCCGCAAATTATATGATGAATACTTCGAGAAAGTATTAGAATGGGTATTAGCAATGCCCAACGCAACGCAAGTAGATTACAAGAAGCACTGGAGAACTTTAACTACAAAAGAATATAGTGATGTATCAACACGAATATTAACGGATGCCAGGACAGTAGCAAATCATCTATACTACAAAGTAGATATATTAGATGCTCCTGTTTCTATTCCTGACTTTGAAGATGGACTTACATCGGACCTTAAATGGCATGTAGTTAATCATAAAAAGATGCTGATACTATCAGACATTCATTTTCCTTATCATGACAAGCAAGCTCTAATGGTAGCACTACGCAAAGGCAAGCAGGAAGATGTAGATAGCATCCTACTCAATGGAGATATACTTGACTTCTACCAGCTCAGCAAGTTCACTAAGGACTTTCGTAAGCCATCAGTAAAGGCAGAGCTTGACATATTCAGATTCTTTATTGATCAGCTTAAGCAACGCTTCCCTGATGCAGCCATATACTATAAGACAGGCAATCATGAGGTGAGGATGGATAGATGGATAAAGCACAATGCTCAGATGTTTGATGGCATGCTAGACCTGGAGCACTTAGTCAACTTTGAAGATGCAGGAATAGTTTACCTAAAGGATAACATCGGAGTTAAGTTTGGTAAGCTTAACATCATTCATGGTCATGAGGTGAGAGCTAATGGCTCGCTAGTAAACATTGCTAGGACCTACTATATGAAATGTAATAGCAACATATTACTAGGGCACTGGCATCAGGCACAGGAGTTCAGCACTAAGACCTTATCAGGAGAAGTGCATGGAGCATGGGCAACAGGATGTTTGTGTAAGTTAGATGCTGACTATACCTATGGTATCAACTCCTGGAATCATGGCTTTGCAATAGTAGAAGCTACTGATGATGCAGGTAACTTTAAAGTAAAGAATTATAAGATAGTGAATGGAGAGGTAGCTTAAAGGAGTCGAATTCGACCACTTTAAAAAAATACACTTTTTTTAGTATCTTTACAATGCGATTTCTTTTTTATAGTGTTAGTTTCTTTCCTTTGAGAGCCTCCAATCGTGGGGGCTTTCTTTTTTATATGAAAGTTTTTGCCTACAATATCAGCAAGTTAGCATTTTTATAGAAAAATATTTGTCATTATCTAACTATGTAATTAATAAGTTAGTTACTATTGCAACATCAATCGCACTAACATGACAACAGAAGCAATCAACGCATCATTAGTAGCTGCTCATCTAACAGGGCATTTAGAAGCAAGGATTAAAATGGCTATTCAAGTAAGAGATTATGATACTGCCATATCGCATCTTAAAGCATTAACAAGAGCTTATGATGGCAATGAATTTAATCAAGCTTGCCATGATTGGCTTAGACAATTTTACAAAGAACTAGAACAATATGAAACAATATCAACTAAAAGAGCTGCGAGATAATCTCAAGTTCGGAGATGCTAAGGCAATCTCAGATGAATGCGGTGTAAGTACTACCACATTTCAACAAGCACTAAGAGGAGAGATAGACACTCCTGCATCTAAAATAGTAATTGCTATCACTCAGAAATTAGTGGAGCAAAGATTAGAAAGAATTGAATACCTAAGAAAAGTAGTCAAGCCTTTATACATTCGTAACTATGAAGGATAAAATATTTACAAATAACATCAATTTATGGATGTACTGGTGTTCACAGTTTGACCATAATCCAAAAATCTCTACAGTATATGTTACAAAATCAGGAAAGCTATTATATGAATTTGACAAAGCAAGAGCTCGAACTCTTATCATCGGTGATCAGGATTGAGTTTGACTGCACTCACTCAAGTGATAGAGCAGAGCAACTAATCCAATTAGCTATATCTCTAGAACTCTATGAGCTAGTCATAGAAATGAAAAAAGACTTAATATTTAAATAGAAACAAAATGACTGAAATCGCAAACATCATTTATCACACTGATTCATATTGGACCAGTGCTGACCAGGACAAAATTGTCCAAGCTCTGCTAAGCTTTCACAAAGCAGACATCAAAATCACTAAAGATAAAACAGTGCCAGTAGGCAGTGGCAGAACTCGAAGCTATACAACGCTTGATGAGATTCTCAGCAAAGTTAAGCCAGTACTTGCAGAGTGCGGATTAGTAATCCAACAGCATCTAGCAGGAGGCGAACTAATCACAATGCTTATGCACAGCTCAGGTCAGTTCATTGCATCTAAGTTTACATTCGTAGCTATGCAAGGTAACAACACTAACAACCTGCAGAACGCTGGAGGTGGCTTGACTTACTTGAAGCGTTATACTATCTCTGCATTACTACAGATTAACTCTGATGAAGATGATGATGGAGCTACCTCTGATGCAGTAGTAAAGCAAAAGTTCCCTGATAACAAGATCAACGAAACTAAGGCATGGCTTGCTAATGGAGGAGATATCAATGCAGTGAAGCAGAAGTACCAACTAACAGAATTGCAACTTAAACAACTAACTGAATTATGAGAAATAAACCTGATATCAGAGATATTGTTTACTACGGAAGTGAAGTGAACAAGGATACAATAAAAGAAACATCATTAGCATTAATTAATGACATTGATGAAGGACATATGCATCCATTACAAGTGGCTGCTCAGTTCAAATTTGTTGAAGATGTAATTGCTAATGTAAAGGAAGAGCTCAGGCAGAGAGTAGTAGCTGAGCAGACTAAGCATGGCAAAGAAGTAATGAGCTATCAGGGTGCAAGCTTTGACATCCGAGAGGCTGGCATCAAGTATGACTACTCACAATGCAATGATACGATTTGGAACGATTTGAAACAGCAGTTAGACAATTTAAATCATAAGATGAAAGAGAGAGAGGCTTTCCTAAAGACTTTAAAAGAGCGATTCACTTACATCGATGAGAGCACTGGTGAGATTATTACTCTTCATCCTCCACAACGCAAATCCACTACAACCTATGCAATATCATGGAAGAAGTAGAAGAGATAACTGATCAGCAGTGGGCATTGTTTATGTTCATTAGCTTAAGTCAGCAGGCTGAGATGTGGGGTTATGCTTTGAAAGGAACTCTCCATCAGCGTAGCAAGTTACTTTTGAATAATTATTTAGCTGCTGCCAAGATGTTCAGTGAGCATATCAGACCTGACTGCGATATGGACCAACTTCATGAGGATAGTATTGTATGGAGTCAGCTCATGGATTATATGCGAGGTAAGACTCCAGCACAGAAGATGTTTCTTTACGGAGGCTTACAAGAGTTCTTTGAGAGATATGAATCTAATCATGAATCATGGCATCTATGTGAAGTATGTGGCACTAACTACGACCTTAAAGAATCTTTAAACTGTCCTAATTGCAACGCAGATGAACTATCGTAAAAGTTTTTTACTTACGCAGAGAGATATTTTATTTGATCAGTATTTAGATACTATTGATAAGATTAAAATTTGGAAGCTTAAAATTAATCAAGAAGGCGATTTCCATAAAAGACAAAGCATAAAAGAATTAGTAGAAGTATTTCAAGAGATTAAAATAGATATATCCAAAAGACTTGTGTACTACGACACAGCCATCAATGCTTCTGAGCATACTCAAGATATTTATATAACTAGCATACAAATAAACTAACATGAAACTAATATCAGAACAAATCAAATCTATGCTTATATACGAGCAAACTAATTTTGAGTGGAATCAATACACTCACAATATGATTAACGAGCTTATAGAGCTTTGCAATAGCCTTAAAGGCGAAGAGCTCAATAATGTATCAGCAGCTTTCAGAGCAGGCTTTCATACGGAGGATAAATGGTCCTTAGAGCTTGAGATTTATGATCACATTCTTATGCATTATAATGAGGAGGTGCTTACCTATGATCAGTACCAGGAAGAGAAGAAGAGCACTGCATTCTTTAAGAAGAACTTTGTCGATGAAGGAGGTCAAGATTAGCAAACGGTTACAAATTGTAACCATCTGAGTAGTCCTAAAACATCGGACATCTGATAAATTTTAGGAATTGTACCAAATAGTATAATACCAAACAGTATAAAGTTTATACCCAATAAGGTATGATATAGTCAATAGTTACTTAATTATACCTGATAGGGTATTAAAATATGAACAGCAAACAAAGATCATTAGCAAAGACTATTACTTACAGATTAATCAGCTCAGCTATTGGATTTATTGTTGTATCAGCATTATCTCACAATGTAAAGGTAGGTGCAATGTTCTCAGTAGCTGAACTAATCTACAAGCCACTCCAGTACTACATTCACGAAAGGATATGGCAAAGAGTTAAGTGGGGTACTAATAGTACAGTTATTAACAAAAATACAAACTAAAGAGCAATACAATACACTTATGAAAGCAACACTAGAATTTGACCTAAATGAGCCTGATGATATTAAGAATCATCTTAGATGTGTAAAGGCAACTGATATGGCACTAGCTCTATGGCATATTAGAATGATGCGTAAGGAACTGGAGCACATGGAAGATGTCAATGAGCTTACTACCGAAAATGTAATGAGTAAGATATTTGAAATCCTTGATGATCATAGCTTAAATACTGATGAGCTTATCTAATAATTTGTTTATAAATAATATAAAAGTGTTAAAATCTTTGATTGATACTTTTATTAATATTGTACCGAACTCGCAATTCTAAAAAACTAACAATATGTCAAAATCACTATGGAGATTAGAATTCTCCGAACAGCAGCAATGCTTTCACCAGGACTGTTATCCAACTAGACATCAGCCTAACACTAACAGCTACTTCACTTTATTTGAGAATGCAACAGCTCAGCAATGCCAAGCATTTATTAAGTATATAAGAGCAAATGAAACGGATTATATCTTAAAAAATGAGATACTATCCTGGAGAGATAATTTTTTAACCTTAATTAATTAATAACATGTCAACACAACTGAAATTAATGATGCTGATTGGTAAATCAGTATCGACTGGGAAACCTGTCTATGAACTTGTCGGCTTCGATGTCAACAACATTCAATCAATTGCTCCTGCCATCTATGAGTATGCAAACAGGAAGCTGAAGCTAACTAAAATTGAATTCCTTAACAATGATATAGTCTATGTCAAGGAGAAAATTCAAAATTTTGTAATCTTTAAAATGATAAAAAATGGATAACAGATTTGTTCAACTAAAGCACATGGTCCGCTCAGAGCGTGAGAATGTAGCATATTATGAAGGTGGAAGAATTATTATTAATTTAGACCATATAATTAGTTTAGTACCGCATCAATCTTTAATGGGATATTGGACTATTCAAATGACAAACAATATCACTTATGTGGTAGATCATAGCATCCTCAATCACTTTCCAATTATGGGCGATGATTATTTAGACCAAAATATATTTTAAATCAGTAATTTAGCACAATGACACTACTACAACTAACCCAAGCAATACATGAAGCAAAGTTCAAAGATTCGCCTAATTGTGAAACTCGTAAGGAACTCTTCCCTACTAAACCATTCTCCGAGAAGGGAGCTAATGAGCTAACTAAGTCCATTGAAGCTTACATAAGATATCATGGCAACTATGCCGATAGGATTAATAATACAGGCATCTATGATACTAAGCTGAAACGCTTCAGGACATCTAATACTCGCAAAGGCATAGCTGATATAATGGCTACAAAAAGAATAGAGCATCAAGGCAAATTCTTTGCTGTTACTGTGGCCATTGAGATTAAGTATGGCACTGATAAGCTTAGTGAGTACCAGCTACGCATCAAGGATGATATTGAAAGAGCTGGAGGAGTTTACATCGTGGCTCGCACATGGGATCAATTTATAATCGATTGGAATAAAATATAAAATGAAAAAAACCTTAACAATTATGCTACTCGCTTTCGGGATGAAGGCCAGTGCACAGGATCAGTCCTACGATCAGATGAGTAAGATGCAACTCACTAAAATCTATCTTGAACAAGTGCAACAGCTCGCATTAGCTGCACCATTCGCATCATTCACTATGTCTGATACTACTGGAGTGATTGACATGCCTACAAGCAAGTACTTAAAGAATAAGCGTGATGCTGTATCTAAAGTAACTGCTCAGTATAACAAGGTAGTCAATGTCCAGCTCTATGAAGTAGTGCCTTATGCCGATAAGACGCAGATAATCCAGGCTATCCTATTTCTTGAAAACATTAATGCTGTAATAAAATGAGAAAATGGCTATACATCGGAGCAGCCTTTAGTGTCTTAGGCATTGTGCTACTGTTGACTAAATGCAACAAAGATCCTAAATTAATCATCAATGATGATTATGTTCCAAAAAAAGAGCAGACTATTCAAAACGCTAAGCACAATCTACTTGATAGCATAGCATTAGTAAGAGCTCAGGATTCAATTACAATATTGAATAACATGATTAAAAACAATATCCAAAAAGTTAAATACATTAAAATCAAATCAAATGAAAAAGCTAATAATGTTAGTACCTGGAGTACTGCTCAGTACAATGAGTTTCTCTCAGACCGCTACAAAAATCGTAAGTGAGAAGGATAGCACTGTAATCATGAGCAAGAAGCTTATAGGTTACATGATCCAAGACCTTATTAATTCAGATGCCGATAAGACTGCATTAGGCTTATTGCAAAAGAATCTTGATTATAAGGATTTAGTGATTGGACAAAAGGATGAAATCATCGGTAAGCATGATGCATCTATAAAGGCAAAGAACGACCTTATCAATGAGTACGAGAGTAACGAGAAGGATATGGTCATCGCAATGGATAAACTAAAAGAGAACTTGAATAAGAAGAAGCAAGGTAATGTCTTTTGGAAGTCTGCTGCTGCAGGTTTAATAATTGGATTAGTGGCAAATCATTACTCATGGAAGTATGGAGGTAAGCCATGATCAAAGCACTAATCCCATTTATGATAGTAGCACTAGCTTATTACTTTCAATGGCAGGCTAATCGATTAAGAGCTTCAAGATATAATGTAGCTAACTCGTATGCTTTGGGCAAGATGTATAAACAAGTGAATCGTTACGAAAATTTATCAAGAATAATTTATATAGTTTCAGTATTTATAACATGCATCCTCTTTTTATTATAACCAACCTATTCGTAGTGTTTATGATGCTAATATTTTTAGCACTAGCATACTTCGAACATAAAAAACCTAGACTCTAATGTTAATCGGAAAGTACCTAACACTTGAAGAGTGCTGTAAGTCAGCAACAGCACTCAGGCTTGGAATCGACAATAAGCCTAACCAACAGCAGATAATTGCACTTAATACTCTTGCTGTTAACATCTATGATAAGTGCTGTGAGAAGTTCTTAGTCAAGATACCAGTAGTATCAGGATTCAGAAGTAAAGGCCTTAATGATGCTATCTCAGGAAGCTCGCAAAGCTCTCAGCACATGAGAGGTGAAGCATTTGACTTAGACCTGGATGGAACTTTTAATGGAGTAAATAATGCTCAGCTATTCGAGTACATCCATTCGCACCTTCCCTTTGATCAGCTAATATGGGAATTCGGTACTGAAACATCCCCTGCATGGATTCATGTCAGCTATGATGTATCAGGTAAGAATCGTAAGAATGTATTTAAATCAGATAAGGATAATGGAAAGGTACACTACAAACCATTTTACAAATGATCTGATGATAATGCTTTATCCTGATATGCCTACACAGGATTTAGCGGATGAACTTAATCTTCCTATCCATAAAGTTTATCGATTAGCTACTAAGCTAAAGATTAAAAAGTCTAAAGAATTTCTCGACAACTGGGAGCTCTCAGGTAGAGGTAGGATGATTGAACTGGGCAAAGCACATCGCTTTAAGCAAGGACATATGTCCTGGAATAAAGACAAAAGTCCTAAAGACTATATGCCTGCTGAATCTTATGAGAAGTTAATACCTACTCAATTTAAAAAAGGTACTAACCCTCCTAACACTAAACATGATGGAGCTATCAGCATCAGAAATGATAAATCAGGTGCAAAATATAAATACATCAGATTATCTAAAGCTAATTGGATGGCTCTCCATGTAAAAATTTATCAAGAAGAGTATGGTCCTATCCCAAAAAATCATATCATTGTATTTAAGGATCGCAATACTCTTAACTGTACACTTAACAATCTCGAATGCATTAGTAAAGCAGAGAATATGCAGCGTAATACAATCCATCGCTACCCTGCTGAATTAAAGAGTGCAATCAAAACTTTATCAAACCTAAAAAAACAATTCAATGGCAAAAAACAAAATCACTGATCTGCGTGATCATTTGTTCGAGATAATCGAACTACTTAAAGATGATGAGCAAACGCACATGACAATCGAAAAGGCAAAAGCTATTTCTGATGTTGCTCAAGTAATCATCAATACTGCTAAGCTTGAAACTGATTATATCAGGGCAACAGATGGCATCAGAAGGACTAACTATGAAACTAAATTCTTAACTGAAAACTTACTTGATGATGAATCTAAATCTTGAACTACTGTTCTCATTCCTGAGATGTCGTAAGATTAATGGGATGCCATCGCAGATAGAAGTCTTATCAGCAATCCAACGCACTAAGACTCGCACCTACTTACCTGAAGGATGGCAATGGAGGTAAGTGTTTATAAGACTCACTTTGAAGTTGAGCATGGCTGGACTATGAATGTGGAGGATATGCTTAATCGTATCAAAGATGAACAGCATAATAAGCACCTTGATGTTATATCTAAACTTCGTGCTCTTCCATCAGATGATGAAGAGAAGGAGCTCAAGAAACAACTGCCGCTTATCTGCTGGTCAGGAACTTTCTTAAAGCGTACCGATAAAGACTGCAGCAAACATTCAGGACTTATCTGCCTGGACTTCGATGATGAATCATTTGATAGTATCATGCAGAAGAAGGAGTACATATACGCTGCCTTCATATCTCCAACAGCTACAGGAGTAAAGGTCCTGGTACGAATCCCTGAGAACATTAAAGATCATGGCGATTACTACCTATCCCTATCCGATTACTTTGGACTGCCTACCATTGACGAGAAATGCAAGAACATCTCAAGAGGTTGCTACCTATCTTATGATGCTAACCTATATCATAATCCTGATGCTCCCATCTTCTATAAGCTCCTACCTAAAAAGGAAGTCAAGTACGAGAAGCAACAGTCCAGGAATCCTTACTATGTTAACTCGGATGATAAGATTATTGAGAGGTTACTTAAGCAACACTCTCAAGAGTTTAGCAAAGGCAATCGTAACAATGCCTGCTACATCTTAGCATGTGAGTTCAACAGATTTGGAATATCCGAATCATTAGCAGTCTATAATACTTTACCATTTGCTGATGAAGGCTTCTCTGAATCAGAAGTGCGAAGGACTATCCAGTCAGCTTACCAGGCTAATGCATCTGAGTTTAAGAGCAAATCATTTACCGACTCATCAATAGTTAATAAAGCTCAGAATCTGATTAGAAATGGATTTACTCGTGATGAAGTAATTGAAGCTTTAAAGAATGAAGATAAAGTACCTGATGAAGTAGCTAATGAAGCAGCTAATGAAGCTCAAAATATAATTGATTCTTCTTTCTTTTGGAAGGTTAATGCAAGAGGCCAGGTATCAATTGATAATACTCTTTTGGAGAAATGGTATGAAGATAATTCTATCTTTCGTTTTATGATGACTAAGAAAGATTGGATAATGATATATGATAATAACTGTCATATATCTGAAATTACTATAGCTGGTATAAAGGAAAAAATTAAAGATTACATGATTGAGAAAAAATGTAATGAGCATGTGAAATCCCAAGTTATTAAGAAGCTTAACAATGAATATTTAAAAGAAAGTCATATTGAATGGATTACTCCTAAACCTATTAATTGGCTAAAAGATAATCCTAACACTGCATACTTTTTTTATGATAATACTTGGGTTGAAATTGATAAGGATGGTATAAGATTAGTAGATAATAAACTTGCTTTATCAGGTTATATTTGGGAAGATCAGATAATAAATAGAAGCATCCAACTTATCGGAAATCCTGACGAGTTGACTAAGTCTGAGTTCTGTAAATTTATTTGGAACATTACAACCGGTGTAACTCCTGAGAAGTTTCATTTACTTGAAGATGATATCAAAGAAAGTATTAACCAGCGATTCCTTGCTATGTGCCGCACTATCGGTTACATCCTTCACAATTATAAAGATCCTTCAGTACCTCGTGCTGTCATGCTTACCGATGAAGTCATTTCTGATAATCCTGAAGGTGGGGTAGGTAAAGGTGTATTCCTTAAAGGTCTATCCAAAATAAAAAACACTGTTACAATGGATGGCAAGACCTTTAATCCTAATAAAGCATTTCTTTGGCAGCGTGTAACTCTTGCAACGCAAATCATAGCACTGGAAGATGTTGTCAGGTTGTTTGATTTTGAAAAACACTTTTCAATGGTTTCTGAAGGTATTGAAGTGGAAAGAAAAAATCAGCATTCTTTTTATATTTATTATGATGATTCCCCTAAGCTTATCATTACCTCTAACTATATCATTCAAGGCTCAGGAGCATCGCATGAGCGCAGGCGCATCGAGATAGAGCTCAAGCAATATTATAAGCCTGACTTCTCACCTCGTGATGAGTTTGGCCATAACCTTTACGATGATTGGCTTAAATACGAAAAAAAGAATAACTATGATCCTTACTGCCAATGGAATTTATTCGATAACTTTATGATGTGGTGCGTGCAACAGTACCTGATTCATGGAGTGGCCAAGCCAGTCAATAAGAACTTGAGCCTTAAGAAACTTAAGAACGCAGTGCCTGATACCTTCATCGAATGGTTTAAGCTAAAAGAGTTTGAACATGGCATCTATCATGAGCTTGGAGCAGTGGCTAATGAGTTTAGAACCATTGATCATGACTGTGCTAAAGTTACAAATCGGAAGATTAGTACCTGGATTAAGGCTTATTGCGATTATTGGAAGTTTGAATACTGTACTAAAACAACTAGAGTTGGTGCTCAATTTATTATAAATCCTCCAAAATCGTGATGAATACATCAATTGCTGTGATGAATAGACAAAAGTGCGTGATGATTAACTCATTGATTCTCTAAAGAATGTGATGAATATTCAAAAAAAAAGCCCAAAAATACAGTTCCAACTATTTTACTATTACCTTTATTATACTATTTTTTTATATGATTCTAAGAAATATTCATCACAAAAAGAGATAAAGAACTAATAATCAGTAACTAATTCATCACATAAATCATCACATTTAAATAATTATTACTAACTTTAAAAAAAACTATTATGGCTTACGAATTAAAAGAATTGCAAGGAAGTCTGTTTAAGAACAGCAAGAAGACAACTGAACAGCATCCTGACTACACTGGGAAGTTGAAAGTAAATGGCGTGGAACTAATGCTTTCAGCATGGGTTGCGAAGACTAAGGATGGAAGTAGCTACCTGAACATAAAGGCTAAGGAAGCTATGCCCAGCGTCAATACAGGCTCTTCAGATACCTTTGGAGCAGCAAGTGGTACTGACTTACCTTTTTAAGAAACTATTGCTTAAAACGCTTTAAAATGCTTATTTCAATCATTCATCCGAGTTTGGGCAGACCTGTCCAGGCTCGGAAGTGTTTGGATCACTGGATGAAGACTTCTTCAGGTGATCATGAGATTGAATGGATAGTCAGCCTATCTCATTCCGAGAAGATGCTTGGAGATTATAATCAGACATTCATTGACTCAGGTGCTATCTTAGTGCTGCTGCCTACTACTAACATGGTTGAGGCAACTAATGAAGCGGCTAAGCTTTGTGCTGGTGAGCTCATCATCCTGGTGTCTGATGATATGTTTAGCTGTGAGATGTGGGATGCTCGGATTCTTGATAAGTTGGAGATGATAGATGGACCAGCTATCTTACAGGTCTATGATGGCATCACTTCTAAGAAGCTTACCATACCCATTATGAATCGAGAAGCTTATACTAAGTTAGGTTACATCTATCATCCTGAATATAAGTCCATGTTTGCTGATGATGACCTAAGAGGCACAGCCATGAAGCATAAGATGTATTACAATGCAACGGATATCTTCATAGAGCATCGGCACTTCTCAATCGGCAAGGCTAAGTTCGATGAAACTTATAGGCGAGAGATACATCATACTATCTATAAAGCAGGGGAGATTACTTACTACAATCGAGCTCGACTAAACTTCCCATTATGAAGAAGCTATGGACCATTGCAGTGCTAACTATTCCAGGTCGTGAGATGTTACTTGCTCGGTTGATGGCTAGACTCAATGCTCAGCTTCACATTCACATTGAGGTTAAGGTTTACCCTGACTCGATAGCTAACATAGGAACTAAGCGGCAGAGAGCATTGGATGAGTGCAAGAGTAGTTACATCAGCTTCATCGATGATGATGACTTAGTGCCTTCCTTCTATGTATCACGCATCATGGATGAGCTCAAGTATCAACCTTATGGAGTAGGCTTCAGGGGTATCATAACTTCCGACAATGAGAAGCCTGTTGAGTTTATACATCGTGCAGGCAATAAATACATCGACAAAATTATAAGGTCTAGTGATTGCCACATCTATCATCGGCCATTGAATCATCTGAATCCTGTCATGACTGATATAGCAAAGGAGATAGGCTATAGTAAGATTAACTTCGGAGAGGATAGGGATTACAGCATCCGATTAGCTGACTCAGGACTTATCAAGGATGATTGCTTCATTGATGAGTTCATGTACTTTTATCAGTACCGTAAGAAACGAGTGAGAGTGTAGTATCTTTGTAGCATGGCAAATACAGATAAGAACTGGATTAAGGATGTGTTCAAGGATTACTTGGATGAGTACGACCTGTATAAGTTCGCTGCTGATATGAATGCTTTGCCTCCAAAGGATAGGCTTAAGGCAGTCAATGATATGATTGGATACATGTACCCTAAGATGAGCAGTCAAGAGATTAAGACTACTGATAACGAACTAATTATAAAGATAGTGCGTGAGTGAGATAATCATCAAACTTAAAGAGCTTCATAAAGGTCAGACTAAGGTCCTTGCTGATTCATCCAGGTACAATGTGCTGAAGATTGGTAGGCGATGGGGTAAGACTACCTTAGCAGTCAATGAGCTGCTACCTCAGATAGCTCTAGATGGCAAGCCATGTGCTTACTATGCACCAACCTATAAGGACTTGAATGATGTATGGATAGAGCTTAAGACAGCTCTTAATGATGTCATTGCTAGTAAGAACGAGCAGACTAAGCAGATGCGATTGATTACTGGAGGAGTGATTGACTTTTGGTCTATGGATGAGCCTGATAGTGGCAGAGGTAGGAAGTATGCAAGGGTAGTAATCGATGAAGCTGAGAAGGCTAAGAAGTTTCGGGAGGCATGGAATCAGACTATCAGAGCTACACTACTTGACTACAAAGGAGATGCATGGATTCTATCTACTCCTAAGTTCGGGCAGACCTACTTCAAAGAGTTATTCAACAAAGAAGATGAGAGCTGGAGTTCCTTTAACCTAAGCACCTATGATAATCCTCATATTGATCCTTCGGAAGTGGATCACCTTCGTGAGCAGTTGGATGAGCTCACCTTCCGATGTGAGATACTGGCAGAGGATGTCGATGTTACCAATAATCCATTTGCTTATGCTTTTGATGTTAAGCATATCGAGCCTGTGGAGTACGATTCAAGTCATCACTTATACCTTAGCTTTGACTTCAATGTTGATCCTATCACATGCATAGCGGTACAACAGATCAATGGATGCATCAATGTAGTGAAGGAGTTCTACCTAAAGAACTCAGACATCTATCAACTGTGTGATCATATCATCGTGGCCTTCCCAAAGGCATCCTTCATCATTACTGGAGATAGCACTGGAGCCAACAGGTCAGCATTGACTCAGGGCAACTTAGGCTATTACGATGTGGTGCAAACAAAGCTAAGATTAGGCAGAGCTCAGATGAAGCAGCCATCAGTGAATCCATCCATACGAGATACTCGAGTGCTGGTCAACAGTCTGCTTCAGAACTATTGCATCAAGGTTGATCCTTCCTGCGAGTGGCTGATAAAAGACTTGAAATATGTGGAGGTAGATGGGGATGGAGATATAGTTAAGGATAGGCGAACTGACTTAAGGAAGGCCGATTTATTAGACTGCTTTAGATATTATTGTAATAGTTTCCATCGCGATTGGATTCGCTTCTTTAATTAGTATATTTGCAATATGGCAAC
>Ga0194048_10000140_pt1 | contig 32454 bp, 31 predicted proteins | sample JunL225m_MetaG_FD_161685 | JGI IMG/M metagenome (GOLD analysis project Ga0194048, IMG submission 161685) | Anoxic zone freshwater microbial communities from boreal shield lake in IISD Experimental Lakes Area, Ontario, Canada - Jun2016-L222-5m | ecosystem: Environmental > Aquatic > Freshwater >...
ATACGATGCGCACCCTCATCGTGGCGAACAAGTCGGACCTGCCCGCTCACGCTCATCAGCAAAATTTCCTCCCAGAGATCGCGAAACTTTCCGCCTGCCTCCTGGATGGGCGTGACGCCGAAGCCCTCCGCGCCAAGCTCGGCGAGTTCCTGATCGCCAAGGAAATCGCCCCAGGGGCCGAAGACTTGGTCGTGGGGGTGCGCCACGCCGAGGCCTTGAGCCGGGCGGCCGCCGCCCTTGCCGAGGCCGCCGGCCACCTCAAGGCCCCCATCCAGACCGAGCTCGCGGCCGCCCAAGGCCGGGTCGCCCTAGACGCCCTGGGGGAAATCGTCGGTCGCATCGATAATGAGCGTATGCTGGACAAGCTCTTCGCTTCCTTCTGCATAGGTAAGTGATTCCCTCTGGTGAGGGAGCGCCTATGCGACCTCACAAACAAATCCGCCTCGGGCCTGACCGCCCCTATGATGTCATCGTCTGCGGGGCCGGCCATGCCGGCGTGGAAGCCGCCCTGGCCGCCGCCCGCATGGGCGTGGATGTCCTGCTCCTAACGGGCAACGTAGACACCATCGCCCAGATGAGTTGCAACCCCGCCATCGGGGGCCAGGCCAAGGGCCACATCGTCCGGGAGATCGACGCCCTCGGAGGAGAGATGGGCCTGACCGCGGATGTCACCGGTATCCAGTTCCGGCTGCTTAATTCCTCGAAGGGCCCTGCCGTCCAAGCCCCCCGGGCTCAATGTGACAAGAAAGCCTACCAGTTCCGGATGAAGCACCTGTGCGAGCTTCAGCCGGGCCTGACAATTTTCCAGGCGCAGGTCACCGGGCTGATCTTTAAGGATGGTGCCGTGGTCGGGGTGCAAACCAACCTCGACCTCTCCTTTCACGGTAAAACCGTGGTCGTCACCACCGGCACTTTCTTGCGGGGCCTGATGCACATCGGGGCGAACAAAACCGAGGGCGGACGCCTAGGGGATTTTAGTGCTAAGTCATTGTCAGCCAGTTTCTTAGAGGTTGGAATTGAGCTGCAGAGACTTAAGACCGGCACCCCTCCGCGCATCCTGGGATCCTCCATTGATTTCACCCAATGTGAGGAGCAACCGGGCGATGCCTCCCCCACCCTTTTTGCCTTCCATGATACCCGCCAGCAGGCGGACTTGTTCCACGTGGAACAAGCCGGCGAGCGGCTGCCTGGATGGACGCCAGGAAGCGACCAGGTCTCATGCTGGATGACCGAGGCAACCTGTGCCACCGGCAAGATTGTCCAAGAGAACCTCCACCTCTCTCCCCTCTTTGGAGGCGAGATCACTGGGGTCGGTCCGCGCTACTGCCCCTCCATTGAGGACAAGTTCGTGAAGTTCTCGGATAAGGATACCCATAAACTCTACCTAGAGCCCGAAGGCCGGAATACCGACGAGTGGTATATTAATGGCCTTTCAACCTCCCTTCCCTTTACGGTTCAGTTGCAAATGCTGGCCTCCATCCCCGGATTAGAAAAAGCCGTGATGCTACGTCCGGCGTATGCCGTTGAGTATGATTTCGCCCCCCCTACCCAGCTTTACCCTACTTTAGAGTCCAAAAAGGTGGATGGGCTCTTCTTTGCAGGTCAAATCAATGGCACTTCAGGCTATGAGGAAGCTGCAGCCCAGGGCCTGGTGGCCGGGGTTAATGCCGCCTGTAAGGTTAAAGGCCAAACGCCTATGGTGATTGGCCGCGATGAAGCCTATATCGGGGTTCTGATCGATGACCTTGTGACCAAAGGCACCCACGAGCCTTATCGGATGTTTACCAGCCGGGCTGAATTCCGCCTCTTATTCAACCATGGCAGCGCCGAACTCCGCCTTAAGGACAAAATCGCTGAATTCGGCCTAGTCCCAGCCGAACGGTTAGCCCGGATTGAGACTAAAGCCCAAAAAGTGTCCCATTGGATTGAATACCTCGAAAAGTTAGCCATCCCAGGCGGCATTGCTGGAGACGTTATCCGGCGCAACTGGGATTCAACCCCAAAGGATTTACCCCCGACATTCATCGCTGAAGCCCCTGAGGTTCAGGCTGAAGTCATGTATCGGGTTAAATACCGAGGTTATTTGGAGCGCGAAACGCGAAATGCACGTAAATTACACGACCTGGACTCCTTTAAGGTGCCTGAAGGCTTTGATTTTATTAAAGCCTATGGATTGCGCACGGAGGCCCGGCAAAAGCTCCAGGCGATTCAACCTAAGACATTAGGCCAAGCCAGTCGGATCAGCGGGGTAAATCCTGCAGACATTTCGCTGCTGATGGTCCTTTTTAGGGCTAAGTAATCTAAGCCACATAGGCAGAGGGCAGGGGGCTGTTCCACGTGGAACAGGCTTTATGTAAAGATTGCGGCCGTGTGAGGTGACAATCATGTTTCTTATTATTGTAAGTAATTGGTATCCAATAACTTAAATTAATATTCCTCGCCGTATCACATTCGTCGCAATCGTCACCTAACTCTGGCGCTATCCTTCAAGTGAGGTTTGAGTGATGTCCTCCCATATGGACGCCGAACATCTCAAGCGGATTCTCATTGTCGACGACGAGTCGGATGTCACCGAGCTTCTGGATTATAAATTCAAGCAGGCCGGGTATGCCATCCGCACCCTGAATGACCCATTGCGTGCGATCGGCCTCGCGAGAGACTTCCGGCCGGACCTGATCATTCTCGATGTGATGATGCCCGAACTCACCGGGGTCCAATTACTACGCATGGTCCGGGCCGATGCGCTCCTCCAAGATACACCGGTCATTTTCCTCACGGCCAAGGGAGAGACCGCCGACAAGGTCAAGGGGCTGGAGTCAGGCGCGGATGATTACGTGACGAAGCCTTTCGATACGCGCGAACTCATGCTACGTGCTCAAGCGCTTCTTCGCCGCGCGAAATCGGCGGCCGCGAAACCATCCACGCGCCTCGCCGCGGGCGCACTGCTACTCGATATCGAACGTCACGAAGTCACGGCCGCGGGTGCGCCCGTCGAACTCACGGCCACCGAATTCAAACTTCTACGGCTACTCCTTGAAAGAAAAGGCCGCGTGCAATCTCGCGAAGAACTCCTCGCGGATGTCTGGAACTATTCTCCCGATCTCGAGACCCGTACGGTCGACACGCACGTGCGTCGCCTCCGCGAAAAACTCGGGCCTGCCGGCGACGTCATCGACACGGTGCGTGGTGTCGGTTACCGCGTGAACGGGTAGGGCGCTTTGCGCTCGCAGGACTGAGGCGTCACGCCAGCATTCCTCTAAGATGTCCTGGCTCCCTTGGTTGCTTCTCCTCGCCGTGGTGGCGACCGCCGCCTGGGCCGTCTCGGAAATCGCCCGTTGTGTGCATTGGGCCCGCCGAGCTTTACTGCGCGGGGATAGCACCGCGCGACCGCGCGGCTGGCTGGTGCAATCACTTAGGCTGGAAGAGTTGTTCGTAGCCATCGAGAGCCGCTCAGCTAATGAGAGTGAAATCCGCGCCGCCGCGGCGCGTCGGATTGAAGCGCTCTTATCGCCGCTCACGGATGCGGTGCTGGTCGTCGACGCTCAAGATCGGCTAAGGCTCGCCAACCCTGCGGCCCGGTCACTGTTCAGCCTGAATGATGCCGATGCGGGCGGCCCGATCGTGCCGCTCGTGCGTAGCGCGGATTTCATCGATTTAATCCGCCGCGTGCGCGCCGAAGGTGATGCGCGCTCCACCATCCTCCTAAACCGCGCACCTCTCTCCGACGTCTGGATTCAAGCGGCGGGGGCGCGCACCGACCCGGAAGCCTTTGGGGAGGATGCGGCCATCTTTGTCCTCGCTGACGTCACGGCACTTAAACGCCTCCAAGCAATGGAACGAGATTTCGTGACCAATGTCTCCCACGACCTCCGGACGCCCGTAACCATTCTCCGCGGCTACGCAGAGACCCTCGCGGAAGATCAAGCAACCATGTCGGCCGAAGATCGCGCCCGCTTTGTGCAGAAAATCGTCAGCTCTGTCGGCCGACTGCAGGGGCTCGTCGAGGGCCTCCTTGCACTGGCGAGCTTGGAGACGGCTTCAGGCGTTCGGCGCGAAGCCGGCTCGCTCCATGTCGCCGCCCGCGAAGTGGCGGAAGAGTTTGCCGCCCGCTGTAAGGCAGCCGGCGTGAAGCTGGAGCTCAAGCTGGAGGCCACTCAGGCCGCGGCCGACCCAGTCCAAGCCCGCCGCTTGATCCAAAACCTGATTGATAATGCCTTGGCCCATGCCTCCGGCATGAGCCAGCTCACCATCGGCACTCGTGATACCCCCAATGGGGTCGAGCTGTGCGTGCAGGATGACGGGGCAGGGGTGCCTCAAGCGGAGTTAGCCCGGCTCTTCGACCGGTTCTATCGAACGGACAAATCTCGGAAGGCTGGAGGTAGCGGCCTGGGGTTGAGTATCGTTCGCCAAGTGGCGGAGCTCCATGGCGGCTCCGCGACCGCTGAACTCGTTAGCCCGAAGGGCTTACGGATCATCGTAACCCTTCCAGGGGCCGAATAGGCCTATAAATGAAAAACCCGCCGGGTTTCGGCGGGTTTTTGCTCCATTTTTAAAGTGGAGCGCGCGACTGGACTTGAACCAGCAACAGCCACCTTGGCAAGGTGGTACTCTACCATTGAGCTACGCGCGCGCTGGGAGGTGAGCAGACCAAACGCCCTAACGAGTGTCAAGCCTTTGGACAAACCTCACCCGGACAGCCTTGGGAGCAGGGTGGAGGCCTTGTTTTTCTAGCAGGGCGGCAGCTTCGTCGGAGAAAAGCCAGCGCAAGGCAGGACGAAACCCCTCCATTCGATCCTGCCGAACATAGAGAACCAAAGGGAGCTGGAGCGGGTAATCGCCGTTCTGGAGGTTGTTATCATCGGGCAGATAAGCCGTGGTTGGTCGGCCCTCGCGCCCATCCGCCAAGGGCAGCGTCCGCCCGACACCCGGCGGCACACGGGCCATCAATACCACCGCGCCTGCCCTCAAAGATAACATATCCGCGGCCAAGGTCGGCTCGATGCGCTGACGAACGTCCGAACGAAAAGCCCGGCCCTCCATCACGATACCTTGAAAAATTTCCGTCACGAGCGTGCGATCCGGCGAGCAAACGGCCGGGGTGATGAGTTCGGAGCGAGCCGACGATACCAGGTCATTCCAATTCTGGGCCGAGGCCCGGGCTTCCTTAGCAAAGGCGTTGCTCAACTGCTCAAGGGTCAGTTGTTCAATCGGGTTGCTTCGATGCACGGCGACGACCACCGCGGCGGTGGCGAAATGAAATTCGGCTAAGGCGACTTTAGACGTCGGGGCGGGCGCGAACTCTCCCGGACGGAGAAAAAGTGCTGCCGCTGGCAAGCTGCCCGCAATCAAAGCCCGCCGGGCTGGCAGGCTCCCGTTGAAATCAATGGAAAGTTTTCCTGCGGAAGCCTTCGCCAATCCTTGGACGATCTCCGGGGCCAACATATCGGTTCCGCCAAGGTCAACCATCGCGGCAGGGCAGGTGAGTGCCCAAAAAACTGCCAACGCGGGAAGTAACTTCACGCCGTCTCAGGGCCGGGATCTAGCTCCGGCCATTGCAGTAGTTTACGATGAAGGGTGCGGCGGGAAATCCCCATGAGCTCGGCTGCCTTAGTGCGATTGCCGCCCGCCGTAACCAGTGCCTGCTTGAGCAGCTGTTTCTCATTCTGCTCCCGATCGAGCATATTGGCCGGAAGTAAAGATAGGGCAGGGGAGGCGCCTGCGGTGGGCTGGGTGAAGCGGGGATCCAAATCTCCGGCGGCCACCACCTTACCCGAGCGCAGCACGGCTAAGTTCTCACACGCATTACGGAGCTCGCGGATATTGCCCGGCCAGGAATAACGGACCAGTACCGCTTCGGCTTCCGAAGAGAGTTTCGCCTGCGCGGCCCCGTTCTCCTTGGCAAAGCGCTCCAGATAATGGGCCAGTAGCAATGGCACATCATCCTGCCGCTCGCGTAAAGGCGGCAAGCGGAGGGGGACCACCGATAGGCGGTAGAAAAGGTCTTCGCGGAATTTACCCTCCTTCACCATCTGGGCGAGGTCTCGGTTCGTGGCGCAAACGAGACGTAAGTCTAGCGCGATGGGCTTGTGCGAGCCGAGGCGCTCCACCGCGCGGGTCTCCAGGAAACGTAGGAGCTTCACTTGGGTCGTGGCATCAATCTCCCCAATTTCGTCGAGGAAAAGCGTGCCGCCATCCGCCGACTCGAATCGGCCCACGCGGCGTTCATTCGCGCCGGTGAAGGCACCTTTCTCGTGACCGAAAAGTTCGGACTCCAGCAAGTTAGCGGGGATGGCTGCACAGTGCACCGCCATGAAGGGCCCCTTGGCGCGCTGGCTCGCTTGGTGAATCATCTGGGCGAACAGTTCTTTGCCTGTGCCGGTCTCGCCCAAAAGAAGGATGGTCGCGTTCGATGACGCGACCGCGCGCACCTGTTCGATAGAATGCTGTAGGGCAGCGGATGAGCCGATAACCACACCGAGAGAAAATTTCCGATCCAGGCGGGCCTTCAGCGTGACCACTTCCTTTTCCGCCGAACGGGCTTTCAAGCCGCGATCCAGAACCAACTCCACTTGGCGGAGATCGACGGGCTTTTGAAAGAACCAGTAGGCACCAAGGCTCATCGCCTTCACGGCGGTGTCCACGTCGCCGTAGGCCGTCATCATGATGCAAACCGGCTGGTTGGGTAACTTAAGTGCCCGATCAATGACCGCCATGCCGTCTTCTCCGGCCATACGTAGATCCGTCAGCACGGCGTCGGGCGGGACGTCCTGCATAAGGCGCGCTGCTTCCGCGGCGTCCTTTGCCACAAAGGTCTCATAACGATCTTCCAAGGCGGCACGAAGTCCTTCCCGGATATTCTTCTCGTCGTCGACGATCAGGACGGTGGGTTTCATAAATCAGGCCTCAGGGGTCGCCTGATGATTCGCGGCTCCCCAAGCACGGGCGGCTTTTTCCGCCAGGGCGGTGCGCGCCCGGGAAACTTCCGCGAGCCGCGCCTTGAGATTGGCGTTAGCGACCCCGGCGAGGTCATCTAGGTCGCAGAGATACGCGCCATCGAGGTGACGGGCGGCGGCATCGAAATTACGCGGGACCCCGAGGTCGACGAGTAAGAGTGGTCGACCCTGTCGACGCCCTGTCATCTCGCGTAACGCATGGGCATCCAGCAACGCGCGCTCCACCGTGGCACACCCCACAATAACATCATGGGCGTGGGCCTGGCGTAACGCATCCGCCAAAGAAAGGGAGGCGCCGGCAAACTCTTCCGCTAAGGTTCGGGCATTCTCAAACGTTCGGGAGGCCACGGAAACCTGCGTGGCACCCCGGGAGACTAAAGCCTGCACCACTTGGCGGCCGACGTCACCAGTGCCAAGCACCAGAATCCGCGCTTCGGCTAACGTGCCGAAAACGCGAACCGCTAAATCGACCGCCACATTACCCAGGCTGACCTGTCCTTGTGAAATACCGGTGTTGGTGCGCGCCCACGCGCCCGCTTGAAAAGCTCGTTGAAAAACGCGGTTCAGCACCGGGCCGGTCATGCCACGAGCGAGTGCATCCGCGTAAGCATCTTTGACCTGCCCAGCAATTTCTACTTCGCCGACCATCTGCGACTCCAAGCCAGAGACCACCGCGAAAAGATGTTCGACCGCTTCGAGTCCGGGCACCGGGCGAAGATGGCGATCGAGTGCCTCCGCTGGGGCGCCCGTGGCTTTAATCAACGCATGCCGCACATGCAGGGCGGCGGCCTCGTCACCAACGCCGTACGCTTCTAGGCGATTGCACGTCGCGAGCAAGACCGCTTCGGCTAATCCGGCCTCGCGGGCAGCCGCATAGAAAATCTCCGCGCCTCCCGCCGGCACCGTGAAGGCCGCGCGTTCATCCAGCCCGGCGGTACGATGGGTGGCACTGAGTGCCACCAGATTCTTCGGGCGCTCGCTCATCGGATGTTAGGCAATGAGAAGTAGAGCGCGATGAGCGCCGGAATAAAGGCCCAGAGCGAAGCGCGGGCAAAGGCCGCACCTGAGAGCCGATGGCGGCGGCATTGCACCATGACGTAGAGTCCTGCGAGCCAAGCGATGAGTGACGCGGCGAGCTTGGGCAAAGCGGGGGCCGCGAGATCACGCTGCACCCAATCGGTCGCCCCGATCACCAAAGAAAGTCCTAGTAGCCAAACCGCGGCACCGAGTAATTGACTACCGATGCGGTCCAGGGGAACTAAGGCGGGAAGGAGTGCATAGATGCCACCAAATTGGCGGCGCCCCAGCGCACGATGCTGCAAGAGATAAGCGGCGGAGTTTAAAGCCTGGGCCGCCAGGACACAGTAAGCGAGAATCGCGGCCCCCACGTGCATCGCAATCAGCGGCTTGCCGGTCGCATCGTGCGGCAACAACGGATCCCACAGAAAAGAGGCGGCTAAGAGACAAAGCGCGGAAGCGGTGGCAATCGCCCATGTCGGCAGGCGATGATTGAAGGTCAGGTCCAAAAAGCCCGCCAAGCCCGTGAGCCCCCAGCCAATCGAAAGTAAGACCTCGGCCGGTGAGTTGATGGGCAGGGTATGCGCACGGAGGCCGTGATAGGCCAGCATCACCGTGAGCGTTAGCCAACCGCCCCGCAGGAGCCAAAGGCCAGCGTTCTTTAGCTGGCGGTCGTCATTTTTAGAGCCCCACCAGTCGAGAGCTGCGGCGGCCAAAAAAACCGCGGCACACCCCAGCCAACATCCCTTGGTCAAGGGATAGGCAGTGAGGGCGGCTGCCAGATGGTTCATGCCTCGATTAGATGTAGGTGTGACATTTTGGCAAACCTCCAAAATCTCCTGTTTCCTTGCGGTATGTGAAAGGAGGGGTAGGGTGGGGTTTCTTATGCCCCACGACCTCTACGATCTTACCCAGCACCCCCCTCGCAGCCCACGTGTTCGTCTGGGCGGACTCGTTATCCTGCCCCGCATGATTGATAAGGCCCGCGCCACGAAAGCCGGTAAAAATGGCGAATATACCTACGCCTGCTCCCTCGATCGTAATGTTTTGGATTTCCTCGGCGTCGATGCAGATGCACTTAAGGCTCAGATTGACAACGGCTTAGGAGACGGAGAAATCCTCACCTGGATGTTGGCCCATGCCAAGCATACCCGCCTACCTCAAGAAATTGCCGCTTTTAGTGCGTTTCATGAACAGCGTGCCCCGAGCGCCCCAGGCGGCCGGGCTAAGCTTTCTGAATACCAGTCTTCGACCCCCGCTGGGGCCAAGCGCGATGATATCGCCACCTGGTTTGACGTACTAGATTTGGACGACCACCAGAGCTTCGGCGGTAAGGTCTAACCATGCCGCCGGCCACCAAGCCGAGGAGAGTTCTGCTAGTCTGTATGGGTAATATTTGCCGCTCTCCGACGGCGGAGGCGGTCCTCCGCGCGAAGGCGTCGCAAGCCGCTTTGGGAGTCCAATTCGATTCGGCGGGCACAGAAAATTATCATGTCGGGGCGCCGCCTGATCGGCGTTCGATCAAACACGCGCGCCGTCGGGGATACGAGCTAGGGCAGCTCCGGGCTCGCCAAATCTGCACCGCCGATTTTACGGCCTTCGACCTCATCCTCGCCGCCGATGAAATCAATCTCACGGCCCTCCAGATTCTTTGCCCTCCAAGCCGGCGGGACCGGTTGCAACTCTTACTCGGCGATCAGGCGGTGCCAGATCCGTATTATGGCGAGAGTGACGATTTTGAGAAAGTGTTAGATATGATCGAAAAACGGGCAGATTATCTCATTTCACAATGGGTGCGCGGCAACTGAATGGTTGCCGACCTAGGGTGAACGGCGTTTCCTTCCGCCATCGATGTATCAAGTTAATTTCAGTGACCAGGCGATGCGCGAGCTAGCTAAGCTGCCCACCTTGGAGCAGATGGAAGTCGTGGAGGCGTTCTCGTCGCTGACGGCCGAGGAACTGATCAATGGCACCTCTGAGCTCGGCACCGTGCGACGGGGCGGACATATTTACCACCGGCTCCGCGTCGGGGAATTCCGCATCTATTTCGAGTCTACCGAAAACTCACTCCTCGCCAACTACGTGCTACACCGTCACACCTATGCGGACTTCGCATTTAGGTCGCACCTTCCCTTCCCTGAAGATGAGGCGCGCATCGAACAAGAAGGCGGTTTTTGGAAATACCTCGACGAACCTAAGTCCTAAACGTGCCTAATCCCTCAGAAAAACGCGCTTATTCCTCCCCCGAGGAAGCCGCCCGCATCTACCTTTTGCCCAACCTGTTCACGGCGGGGAATATGCTTTGTGGATTCCTCGCCATCAAGAATTGCATCGAGGCCAAGTTCAGCTCCGCCACCCCCGAAGCGAGCGCGGAACATTATATTTTGGCCGTCTGGCTCATCCTTTTCGCCTGCGTTTGTGATTTGTTTGACGGTCGCGTCGCCCGGGCAACGCATCGCGAATCCCTCTTCGGAGCGGAATTCGATTCCATCGCAGATACCGTGTCTTTCGGGGTAGCCCCAGCCTTGATGGCCTGTTTTTTGGTCATTACGCCTAAAGCATCCAGTGACGTCCAACTGGTGACGTGGCTGCTAGCCTTCATCTACCTCCTCTGCGCTGGCGTCCGGCTGGCCAGATTCAATGTTCTGACCAACCCCCTAGTGCCAGGTAATGAAAAGCGGGTGGCGGGTGGGGATTTTGTTGGGCTGCCTTCGCCTGCCGCGGCGGGCATGATTGCCTCACTGGTCCTAGTCTTATCCAGCCTGCTAAAGAAGACGCCAGATATCGAGAAAGCCGTCCAGCCTTGGTCTTGGAGCCTTCTGCCGCTCATGTTAATCATCTCCTACTTGATGATTAGCAATGTCCGCTTCCCGAGCTTCAAGAAGCTGGATTGGACGGCTCGGGCCCGCGCCCGCGGCTTCATCCTAATTATCATCACCGGCTTCATGATCTTTAAGTTCCCGGAGTATTCTTTCCCAGGTCTATTTCTGGGGTACATTGGTTGGGGTATTTTCCGGCATGTTTTCTTACTTAAAAAGAGTGAGATGGACCCAGCACCGGATGACGACGATGAGCCGGTGTCCAAGGTGTGAATACCCCGTGAGCAAAGCGTGTTCCTAGGTTGATGTGAACAAAGACAGAGTTGTTCACGGGCTCGGCACAGTGAAGAACTCCCTGCATGTGGCCACCCTGCCAAGGTCTTGCGAATCTATGTACGGGATTCCGAAGCCTGCTAGTACTACTGGTATTTATATATGAAGGGTAATTAAGAACACAGTCGGCAGGAATGTGGGCATTGCGTAGTTGCCTAGCCCCCTGACCTCCCTCAATTCTTGGGACATCATGAAGTTCAAGGTTAACCGGAATCATTTCTTCAACGGACTTTCCAGCGTCACCAACGTTGTGGGCAACCGGGCGACGATGCCCATCTTACAAAACGTTCTGATTGAAGCGGAGGGCGATACCATCACGTTGACGACCACAAACTTAGATCTCGGCATTTGTTGTCGCATCAAAGCATCCGTCAGCTCACCAGGTCGAATCACCCTCCCGGTCAAAAAACTGGTTCCCATCATCCGCGCCCTGTCGAGTAGCGATACGATTGTGGAACTCACCGGCAAGGACCGCGTTAAAATCACCTCCGGAAGCTCCGTGTTCCAGATTGCCGGCCTCCCGGCGGATCAATTCCCACCCATTTCTAATTTCGCTGGTCAACCGACCATTTCCATCAATCAGGACGACCTCGGTGACATGCTGCGTAAAGTCAGCTACGCACAATCCTCTGACGAAAATCGCTACATCCTCAACGGGGTATTCTTCGAGTTTGCCGAAGGTAAATTAACGGTCGTCGCCACGGATGGTCGCCGCCTCGCAAAATGCGAACGAAAACTCGAAGGCTCCGACAAGGCACTCGCCCTCATTCTCCCCGCCCGCACCATCATCGAACTCATGCGTCTGCTCAAGGCCGGCGGAGTTGCTCACGTGTCTCATAACGAACGCCAGGTCGGCTTCACCATCGATATCCCGAAGAACGAGGAAGGCCTCGTGGACCGCATCCAACTGGTCTCCAAGGTCGTCGAAGGCAACTACCCGAACTACCGCCAGGTGATCCCCAAGGACGCCGGCTCCAAGGTCCGCCTCGAGCGCGAAAAGATTCTCGAAAGCGTCAATCGTGCCGCCCTGATGACCGATGATCGCAATAATACGATTCGCATGAGTGTTTCCAAGAAGACGCAGAACTTGGAAATTTCCGCGAAGTCCGATAGCGGCGAAGCCCATGAACCCATCGCCATCAAATATGACGGACCAGACGTGAACATCGCTTTTAATCCTCAATACATCATCGACCCGCTGAAGGCCTTGACCGAGGACGAAATTGATTTCGAATTCAAGGACGACATGTCCCCTGGCGTCATTCGCGGGCTGAAAGATGATTTCCTCTGCGTCGTCATGCCGCAGCGGATTTCTTAAATCAGGTCAGTGACCTGGATCGGTATATTCTGGGAGCGCCTTGATACGCTCCAGGATACGCCGTGATGCTTCGATTGAACGATTGGGGTGACCGTCACCCGGGTCATATTCAGCCGCGAACATCGGCGGACCAAAGCGGAGATGGACGCGGGCAGAACCAACCGGGAGGAGACTGCCTCGGGGCAAAACATCCCGCGTGCCGCGAATGCGAATCGGGATGACGGGCACCCCCGACCGACAGGCTAGCAAGCCCGCACCGGCCTTCGGAGCCATGATCTCGCCGTCGTGGCTGCGCGTCCCTTCCGGGAAAATCAATAAGCCTTCCCCGGAAGCGAGTGCGGCGAGCGCGGCGCGAATGGCGCCGATATCGGCTTCGCCGCGATCAACCGGAATCGAATGGCAGGCGCGAATCACAAATCCGAACAAGGGATTATCAAAGAGTGAGCGGCGTGCGATGAAGGAAATTTCGCGGGGGAGACTCGAGCCGACCAAGGGTGGATCCAACATGCTTTGATGGTTCGACGCGAAGAGACACGCGCCCATGGGGAGGTTCTCCCAGCCTTCGACTTCTACCGCGGAGAAAACTTCCAAGAAGGACCGCGTGCCATGATAGACGCCCTTATAGATTAGATTCTTGGAATTGAGAATCATCGGGTTTGCGACGCAACCACGATGAGCTGCCGGATCTCGTCCACCACAGCATCCAGCGAGAGCTGCGTATTATCAATACGATGAGCGCCGCGCGGGCAGACCAGTGGGGCGGTTTTACGCGTCGAGTCGAGCAAGTCACGCGCGGCCACGGCATCGGCTTGGCCTTCGGCGGCACGCCGTTGCGCGCGGGCCGCGGCATCGGCTTCGAGGAAAATCCGGATCTCCGCATCAGGCAGAACGACCGACCCGATATCCCGGCCTTCCATGACAATGCCCGCGAAGCCGGCATCTTGGGCGAGCTTCACTTGGGCGCGCTGGTATTCGAGGAGGAAGGTACGTACGACGGGTAGGGCGGCAATCTTTGATACGGCCGCGTTCACTTCGGGGGTGCGCAGAGATTCATCCGGGGGGACCACTCCGCCCAGGGTCAAGGCAGAGCTCCGCGCCCCCCCTCGTTCGATTATCTGGGACCCGATGCGGAGTTTCTTCAGGGTGGACGGAATCACCTCGGCGTTCTCAGGGGACGCACCGGCATCAAGCAATGCCCTCGTCAGGCTACGATAGTGGGCCCCGGTATCGACATGAAGGAGACCCAACGTTTGGGCGAGTCGGCGGCTGGTGCTCGATTTACCGGAAGCGGCCCCACCATCGACAGAGACACGAACGAAATTAAGCCGCAGCGCTTCCAGCGCCTGGAAGAAGAAGGGGAACGTCTTACTCGTGCAGGCGGGGTCTTCGATGGTGATCCAAGGGCGACCATCACCGAAGAGGTCAAAACTACCGAGCACCGCGAAGCTCATCGCCATGCGGTGATCTTCATATGTGTGGATTGATATAGGTCCGGCGGCGGCGGTCTTTCTTAAGGCGGACTTATCTGGGAAGATGGTCAGTTCCGAAAGTGATTCATTGGCACGAAGCTCCGCCGCGGTCGGTTTGACGCGGAGGCCGAGGCGCTCCAGTTCGGTGGCCATGGCGAGCACGCGGTCCGTTTCCTGTTTGCGCGTATGCGCAATGCCGTGAATCCGCACGGGCGCGGTGCCGATGGCGGCTACGGTGGCGAGCGTCAGGAAAGTGTCCGAGAAGGCGTTGAAATCAAAATCGCCGCCGAGGATACTTTTCCAAGATTGGGCGATGAGCGTACCCCCTTCAGGTCGAAGCACCGCCCCGCAGGCCGCCGCCACTTTAGCGAAAGCCGTATCTCCCTGCAGGCCGCCGTGGGCATAGCCGTCGATCCGAATACAAGCTCCGTATCCCGTCACCGCGGGCACGGCGATGAAGTAGCTAGCCGCGGTGGCGTCTGGTTCGACTGCGTAAGTCGGCTGGGGCGCGGCGTAAGCGCCGGGTGCTGGGCAAGTCCAACTGCCATCCGGGAGCTTGGTGAGGGCGCGCCCAAATTGTTCGCACATGCGCGCAGTCATCTCGACGAACGGTTCAGATACCGTGGATCCTTTCATGGCGACGGAGGCTCCCGGGGAAAGCGGGAGCACCATTAATAAGGCCGAGAGTAACTGAGAGGAGGCGGATGCATCTACGGATAAGGCTCCGAGTTTTCCTGTCGTGTGTAGCGTGAAGGGAAAGTGCGTGGCGGCGGTGCCGTCGGCCCGAACGGCCCGACAGCCGGCTTCGGTGAGAGCGTCCAGCAGCCCGCTCATCGGGCGCGCCCGCATTGCCTCATCACCATCCAACTCAAAGCACCCATCTTTGGCTAGGGCAAGAAATGCGGTGAGGAAGCGAGCCGCCGTGCCGGCATTACCGACGAAAAGACGCGCGTGCGTGTTCGGGATTTTCCCGCCGAGGCCCGTGATCCGAATCTGATGCGCGGCCTCATCGGCAGTGACCTCGAATCCTAGGGACAGCAGGGCGGCGATGAGGATACGCGTATCTCGGCTGAAGAGCGCACCCGTCAGCACCGTGGTGCCGTCCGCGAGGGCCGCGAGGATCAAGGCGCGGTTGGTGATGCTCTTTGAGCCGGGAACTTGGGCGACACCTCTGGCGGGCGTCTGGAATGGGCGAATGACCAGCGACGGGCTCATGCGCTTTGGTCTAAAGACTGGCGGGCGATGCGGGCTTCGGCGAGAAGTCGGCGAAGGGTAGGCGCATCTTGAGCTTCGATTGCTTTGCGCAGTTCAGCGGCCCGGCGTTCGACGGCGGCCAGTCCGGCGACGGAGTGGCGCGCATTCGCGAGCAAGATACCGACCCAGAGGTTTTCTTCGCCCGCGGCGATGCGCGTCGCGTCGCGGAGGCCTTGCCCCGCGGCTTCCAGCCGGAAGCCAGGTTGATCCATCACGGCGAGCATGAGTGCCGAAGCGGCGGCATGCGGGACGTGACTGATGGCGGCCACAATCTCATCGTGGGTGATCGCGTCCGTTTCGGTGAGAGTCGACCCGAGTGCTTTCCAGAAGAGCCGCACCGCCGCGAGTGCCCGGGGGTCATCTTGGCCGGTCGGCGTGATGAAGCATACCCGGTTCTCAAAGAGGTTGGCCGCTGCATGGTTCGCCCCCGCTTTTTCCCCGCCCGCCATGGGATGAGAACCGATGAAAGGATTAACTGCAGGTAGCCGGCGAGCGGCGAGGAGAATGGCCGCTTTCACACTGCCGGCATCCGTGACCACCGCCCCAGGGCTCAGGCCCGGGCTGATGGCGAGGAAGGTTTGCTCGGCCGTATCAACCGGGGTGGTGATGATGACCAGGTCGGCACCTTTTACGCAATCGGCGGCGTTCTCAAAAACCTCCGCCACCCCGAAGGTGCGGAGGGTCGCCCGTGACGACTCCGAGCGTGACCAGCAGCTCAGCGATCCGGCCAGCCCGCGGCGGGCCGCCGCTAGGAGGATTGAGCCGCCGATGAGGCCGGCGCCGACGACGGCGATGCGCTTGAATTGAGCCATTTCCAATATTGAAGGTATGACTTTGATGAACCAGAGTGACGAACTATTAAAGCAAACAAACCGCTGGCGTTGAAGTTGGCGGTCCTGCCATGACCCAAGGACCCCCGAACCCCAAAACTGACTTTGTCGGCGGAAGGAATCCCCGCTCCCCCAGGGCCGCCGGGGCATGGGCCGTCTTTGGGGTTAGGCTTAAGCAATTGCTCATCGCCATCCCTATTCTCGGCTTGGCGGTTTTGTGTGCCTTACTCTTTTCCACCGATAAGCGTACTACCCGCCAGAAGGATGGCGCCCTGACGACGGAGCAACTCGAGCAATTGCGGCGACGCTCCACGGATCTCGAAGCCGCCTTTGAGAAGGTACGTCAGGAGCGTTTCGAACTTAAGGAAGAAGATTTACAGCTCTTACAACGTGCCTTGGTGGCGCAGGAAGAATATATCTCGGCCCGCCAGTCGGTCGGGACGGATGACTCCCGCTTGACGACATTACGCCGCCGCCTGCACTTGCTCCGGAGTGAACGCCTGCGCCGGGAGTCCGATGACGCCGAAGTCAAGGCGCTGAGTTTAGCCAAAGCCGACCCCGCCACGGCGATGGCGTTATTGCGACGGGCCTTAGAGTGTGAGAATGAGATTACCAACAAGTGGGAAGCCGCCGGCTTGGCTGATCCTGGCCGCCGGGCACGATTAGATACGCGCCTCCGCCGACTGGAGTCCGAGTTATTGTGGACGAAGGGGCGGGAATTGGAGGCCGAAGGGGAAAAGGCGATTAAGGCAGAGAAGTTTGAGCAGGCTGCCGCCCAGTTGGCCGCGTCTATTGAGAAGGAAGTCGAGTTCCTAGCCCGATATCGCGACGTGCGGGACACGGAATTCGGACGGGTCGATAAACTGACCGGTCGTCGGGATACAGCCCTATCCGGCGTCGCATGGCGTCAGGTTGCTGAACAACGTTCCTTCGCGGAGTCGGCTGAGCAGGCCGCCAATTGGGATAAGGCGGCGAGCGACTGGCAGAAGGCGATCGATATTTTTGGCCGCTTACTCACGGAGTTCCCGCGCAGCCAATTTGCCGATCGGTCTCTGGAAGTGAAGATGGGGGTGCGCCTCAACTTCGCTCGGTTACACAAGGATATCGCCGCTGCTTTGGGCGGGATGGAAAAAATGCGCGGGCAACTACGGAGGCATGACGCCGAAGCCGCCGTCCGGGAGGCCACAGATTTATTGGAACGAGGACGGCGTCTCTCCGCCGCCAATACCGGCGCGTACGATGTCGGTTCACCTGAGCGCGAAGAGTTGGAGTTTATCGTCGCTCATGAAGCCGCCGCCCGGGCGTTGCTTCCAAGTATCTCGGCACAGCTTTTACCCGTTCCAGGGGTGAAGATCCGGATGTATCGGACCGAGATCCCACAAGGGCTTTACGCCTCATTGATGGGCGCGAATCCCAGTTCGGTCCGCCGAGAGACTAATCCAGTGGAATCGGTTTCGTATGCCGAGGTGACGCAATTTTGTCGTCGCTTAGGCTGGCTCTCCGGTTTGACCGTCCGACTTCCGACCGTGGCCGAGTTTGCCGCGGCGGCCGGCGACGTCACCAAGCCGGTACCACTCTCGCAAGCTTGGGTCGCGGATAATACGGACGGCGTGAGTGCCCGCTCGGTGGGCAGTGCGCAGCCTAACGCCCACGGATTTCACGACCTCCTCGGTAATGTTGAGGAATGGGCCCAAGCGCCCGAGGGCGCTACGCAGGCGCCGGTACTTGGCGGTAGTATTATGGCCTCTGCCTCGTCCGGCCTGCCTAACCGGGCGGTTTTAAAGCGGGAAAAAGCCCGAACGCTAGGCTTTCGCATCATCGTTGAATAAAAGAGCCTAGGGCTATAAATACCCAGACTCCCATGCAGACCCCCGTCAATCGCCTCCAGCGTGCCGCGTTCTTCTTCGCGGTCTATGGCGTCTTGGCTGCGCTTTCCCTTTGGTTTGCTTATGAGCTCCGCTTTACGGGGATCGCGGAATATAGCCGGGATGACGAAAAAATAGCGGACGCCTTTATGGGGCACCAACGACTGGTGGCTTTACTCTGGCTGGTGCCGCTCAAGGTGCTCGCCCTTGGTTTTTCGGGACAGTTCCACGGGGTCTTTTATTATTTTCGCCTGCCCGATGCCTTACGCATGGGAGCGGCCCTGGCGGCGACCACGGCCATCGCCCTAATTCTGCCATCGGCGGCCGGCGGGGTTGATCCAGCCAGCACCTTCGGACTTCCCCACGGCGTCACCCTGGTGGACTTCAACCTCTCCCTAATTCTCTTCATCGGCTTTCGCGTTTCTATCCGCACCCTCCGCGAGCGCTTCTGGGCCAAGAATGGCGGGACCCCTGGCATCGTCGAGCGCATCGCTATCGTGGGCGCGGGGCAAGTGGGAGCGCAGCTAGCCGCCGATTTGATCGCCCGGCGCGGGCATGGGATTGAGCCCGTCTGCTTCCTTGATGACGATATCAGCAAGCATCGGTTAAACATTCATGGAGTGCCGGTCATCGGCGCCCCCGAGCTGATGTCGGAGCTAGCGGAGAAATACGGTGTCACCGAAATCATTCTAGCGCTACCCGCGAACAGTGTGCGACGGATTCGCGAGGTAAGTTCGCTCGCGACAGCGAGCGGCCTCCGCGTGTTGGTGGTGCCCTCGATGACCGAGCTCGCCGGTGGTCGCGTGCGCGCCTCTGATCTCCGACCCATCTCGGTTGAAGACTTATTAGGTCGCGAGCCAGCCAAACTCGATGATGAGGCCATCGATGCGATGATTGCCGGTCGCATCGTGATGGTAACCGGGGCGGGAGGCAGTATCGGCACCGAGATTTGTCGTCAAGTGGCCGCCCGCCAGCCCGCCCGGATTATCATTTTAGACCAATGCGAGGTGCTGCTTTACCAGTGCGAGCAGGAGTTGATTGGGGCCGGGGTCGGAGCACTGATTTCCCCGGTGGTCGCTGACGTGACGGATGAAGCCCGCTTGCGGCATCTGTTTGCGACGCTCCGTCCGAGCCTGGTCCTGCATGCTGCTGCGCATAAGCATGTCCCCTTGATGGAATCCCAGCCGGGCGAAGCCCTGCAAAATAATGTGCTCGGCACGGCCGTAGTGGCGCAACTGGCGGCCGAGTTCGGGGTGGAGAAGTTCGTCCTGATTTCCTCCGACAAGGCCGTCAACCCAACGAATGTTATGGGCGCTACGAAGCGCCTCGCCGAATTGGTGGTGCAGGCGATGCAATCCCGCCCGGCTAACCGGACCAGTTTTGTCGCAGTGCGCTTTGGCAATGTGCTGGGTTCGTCCGGCTCCGTCATCCCAATTTTCCGTAAGCAGATTGCCGCGGGCGGCCCGGTGACCGTGACCCATCCCGATGTGAAGCGGTACTTCATGACCATCCCGGAGGCCGTGGGGCTCGTACTACAAAGTGCTACCCTCGGCGGCGGTGGCGAAATTCTGGTACTCGAAATGGGCCAGCCCTTGAAGATTATTGATGTGGCCCGCCAACTCGTGGAGCTCAGCGGCTTGCGGCCAGATATCGACATCGAGATCCGTATCACCGGTCTGCGTCCCGGCGAGAAATTGGTCGAGGAGTTGCAGCATGAGGGCGAACAGTATCGTCCGACCGAACACCCGAGGGTCTTCCGCTTTGTTGTCGACCACCCGCGCCATACGGAATTGCCCGACCTCCTTGCCCGTGTGAAGGCCTTGATTCCGCTCGATCGCCAGCCGTGCAAGCTCGGCATCCGTGAGTTGGTGCCGGAATATTCGCCTTACCTCGAGTAGTTTTGCAGGTTCGGGCTTCACAGGCGGGCAAGCCTTGGCCACGCTACGCCTATGGCTCGTGCGCTTTCCTCCGTTCCCAAGGTCGGCATCATTATGGGCTCCCAATCGGATTGGGAGACGATGATGAATACCGCCGAGACCCTCAAGAAGCTCGGCGTTGCTTACGAGGCCGAGGTGGTGAGCGCCCATCGCACGCCTCTTAAATTAAAGGATTACGCCCTGGCCGCCCGGTCCCGCGGCCTGCAGGTCATCATCGCTGGTGCCGGTGGCGCCGCGCATCTTCCGGGGATGGTGGCGGCAATGACTTCTTTGCCCGTTTTGGGCGTACCGGTGCAATCCAAGTCTCTGGACGGCATCGACTCCCTTCTCTCGATTGTGCAGATGCCCGCGGGAATTCCGGTACATACCTTTGCCGTTGGCCGGGCCGGCGCGGTCAACGCCGCGCTCGGTGCGGCGGCCATCCTCGCTCTGTCTGATCCGAAGTTAGCGAAAAAACTCGATGCTTACCGCGCCGCGCAAACGAAGGCCGTGCTCGATAACCCGATTCCTGGCCGCAAGGGCAAGAAGCGTTAAGCCATGGAGCACCCTCTGTTACCTGGTGGCACCATCGGTATTCTCGGCGGCGGCCAGCTCGGCCGGATGTCCGCCATCGCGGCCCGCCGGATGGGCTACAAGGTGCGCACGTTTGACCCTTCGTCCGGCGCTTGTGCCGCGGGCATCGCCGACGAGCATATCACCGCCGACTGGAGCGACACCGCCGCACTTACCCGCTTCGCACAAGGTTGCGGACGGATCACGCTCGAGTTCGAGAATATCCCGCCGGCGACCGTCGAGTTCGTCGCAAAGTCCGTGCCCAGTCACCCTTCGGCTAATGTCTTAGCCATCTGCCAGAATCGCCGCCGAGAGAAAGAGTTTCTCCGCACAGCGGGTATCCCTTGTGCCAACTTCGCCGTGGTGTCCTCGCTCGTTGAATTACAGGCAGCCGTGAAGACCATCGGTTTCCCCTGCGTATTGAAGACCGCAGATTTTGGTTATGATGGCAAAGGTCAGGTCAAGCTGCCGACCGCCGAGGCGGATCTCGTGGCAGCGTGGAATAAGATTGGTGCCGCCGTGGGGGTACTTGAAGCGTGGGTGCCGTTCCAGATGGAGATCTCGGTACTTGTGGCGCGCACGGTTGATGGTCGCACCGCAGTCTACGACCCGGCCGAAAATATCCATCGGAACCACATCCTGCATCTTTCGATTTCGCCAGCCCGTATCTCCGAAGCCACCGCCACCGAGGCGCGTGCGTTGGCGCTCAGCATCGCCGAGAAGATCAGCCTCGTCGGCCTCCTGGCTGTAGAGATGTTCGTGAAGGACGGACGGATCGTCGTGAATGAACTGGCTCCGCGACCTCACAACAGCGGCCACCAGACTTTCGACGCCAACGAGACCAGCCAGTTCGAGCAGCACATCCGCGCCGTGTGCGGCCTGCCGCTTGGCGGCACGAAGCCGCTCGCGCCATCCGCGATGGTGAATCTTCTCGGTGATCTTTGGTGCAACGGCCAGGAGCCCGACTGGACCAAGGTCCTCGCGGACCCTTCCGCCAAGCTGCACCTCTACGATAAGGGCAAGGCCGCTCCTGGCCGCAAGATGGGCCATATCACCGTGACGGCCGCGACCGTTGAGGAAGCCATTCGCCGCGCTGAAGCGCTGCACGCCGCACTCTAATTTATGTCGGCGGTATCGTATCTGTACTGGGCGAACATCTTGATTCTGGTTCCAGTCGGCTTCGCCACGTTGCTCAAGCCATCGGTCACGGATCAGGGTGCGTTTGCGGAAAGCGCTGGATGGCGTACATTGGTCGGATCCCTTTGGCTCGCCATCCTCGCTTGTTCCGTCCTCGGCGTGGTCTCGCCGGGAAGCTTCCTCTGGCTGCTCGTCTTCCAGGTGATTTACAAATCGGTTTGGCTGCTCGCGTACGCCGTGCCGCGACTTCTCTCCGGCCGCCCCGCCGAAATCCCGGCGGGCATCGCCTGCTCGTTCCTGGTGATCGTCCTCGTCTGGCCTTGGTTCATCCCCTGGCGCCAGATGCTCGCCGCACTCTAATTAGTCGATTAGGTCTGGCTTACGGCAGAAGAGTTCGAGCGGAATCTGGCCGAGGCTGAGGAAAAGCAGGACGGCCTGGAAGACGGGAATCTTCGCCTTCATGTGGGCGTTTTGGGCGATGTAGTTTTTCGCCATCACTTCGCAGATCATCGTAAATGCGAAGAGCACGGACGCGACACACAGCAGTGCGAACAGCCAGTTCCAGAGCTTATCACGGGTGATTCGGCGCCAGGGTAGGAATAGAAGAATGGCGTAGCCGATGAAGAACCAAGACTCCGCGCGCAAGGCGACGGGGAAGGTGACCACGGCTGGATTCCAGCGCGGCAGGACGTGGAGTGAGCTAATGGTGAATCCGCCGATGAGTTCGTTCACGGCTAGACCTATGCAGAGCATTCCGAATAACACCGAGCTAACCCGGGCGTAGCGGATACGTTGGGCGACGACGTCATGCATGGTGTGAGGGAAGCGGGAAGGGGGGCCGAAGCAAATGCTCAGAGCGGACGGAACAGCGCTACGTCGCTCCACTCGCCCATGATGCGGCCATCGGACTTCATCCCATCGCCCCACGCTTCGCGACACTTGGCCTCGAAGTGGGCGCGGACAGAGTCCTGCTCTTTGGCCAGAATGCCGCTCAGGGCAAGGACGCCGCCGGGGCTGACCGAGTCGACGAGGTTATCGGCGTAGATGCAGAGGACGTCGCTGATGATATTAGCTAGCACGACATCGGCGCGGCCGGTGAGCCGGAAGCCTTCTTCAAGCCCGGCGTGGTGAAAAGCCACCGCCTCATCGGCGATGCCGTTCTCACTACGATTGGCGATGCTCACCCGAACGGATTCTGGGTCGCGATCGAAGCCGGCAATGCGACCGCAGCCGAGTTTGGCCGCGGAGAGGGCGAGGATACCAGAGCCACAACCGGCATCGGTCACCGAAACTTTAGCCGCCGGGTGGGTTTCCAGAAAATCCATCAGGCGGATGGCACAGAGGCGGGTGGTCGGGTGGTCGCCCGTACCGAAGGCTAAGCCAGCGTCGAACCAGATCACGGCGGCGTCCGCCGGGACGGAATGCTTTCCTCGCATCCAAGCTGGAACCCAGTGAAGTCGACCATGGTCCCAAGGCTTCAAGTGCTCCTTGTAGGCCTCCTTCCAGTCCTTGTCGGCGAGAATGGTTTCGTCGTAGGCCTCGGGGAGTTTTTTAAAGGCCTTGCGCAGTCCGGCCCAGGCTTCATCCGCTTCCGGTTTAGTCTCGAAGTATCCCATCACGAAGTGCGGCTTCCCCGGGCCTTCATGGAAGAGCATCCAGTTCGAGCGGGTAAGCTCGCAGAAATGGTCTTCGAGGGGCTGGACCATGTCCTCATGGATGGGGCACTTCAGTTCGATCATGGGGCAAGGCTTTCGCTCAGTCGGGCGATCACAGCGGGGAGCAACGTGTGCTCCGCGGCGTGGATTTTATTCGCGAACGATTCTAGGGTATCGTCTGGCGTGCGGCTGACGCGGATCTGGCCGAGGTGGGCGCCGCCATCGATCTCGGCATTAACCCAATGGACGGTGCAGCCAGCCTCCGGCACATTCGCCGCCCAAGCCTGGCCGATACCATCGAGACCCGGGAAGGCGGGGAGTAGGCTGGGGTGCAGATTGATGATCCGGCTAGAGAAAGCCTCGAGGAGGGGGGTCTTAATGACGCGCATGAAGCCCGCCAAGACGACCAAGTCGATCCGCTCAGCCTTCAAAGCCTCGGCCCAAGCGAGTTCACGCTCCGGGGCGAACTTGGTTTTAAAGGGGCCAGTATCCAGGAAGCAGGCCGGGACTCCGTATTTCGGTCCGAGCTCGAGCATCTTGGCAGTGGGTACGTCGCACCAGATCCCAACTACCTTTGCCTTGCCGAGGCGCCCTTCGGCTTGGGCGCGGAGGACGGCGTCGGCATTGGAGCCGCGACCGGAGCCAAGGAGGGCGACGCGCATGCATTGAAGGTGGAGGGCCGGCTGTTCTCTGCAAACGGATTTTCGACCCACCCGCGGCGTTCCTCCGAAAAATGAATTCAGACTTTGAACCCGTCGGTAAAACACCGAGGATGCCGCTACCCAAATCCCATGGACCGCCGCGAGTTTCTTCATCTCACCGCCTTAGGTTCCCTTGGCGCAACTTTTGTTACCGGTTGCTCTGGCGGAGCGGGCGGCGGCGGTGGCTCTCCCGGCCCCGCCTCCTCTGTGGCGCCCGCCGCCCCTGCGAATTCCAGCATCGGCCCGCGTGCGTCGACGGCGCGTGGGCGCATCATGTTGGGTATTGATAGCTTGGAGGCCGATGGCTTCGCGTCGCTGCGCGGGCTCCGCTGTGGGCTCGTGACGCACCGGGCTGGCGTCAACGGTTTGGGTTTACGTACGGTTGATGTGCTGGCCCGCGCGCCCGGCGTGAAACTCGTCAAGCTCTTTGGGCCTGAGCACGGCATCGATGGCAATGCCGCGGCCGAAATTGCGATTAAGAATGCCAAGGACGCGCGGACAGGCTTACCGGTCTATTCGCTTTACGGAGCTACGCGCAAGCCGACGCCCGAGATGCTCGCCGGCTTGGATGCTATCATCATCGATTTCCAGGATGTGGGTTCACGTTCGTACACATACATCAGCTGCATGCGCTACGTCATCGAGGCGTGCTTCTCCCTCGATCGCCCCATCCGTGTCATCGTGCTCGATCGCCCTAATCCGCTAGGCGGCGAAAAGGTCGACGGGCCGTTCCTCGATCGCAAGTGGCGCAGCTACGTAGGCGCCTACGAAATGCCTTATGTGCACGGTTTAACGATTGGGGAAATTGCCCGCTGGGCCGTCGCCACCCCCGGTGTGCTGGAGATGGACGACGCCAAGCGCCGTCGCGGCGCACTTGAGGTCATCCCGATGCGTGGCTGGACCCGCGCGATGACGTGGGACCGGACAGGATTAAAATGGACCCCGACGTCCCCGCGTATCCCGACCGCTCAGGCGGCGATGGGTTATGCGATGGTGGGCTTAGGCTGCCAGCTCGGTGACTTCAGCCACAGTTTTGGCGAGCAGATGCCGTTCCGTTTTATCAAATACAGCCGCCGCCATGCGACGGACATCATCGCTACGCTCGGTAACACCGTCCCCGGCTTGGGCATGGAGCCGCGTACGATGCCCGATGGTACGCAGGGCGTGTATCTTTCCATTACCGATTACCCGCGTTTCCGCCCCACGGCGATTTCCCTGCACATGATGCGCCAAGCTTGTATCTGGGATTCCAGTAACCCCTTTGCGAAGGCGACCAAGAGTGAGCGCGAACTTTTCATTAAGCACACCGGGAGCGAGGCTTTCTTCGAGGACCTGCGAACGCGCGGCGCCAAAGTCGACCTCGCCCGCTGGATGGCTCAATGGAACACCGAGGCCGAAAACTTCCGCGCCCGGACGGCCCGCTTCAAGCTCTACGCCTGATCAGTAGGAACGCCCTTCGCGCTTTTCCCAGTAGTTAATGAAGGCTTGATTGAGCACGCCGAGGCCGCCGGGCGTCGGATAGTTGCCGGTGAAATACCAGTCGCCCTGACTGGTCGGGCAAGCCTTGTGGAGCGCATCAATCTTTTGGAAGACGAGGATCAATTCACCCTTCCAAGCACACTTGGTAGGGTAGACGAGTTCCGCGGCTTTCGCGGCAATCTCAATTTCCGTGAAGGCGTCGTAAAGGCGGCGAACATGGTTCTGCATCTCCTTCGTCGGCTTCTTTGACTGGGCGACGCAATCTTCATAGACCTCGCGCAATAGGTCGGTCTTACCGCGATCCTTGCACAGGGCGACGGTCGCCTGGAAGGCCAAGAATTTGCCCATCTCGGACATGTCGATGCCGTAGCAATCCGGGTAGCGGATCTGCGGCGCCGTGGAAGCAATGACGATGCGCTTTGGGTTCGGCCGCGCGAGGATGCGCAGGATGGATTGACGGAGGGTGGTGCCGCGGACGATGGAATCATCGACGCAGACGAGCGTATCACCATCGCGCACTGTGCCGTAGGAGATATCGTAGACGTGCGAGGCCATCTGCATGCGGTTCTTCTCTTGGGAGATGAACGTGCGCAGTTTGACGTCTTTATGGGCGACCTTTTCGCCGCGGGGCCAGCCACCGAGCACGAGCTTATCGATCATCGCCTCGTCAAGCTTGCCCGCGCGCTGGGCGTCGACCAGCTTATCGCGCACTTGCGAACGGCGGCGCTTTCGGAGTTCCTCCATGAGACCATACCAAGCGATTTCTGCAGTGTTCGGGATGTAAGAGAAGACCGCGTTATCATGGTCGTCGCGAATCTGCGCGATGACGTCATCGGCCAAGGCGGCGCCAAGGGCTTTGCGTTCCGTATAGATTTCCGGATCGTTGCCGCGGGAGAAGTAGATGCGTTCGAAGGAGCAATGGCGACGTTCTGCCGGGGCGTGGACAGATTCGATGCTGTGCCGGCCATCCGCTTTAATGATCAACGCGCAGCCGGGCGGGAGCTCATGGACGTCTTCCTGATTCACGCCGACGATGGTCATCAGGGCGACACGCTCCGAGGCGACGGCGATGAGGTCTTCGGTGCGAACATACCAGCAAGGGCGGATGCCGTTGGGGTCGCGGATGACAAAGCTGTCCCCGTTACCAATCAGTCCGGCGATGGCATAACCGCCATCCCAGTTCTTGGCGGCCTTGCGCAGGACGTTGCCGACGTCCAGGTGCTTCGAGATTTCCGTCTGCACGGCCGTCCCTTCGAGCCCTTGGTCTTTAAAGGCCTTGAAGAGTCGGTCGTGTTCTTCGTCGAGCCAGAATCCAATCTCTTCAAGGATGGATTGCGTGTCGGTCGAGTAGATGACGTGGGCACCACGTTCGGTCAGCGAGCTATTGAGCTCGCTGGTGTTCGTGAGGTTAAAATTACCAGCGACGAGCAGATTACGGGTGGGCCAGATGGACTTGCGGGCGTACGGGTGGCAAGAGACCGAATCAAAGTTACCAGACGTGCCGTAACGTAAGTGGCCGAGCAGGAGCTCACCGCCGAAGTCGAAATGTCGCTTAACTGTTTCCGGAAATTCGGGGACGATGACGGCCTCGCGCATCTTATCAGAGTAGGTCTTGATCTGGCGCGTGAAGATCTGGGTCAGTCCTTGAGCGCCGATTTCCCGGTCGCGGAAGAGAAAGGCTTCGCCGTTTTCAGCGCCGATTTTGACGCAACCGATACCCGCACCGTCTTGGCCACGATTGTGCTGCTTCTCCATGAGGAGGAAGAGTTGATTGAAGCCGTGGAGCGGCGTTCCGTACTTCTCCTGATACCACTTCAGGTCCTTGGTCAGCCGGACAAGGGCAATGCCGCATTCGTGCCTTAAAGAGTCGCTCATCGCAGGCCTCGGAGTTTGCCCACTCGGCGCGCGTCCTGTCCAGCGCTTACTATTAAGAGCGCAAAACCTGATCCAGCCGGGAGAGACTTTCACCGATCAGTCCCGCCATGTCCGAATGTTGGCGGAAAGCGGGGTCTCGGTGGTATTCGGCCAACCCGTCGGCCAATTCCTTGGCCTTTTCGCTCGAGGTGAGGGGGTTGGCTCGCATGGCGGCGAGCAAGTCCTTCACGCGGTCGGGTGCGGCAAGGTGACGGCGGTGGATGAGTGACTGCTCCTCCCGGCGGTATTGGGCGGCGGAAGCGGCGTTAATATGCTTGGCGCACAGCTGAGCGAAGGGCCGATTTTCCTTAAATGAGCCCGGAAGGTAGAAACGCAGCCGGCCATCATAGCTTTGCTGGTCGAAATCCATGGCGCGCACGCGGATGGCGGTGGCGTCAAAATCCGGGGTGACCGCGATAACGAAATTATAGGCCCGCATGTCGCCCAAAAGCCTGACCAGGCAGCGTTCCTCGAATTTAATGAGTTCTTTGGCGAGGCGGACAGGGTGGTGACCATCCGCATCGAGCCACTTTTCCGCGAAAATGTCGCCCGGGATGCCAGTCACGTGTTCTTCGACCAAAGTTTCGCCCCAGGTGAGGTAAAGCATGCGGTTCGGCGAGAGCAGGTGCTCGAGCTCGAGGCCGCAGACGCGCGAAGCATCGCCAACCTTCACGTAGAAGTAGTCGTGATTCTCGTTGTACGCGTTGACGATGCGCACGCGGAATGGCTGGGAATTACCGAAGGAGCAGAAGTCGACGCGATCGACGTAGACGTGGCTAAAGACCTTCATGCCGCCCTCGCCACGGAGCAGGGCGTAGGTCTCGAGCAGGCCCTGGGAAAGGTGGCTCATGACTTCAGGCGGATAAGCGACGGTCTCCCAGAGCGTGTCCTTGCCGCGTTCGAGCAAGGGCATCGCCGCGGTGAAGTCGCGGAGCTCCGCGTACGTGACCGGTAGAGGGACTTCGCGGCCTTCGCGCGAGAGGTAGGCGCGTAGCTCGGCGCCGATTGGATAGGCCGGCTTGCGGTTGGTCCGCTTGAATTCGGCTTCAGATCCGGCGGAGTCCATCGTCAGTCGAGATTAGGCCGATCGCGCGTCTCTTCCACGATCATCTGCAGCGGCTGTCCTGGATGGCACTCGGCACGATAGGCCATGAAGCCGCGGCGGTGTTCGTCGTAGACTGGCCAGAGCAGGGTGCGGTCAGTCTCCGGAATCGCGGTGCTGGCCAGTTCTTCGCGGGTGAAGAACCCGAACTTTCCTTCGTCGATCGTCTGCGGGAGGCCCTGCAGCGGCTTGCGGCAATCAAAGAGGAACATCAGCCAGTGCGACTGGCCTTCGTAGCCTTTCTCGGAGATCATCCCGAAGAGATGGAGGTCGTTGGTCGTCACCCTTGTGCCCGTCTCTTCTTCGGTTTCGCGGACCGCGCATTCGAAAGGGGATTCGCCGGTGGCCATTTCAAGCTTTCCGCCGATGGGGCTCCAGCAGCCAATGTTCGGGGCCTTGGTGCGCTGGATGAGTAAGAGCCGTCCTTGTTCGTCGTGCATGAACACGAGAACGCTAATCTTGAAGGGGAGGGCGGCACCGGCGGACATGTGACCAACCTTGCCAGCGAACCCGGCTGGCACAATCCCGGAGTGGGCGGCTAGCCGGCCAGAATCGCTTCGATTTGTTTTAACTCCTCGGACGCGAAAGGTGCAGCGTGAGCTGCGGCCACGCATTCTTCAAGTTGGCTGACCTTACTGGCACCGATGATCGCGGTGGTCACGCGCTTGTCGCGTAACACCCAGGCCAAGGCCATGGCGGCGAGCGGCTGGCCGCGATCCTCGGCGACCTTCGCCAACTTACGGACTTTCTCCATCCGGAGCGCGTCGACCTGCTCTGGCTTCAAGAAACCATGCGGCTTACCGGCGCGGGCATCCTTCGGGATTCCGAGGAGATAGCGATTCGTGAGCATGCCTTGGGCGAGGGGAGAGAAGACCGCGCAGCCGATACCTTCCTTCTCCACGGTGTCGAGCAGGCCGGCTTCGGGAGTGCGCTCAAACATGCTATATTTAGGTTGGTGGACCAAGCAGGGCGTACCGAGGTCGCGGAGGATGGCACAGGCCCGGGCGGTGTCGGCGGGATTATAATTGGAGATCGCGGCGTAAAGGGCCTTCCCTGAGCGGACGGCGTGGGCGAGCGCGCCCATGGTTTCCTCCATCGGGGTGTTCGGGTCGCGGCGGTGGCTGTAGAAAATATCCACGTACGGGAGACCCAAGCGCCTCAATGATTGGTCCAGAGAGGCCAGCAAGTATTTGCGCGAACCAAAGTCGCCGTGTGGACCGGGCCACATCGTATAGCCGGCCTTGGTGGAGATGATCAGCTCGTCGCGATATTTGCTGAGGTCATCGCGTAGGATGCGGCCGAAGGTTTCCTCCGCGGAACCGGGCAGCGGACCGTAATTATTCGCGAGGTCGAAGTGCGTGACGCCTAAGTCAAAGGCGCGTAACGCAATGGAGCGGGCCGTCACATAATCATCGACGCTCCCGAAGTTATGCCAGAGCCCCAGGGAGATCTTCGGGAGATGTAAGCCGGACTTCCCGCATCGTGCCTGAAATGCCGAATGGGCGTAGCGAGCGGGGTCGGCTTCGTGCATGGATATAATCAAGCGTCCGAAGCGAGGCTACGCCAGCGATAAAAGGCAACGCGCGGGTTGCGCCTGTCACGGACCTGATACATTCCGAATCATGCCCGAGCTCGCCGAAGTCGAATATTTCCGCCGCCGCTGGAATCCGGGTATTGGCCGGAAGGTGGCGAAGGTCTTCTTGAACCCGATGGCCCGGATCGGACGCGGCCTAGAGGTGAAGGCGATGACCAAGGCGCTCACGTGCGCGAAGCTGATCGAGTCCTTCGCGGCGGCGAAGCAGATGGCGTTCCGTTTTTCTGGCAACGTCTGGCTCGGCGTGCACCTCGGGATGACGGGTCGACTTGAAGCCGGCGGCGCCGATCGCGAGCCGACACCGTATGATCACTTCAAGCTGACGATGTCGGGCGGGAAGGAATTAGTCTTCGTCGATCCGCGTCAGTTTGGCCTCATCCAGTTCTGGCAAGGAGTGGGCGTACCGCCTTGGTGGGAGAAGATTCCGCAAGCGATTCTCTCGCCCGAATTCACCGTTGGGGTCGTCGAGGTCTTCCTGCGTCGACGTGCACGCACGGCGATTAAACCCGTGCTCCTGATGCAGGAGCGCTTCCCGGGCATCGGTAACTGGATGGCGGACGAAGTTCTCTGGCGCGCTGGCTTCCATCCGCAGGCCAGGGCGGGCTCGTTTGGACCGAAGTCCGTGCGCAAGCTACACGCGACCTTACGTGAGGTCTGCGCAGAGGCGATGGACGTCATCGGCAAGGATTGGTCTGATCCGCCGGACAGCTGGCTCTTCAACCATCGGTGGAAAGACGGCGGCCGTTGCCCTCGCTCAAAGAAGCCACTCGTCCGCGAAGACGTCGGCGGACGCACCACGTGCTGGTCACCGGAGCGGCAGATCCTCGGCGCTGAACGCCGTTGACCTTCCGCGCGCTCGCGCGAATTTAAAACCATGCGCGTCACCGGCGGCATCGCACGAGGCATCCAGCTCCGCGTTCCCACGCAGGGAGGAGTGCGCCCGGCCACGGATTACATCCGCGAGGCGGTCTTCAATTCACTCGCGGCCTTCGTACCCGGCACCGCGGTGCTCGATCTCTTTGCGGGCACGGGCGCGTATGGACTCGAATCGCTCAGCCGGGGCGCCCTGCGCGCGACGTGTGTGGACCAGCGTATCGGGGCGGAACTCACGGCCAACGCCGCCGCGGTCGCGAAGTCGATGGGCCTAACCGAACTTCCTTTCACCAAGATCACCGGCGACGCGACCAAGCCCGGCGTGGCTGAAGGGCGATTTGATTTAATCTTTGCCGATCCGCCCTGGGAACTGTGGCAGACCAAAGGCGCGGAGATCGCCGCGACGGCGGTGAGCTATGCGGAAGTGGGCGCACACGTGCGCGTAATCCTCGAAGCCCCCGGTGGTTATGAAGTCCCAGTGCCCGAAGGATGGAAGCTCCGCAAGGTCATCGGCAAAGGCAAAGGCCAGCCCGCCGCCTCGGTCCTCGTCCGTAAGTCCGCGGAGTGATTAGCCGCCGAGCGACCGGTGCTTTTCCCAGACGCGCAGCTGCGCTAGCATGATTGCGCCGCCGACCAGTGCCGCGGCCTCGACGCGTAGAATGCGATCGCCCAGATGCGCCATCGTAAACCCAGCGGCACGCAGTGTAGAACGTTCGCGATCACTGAAGCCGCGCTCTGCGCCGATAGCGAGTACTGCTGCCGCTGAAATATTTTCGCCCGTATCGATAGGTCCAGTCGCCTCATAGGGATCCAGGGCGACTTTCCAGGCTTTCGAATCGGTGAGCGCTATCGCCTCGGCGAGCGAAGTGACGCGCATCACCTCAGGCACGAGGGTCGAGCAGGCTTGCTCGGTCCCCTTGAGGACATGTTCGCGCCACTCGCCGTCTTTCCAGAGTGAGCTCGTGAGATAGCCCGGATCTCCTTTTTCGGATTCGAAGAAGATAATCCGCGCAGCACCCAGGCTCGCGAGGTCGTGCAGGACTTTCTTCGCGGTCTGCGGACGCGGCAAACCGACCAAGACCGTGAGGGGCAGGCGACATTGCGTAGATTTTTCCCAAACAACGGAGAAGAGGACGCGCGGGCTTACCGCCTTGAGCGTCGCGATACCCCGCCGAGCGTTTTCCACCCCGACATGGAAGGTCTGCCCACTGACGAGCTTCACTGTCTCCAGTAGATGGCGGCTACGCGGATCATCCACGGCTAGCCCCGCGTCGACTTCGGCTTCGGTAATGAGCACCAGATTCACCTCTTCTAAAGTGGTCTCGACTCGAAGACTGGCGAGAGGGAAGGGTGCTAACGCTTGCACGTCCCGCCGGCTCGCCTATTTTAAGTGCCATGGACCTCTCGCACCTGCGCAAGGAGTACGCGGCACACGGCATTGATCGCCAGGAGCTGCTCGAGAATCCGCTGGCTCAGTTCAAAGCCTGGTTCGAACAGGCCAAGACGGCCGGGGTCGTTGAGCCCAACGCCATGGTCCTCTCGACCAATGGCCTGGACGGCGTGCCCTCCTCCCGGACCGTGCTACTGAAGGCCGCCGATGAGCGTGGGTTCTCCTTTTTCACTAACTATAGTAGCAAGAAGGGGTCGGAAAT
>Ga0194048_10000143_pt1 | contig 32052 bp, 25 predicted proteins | sample JunL225m_MetaG_FD_161685 | JGI IMG/M metagenome (GOLD analysis project Ga0194048, IMG submission 161685) | Anoxic zone freshwater microbial communities from boreal shield lake in IISD Experimental Lakes Area, Ontario, Canada - Jun2016-L222-5m | ecosystem: Environmental > Aquatic > Freshwater >...
GCAGTACAGAGTATTTGTGTTCAATTAACTTTACTAGTTTTGCAGCAGATTCTACAGTAAAAGATTTACCTGAGGTATCAATAGGCCCTGTTGGACTTTGTATAACATTTTGAGTAATTCCTCTGCCAAACGGTTGAAAAACTACTATTGGCTTATTTCTTTTGCTCTGCATGTCTTTAATAATACTAGCAGCAGTAATCTTTTCTTCGTGGCTTAAATTTAGTACTGGATTTGGAAGTGCTTCATCTAGTGTACCGTTAATACAAATGTCAAATGCTTGTGAAATATTACACTTTTGATTATAATACTCCCAAACAGCATAGGGTTCTGGAACTACAACATTTCTATGCTGTACTTTGTCTCTAAACAAATGAGGACCATTAACAGGATATGCTCTACCATGTAGAGTTGGGTGACAAGTAAATGCTTCATATGCAAATTCTGAAAATATTATAAAATCATCGTGTGGATTGTTTCTATGAAATTTTTCTAGTGCAGGGATAGAACAGACGACCCTACCAATTCCACCATTGATATAAAACGCAGTATGTCTTGTATTACTCATAGTTTTAACTCATTCAATGTTTGTTTATCTCCAAAAGTACCTTTAACAAAACAATTAAAAGCTAAACTTATTCTATTTTTATCAGAAGCATTAGGGTTCACTTCATGTAAAGTTGTAGAAGGAAAATATATAATTGCATTGTTTTTTACAGGAACTTGCCAAGAATTTGAATTAGCTATATTCCATTCTTTAGGATTAATTACTAAAGTAGGATTATTTGTAATTGTTGACGCAGAGTTTGGTGTAAGGAAAGTTATACTAGCTGCATCATCTACATCTATATAATACACACCGCTAATAATAGCATTAGAATGATTATGTCGATGATGTGCAGTTCCAGGCGGATTTATATTTAACCAGGACTGGGTGATATAAAATTCAAATCTTTCATCTATGCACAGCAGATCATTAACATATTCGTTTAAACCGTTTATAATTCTATTTTTTATTTCTTTGTATGACTCTAATTCTAAAATATTACTTTCTGCAGATGAAAAATTTTGTTCTCTATTAAGAATTAGATCGGTTTGCTCGTTACTAGTATCGTGTATTCCACTTAGGCTGCAATATTCGTCATATATAAATACTGGTGTTCCAAACAATAACATAGTGTTTGTCCAAGCTCGTATAGGTTGTTTCATTTTTTTATCTCATTTTGTATTCTAATGTTACCAGAAATGCTTATTCTATAATCGTCTGATGTATAAAAAGGATTAACACCGTGTTTTAATTTTGAAGGAAATAACATCATAGTACCTTCCCAACCTTTGTCTATAGGTACTAGCGAAGGAACAATATCGCCTAATGTATTAGTGTAATAAAAACAAAATTTTGAAGTTGCTGCTTTAGACCTATCACCGTCAATTTCTGCTGATGTTGGTGGAAAATAATTTTCTTCATCTGTTAGGTTATAGGGAATTTTCATCCATATTACAAAACTAAGAACGCCAGCATGCTGATGCAGCGGATTAAATTCGTATTTTTTTTGTTTATTGACCCAAAGACTATCAAGATATATTCCGTACGGCGTATTCTTAGCTGCTTCTTCAAACGCTTCAACATATCCTGGATATGCATTTCTCCAAGAGTTAGCTACTGCTAGTATGTATTCGGCTATATCGTCTTTTATATGATTTAAAGAATACTCTTCTTGTAAATGTCCTAACAAGAGGTGATTGTATTCACCAGGTTTTTTATCAATTTCATTTATAGATTTTTCTAAAAAACAATACAAGTCAAAAGGTATTTTTGTTTGAACAACACCAAAATTATTAAAGTTTATTACTTTTGCTATAGATCCTATCGATCCATCTTGCGTATCTGATTGATTACTCATACGAGTTGTTATCTCCATCATTATATATATTCTGTTTTAACCACTCGTATGCGCTAAGTTGGTTTTGAGCTGCGGCTGACCATTGTTTCATTTTTTCATGTCTATCGTAAAGAAAATAGTTACATCTCTCTTTTAAATTTTCATTAGTACTCAGCCGCCTACGCGATGCATCAACTTCATTAAACACAGAATAGTTCATTCCATTAGCAATGCATACTATTCCACCACGGCCGGTGTGCGCATGGTCTGTGGTGTGTCTGTTAAATAAATTATTGAATTCACCTCTGCTATTACTTAAATTAGTACTGTATGTTCTTGCCCGATTTTTACGCCAATAATCGCTATCGCTTCTAATAGAAAGTGCATAGTGTAGCGCAACGAATTCTGCAAAACCATTATAAAACTTCCTTATCTGTGCATTATATACATCACGATCCCATTGATTGACCACTGGCCTATCTATATGGCGACAAAATTCTAGCATAAATTCATGCACACTCATTAATCCGTTGCTTTCTAACGGCTCAATAAATGCTGCTGATAGGCCAATCGCTAGTACGTTTTTAACCCATGTTCTTTCGTAGATACCAGTTTTAAAGTTAATTTTATTAAATTTAAGATCATCAGTAACTCTGTTAGGGTTGTGTAACTTCATCTTATCTGAGTTGAGATAATCTTTAAATTCTTGTAGGGCGTCTTCGTCAGTGGTAAATTCGTCAGAGTATACGTAGCCGGTTCCTATCCTTGACCATAGCGGTATGTTCCAAACCCATCCGTTGGTTAATGCTGTGCAATTCGTATATACTTCTAATTCTTTTTCTTTATCAGTATAGGGTATTTGGACTGCCCATGCTTTATTGTTGGGTAAAATATGTTTGTAGGACACATAGGGTTCATCTAGTGCTTCGCCTAACAGCAAGCTCTTAAAACCAGTACAATCAACATATAGATCTGCTGTTAATTCTTTTCCATTGTCTAGTATTATTTTAGATACGCCATGTTCATCTGTTAAAATTTTATCAACAGTTCCAATTATATGATTAACACCGCGGGGAATACAATATCTCTCTTTAAGATATTTTGCAAAAAGTGCAGCATCAAAATGAAACGCAGTATCATAATCAAATCTAAAATTATCTAATTTACCGTCAACATTTGTTGCTATTTTGTTTTCATTTACTAGTGACATAATTGGCCAAAAGTTATCTGCAAAATCACTTGTAGGCGTTGCTGGATAATAAATCTTTTTAAGAAGCCAATCGTTATAATTAAAATTTTGATTTTCTACTGGATCGCCAAACGGATAATGGAATGATCCCGAATCTTTATCGTAAAAATCAGTAAATTTAATGCTAAACTTGTAAGTACCGTTGGTATGCTTAAGAAAGTCAACATCGTTTATTCCAAGGTAATTGGTCCAGTCACGGATAAACGCCAGTGTGCTCTCACCAACTCCTATGCGGGGAATATCTGAACTTTCTACTAATGTAATATTTTTATTTGGGAATTTTCTAATAAGAGTTGCCGCTGCCATCCATCCTGCTGAGCCGCCGCCAACTACTAGTATAGATTCAAATGCCATAATGAGATCTCCTTTGATATTATATTTAATTATAACATCAAAGGAGATCTTGTCAAGTTGATTTTACTAGATTATTCTTCTGTAGGAAGCGGAGTACCTGGATCAGGTAGTGTGACTCCAGGAAGCAATGGCCAAACAATATCAGCACCGCTTGTTATTGTTTCCCAGTTTACTGTTGAGGGTAAATCTCTAAGAGCTTGTCTATACTCAGCCCATGCTGCTTTTTTTTCACTACTGAGTGGTGAATCAACTGCCTGTGTCCAATCACATTGATACAAAAGATTATGTCGTGTTCTATCCATAAATCGTACACGTTTTTCTGCTATAGAAATTTCGTTTTCTATCCAAAGCTGCGTAAATGTACCGTCGTCATTCTTTACAATTTCGCCCATTTCTCTATCAATGTTAGTTTCACCGTTGGGCGGGCCAGTCCATCTTGAGTTTAGTACTGGGGCGTAGCCTTGAGTAGTTAGTTCCTCGTTAGTAAAGTCCCATGTATTACCCATTACATGAAAAATGTTAATTGGGTCTATAAATGCGTACTCGGGTATCGGATCTCCGTTTGCATCAATTTGTATGTAAAATTCAGTAAATTGCATTTCTGTTCCTCATTTATATTATGGCAAGTTGTGTGTATTGCAGCATGGCCAGCAACGGTTTGAGCCCCAGATGATGCGCACCACACCTGGTCCACCCCAGCCGCCGCCATGTGACGTGCCGCCTCCGCCGCCACCGCCGCCAAATGATCCGCCACAGCCATAGCCGTTACCTTGACCGTTGCTCCATGGTTCACCAGGTTTTCCACAAGTGCCGCCGCTGCCTCCTTGGCCGCCGCTGCCTGCTTGATGGCTATAACCAGCATTACCGCAACATCCGCAACTGACAGGGCTTGTAGTGTAGCAGCACATACCGCATGAACCTGTGCCGCCGCCACCGCCTGTTCCGTAAGTTGAACTATGGGCGGAAGTGCCTTGGCCGCCGCCGCCGCCGCAACCATATCCTACCGGTGAATTGTTTGAGCTAGCAGGTCCAGCACTGCAATAGCCAGCGCCTCCGCCGCCGCCGCCTGCGGTGCTGGTATGTGCTACCATTCCGTAACCGCCACAGCAGCTTGTTGCTCCGCCAGGGATGCCTGGAAAGCTGAAACATCCGCCATAGCACCCGCAGCAGCCACCACAGGCAACCATACCTGGCCAACAACTATCACCGCCTTGACTTCCGCTCCAGCAGCCGCCGCGCCCTACCAGCACTGTATAACTGCTGCCAGGAGTTACTGGAATATTGTTGGCCCAGACCATGCCGGCGCCGTGGCCGCCACAGACTGCCCAGGAGTAGCATCCGCCGCCACCACCACCTATGGCCATAACGCTTACCGCAGTTACACCAGTAGGTGCGACCCAAGTAAACGAGCATTGGCCGCCGTTTTGTCCATAAGCACCTTCGTATTGTTGTTGTCCTACTGGAAGTAAAAAAGTAACGCTTTTACTAAATGCCTTAGTTCTATATGTAGCTGCTGGCATATTGGTATTGCGAACACCCAGCGTAAATGTGTATGTATTTTGGCCAGAGCCGGGCGTAGGAAAGGTCATTAACCCTGTACTACTAATAGTAACATCACTAGGTAATGTTCCTCTAGTAGTTATCGCCCATTCAGTTGCAGTACCTGAGTTAGCAAACTGAACTGTTTTTGGTGTTGTTATAACAGCAATGTCAACGTTGGTATTGTCAGTTGTGATCGTTGGAAAATCATTGGTTGAACTAATGATTATGGATACATCTTCGTTATAAACGAACCCATATTTTGTATCTGTAACCACAGTGTTCAATACAACAGTGGCTGGATTTCCTGCTGGGGGTGATGTTAGTGTACCACTTAATGCTCCGTTTGAAGCTAGTGTTAGTCCATACTGTGCGCCACTGCGCCAAGCCCATGTAAATGTAGAAGTTGACAATGCGCCTTCCAGTGACAGTGTAGTTGATATCGCTTCGTTTGCATTGATGTAGTTTGGTTGACTAGTGGGATTAAGTACAGCACCGGCCGCCGCAATGTATTTTTCGCCATCACTGGTTAATATTTTACCAGCATTTGCATATGAAGCATCTTCAATAGCCTTTCCACCTGCTGTTTTATTTTTTGATAAACCTACGAATCTTCCCATTATAGTTTCCTTTTATACGTCTATTTATGCAGCAGTTTCAATGCCATATATAACAGCATTTATGTTCGCTAGACTAGATGTTACTACTAATTTATTACCTGCTGCTAACACTATTCCAGTTCGTTCTAAAATGTTCTTAGGAAGCAGGTCTGTTGTAAATTCAAGGTATTCGCTAGTCGTAGGAGTATCAGAAGATGCTGTTAATGCCACACTGATTGCTGAAGTTCCTGATGTATTTCTATTGCATATTGTAAAACTTACCACAGCATAAGTACTAGCTGGGCATGTATATATTGTTTGTGTTTGGGCAGTTGATGCATAATTAACTGCTCCTAATCTTCCTGTAGCCATGTTATATTTTCTCCATTATGATAAAAAGTAATTCAATGCAACTGGAGCGCCTTTAACACCGCCAGTAAAGTTAATTTTCTGTAGTATATTTATCTGGTTACCAGTAGTGGTAGTGATCTGATTGGCAGATATCTGTAACTGTCCTGCGGTAATACTGTTAACATTAAGCTCACCTATGCCGCCACCAATCTGTGATTGGATGTAGGTTTTGATTGCTTTTTGTGTTGGAACAATATTATCACTGTTGGCTGTAAAAGTGCCGTCTGTACTGAATTCTGTAATAACAGCACCAGTACCACCCAGTGATACAGAACCCAGCTGTAGCTCTTGCAGTCCAGAAATACTAAATGCGTTGGCATTTAGCGTTGCGACACCTGTTGCTTGTTCAACGTTAAACAATCTACCAACACGGAAGTTACCATCTTGGTCTGTTGAGGTATAGAACACTCTACCACCATTGTTGTTTACTGTTTCTTTGTTTGGATCAGCAGCAACAAGTGGTAATCCTGGATAGTTTGTATTAGCAATATTTCCAGTTCCGACATCTAGGAAGTCATGTCCTGTTAATCGTACTTGGCTGTATCGTCTGCGTACTTCTACAGATGAAGCATTCGCTGGTGCATTAGTAATTGTAAGTGCTGGGCTAACTTGTAGCTGTGCAGCATAATTACCTGTTGACCCTGTTAAATTACGCACAGATACTAACTTATAAAATGTTCCTGAAATAGCTCCAAATGTTACGTTTGAACCTGCTACTGGAATGGCAGTTAGCCCTGATACATTTATGTACTCACCAGGTTGATATAAGTCAGCATAACCAACACCTGTTACAGTAGCACTTGCTGTTGTAAAGGCAGTACCTCTGTTGCTCCAAGTGGGTTGTTTTAATACACCGTTGCCTATACGTACCTGGGTAGGTGCATCTGCACCAATGTTGTTAGGATCTGTAATAGTTAGTGTTGGAGCAGATACATATCCTGTACCCGGATCCCAAATGTTAATTTGAGTAATTTTGCCATCTTTAACCACCGCTCTGCCTTTAGCAGTATCAGTATACAACGCCGATGCCGGAGCACTAAATGCTATTCTTGGCTCGATGGAATATGCTGTTGTAGCATTCAATGTGGTTTGAATTGCTAGTCCTGTAACATGATCCCATCCTGCTGTTCCTGTGCTGTGCTTGTATATTGTAGCAACCTTTGTACCGTTGTTGTATGCTTGGATATATCCATATTGTCCTGCGCCTCTGCCGCCAGTGATGTATACTGATAGTCCAACATACGCTGCATCTACAGTGTTTGGATCAGTGTTAGACAATGTAATAGCAGTGCTGGTTCCCTCTTGTGCGGTATTTTCTCTACCAATATAGCCTGACCCACCAAAATTAGCACCTGTTTCAAGCATTCTAACTTCAAAGACGCCACCAGTAGTGGTTACTTGTGAGCTAGCAATTACTGCTCCGTAACCTTCACCTGCTGGGCTAATTGTTGCGCCTGCTCCTGCGGTGTAACCAATACCAGCATTAGAATATTCTAAAGTTAAAATGTTATTGCCGTCAGTTAATACTCTTGCAACCAATGCTTCATTTGCATAGTTGTTAACTGTTGCAGTTGTAGCAGTTTCAGTACTATCTACACCTTCTGCTACAGTACCATAATCGCCGTATGAGCTGTTACCATTAGTAGCACGAATTTTGCCGCCAGCTTCTGCAAGATATCCAATGTGTGCATAGTAACTGAAAACAGATACAAGTTCTGCTCTGCCCAAGTTCGTAACCCAAGCTCCAATGCCATCGCTGATTACCTGTGTAAAGTCGTTGGCAACGATTGAGTCATTACCTCCTGAGTGCAAGTTTCCATCTACTTTTAGACCAATACAACCAGTACCAAATGTAGTTACGTTTTGTACATACGGTGATTTGTTAATAATCCAAACATTTGTATCTGTTGTACTAAATCCTGGATCAAGACTCACATATGCGCCAGCAGTTGGGCGTTTTGTCCCGTAGGCATTTGCTGCTCCTAGTGAGCCTGTTAGTCCTATTGTGGTACAGTTTCTTAGGCCAGTACCATTGCGCATATAGAACATATCTTCAAGTACGGATCCGTTAACAGCATTTACATAATAACGTGCTGCTAACAATGATTTATAATTACCTGTGTAGATTAAATCGTATTTTAAAGCATCAATATATCGATCAACATCTCGCAAGCAATATGCTGCGTTGTATGTGTAACCCGAATAGGTAAATGCAATAAACGCTGTAATTTCATCTTTAATAAATTGGCGATTAGCTTCTAATACTTCACACGCATATGTGTAGCCAGTTGAAGTTTCAGGAGTGTTAGTTCCTGTCATAGAAGGTAAGCTGCCTGCTGCATTAATTTTATAATTGATGTAGTTATAAATGTTGGTTACTTTTGCTGCGGCTGCTGTTCCAGCAGGTGACGAGCCAGCGGGTCTAGTAGTAACCTGCGTTGATGTATTTCCTGTAGTTCTTGTAATTGCAATGTTCTGTATGATGTTAGACACAATTGCTTGTAGTCTGTTAATAGTACCCAGTGTTTTGGGTACATCTGTACCTGCAATCAAGCTACCTGCTGGTGAAATTTTAGTACCGCGCAATTCGTCACCTACAATAGCACAGTTTTCAGGCACAATGATAGGAAGTGTTTCGATAAATGTTCCTGTTTTAACAAAGATTGTATCTTGTGCTTTAACCTCAGCAGGTATACCTGCATTAGAGTTAGCTGTAATTGCAGCAGTTATCACAGTGATCAATGATGTTATTACAGATTGTGCATCAGTTTCTTCTGGTATAGAAGTATCTGTAACTCTTGTTATAACTCCTTGATAACTAGCTGCTGGTGCAACATTAGATATTACTGCATCAATTACTGTGGCTAGATAATTAATTGCTGCAACTGTTTGATTCTTTTCTGCTAAGATAGCAGCTAATAGTGTAATACCTGAGAAATATGATAGTGTCGCTGCTCTTGTACGTGCATTACCACCATGTGAAATATCCCAAACAAGTGCGTCAATAATCTGACCCATGTCTCGTTCGCATTTTGTAGGACTTGGATTAGTAAATCCAGACCATATGCCTGTACCAGCTGTAATTTGAGCTGCTACCCATCCTTTAACTTCAGCTGCAATAAAACTTCTATTCTTTTCTAATAGTGTTCTTGCATTAGGACGCATTGCGCCTTTTAAAACCTGTTCAGTAGCATAGCGTACAGATTTCCAAGGACGGTCTAGTGTTTTACCGTAACCTGGTGCTGGTAGGTCTACACCTTCGCCTGTTGATACATAGTAAACATTGTTGATCTGACCAAAGTAGTCCCACTGCGGTGCATTACCAGCAGCATTTACTTTTAGAACCTGTCCTGGTGTTCCAATAGGCAACCGTGTAGCGCCAGCGCCGCCGTAGTAAACCAAATCACCTAAAGTAGTTAAGTTTCCTGACTCAGCACCAGCAGTTAGTAGATTCCAATAAGTTCCTACAACATCTTGATCTGGACGATTCTGCGCAACTACTTGGTCAGCAGTGTGTGCTAGTATACAGATATAACTGTTTACACCGTGTTTTACTGTATCTCCTGCGTCATAAACTGATGCATTGGCCCATGTATTTTTCCAATACATGCCGCTGTTTAGTCTTTCCCAGTAGCTAAGGTTAGGTGGACGGTATGCTGTTGAGTGATCAGCAATACATAGATATGTATAACCATACAATCTTACTACTTCACCTACTTTGTACTGAGGTGTACTGCCGCTCCAATCACCTACAAATTTAAAACCAGTAGTAAATAAATCCCAATCAAGTGGATTAGATGACGGAGTTGATGCTAGGTTGTTGGTTACTGCTACATAGCTGTAACCACCATAGGTTACAAAGTCACCTGGTTGATATCTAACTGAGTTGCTCCAAGAATCTTCAAATTCTAAGCCTTCAACAAACTGCTCCCACTTTGCTTCATCTTGTGTAAAATATGTTTGGCTAGTATGGTATGTTTTACAAATCCAAATGCCGCCGCCATATTTAACAACATCATTTACTTTGTAGCGAACAGCCGGACCTGGTGAAGAACTTTGCCATTCACCTTTATACTCAATGCCTTTGTGCAAGTAATCCCACTTGCCTTGGTCGTCTTCAAGACCTAGTGCTGCTGATGCAGCACTAGTATGACCTGTGTTACAAACATATAATTGTCCGCCATATCGAACTATATCATTCTTTCTATATCTATGATTTATTAGCCAATTGTTAGTCCAATAAAACCCTTCAGAGAAAGTGTTCCACTTGCTTTGATCTTGTTCAAGGCCATCAGAGTCAGTATTTGCAGTTGCGGCTGAGGTATGTTCTTCTGTACATATGAATACTGTACCGTTGTACTTAACGATGTCATTTATTTTATATCTAAATTCAGTAGCCCAGTCTGCTTTGTAGTCAAATCCTTCGCAGAATAGATCCCACTTTTCTTGATCGTCTTCTAATCCTAATGTAATTGAAACAGAGCTAGTATGTGCTTCATTAGCAATATAAAGATAGCCACCGTATTTAACAATGTCATTTACTTTATAATAAGTGCCTTGTGTCCAATCGCTTTTCCACTCAGTGCCGTCTGAAATTTTATTCCAGTGCAGCTCTTGCTCTATAGTAAATAATGATGGAGCAGTATGGCCAGAAATACAAACATAGGTATTTCCACCATTTCTTACGATATCATCTTTGTAATAGACCGTAGAAGTTGCCCAATTGCCCTTCCATATAAATCTAATTCTACCTAATTTAAATTCAGCCATTTAAAACTCCACTCCGTTATATGTATTTATTAAAACTTAATTATCTAAGACCAGATGCTGCAAATGAAAAATACATTTGTGCTAGATAACTTCCGTCAACTCCTTTAGACATGCTTACCAGCCTAGGAATCACTATTTCAAGACCTGATGTAGTAGTAATGTTGGTTGAATACATTCTTACTTGGCCAGCCTGCAATATTGTAGTATTTGCATCAGATCCTCCGCCAGTTATCTTACTGTCCATATATTTTATAATAGCAGCCTGTGTTGGTACTATACTATTTGAATTAGCAACAAATGTCGGTTCTTTACTAAATTCTGTAATTGTTACTGCTGATCCACCAACAGTAATTCCGCCTAAACTTAACTCTGTTAATCCGCTTAAATTAAAATAATCTGCATTAACTGATACAATGCCTGTAGTCTGTTGTACTTGGAATAGTTCACCAACTCGAAAGTTACCATCTTGATCAGTTGAAGTGTAGAATACTCTACCGCTATCAGCTTCTGTAACTTCGTTGTCTTGCTGTGGTTCATTTAAAGGACCTGAACCAGCAACATATAAACCTGGATAGTTAGTAGTTGTAGTGTTACCAGTTCCTACATCCAAAAAGTCGTGTCCAGTTAATCTTACTTGGCTATAGTTTTCTCTAATAATTAAACTAGTATTATCGTTTGGACTTTCTTCATTTGACATTGTAGGTGAAATTTTAATAGCAGCAGTGTAATTTGGTGCAGATCCAGAATAACTAGTAATTGCTACAACTCTATAAACAGCATCATTAATTCCTAATATTGATAAACTTGCTCCTGGTCCAGGTAATCTTGTTATATTTTTTAAATTAATAGTATTACCTGTTTGATATATATCTGCAAACCCATCACCGCTGGTGGTAGCTGTAGCACTAACATATCCTATACCTCTATTTGCAAAATATGGTTGTGCTAATACTCCGCTGTTAACACGAGGCAATGTTTGAACTGCTACAGTGCGTTGTGAGTCAGTAATTGTCACAGTAGGAGTAGAAGTATAGTTACTACCAGGATCGTACATTGTAAACGCTGATATTCTACTTGATGTCACTGTTGCTCTTGCAAGCGCCCTTGCACCAGTTTGAACCTTATTCCAAGATGATCCACCATCGCTAACCGTAATCCATATGCCGGCATTGTTGTAGGCAGAATTAGTCCAAACTCTAGAAGCACTAGCTGCATACGCAACAGCGTCATCGCCTGCTGTTCTCCAAATTTTTCCTCCAGGTGATTTAGCAATTGCTGTTCCTGTTCCTGTTGCTAAGAATACACCGTCACCATATGTAACATAACTAAATGTTGATCCACTAGTAATAGTATTTTGATACCAAGTAATACCATCAAAACTGTATGCTGTCGTATTGCCTGTTGCAGTTATGGCAACAAATCTTCCGTTACCGTATGTGATACTGTTCCATGTTAGAGCACTTAATGCGCCTGCTGCTATTGTCCATGTTACACCATTGTTAGAGCTGTATGCTACTGCGCCAGATGATGGATCAATAGTAACAAACTTTCCAGAACCATAAGCAGCGATGGTCCAAGTTTGTGAAGTACCTGGAATAGTTGTGCTGGTCCAAGTATCACCATTGTTTGCACTATACAGTACTGTTTGAGAGTTATATCCAATCAGCACAACATTACCGCTAGAATTAGCAGCGATACCTGACCAGCGACCTGCTGTAGGTAATGTTACTGTGGCCCATGTTTCACCGTTGCTTGATTGAAGAATTGTACTATGGGTCGCAGCTCCTTGTAATTCTCTTGCAACTAAAAATTTTGTTCCTGTGAATACTAAACCGCTAAGTGAATAGCCAGCGCCTAAACTTAAAGGAGAACTCCAACTAGTGCCATTATTAGTACTGTATGCTGAGCTTGGTGAGGCACCATTGTCTGATACTGCTACAAAATGTCCTAGACCGTAGGCAATAAATTTCCATGTATCCGTTGTAATCCCTGTAACAGCTGATGATGTTACTGCTGGTTCATTCACAACAACCCTTGGTTCAATTTTATATCTTGTAGTAGCATCTAATAAAGTTTCAATTGGCCAGCCAGAATATATGTGATCCCACCCAAGATTACCGTCTGTTTCTCTTCTAATAGTAGCTATTTTGCTCACAGCATCATATGCAGAGATGTAACCGTATTGTCCAACACCTTTACCAGAATCAATAAAAACACGCATGCCTAGATATTTAATGCTAGTTCCGGTTGTATCAGAAGCTGATATGGTAATACTAGTAGTATCGCCAGACTGTGCATTATTAAATAAGTATTGATAATTTAATCCACCAGGGGTACTTGAATCTGCAGGATCTATTACACGAATTTGAGAAACTGCATTGTATCTAAATTCATTGAATAATGCGCTGGCACTTATACCACTACCTACAATACTAGCTGTCGCAGAAGTATAACTCTGTCCTGCATGACTATATCCAAACGCTAGTATCTTATCTCCGTTGGTGTGTACTATGCTTACTTGGGCTTCTTTTGAACGGTTATCTACATTACCTGTAATAGGTACTTCAGTTAAGTCATATCCTTCTGCTCTTGATCCATATGTACCATAAGAGTTATTACCGTTGGTAGCTCTTAGTATTCCACCCATAGTTGCAAGATATCCAATATAACAATAATATGTGAATACACTTACAAGTTCTGAACGACCTAAGTTATCAGCCCAGTACCCAATACCATCGCTGATTACCTGTGTAAAGTCGTTGGCAACGATAGATTTGTTTCCGCCGTTGTGTAGCGCACCATCAACTTTCATTCCAATACAACCAGTACCAAACGTAGTTACGTTCTGTATGTAAGGTGATTTAGTAGTAATCCATACATTAGCGTCACTTGGCCCTGTACCAGGGTCTAAACTCACAAATGCGCCTGCACTTGGACGACGTGAACCATAGGCATTTGCTGCGCCCAGGGTTCCGTATAGACCTTGCAATGTCATATTACGAATACCTGAACCGTTGCGCACATAGAACATATTACTAGCTATATAAGCATCTGCTGGTTGAATAATGGTACTGCGAAGCTCATCTCCCACTAGTGCTACGTTAGCTGGAATGCTGATTGGTAATATTTCTTGGTATACACCCGTTTTAACAAATACAGTAGCAGGTGCTCGACTAGCTAGATCAGCTTGAATATAATCCATAGCATATTTGATAGTTTTAAACGGTGCTGATAAAGTCCTACCGTTGGTGGAAATATCAAGGCCTTCATTAGTTGCTACATAATAAACTTTATTAATTGTACCAAAATTTAACCAATCAATACCTATATCGCTTGGTGATTTTAATACTTCACCTGGATTGCCGATGGGGTACCTTACAGTGCTTGTACCATTATGTGTTCTTAAATCACCACGAGTACTTAAAACATTACTGGTTACGCCTTGATTTAAAACGATCCAATAGGCGTTTGTTACATCTAAACTTGGTCTAGAAAGCGATGTAGTTGAGATATGTCGTTGAACGCAATTATAAGTTATACCAGTATCAGTAACAACGTCACCTAAATTGTAATTTACTCCCGAAGCATCCCATGTATTTTTCCAATGTGATCCAGTTACTAGTTTCTTCCAAGAAGTTAATAAGTCTGGTTGTACATTTGTACTGTCGGCAGTAGCAACATATAGATACCCAGTATTTCTAATTACATCGCCTGTCTTGTATGCTGTAACAGAACTCCACTCACCTCGGTGTCTGTAACCTTCTTTTAACAGTTCCCAGTTGCCTGTATTTTGTACAATTCCATTTACGCTTGGTAGAGAATTAAAATTATTCTGCAATGCTGTATATGCATAGCCACCATGTAATACTATATCACCCTTTTTATACTCAACTGATGCTGTCCATACATCTTCAAAGCCGGTTCCTGGTAACCATACTGTCCAGTTGCTCTCGTCAACTCTTAAGTTACTAGCACTTGATGTATGCTTAGTTGTACAAATCCATAAGGTATGATTCCACTTAACAATATCTTGTAGTTTATATCGTGTATTAGGTGTCCAATCATCTTTATATTCAATACCTATTACAACAGGTTCCCAATTAGCTTGATCGGTTTCAAGGCCCAAATATGTTGGACTTGTATAGGTAGCAGATGTATGATGAGTTACACATCTATAAACTTTTCCACCGTATTTTACAATATCGTCAACATTATATTTGTAGGTTGGTTGCCAATCTGCTAACCAATGATCAGAGCGAGTAACTATATCCCATTTTGCAAGATCAGCTTCTAATCCTGCGGCTGTAGAACTGTTTGCTCTATGTTTTAGTTTACATATATAAGTTATTCCGTTGTATCGAACAACATCACCAAGATCATAATAGGTATTAACAGTCCAAGTATTGAGCCAATTATAAGTTTTAGCAACAATAGTCCATTTTATTACATCTTGAGGAAGGCCTTGAGTAACACTTGCTCCAGATGTATGAGAAGTCTGGCATCGATAAACGTATCCTTTAAACTTTACAATTTCACCTTCACTATAAAAAGTATTATTCTGCCAGTCTTGTTTCCAAACAAAACCATCAAACATTAATTCCCATTTATACTGTGTTTGTAATGTTGAGTCTTGATCAGTATCACGATCTACATAAAAGTTAACAGCATCTGATGTGTGACCAATCAAACATACATATGCTTTACCTTGATAGTAAACTATATCATCTTTGATATAAGAAGTTACAGTATCCCATTCACCTCTCCATCTAAATCTAATTCTATCTAAATTAAAATCTGCCATTTTCTATTCCTAAATCGTTTATAGACCGTTTGATGAATCGCCATCTGTATATGTGTGATTTTGATTTACTCTCAACACTAACTCGCCTTCATCATTTATATAATATAATACATTTCTATCATCCCAACGAAACTGTTCATAATTTAAATTTTCATATACTAGATCATGAAACACATTTCTACCTTCGTAAAAATCTTGTCCTTCTTGGAAGTTAGGAAAATTTTCTGTTGGCTCTCCTGGTTTGTTAATGGTTAAAGTATCAGCGGCTTTTAGTTGGTCAACTTTACCTAAAAACAATTCACCGTTGTCTGTTCTGCGCAGGCCGTAGAAATATCTGTTCTGCACTGCTGCATAAACTGATTCTGCTGATGTTCCAATATATGTTGACATAACTGATCCTTATATAATATTTACATAACTTATTAACGCATCAACTGCATCGTTTCGATCTGCTTGGACGTACAGTTGATTATTTGGTGCGAGGATTAATTTTTCGCCGCCTAGCAATCCTCGCAAGCTGGTATTAGGTGGTACCATAACATCTTTTAAGAAGTATCCTGAAACGCTAGTATCATCATGGATTAATATGCTTGCAAATACAGGAAACTCTGTAATATTTGCCAAACTTATTCCAATGATGGTTGAACGTGTACCACCATTTGTTTCAATTGCAAGTATAGGAACTTCTCCTACATCTTTAATTACTTTATTTAAAAACTCTGTTGCCATATCTTTATCCTAGTATTATCACGTATTCAATTGCTAAGTTTTCAGCAGCACCGTAAGTAATAGATCCCGATGTACCTGCTACAGAAACCCATGATGAACCATCAAAAATTTCTAAGTATTGCTGATCAGTATTAAATCGTATCAATCCTGTTTCTCTGTATGGAGGTATTGGACGTTGTCCATCAGTTCCTACAGGTACTACAAACCCGCCTGTTCCTTCAACTTTAAAATAACCGTATCCTGTATTTCTAAAATTAGTAATGCTGTTGTTAACAGTGTTTGTAATCGTTGATCCCTTTATTAAAAAGTTATCAATTTGTACGCCGCCTGTTCCAGAACCAGCTAAAACTAAATTAGTATCAGTTGTTATTGTACTTATCTGATTTCCGTCTATAGCAATACTGTCAACTTCTATTCTATCTGCTCTAAATCTAGTAGAATTTAAATCAGCAACCAGTGCAGCATCTGCATAAAATCTAATAGTATTATCGTTAGCACCTGGCGTTAATTCTGCTGTAATATAGGTATTTAGATCTAGATCATAAACACCATTTAATGCTCGCCAATTTCCGTCGTAGCCTTCAAATAAACTAGTTGTAGTATTATACCTTATCATACCCACCGCAGGTGTGGGTCTAGCTGCTGTAGTGCCAGTTGGCAAATTAAATGCACCAGTTGAATCTAATCTTACAGTGCCGCTATTTGCAGCAAGAACAATATCTCCGGATACGCTAGAAATCGTATTGCCGCTGATGTGTAAGTTGCCAGTGTCTATTGTATCGCCAGTAATATAAGTAGAACTAGCTCCAGTTGTAACAGTTATACCATCATTGGTATTGATGTTGATCGTGCCAGATGTAAAGTTTACTGCTCCTGTTTGTTGATCTACATGGAATAAATCACCAACTCTAAAATCACCTTTATGGTCTACTGAACTATAGCGAACTTTAGCACTGTTTAATTCTACAATTTCGTTAGCTTGAATTGATAATACAGTATCGTTTGAAGAATCTAATCCCGAACCTACATAAGAAAAGTTATGGCTTATTAAGTATGCTAGTACACCAACACCATCGCCATATACTCCGTAATTGCCGTATACGCAAGCACTACCGATTGAGCGCAGTTCTCCGGCAAACTCAGTAAAGTCTGCTAGGGTAATTTCTGTAGCGGTTGCGCCTCCACTAAATCTAATGTCTTGTACTACTTTTGTTTGATCAACAATGGTTGTTGATCCGTTAGTACCATCAAAATTTAATAGTAGCTTTGTGTACGAGTCATTAGTAAACGGAACAACAGATGGTACAAACCCCGCAGTATAACGTGCAATACCTTTTGAGATTCTTAAATCATCTAAGTATCCGCCGTATGATGATGTTATAGTATTATTGCTACCAATAGTAAGTGCATAGTCAACACTGTAATTATTTGTATCAGTGTAAGTAGAACCTGCTTGGGTTCCATTAACAAACAACTTTGTACTAGTACCTTGACGTGTAATGGCAACATGAGTCCAAGTATTTAATGCCAACGTAGTTCCTGTAATTACAGTACTACTATTGACCGCATAGCGTAATACTCCAGTAGAACTTAAATTAAGTTGATGATAAGGAGTTGTACCACTAATAGGTCTAAAGTCTAGTATAGTTCCTAATGCAGTTACAGTTCTATAGGCCCAAAATTCAACAGTCCAGTTGCCTGTGCCAAATGCTAGCCCGTTTTTAGCTTGTACAAATGCATAGTCACCTGTGCCGTCTAATGCTAAACTTGCAGTGCCGTGTTTTTTAATCGCAGTTGATAGTGCAGCATTACCGTGGGCGGCAATTACTGCGGGATTGCGGTCTGATGTTGTTTGAAATCCTGATTGTTTTGAACTAATATAAAACTTACCATCAGTATCTTTAGCTGATATTGTGCCTGTTGCTAGTACCGTAGGATATGTTGAATAATAAGTTACAGTTTCGCCTGAAGTAAATGTTCCTGATAGTCCGCCTACTCGTAAACATGTACGTCCTGCACCATAAAGACCAGTTGGGCCGTCCAACATATAGATGCCCTTGTTAGCAAAGTATGTAAAACAGTTTAACCATTCAACGTGAGTACCGTTGGTTATTGTGACAGCATCAACACCTGGTGTAATAAATGTTACGTTAGAAAATAAGCAATATGCTTTGTTAGAAATACTAGTAGCAACTGCGCCGTCTAGGTATGCACCCTTGCCTGCATCGCCTTGATTAAATCCTCTAGGATCTGCTCCGCTGGTAACTGATCCTTTGGTAATTACGCTTACGTTTTTAATATAAGGACTGCGACTAGTTACTGTAAATCCAGGTGCAAATTTGAAAGCATGTCCAGGTGAGTAAAAATCTTTAACAGTAATGTCTTCAACTGTAGTTTCACCGTTGAGCAAAAATGCATCATTGTTTTGTGTGCCTACTGTAGGTTTAATGTTTACACTGCGTAAACTTTGTCCTCTAATTGTTACTCCTACAGGAATTGTAATAGGAAATATTTCAGTATAAGTTCCTGGATAAACATGCACAGTATCGCCAGCAGCAGCTACGCTTAGAGCATGTTTAACACTGCCAAACGGATCGTTAGGGTGATCGCCGCTGTATGCATCGTTGCCATTTTCTGCAACATAAAATATATTACCTTGTCTTAGTGCAAGATCAACGCCGTCTACAATTAGCGAACTAGTAGTAACTGTTCCGGCGTAAAAGTTGTTGGTCCATACATCTGCCCACTCTTTCCCGCCTGCTGCTGGATCACTGCCCAAGCTATAGGTATTGTTAATGTTGGGTATAATATCACTGTTGATTTCTGCGTTGAATACAACATTATCTGTAGTAGCATTACCAATAGTAATGTCACCGTCAGCTGTAATGTTTCCTGTTGCATGAATGTTTCCATGCACGTTTGTATTGGCAAAAATTTCTACAGTGCCAGAACCGTTGGGGATTAATTCTAAATTTTCATTAGATGTGTTGGTGCTGATAACATTGTTTTCAATGTTAATGCTGTCAACAGTTAACCGATTTTGATAAACAACAGTATCAGCAGTGCCTAATATAAGAGTAGGCTGATCTGTTAAAATAGTATTTCCGCTAAACGAGATATTTGCAATATTTGCAAAAGAACTTATTTCTAAGCCAGAGCTTTTTACAATCCCGTTTACGTCTAAATCGTATTGAGGTGATGCAGTGTTAATACCGACACGGCCATTATTAACATCAAGATATAATAGGTCGGTCTCAAAGGCTAAATTAACACCTTCGCGTAGAAGGTTAGCCTTTAAGAGCGGGCCCGTAATACGACCAACAGCCATCTCTTCTCCTCAATACGGGGATCCTGTCCCTCTAACCAAGTTCTCAGCCTTTCGGCTCTTTGCTGGTTAACCACAGTTTGAACCTGCTGGTGTTGGTCACACTAGCATTAATAATATTTATCGTTTTTTGGATTTAACCTAGTACAAGGGTGTAGATATCAAGCAAATCATACATTACTGCTGTAGTAACTGATGATCCTGAACCTGCTGATCGTTGCCACCCAGTAGACGTATAAGTTTCAAGATACAGTTCTGTGCTGTTCCAACGGGTATCTCCAATTTCTGGTAATGCGGGTCTGTTTATACTGTTACCTACAGGAACAGCGATACCACGGGTAGTATCAAATTTTAAATATCCCTGACCTGTGTGTACAATCCTAAGATCAGTTGCTGCTGTATTTTCAAATGTGTTATGACCTAATCTTAAATCGTATATTGCTGTATTACCTGCACCATTAGGAATAAGTTCTAAACTATTGTTTCCAATAGTGGTGCTGATAGTATTGCTGGTAAAATATATGTCTGCGTTGGTTAGGTTGTTAACTACAATTTTACCAGGAGATATTCTAGCAGCTTCTATGCTGTTGGTAGTAAACACAATATTGTTGTTTGTTGGTGCAGTTACCCGTGTGTTTCTGTCATCACTATAGATGCCACTAAACGTTACATTAGCAGAACTAAACCCTTCAAATAAGTTAGTTTCTGTGTTGTATCTAAAATCTGACTCTTCTAATTTACGTTCAAAGGTTGTTCCTCTAGGAACGATAAAACCAGGGTTATTAGCAACATTAAGAAATCCAGTAATTGGGTTCCAAATTAAATCGCCCGTTGTTGTAGCAAGGGTATTGCCGCTAAATCTAATATTTCCAATGTTGATTTTTTCGCCGTCAATATATGTTATATTTCCGTTGGTGTTTATAAAGATAGCGTTGATGCCTGTAAAGTTAATTCCATTAGTATCAAAGCTAGTTGTTCCATTCTCAAAATTTACATAAAACGTATCGCCTACTCTAAACATTCCGCCAGCATCAATAGATGTATAATATATTCTACCGTTGTTTAATTCAACTTTTTCTTGATCTTGTAATGTTAGTGTTTCATCATTTGAAGAATCTAATCCTGCACCTGTATAGGAAAAATTATGTCCTATTAAGTACATGCGAGTGTCAGCGCCATCTGCTTCCGCAGCGACTGTTCCATAAACATTTGCAGAACTTACGCTACGAATTTCAGCACCAAATTTAGTTCCTAAACTTCCTAATCCAAGAGTTCCCTGCGTGGCATATAGTCCCTTATTAGCAAAGTATGTAAAACAGTTTATCCATTCTACCTTTGCTCCGTTGGTCATAGTAAGACTGTCTGCGTCAGGTGTAATAAAAGTTACACTCTCAAACAGCATACTTGCTTGAGTGCTTGAACTGTGTACGTCGCTGCCGTCAACTAGAGCTCCTTTGCCTGCGGTCAATGTAATTGGCGGGCCGCCACCTCCACCTGATACTGGCATTATATACCTCCTGTTATAACAGTTACATTACGTATGTAAGGTGACCTATCTACGATTAATGCATTAGGTGCAAAGCGAAAAGCATGTCCTGTATTGGCTATTTCATCATAAAAGAAATCCTTAACAGTTATATTTTCTACCATAGTATTTTGATTTAGATGAAATATGTCTTCGCTTATATAACTTATTGCAGGTTTTACTATAGTATTTCTTAAATCTTCTCCTGTAATAGTTGTATTCTCAGGAACAACTAAAGGACAAATTTCTTCATACTCACCTGGATATATAAAAATAGTTACTGGTCCTGCTGTACTGCTGTCTGCTACAGCAAGTGCATGTTCTATAGTTCTAAATGCACCATGCTGATGATCGCCAACATTAGTGTCGCTGCCTAGTGTACTAACATAGAATATATTACCTTGGCGGCGGGCTAAACTGGTATTGTCAACAGCAAAAGCATCTACTTCTACTCGTTGCCCGTTTAATAGGTTACTGTAAATGTCTTTCCATTGTTTAGATGATGAACCTAAGCTAAAACTATTGTTAACATTTGGAATGATGTTACTGTTTATGTCTGATTCAAAATCTACATTATCAGTGTTGCTGTCGCCAAATACAACATCACCGTCAAATGTAATGTTACCAGTAGCATGTAGTGCTCCTGTAACATTTGTATTTGCATAAATTTCTAAAGTGCCAGTGCCGTCAGGTCTAATTTCTAAATTAGTATTAGGTGTTTCTGTTTTAATAGAATTAAAATTTATTTTTATATCGTCAGTTGCAATACTAGCAGCAATAATACTTGGAGGTTCGTGAGGTACTAGATAATGTACAGCACTGCCTATATGTAAGTCGCCCAATGATACACTTATTTCACTATTTTCTATAGTAAAGCTAGCTACATTCAAGTAAGTTAGTGTTTCTAATCCAACACTTCTTATAGTACTAACTACTTCTAAATCAGTTGAAGGCGATTCAGTATTAATACCAATTCTATCAGAAGCAACCTTAAGTTGTAATAGAGCAATATCTGAACTTTGATCTTTGAAATTTAAGTCTATGCCATTGCGTAGCAGATTATCTGCTAGAACGCCACCACTGATTCTGCCTACTTGCCCTGCCATTTAGATCTCCTTTGACAGTAGTATTTATTTGTCAAAGTTATGTAGAACTGTTACGTCTTTTCCAAAAGGAACAGCAGTACCAAACTGAACATACCATCCCGAAGCCTTGGCTGGTGGATTTTGTACTAGTGTGTAGTTTGTTATAGGAATTTGAAAAACGTTTTCAACAAATACTAAAATATTTTTTTCTGTCGCTGGTATTGGATAATCAGCATCACCTGAATTAAGAATACCAAAAGTTGTTTCAACGCCATCAGCACCGGTAAATGTTTGTTGTGTTATACCTGGATTTTGATTAGGTTCTTTAAATCTTAATTTGCGCCAAGCAGTATTTTGATATACTTCAAACTCATTAACTGAGGTATTATAGCGTAAATGTCCGTTGACTGGATGTGCAGGTCTTTGTGCAGTTGTACCTTTTGGTACCAACATTACATTGTGTGAATCTAAAATAACTTGATCATGGACGTCATATTGAATTCCCTTACCAGAGATATTTCTCATGTTAGTAGTTTGACGTTTGATAAGTCTCATATTATACTTCCAAATAACTTACGGTTGCTGCTAGGTTTGTAGGTGACTCGCCTAAAAATGTAATTCTATCACCTTCATCTAAAATAACTTTTTCGCTGTCAAATGTAAATGTTTCACCTGCAGGCAATTGTAAACTTCTAATTACCATGTTGGTATTACCTTTGGGTTGTCCGTTAGGTACAAAATGCATGTCAAAGTTTGTTATACCATCATACTCATCTGCAGGATTAGGTGTCCATGTATTACAAACCATTATTGTAGTAATGGCATATCTTTTACCAACGGGTACTGTTAGTACAGTAGTGTCAGTATTTCCAATTAATGTATTAACTATTGCCATTGTGTTTTATCCTTAAAATATCATACTATAAACTAATGATCTATTATTGCTTATAACTTCGTCGCGTGTTTGTTCTGCGTTAACAAAGAATAAGCCGCTGCCGCCAGTTGATTGATCACTTACATAAATTTTTAAACCGTTTAATGGTGCAGTAGGCTCTACTGCACTATCATTAGAATTAGGAACACTGTTGATTTGTAGAGTATCTTCTATACGAATATGTCCAGTACCTGGCGATGAAAGTATTAAATCAGTATCTGAAGTTAATGTTTCAATCTTAGTACCTATAATTCTTATATCATTAAATTCAAATCTATTTTTATAAATGTTAGCTACTACAGTGTTGTCAATTGCGATTTCAACTCTACTTGCGCTGCCAGAAGTTTCAAAATCTATAGCCTTAACTGTAGTAGGAGTAATAGTGCCATCACCAATTTGTTTAATATCAGAAAGCGCAAACGCTGTACTGATTGCATCATCTACATATTTTTTATTTGTAATATGATCATCGTCAACAACGTTTAATTCATAGTTATTAGTACCTTCAACACTGATTACACCTGTGCCTGCGTTGATAAGAAACAAGTCGCCGCCGCCTGTACTGATACTGTTAGTACGTATACCCACTAGCGCAGATGCTTGATTTCTAAAAACAAATCCACCTGTTTTTGTAGTTTCAGTAATTGGATCTCTCCAAGTTATATTTTCATCAAATAGAAAATATCCGTCAGATAAGACTCCTCGATCAAAACGCATACCAGCAATGTCTAATGTTATACCCGATCCAGTTTCACCAGAGTTTACAACAATTATATTATCTCTAACAGTTAGGTCTTCTGATTGAATTGTAGTGGTATTACCTTGTACTACTAAATTACCAGTAACGTATACCGTGCCTTCCTCATAGCCAGTATCAAGAGTAATACTGCCACCGTTTTGCACTTTGACTTTATAATCGCCGTTGGGTATATTTAAATATTTAGACATTCAGTATTCCTATATTGTAAGGGGATTTCTCCCCTTACTAATTAGATAGCAGTTAAACGTAGTACTGTTACTGTAGAGTCATCTTGGATAGCCCAAGTATAACGAACATTGTTAAAGTCTCTACATGTACGGTTGTACAACTTCTTGATGGTTACTTGTCTGCCGCCGGGACTAATTGTACCCTGTATTGACATTTCATTAGCGCCTAAAGCAGCTGGAAGTGCGTCAACTAGTGTGCATACTCCAACATTGCCTGTTCCTGCTCCTGTTGAAAGTGTCTTAGCACCTGTTTTACTATCGTTAACTAAAAACTTGTTAGAACTACGTTGCTTTAGAATGTAGCTTTGTACTGAAACTGCATTGCTACCTACTTTTGCGTTTACTGTGATGTTGAAAAAAGTTTCTGTTGATGCTGGCGCAAAGCGTGTATCATCTGCATCTGCTAACCAACCAAAGAATTTCTTATTAATTGGACGTCCCATTTGTTTCTCCTTAAAATTGACGTTCTAGGTCTACGCGGCGGGTAACCGCATAATTCCTGATCTAAAAGATCTCTTTTAGACAAAGTATTTATCCTAAAAGATAAAAGCTAAACATCAAGTCATAAAAATAGGGCCTTGCGGCCCTATTTTCATTTTGTTACCTAAGTAACTATTACTTGAAGCTTACGCTTGTATCAGTAATAGCAACGTTGGCTAGGTAGTCAGCTGCGTTACCAAGTGACGATGCTGTGTTGCTTAGTTCAACATATCCGTAACGTGTCATAAAGCTGACAGTTGGTTCGAATGTTGCTGGATCTAGTACAACACCGCTTGACATCAATGGAATGTATGGGCAGTAGAATGCAGGAGCATCGCTTTCGCTGGCACCCTTGTAACCAACGATAACGTTAGCATTGTCAGCAGCATATGTATTCACATAAACCTTCATTGCATTGTTTAGTGTACCAACTAACTTGGTGTTAGTAGGAGCTTCAAATGCGCCTTCAGTTGTACGTGCAAATGCTGATGTTGTAGCACTTTGTAGGATGGTCAATGCAAATGGGCTAACCACTGCATAGTTACCAGCACCACGACGTGTACGCTGAGCAATCAAGTTAGCAGCACGGTTGATTAGAACAGCTAGAGCAGCGTGTTCGTCACCAACGAATGTAGCAGTACCTGATACTTGAGTCTGATTATAAGTCTCAACAGCAGTACCGCCTAGGCTGTTTAGAGAAGCAAGAACTTCTTGATCAATTTCAGCGGTAATTTCTTGTGCCAAAGCAGCCATAATTTCTGCTTCAACGTCGATACCATGCATAGACTGTGCGTCTTGTGCAGCCTCAAAAGTCCAGCGAGCTGATAACTTACGAGTCTTGGCTTCAACAGTTTGCTTCAAGATTTGAATGCTTAGTCTATTACCAGCGGCACCTTCTAAAGCTGCTGTTACAGCGGCCTTACCAGTTGTTGCGCCTGAATATGCTTCAGCAATCTTGAATGGTGAAAGAGCTTCTTCACCTGCTACTGCACCGCTGGCACCTGAGCCAGAAGTATCTGAGTAGCGTACTCTTAGTGTGTGGATCTGACCCACGGGACCTGTCATTGGCTGTACGCCAACAAGTTCGTTTGCAATGACCGTAGGCATTACACGACGAATAACGGGTAGAATAACACGGTTTAGTGTTGCGACATTACCAGCAGAAGTAGCACCAGCAGTAGCAGTCTCAGCGAGATACTTACGAGTATTCTCTAGAGTGGTTGCCATTACTGTCTTTTTATTGCCTTGAAGGCCTTCGAGAAGTGCTGCTTTTGTGTCCTGCCAGCGACTTTCTAGTAGTTCTGACATTATTATCTCCTTAATTTAATCCGGCTAGGCGACGAATGTCAATTACATTGTCGACTGCTATACTACTTGTTTGTGATTTACTATCACGGTTGCCTGTTACTTCTTTGCCTTCTGTTAATGTTGCCTTCTGCTTTGCTGGAGTATTGCCGTCGATAACTGCCGGTAGATACTTGTCAAACTGTGAGCGTAGCTTTCCTGTTTGAACTGATTCCAGTAAGTCTGCCATGATTTCGCGTTGATCTTTGCCTAGTGGCGCAATCAAATCGTTCATTATTTCTTTTCTATTTGCAGTTTCTATTAGGCGTTGCTTTTCAACTTCCTTAGACTCTGCAAGTGCTTTTGCTTTTGTTGCAAATGCTTTTACTTCTGCAAGTTGCTTGTCCTTAGCGGCAAGTACTTTCATTAGTTTAGCGGTGTCTGACTTTTCGTTTAAGTAACTAGTGCCATACTCTGCCGCAAATGATTCAAAGATCTTACGACCAAAATCGTTTTGTCGTGCTGCATCAATATCTTCTTTAAGCGAGCTAATTTCCTTCTTAAGGCCCTTAGCTACTGTTTCTGATACTAGTGTAGCACTTCTTTCGATAAAGTTTTGTTTAACCTTAGCGAAGTGTGTCTTAGCTTCACGTACTAAACGTACTTTTGTTTCAGCTAAGTCTTTCTTATCTTCGTAAAATTCTGCAATTTCGTGTGATAGAGCTTCTACAACAAATTCTTCTAGCTTGGCATGTTGTTCAGCCATTGCTTTCTTATCTGCATGTAGTTCTTGAATTTCTTTTTGTAGTTGGTTAACTACAAAACCCTTTAGAAGATTTGTATTTTCACGCATTGCAACAGCATACTTTGCTTTTGCTTCTGCTAGAGATTTGCGATCATCAGCAAATTCTGCAATTTCTTCTGCTAGGCGCTCTGATAACAATGCATCAATGGCTTCTACCATTGAGTTCTTGTCATGCTCATACTTCTGAGCGAACTCTTCGCGAAGTTCAGCAACTGCTTGCTGCTTATTTTCACGAACTTTTGAGTTCCAAGCTTCTTCAATATCTGCTCTGATCTCTTCCGAAACAACATTGTTTTCAAAGAGTGTCTTCAGTGCATCTAACATATTCTTCTCCTAGTCTCGTTTACTGGAGCTTGTTGATGAGACTCATCAACGATTCCTTGAGGTACTTCTGAGCCTTTACATCGCCTCTAACTTCTTGTGCTATTCTGTATGCCTGATACCCGCCACGATTATTCATTAAATGTTCATAAATTGGTGTTGGGTATGCACCTGGTGCGCTGGGCTGTGCCACTACGTCCACTGTGATTATTTCAAAGTCGGAAACTTCTCCGCTTCCATCTTCTTTAACGTTGCCACTACCTCTTGAAGAGACACCTAGTTTAACTCCGCTTTCCAGCATTGTTTTAACTAGGTTCCCCATCGGTGTTGGTAGGATTTTTAATTTTCCGTAACCGTTTGGACCGTCCATCCACATTTCTGAAATCATGTGACTTACACGGTCTAAGTTTATATTAAGGCCTTCTGGATGATCTACTTCTCCAAGAACTGAGTAACCTCCACCAATTTGATCATTGAGCGTCTTGACAGCCCTGCCGATTTCATTTACAGGATACACTCGCTGATTAGCGTTGCGGATGCCGCCTTGGATAACAATCCCTTTCATAAAAAGGTTCTTGCCATCGTCAACGGATTCTACAACAATCCTTGCTTGGTCAAAGCTCAAATTCTCTCGTAAGTTTATCATCAAACTTCCTTATTACTTGCCGCCAATTATAGACTTCTTATTAGCAGCAGTGTCGCCTGCGCCCTTCTTTTCAGCGCCATGGCCTTTTGGCATAGGCTTGTTTGCTTTAGCTGCCTTGCCACCTGGTACGTTGATGTTCCCGGTACTCATGTCCTTCTCAGAACCCTTTAGCAAACCATTGCCTTTTAACTGGCCTTTGTTTGCTTCTACAGGACTCTTTTCAGTTCCTGCTTGAGCTAAGTTCTTAGCAGTGCCACCCATATCATTCTTGCTAGCTACGGTTGACTTAGTATTAGCACCGTTGTCTCCCATTTTAGGGGATACTTTTTCAACGTATTCACGCATCTGTTCACCAGCGGATAGTGGAGTAATCTTTGCAGTGTAAGGAGCAGCAGTAGATTCTTCTTCTGGAGCTTCTTCTTCGTCACCGCCCATATCACCCATGTCGTCATCACCGCTCATGTCCATGTCGTCATCACCACCCATGTCTTCGCCTTCTTCTCCAGCCATTAGCTTTTCAAATTCAGCTTTTAGATCTTCTAGGGCATCTTCTAGGTCTTCAACGCGATCTTCAACATCGCCTTCTCCACCCATATCGTCATCACCTTCTTCGTCGTCGCTACCAATATCGCTCATCATGTCGTCAGCTGGGTCGCCGCCCATGTCGGCCATTGGATCTGCTTCTACTTCAAACTCATCAAGGTTAAAATCTTCGTTAGTTTCTTCGTCATCGTCTTCCTCTGAAGATTCGTCTACTTTATCTTCGTCTTCTTCTTCGTCTTTGGAAGCTTCGTCTACTTCATCGTCGATATCTTCGTCGTCTTCTAGTAGATTTTCATAAATTTCACGTGACTTTTCCACAACTAACTCGTGGAATATAGCTTCAGCTCCGTCCTTATCTTCATTGATAAGACGTTCTAGCATTTCTTCAAACTTTTTACGATCGGCCATTCTATTCTCCTATAAATGTTTGTATACCATACGGGATGGTAAGGCTGTCATTTTTATTTAGTGTTAATGCGAAAATATGCGCACAAATAGGCTCAAAGTGAGTCAATTTGGTGCGCAGCATCTATAGTGGTGAATTTTTTATTAAATTCTGCCACGGTAATATGTTCTAAATTAGATAGTGTTTGAAAGTCTTTAGGTATAAAACTATCTTCCTCTACTACTCTTATATATCTTTTTTTAGAAAATTTCTGTATTGTTGCTACTGTTTGTTTAAGCCAATTACCATAGTATGTAGCTTTTTCTTCTTTTCTTTTATAGTTGTCTGTACCAGCATATATGTTGTTAACTTGTTCTAATTCTCTTCCTACGCCTACATAATCAAACCCTAAGATATAAATTTCTTTATTTTTATGTTCTGAAGCTAACCATAGTGCTGTAGGACCTGAACTCCATCCTTTACTAGGACTAAAGAAGTTTAATCCTGACATTTTATCAAACAATTTATTTTCATTAGTCCAAACAGGAACTTTGTACTGATACCGTGCTTTATCTAATTCAATTATCATTTTTGAATCAACTGCGATTAAAAAATCAGGATCAAAATCTCTGTAAATCGCATTACAAGCGTAGATCTTTCCAAATTTTCTAAGAGGGTCTAGTGATATTGGAGAGCGACTTGTGCCGTTACCTAATACAAATGCTGTTGCCAATTATCATACTCCGCCTTCGGTTGCATTGGCGGAAATGCCATACATTTGCTTAATAAAGTCAAGCTCTGCTGCTTTATCTTTGTTATGTAGTTCAGCACCTTTACGGATACGATTAATTTGCATTAAAGTTAGGCGAGTCTTACGTGTATCATCAAAATCAACAGGAGACTGATCGTATTCTGGCTCATAACGATCGTCCTCAGTTGGCTCTACTGTTTCTTTATCAAAATAAAATAGTTCACGTAATATCATGTTAGTATTTATGCCGTTGGTGCTGTAGCGGGTACTGCTGCTGCACCGCCTGTTGCTACTGCTGGTTCACCTCCACCAACACCTTCTGCTTCAGGAGATTGTATCTCAGCTGTGTCTTCTACGCCGCCAAGATCTTGATCTATACCTGCTGAACTAATACCTGCACTGCGCATTTCACCCGATGCGTCTGTTGCAGGCTGTTCTAGATTTTCATCATTCTCTTCTCTCCATAAACGTTCATTTTCAGCAAGCTCTTCATCAGTCATACCTAAGAAACGTTTCATAGCAAATCTATTTGATACGTATGGTATTGCTGACATCTGTGTATATGTTGGTACGCGAGCGTTATCAATTTCTGCCTGACGATAGCTAGCAAAGTTTTGTGGTGGTTGAAATCTAAGATCAAACATGTTAGTATCAATGTTGACCCCTTTATCTAATAGATAGCGTTTAAACTCTGTATCAAATTCGCTTGATACTAGCCCTTGAAGTCTTTCGCAATAGTTGTTAAAACGTAATTCTTGAATGTATGCTGTTCCTACACGCCCATCGTTATATTGTGCCGCACTGTCGTCTGCACCTGTGGGCAAATAACTACTAGGAATACGTAATCCACGTACTAGCTTATTAGTAAAGTAACGTAGATCATCAATCTCACCTAGGTTAGTACCGCCTGGTAGTGTTTCAACTTTACTGCCACGACCTTCTGCTGTTTGTGGAAAGAAGTAGTCTTCATTAATTGATAACGGATTATAAGCACTATCAATTACGTTTGCGCCGCCGCCTGTTTGGCTTGGAATACGTCTTTGATGTATTTCAGTTTTTACTCGTTCAACAAATTTCATTGCCAAATGACTAGGCATATTACCAACATCAACGTAAAAAACGCGACGTTCAGGAGCTCGCTGTACACGGTATATAATAATCGCATCTTCTAGCAATTCCTTCTGCTTGTACACTTTAAAAATAATTTCAAGTAAACTATTTCCAAAAGGATAGTTGTTGTCTAATCCTTCGCTAAGACTCAAATGTACTACGTGTTTTGCATCTACTGTGATTTCATTAATATCGTTTTGAAATCTTGAACCTGTTGATTGAGCATTAGTTACACCAACCATGCCTCTTACACCACCTGTAAGATATCCGTTGCCGCCGCCAGTAACATTACCATTTGTTTGGTAGGGAGTAGTTGCAACAGCTTCTATAAAGTTTAGATTAAAGTTTTTAACAACATACTGTTCAGGAGTTTTACCTTCTGATTCGTTAACAATAATTTTAGTTATGTTAGCAGGATCAACGTGAAACCATCTTTTAGTTTCAGGATCTCTAATAAAAAATTGATCACCATATTTAAAAACGTTGCGTAAGATTCTAAACATCTTTGTTTCAAAATCTTGTAACTTGTACCACTGCTGTAGGTACTGTTGAATAATAGTAATTTCTGTATTTGTAGCTTGATTCTTATATTCAACAATAAAATTAGTTTTGTTTTGCTTATTGCTTTGTGTGCAAAATTCTGCTAGGATATCTAGGGCAGCATTAACTTCACTATCCATATCCATAACATTGTATTGACCATAACGTTCGACACGATTTGGACTGCCAGTATAGACATCTGGTAAGAAACTTGAATAGTTTGTACGTGCAGGGCCAGGTTGTCCGCTAAATGAACGACTGCCTAGGGGAGAATAACTTCCGTTAGGATTGTCGCCTGTTGCTACTGGTGTGAAGAATTTTTTCCAACTCATAAGTTATTCCTTTTACATAACAGTAACATTTCTACTTGAAATATCACTGCCCCCCATATTTTTAGTATTCTTTTCAATCTTGTCGTCAAGATCTTTCATTTGTCTTAAAACTTCTAATACTTGCGTCATTACACTATTAAGCTGATCTGTACTTCCAGCACCTGCACTTGTATTTACACTAATATTGCGTAATATATCTCCAGCATTGGTTCTTGGATCGCCTGATCCAAACATTCCACCTCTGTTTTGATTAGCTAGTTCTTTGTTTAAGTTTTCTAAGGTTCTAGTTAATTCTTTCAATGCATTATTATATGTTAATAATTTTGATGCGTCAAGTCCATTTAATGCTGTTAGTGTAGATGTTAAATTTTGGGTATTAGCAATTGCCTGCAGACCCTGTGCGGTTGCTGTTAAGCCTTCAGATCCAATTCTTCCAAATCTTTCTAAATTAGTTACAAGACTAGTTGGAACTTCAGGAAATCTACCGCTGGAACTACCGCCTTGGAATGCTGTAATAGCATTGCCAAACGCTGTCATAGCTCTAGCATTTGATTCAACTGCTGGACCATTAATTCTTGCATTACCAAACTCAGCAACTTTGTCCCATGGCATTATCTGACTACCACTAAAGAAGCTGGCTATTGCTCCCATTAGGCCGCCGCTGCGC
>Ga0194048_10000145_pt1 | contig 32004 bp, 36 predicted proteins | sample JunL225m_MetaG_FD_161685 | JGI IMG/M metagenome (GOLD analysis project Ga0194048, IMG submission 161685) | Anoxic zone freshwater microbial communities from boreal shield lake in IISD Experimental Lakes Area, Ontario, Canada - Jun2016-L222-5m | ecosystem: Environmental > Aquatic > Freshwater >...
GCCCCCCCCCATGGGCAGGCTGGCAAGTCAGGCTGGCAAGGCTCCCCTTTTAGCAGGGTAAAGCCTGATGCATTGGACGGGTTTCCCTAGGGGTCAGCAGGCAGGCTGGCAGGCTCTCTGGCAGGCTCTGATGGGCTGGCTGTGGGAATGGGCTGGCGGGCTGGCTTGGAGGCTCTGGAAGGCAGGCTAGGGCTCTCCGAATCTGGCAGGCCAGCAGGCTGGCTGGCAGGGGGTGGGGAGGGGGTAGGCTGGCAAGATATCGCCTAGGGATTCAGGCAGGCTCTGGCAGGCTGGCAGGCTAGGCAAACAGGCACAAAAAAGGGGAGCCTTTCGGCTCCCCTGATTCAGTCAGGCTATCCCCACAGTTTGCCCAGTTGCTTACTCAGGCTCTGGATATGCTTTGGCTGTTTCTTCATCCGCTTGACCTCAGCATTCCATTCCTTCCTCCGTTGCTCCGCTTCCTTCTGGCTGTGGGCTAGTGCATCAGTCTCAGTCAGTCCGACAACCTTTCCATCAGCGATGAATACCAGCGGTGTGCTCTGAAGCATTGCTCTGGCTCCAGCCTTGGCTTGCTCAGCCTTTTCCAGTTTCCACAGTTCCGTTGTGGCTGTGTCCAGCATGCTCTTCAGGTTTCTGCGATAGTCTCGCAGACATTCCCAATGCTTAATCATTCCGTTCCTGATGCTGTCAGGATTCATGTCGGGCATTTTGTTCAGCAGGCACTCTGCGGTGTGCTCTGCCAGCATTGCTTTGTGCCAGTTGATTTCCAGCAGGTTGATGTTTTTCTGCAATTCAGTTGCAGGCTGTGAGAGTGCGTTGCTCTCGGATTCGCTATGGGCGGGTTGCGTCATGGCACAGCCACGCTAGTGGCTCATGCGATTCAGACGCAACGCAAAAAAAGAGGGAGCCTTACGGCTCCCTCAGTTTCGCTATTCGTAGTGGGGTGTCCTTAGCGTCTCATGCTCATAAGGGAATCTCTCATGGTAGACTCCAGCATTCACTTCAGCCACTACGCTGGACAGGCTCCGCAGTTTCCTTCCGTTGTGATTCATGTCTCCCTCGAATTTCATTCCCCATGTGTCTCGGGCATACATCTTCGCTGAATCCATATCAGCAAATCTGCTGAAGGGGAATGAAGCCTTAGCCTGATGGCGGTCATAGAAACATCCTCCCTCTGCTGGACTGAATTCCAATCGCTCAACCCAGTAGAATGTCCAGAATCCTTCATGGTGTTTTCTGTCCCTCAGTTTCTCAGCCTGCCATTTACAGAGGTTTTCCCATTCAGCCTGTTCCGCTAGGAATTCGTTTCGCTTCCATTCCTTTAGGGCGGATTCATTCTGGAACCATTTGGAAACCATTTCTGCGATACCCTCAGGGGTCATGGTTGCGTTTCGAGCCTTCATGAATTCAGCAAACATGTTTGCTCGTTCAGTTTCGGATTTATGCTGTGCCTCAGCATGAGGGAGGAATGGTGTTAGTTCCTCGGATTCACCTTGAGCGTTGTGCGTCATGGCAACGCCAGTCTAAAGGACAGGCTGAAAATCCTGCAACGCAAAAAGAGGGAGCCTTTCGGCTCCCTCTGGTTTCGCTATTGGTTAGCAGTCATCTTCATCTTCCTCTTCCTCCTCTTCCTTATCTTCCTCTTCCTCTGAGCAGTCAGGACACACATCAGTCAGGACACCTAGCAGGAGATAATAACCATCAACCCCTTTGCTGACTTCTTCCTCCATCTTGGCTGTGATTGCTGGCTGGCCTCCCAGCGTTCCAGTCATTGCTAGGCTACTGAGCGTTTGAATCCGCTGGTAGACTCCAGCATCAACCTTACGCCATGCTCTGCTGGCTGTGGGAATCAGGCTGAAGATGTTTCCATCAACCCTGAGCCATTCAACCTTAGGGAATCGACTGCGAGAAATCGTGCAGTCACCGATTAGATACTGAGCCAGCATCTGTGAGGCTGAGAGCGTAGACTGGCTCTCATTCAGTTTGTTTGTTTGCGTCATGGCACAGTCAGGCTAGTGGCTCATGCGATTCAGACGCAACGCAAAAAGAGGGAGCCTTGCGGCTCCCTCTGGGTTATTTGCTTTTAGGCTTAGCGGAACCGAAAGCACCTAGGGTGTTTCGTTTGCGTTTGGCCTGAGCCTTTTTCTCTGCCTTGGCTTGCTCTGGGGTCAGAGCAACCTCTGCAGGTTTTTCGGATTCAGTCATGGCAGATTCATTTTAACAGGCTGGCTGGAAATCCTGCAACGCAAAAAGAGGGAGCCTTGCGGCTCCCTCGGATTGCTACAGGCAGAGGAACAATATGCAACTGAGCCAGAGGATTACAAACCAAACCACACCCCAGAGTAATGCTTCAATCTCCATGGTTATAGGATTCGGTTTCAATCTCTTCCATCCTGTCCCGATATTCCTGCAGGAATTGCCTAGCATCAAAACTGAAAGGCTCTGCCTGCTGATGGAGTTTGTCGGCCGTTTCACAGATTGAATCCTTTTCAATTTCCGAGTCTGAGCCTTGCTCGATTACAACCGAATCACCATTAGTGAGCCATCGTCTATCTTCCCATTTGTGGGTATAATTTCCAAAGGCAGGATGATAGAAATCTTCAGCCTTGTTCACGGCCGTTTTAAAATCCTTCAGAGCCTGACTAGCATCTTCCAGCAGGATTCGAGCGTTTGCCAATTCCTTTGTGAGACGATGGAATTCTGTATCCATCTTTCCCAGCAGAGTTTCCCTAGTGACGCTAGGTGCGGTGACAGCAGGGGAGATGCTATCGGGATTTTCCCCTTGGATGGTTGGTTCCATGAATCGGAACCTGACAGGCTGAGGAAATAAAACAACGCAAAAAAAGAGGGAGCCTTTCGGCTCCCTCTGGTTTCGTTATCCGAATCGGATTTCTTTCAGGAAACAATACTGCATGAACGCATCAGAGGAAACAGCATCTTCCTTTGAAGGATTATCCCGAGTGATTAGCATTCCAGCATACATGACTCGCAACCATTCTGGAGTCTTGGGGTCATTAACAAACTCCACCATTTTACCATGGAGCCAGTAGCATGTGACTGGGGAGTAATCCGTAATCGGTTTACCATCTTCCTCCATCCTGACATTGATTAATAATTCAGCATACAGAATCCCCGTAGTTGCTCCATGACTATGCTCTCCAGCCTTATTGTAATCCTGCCAGCCTTTTTGCGTTGCGTCGTGCTGGGCATCAAAACCCCATGAGCCATTTCCGAATCCGCCACACTCTACAGCACCGCTGACGCTATTCCACAGAGCCGTAGCATATTCCTCAGTCATAGGCTGACCTACGCATGAGAGGTTGAATTTACTGATTTCTTTATCTGTCTTAGTTAGTTTGGGCATAAGACATTCAAACTAGAGCAGAGGGGAATCAGAGCAAACAAAAAAAGGGGGAGCCTTTTGGCTCCCCCTTATTCCATGACTGGAAGGGTGGTTATTTAAGTTGCGTCAGAGCCTGACCCTTAAGGCAGAGCAGAGCGTTAACCATGTAGACCTCAGCCGTCACATCATTACCCTTGCAGATTTTCTCATGAGCAACCTGAGCAACCTTGTCAGCATCAGCCAGCAATCGGTCGAGCCGTTCAACATTCCATTGATGTAGGTTTTTCTGTCCCCGCAAACGGCTCCTCTTCAGGTTGAATCGTTTGAGCAGTTTATGATATTTGCCAGTTTCGTTTTCAGTTTGGTTGTTAGTGACAGCAGGGGAGATGCTGTCTGAGTTTTCCCCGATGGTGGTTGGTTCCATGTATGTGATACAAGTTAGAGCAGAGCCTGATGCAACCAAAAAGAAGAGGGAGCCTTTCGGCTCCCCCTGTTTTGATTACCATTCAAGTTTATCAGCCAGCCTTAGGATTTCGTTAGCCTCTATCTTGTGGCAACCAATCTGCATAACTCCTTTTGCTGATGCTACCCAGTTGAATGAGCCGATAGCAATTGGCAGTCCTTCAACCTCTTCCTCCTTAGCAGAGGCCAGCACCTTTGCCTTAAACCTTTTGAAGAGAGCCTTGCAGAGCGTTACTGGAACTCTTGCCTGCCTGTTAGTTTCAATGTCCTTTCCATTTGAAGCCAGCCTCAATGCAGAGCCAATTCTGTCATTTCCGTAGAAACAATAGCCTGCCTGAATTTCAAACTGCTGTAACAGGTCATATGATAGGATTTTGTCTGGCTCTGCTTTGCCAAGATTGATTGGCATCAGGATTTTGTCCTTAATTTCAAAACTCAATCGGTTTCTAACTTTCTCTAATGTTCCTTCTTCTTCATGGTTTCTCCATGCTTCAATATCTACCTGAATTGCTTCCTGCCATTGTGCTGACAATTCTTTTAACTGTGGCAGTAACTCAATGCATTTGGTTACTGTGAGAGCCAGTCTACGCTCAACTTGATTTATTTGCTTCTGCCTTTTAATATCAATCTTCTGAATATAAGCAGAGATGGTTTTCTTAATTGGGTTTGGATATCGAAATGCTTTGCAATTCAGTTTGAATGTCTTTCGGAAATCCTCTGCCATTAAATGGTCTACAAAAACCTGCATGGCTTCATGCTTTGCATAGCGTTTGATTCTAGGATTTCTCAGGTCATTTAACTTTGCCAAAACCTCATTGCACATTTGGTTATAGGTTTGAGTCTCTGAGCCAATTCCAGCAGGAACATAATAAACAACTGACAACTGTTTGTCCTTCCGTAGTTTCTTAAACTCTTCCTGAATCAGAGTGTATGCACACTCTTCTTTTTTATTAGTTTTGTATTTATCATTATCCAGAAGATGGAACGGGATATTTAATTCTAAGGGGATGCAGTTATCAATGCACCTTTTGTGCCTTGATGTAGTTATTGAATATTTTCTGGTAGTTACAATAAACACAGCCTGACTGTTAATGACCTGACGGCTGGCAATAGGGGTGCTATAACTATACATCTTAACTTTAGCACCATACTCATTCCCTTCACAAACTGTGGACATATTGGCTCCACATGACAGGTCATTGCGATTGCCATTTGCCCATTCATGGGTCATAGCATGCTGGTTTTCAAAAACTCGTTTCACTCTTTTATTGGTTGGTTGGTTGTTCATAGTGAGATAATCCTCCTAGTTAGTATTACAATGTCAAGAGTCTAGATATTTTTCTTTTAGGCTCTCATCTTCATTCAGGGTGTCAGCCACAGCATCAGCCAGCCTGCAAATACCCTCAGGGGTCATTCCCTGCAAAGGCTCTGCTGGCTCCCCTTCCTGATGCCAGTCAGTTAGGCTGATATTCTCGAATACTGGGATTATATATGAATCTTTTCCCTTGGCTCCCCAATACTCATAAGAGCCGATTCCGATATCTTCATATTCAACATCAGCAGAGCCAGAGCAGAGCCAAGTTTCGGAATCCAGTTTGACTGGGTAATCTTCAAATTCATGCAACATTTGCTTTTTCCTTTTCTGCTTTTAGGGTTAACTTTTCTAAATCAATTACTCGCATGCTGATAGTTTCAATATTTGTGTAGCAAACGATTTCCAGAATTTTAGATGTGTGCCGAGTAGGGGTTTCTGCTTTTGAATCTATGTCATCTTGCCGAAATTTTATTGCCTGATTTTCCCAGTCATTAAATGCGTTTAAGCAATCTGATGCTGAGCGAAATGAAGTTTGCTCACAGTAAACATTTATGCCACTAAACATATAGGCAAAAATGATTTGATAACGAGTGAGAGGTTCCTTATTAATGTGTTCCATGGTTTTTGGTTGGTTGGTTATTATTTGTTTTTTTGGTATCTGCAAAATCCTAATTCAGAGGGAGAGTGGGCATTAAGCCAGTTGCAATATTCAGCATAGTTATGCCTATACTGCACAGCAATTTGCCAATCAATTCCATCAACCTCAAGTTTGTCCATTTGTGCCTGCCAGTAATTAACTTTATCATATGCTTTTGAGTAAAGCAGATAGAAGTATTCGTTTTCTGGGGTGAGTTTACTCATTTGGTTTTAATAGATTCGATATTAAAGAATCTCCTTAGTGATGCTGTTAATCATGTTACCATGTTCGTCATACTCCCAATCTGGGCTATCAACATGAGGCTGGTCAGCAGGAGTAATTACCCCATCAGAATTAATGATGTATAAACCCTTTTTAAGTAAATCTATGATTTCTTGAGGGAGTGGTTTGAGAGCCTGTTTAATGGGCTTTTGTGTAGGTTGGTTAGGCATAAGGACTAAAGTTGTATTACAATTTGCTCCAGCGTCAAGGTCTGAATAGAGATTTATTTAGACCCTAACACCCTGCACAAATGTTCGTTATTGTTCAGGCTTGACATGAGGCTGGCTTGCATGGGGTCAAGAATTGCCCTGTCCGTAATCATGCCATGGAAACCAATGGCATCTTTAATATCGCATGATTCAAACACAGCCTCAGCCCCAATTTCTGCATCAGTTTCAATGATATAAGATGCCTTGCCATATATCAGGAATTCTTTGCCATCGTGCATGAGCCTGAAATTCTTTAAGGGATATTCAAACATAGTTGTATTTATTTGGGAGGTTCAGAAACATCAATAACCATAGGGTCTTTCTCACCCTTTAGCATTTTATTAATATCGTCATGGCTGATACGCAAACGATGCTCCACAATGGTAGTGGGAGCATCTTGCAGTTGCATTACCTTGTCAGTCATGATGGCGATTGCTAGGGGTAATTGTCCTGCTGGAATGTTTTCTATCTCAGCCAAAAGTCGGGTAGAGCCTTTGGATACAATCTGGGAGAGCAGGCTGGCTGTCTGCTTTTTCCATGTTCCTAATTCAAACTTACCAGAATCTTCCTCATCCTTTTTGATGGCAATAATGACTGGTCTACTGATGCCAGTTTCAGCATTGATGGCTCTAGTGCCTGCACCATCTTGAAGCATCTTTACAACCTCTTCTCTTTTTTGTTCAGGAATTTTTTTGCCTGATACTCTGATTAAAGGGTTTGTGCTTAGCCTGTCTGGTTGGGATTCATATTCCATATTTTTGCATATTACATCTTGACAGCCATAATGCAAGAGGTAATTCAAGCCCCATGTATCCAGCCCTAATTGCCATAGCATTGACCTGCATGTGTGCTTTGTTTGTATGCTGGTGCATTGCTTTTGTGGCATATCTATTTGGGCTTGGTAGGTTCGCTGAACAAAGAGCAAGGGCTAAGCGTATCCGACTATGAGGCTTAAGGCTAAGGACATTACACCCCTTAGAGAAAAGATAGCATTAGAGCAGGCAGGGCTATGCTGGCTATGTGCTGTGCCTCTGGAGTCTGTTATGGCATGCCTTGACCATGACCATGGCTCTGGACGCATTAGGGGTGTCCTGTGCCAAAATTGTAATGGCATTGAAGGTAAGATTTACAACCTAGCCAGAAGAGCCAAGCGTGGCTCTAGTGTCCCATTGTTTATAGCCAAGGTGCTGGACTACTGGGAGCATTTTTCGTTGAAGCCTAGGACTGAGTTACACCCTACCCACAAGACTCAAGATGAGAAGAGATTGAGACGAAATAAAAAAGCACGAAAAAGAAGGAAGAAGGCTTGACAGGCTGTGATACGCTAGTAAACATGCTGGTCTATGCATAACGCAACCAATCAGTCTAACCCAGTATCTTTTGCTGGAATGATAGACGCTGACTACCGCCAAGCCAAGGGTCTGAGCAAATCTATGCTCACCCATTTTATGAAGTCACCTGCTCACTACCAGCAGGCTCTCAAGACTCCCATGGAGCCAACCAAGGCAATGAATTTTGGCGTGGCATTCCACGCTGAGATGCTCATTGATAACGCCAGTTCCTTATACGCTGTTCAGCCAGAAGCGGATGGTCGAACCAAAGAGGGTAAGGCTATCAAAGAGAAGTTTGCTTCTGAGAACCAAGGTAAAACTATTATCAGCATGGAAGAAGGTGAGATGATTGTTGGCATGCGTGATTCCATCATGGAGCATCCGCTTGCATCTTCTATTATTGAGAATCGTGGTAACTCAGAGTTCTCTATGTTTGCTACGCTTGAAACCTCAACTCAGCCAATTCTTTTGAAGGGTCGATTTGATGCTTTTGATAAGTCTACTGGCATTCTGATGGATATCAAAACCTGTGAAGATGCTTCACCTGATGGATTTAAAAAGGCTATCAGAAATTATGGATATGACATTCAGCAAGTGCATTATTCTTGGCTGGCAAGTCAGTTGTATACTGTAAATAACTTTTACTTTATCGCTGTTGAAAAAACTCCTCCATATGCTGTTGGCGTTTATGAGATTGGTAATAACATGCTTGAGTTTGCTAAGAATCGCTGGACTAAGTCTATGGAATCGTTTGCAGTTTGTCAGAGCAAAGATATTTGGCAGGGTTATAGCAACGACAGCGTAATCTTAGACGCATGAGCGAGCCTAAGTTCACAGGTGTTTGGATTCCAAGACAAGTGTTCCAGCACACTAACCTCAGCATCACCGCAAAGGTGGTGTATGGGGTGCTGGAGGGCTTGGATAATGAAGATGGGTGCTTTGCCTCTAACTCATACCTGTCTGCCCACCTTGGGCTACAGGAGCGTCAGATTCGTAATGTCCTGAAGGAGTTGGAGACAGAGCGTTTGATTGTCAGGGAGGAGATTGATGGAAAGCGAACCATTCGCACAGTAGTTTCCTCGGCTCTAGGGGAGGCAATAAATTGCCTAGGGGGGAGGCAAAAAATTGCCACGGGGGGAGGCAAAAAATTGCCTACATATAACAAAGTAGATAATAAAGTAGATAAAGATACAGGGACTAACGCACCTTGGGTATCTCCATTACCATTTGAATCTGAGGCTTTTAGCAAAACTTGGAGTTCATGGATTGATTACCGAAAGCAATGCAAAAAGCCTATCAAGCCAGCAACTATCTCAGCACAATGGGAAGAGTTTAAGAAGTGGGGAGAAGATAAATCTATCTATGCTATTCAGCAAAGCATTCTCAATGGATGGTTTGGAATCTTTGAACCAAAGAAGAACATTGGAGTTTATCGTGCAACTCCATTAACCGCACAAGACCACAATGAGTTCTGACCTAGCATGTCATTGCGGAAAGCGTGGAGCATTGTTTGCAAAAGACGATGGAAGCAATAACCTTGTCAGATACCACCATTGCAGGGAGCATATGGATGCTGAGCGTGTTAAATCTTCTGGGTTAGTTGACCCTGTGTTTCCTCCTTCAATGCCAAAGGTATTTGTAGATACTGATATCAACAGGCTACATTCTAAAATCCTATCAATCATTGACTGGAAGCCAGAAGGAGATGTATGCGGTCTTTTGCTTCATGGCACAACTGGAGTTGGAAAGACAAGAGGAATCTGGGAGGTTATTAGACGCTTATGGGTTGATGAAGCAAAGAAGGATAAACAACTTCCATATATGTTTTTAACCATGCGTAAGTTTGAGGGAATGATTGAGCAATCGTTTGATGAACGCAACCATAGCAAAATGATTGACAGCGTGATTGAGGCTAAGGTTTTAGTTTTTGATGATTTCGGTAAAGAGCGTTTAACACAGCGTATGGCTTCAGACCTTTTCAGTATCATTGATGAGCGTAGTATTAACAAGCGTTGCACAATTATCAGCACAAACTTTAATGGCTCTGCATTGCTTGAAAGGTTTGACCCTAGGGACAAAGAGACTGGGGTAGCCATTATCCGTAGGTTCAAAGATTATTATAAAATAGTTGGTATGGGTCTTGACACCCATCCTAAAGCATGAATGTTACCTGCGTCAGTCATGGTTGGTTGACGCATAAGAAAAGGGGGAGTGGCGTAAGAAACCACTCTCCCTCCTTTTAGGTTGACTAGTATTACCCTTTTCTTTTTCCTTCAGTTTCCTCTATGAAAACAAAACTAACCAAATTCCACAGTAACAACGAATCAATGCTAACTGTCCGCATTCCTAAGACCATGATGACAAAGGCTACCAAGGTAGCAAAAGGCATGTCCCTGACACGCTCAGATTTTGTCCGAAAAATTCTTACGAATGCCATTGACTCTCTGTAAGACCTATGTATAACTCTATCTATATCCAACCTGTATGAACCCAAATCCAACCAATGAAAACAAGGTCGAACTCTATGTCGCTCTTGTCAATGCAGTCTCAGAAACCAAGGACATCGTTGCTGATGCAACTAATCCTTTTCACAAAAATAAATACGCTACGCTGTCGGCTCACCTGTCGGCTCTCAAGCCCATCTTTGCAAAGCATGGTCTGGCGATTATCCAGTTTCCTATCGGCTCTGCTGAAAGCGTTGGTGTTCGCACCACCATCATCCACACTAGCGGTCAAAGCCTCTCAGCAGATGCTTTGGTTCCTGCTGAAAAAGGTATGAGTGGACAAAATGCTGGAGCCTTGGTGTCCTACCTGCGTAGGTATGCAATCGCTGGTGTCTGTGGAGTCGCTACTGACGATGACGATGCTGAGTCTGACCGAGTAGCCAAGACGCAATACAAGTCGGCTCCTGTAGCCAGCCAGACGGTTTCTCTTGGAACCACTAAGACCAGCAAGTTCATTCCTAACCCTAATGCTGAACAGGCTGTTCAAAGCAAGGGTTCCTCATCCGCTGTTGCACCATTTGGTGATGCAAAAGGACAGCCTTTGTCTGCTTTGCCACGCACCTCTGATGACAGGAGCAAGAAGTGTGCTGACCTGAACTACTGGGCTAATGTCTGGGAGCCTCGTCCTTTTGGTGACAGCGGTAAAGTTTCTGCCAAGGATTCCGCTACCAAGTCTGAGGCTATTCGCCTATGGAATGAAGCAGAGGCTCCTGCTAGTTCTGACCCAACCATGGACGATGTTCCTTTCTAATTCCAACCCATAAAATACCATGAACGCAAACTACTATTGCTACCCTAACAGCCAGTATATCATTTTGAGCAACGGAACTGTTGCTCGAATTCTGAAGCCTACTGCTCTCAATAATCAGATTTATTATAACCTGATTCTTGATGGCAAGAACAAGCGAGTAAACAAGGAAGCACTTGTTAAGCCGTTTGAGCAAACTTCTGTTGATGGATTACCTTCCTAAGTCAACAGGAGTTACCTATCTACGACACGCCATTAGACATAGAAGTAAGAAACTTAAATACATTATTATTCCTATGGATAAAGCAAAAGAAATTGTAGAACAGGCTAAGCAGTTCACACCAAGCAATGGCAACTACACTCTTAAGTCTAACTCACTTAAGGGTGCGGCTGTCGTGCTTGCAATGGATGCAAAGGAACTTATGGAGCGTCTTAATGCACCACGACCAACTAAGTTGCTTAATGATTTGGCTGAGGCTAGAAACAGAATTAGGGCATTAACCATTGCTGGAAATAACCTAGCCTTAAACTCTACAGAATCATTAAGCAATGAATGGGTTAAGGCAACACGACTATGAGCGTTAAAACTGCTAAAATCTTAGACACCAGAACTGTCTGGAAGAATTTAAAGAAATGTAAAGGTGAAGCATTTGTGTTTAAATTATCTCCACCTTGGAAAGAACATGAATACATTCTAGAGTCTACACTTCCTTCTGAACTAATGTATTTTGCATGTGATAAGTATGGCAAGGTAAAAGATTTTACTGACCTTCCTATAGACCTTGAAAGAGAAGGATATGAAATTGTATGAGTAACCGAAAGTCTACTGAAGGATATCTAAAGATTACAGGAGTTAAGTATCCTGTAAATGTGTTTAAAGGATGGAGCAGAACCTATTGTAAAAATGTGCAAAAGCAGGCAATGAAACTTGCTGAACATAATGCTAAACGCTGGGCTGAACTTTTTGCAAAACCTCTTAACAAGTGGACTGCATGAGCAAATTAATTAAATTCTGTGCTGTAGGTGATAACCATGGTGACATGATAGACAAAGATGTTGCATCTGAATTCTATAAGTTTTTAAAAAAGTTCAATCCTGATGAAATAGTTCATCTTGGAGATAACTGGGACTTCCGTTCTATTAGGCGTAATGCTGGTGCAAAAGAAGAAAACGAATCTCTTGTATCTGATGTCAAGGCTGGCAAAGAATTTATTAGTCGTATAGAACCTACAATTTTTTTAAACGGAAACCATGATGACCGCCTAGACCAGATTATCAATGGAAGCACAAGCGGAATGATGCAGGACTATTGCATGGATTTAAAACAAGACATTCATAACCATCTTAAGAAACATGGTGCAAAGAAGATTTACGATTACCATGCAGAAACAGGAGTTCACCGCATAGGCAAGGTAGCCTTTGTTCATGGATATACATGTGGCATTCGTGCTGTAGAGGAGCATGCAATTCATTATGCAGAACCTCAAGGTGCAGTCATTATGGGTCATCTTCATAGCATACAGCAAATAAATGCTAGAAGGCATCTAGGAGCCGTTGGATTTTCAGGTGGATGCCTATGCCAAAAAAAGGCAATGGACTACGCCAAGAACCGCCTAGCCACCTCAAAGTGGGGGTCAGGCTGGACTTATGGGTTTGTTCAAGGGTCAGACTGGAAAGTGTGGCAAGCCCATAGGGTAGGAAAAGAATTCATCTATTCTATCAAAGGACTATGAACATTCCTAACTTAAATAAATTACAGTCTATGCTTTCTAAATGGAGCGTAGAAACTCCAGACAAAGGATTTTATACTTGCCGTCAGTTGGCAAAGAAATGGGATATAAATGAACGCACAGCATCAATTAGAATTAGAAACTTTATTGAGGCTGGCATTATGGAAACTGCTAAGTTTAAAGTTAAGACTGGCATGGTAACCAGACCCGTTCCTCACTACCGAATTAAACCATGAAAAACCATTTAGTTTGTTTAAAGTGTAATACCATTCTGGAAGCCCCAGAGCGTGAATCTGCAAAGACTTCATGCAAGTGTTCTAACCACGCTTGGATTCAGAAACTGAAGAATCCAAAGTGCTGGTCATATGGGGCTTTAGACCTTCAATCAATACATCGGGTGCGGGAGAAAGCGGTCTGAACTTACTGACAGTTAATTTAATTATCGTGAATACTATATCAATTACTATTACAAAAAGGATAACACAAACTGCCAATTCAAACCATTTGGTATCAAGAATCCATGCAGATGCTGTGGCTATTGACCCTCCAGCAATGAGAACAAATCCTCTAATCTTCCAAGGCGTAAACGCAACTACCAGAAGCCCAGCCAATGCTATCCCTGCACCAATGCAGGACAGCATCCAAAGAACTTTATCTTTTATTGCCCTTTGACTTTCTTCATTTGCTTTGTCTGCAATTGCTTGGGCGATAGCGATTGCACCATCCTTCTCTTCTATTATAGCCCTCAAGTCGTTGGCTTCAAACTCAAACTTCAACGCTTCTTCTTGGTCTTTCTTGATTGATTTTGTGTCGTTAGTATCGACCATCTTTTTAAAGGCTTCAACCCTTTCAACGGAAGCCTTGGCAATTGCTGACAGTCTGGTGATTTGTCCTTTAATAATTTCTTTACTTGCTCCAGCAGGTATTGAAGGAAGGATTGCAGTAAGAGCAGAGTTGGCTTCAGAAACTTCTGCTTCAATGTTTTTAATGTAAATATCTTTTTCATTGTTAGTAATTATTATAGTCTCTGGTGTTGGCATAGTAGAGCAACCAACTAAGTTTACAAAAACAAATAGTATTGCTAGTCTTTGTAAACTCATTTGATTCCAAGCATATCTTTATAACCTTGAACGAATCCTTTAAGTGGCTGTGTGTTGCCATGCATTATATTATATACTGGTGCAGATATAGGATTCTGAAGTTGCCATTCAGGTTCGGCTACTAGTTTACCTTGTTGTTTCCATGCTTCTCCAGCACCTTGAGATTTTTCATCATCATATCCAAGACCACTAACTTTTCTTAAGTAATCAATAGCAGGACGCAAAGCCATAGGGTCTGATGCACCATACTCTCTTTTGTATAAATCCTTTTCTCCTAATGCATTAATTTGCTGTGTAACTTGAATTAAAGTTCCAATAGCACCTAATGCTGGTGCTGATTTTTGAAAAGAATTGCCAACAAATCTAGCAAGTTGTGTTACTTTATTTGTTGGTGCATATATAATAGTTCGTGTAGAGGGCATTGGTTCTACCCAAGGTTTACCATTTTTATCTACACCACTAAGAGTATCTCTTTGTATCTTTCCAACTCTTCTTGCTTCATCTATGTTTGCTTTTCTTAAAGCAATTGCTTCTGGCTCTTGTTGTGCTATGTCAAGTAATGGGCTTGTATATTCCTTAACATCACCACCAAGCGGTTTAAAATGAGGGTTGGCATCTCTAATTGCACTTTCATTTAATCTATATGTGTCTCCAAGACCAAGCACTCTTTGAGAATTTCTTGTATCAATTGCTAATTCTGCTGACGGACTAGATGTAAACAATATATTGCTTTGCCAATTTTTCCCACTTGAAGGAACTGAAAACCTTCCATTTCTTTCATACAATGAAAGTTCTGACGAAAGTCCAGCAAGATTTTCTGGAGTAGATGCGTTAACGCCACGATAAACACCTTGTCCGCTACCATCCGTAAAGTATCTAAGCGTAGAATAAAGTTGTCTATCATCACGAACCATAGAGCCAGCGGTGTTTCTTAAGGCTAATGGTATAGAGTTATGGATTCCTTTTGCTTCTGAATAATTTCTTAAAAGTCTGTTGTATCCAGTTGTTTTAAGACCTGTCTTTGGGTCAATTTCTCCACCTTGCATTGCACTTTTCCACCAGTTGTGTTCTTCATGCGTCAATTGAGGATATGTTCCTTGCATTGTAGCAGGTCTATATGGACTGTCTGGATGCCAGTCGTAATTCATGTTACTCCATCTATTTGGAGCATTTTCAACTCTCATATCCCAAGGGATTTCAACCTTTTGATTTCCTTGTAAATAATATCCTTCTTTATTATAATATGTTCTGAAATCTATATTTCTTATTCCTTCTGGAGGAACAGGTCGTTGAGGAGGAGTTTGTGCTTTTGCATCAATATTATATTTACCATTGCTTGACAAAGCAGTTACATTTCTGTCCCTTGTTGCAGAAGTAACTCTTACAGCGGAAATATTGTCAGTTTGATTTCCTCCTTTAGACCAAAAATTAGTAAATGATGGAGATGTAATTAAATTTGCTGCTTGGTCTGCTTGTGAAGCACCAACAAATTCATATCTTTTATAAAAAGGAACATCAAGCCAATCAGGATTTATAGCATTTATTCCTATTGCTTCATTAGTAAGAGATGAAATATATGAATCATTTTCTTCAGCCATGTTATTTTGTGGTTCGTTTAAATTTCTTTACAATAGATTCAAAGATGTCTGGGGCTAAAGCACCAGCAGATGAATAAATAATACCTTTGTATAAAGCATCTATTGTTGAATGGTTAATAGCAAAGTAAACAAGAGTTCCTACTATAGCACCAGCAATTCCTTTTCTTACCCATATGATTGCCTGCCATTTTTCATCTGTAATGATAAGCCTAGCAACAGCACCCAAGGCTCCAAGCACAGCAACTATCCAGCCACCCTTCTTGAAGTCCTCGGCTGTATCTATTAGGCTAGGGTCTACAGGACTCATCGTTGTTTAGGCTCCTCTTTAATAACTCTTCTTTTAGCCTCATCCTCAGTTTTATATACACCTATCACAGCCTTATAAGGATTATAAACCCTGAAAGTATTCTGCATGTTGATGATTGTATACCCCATGGCATTAGTAAATGACCTACCCTTTCCATATACTTCTGTAGTCCAAGACCTCCATATGCTTATATCTGCCTTAGTGAAATCACGCTTAGGCATAGGTGCAGGAGCAGGAGGAACTACTGGTGGAACTACATTAGGAGGAACTTTAGGAACAACCTTAGGAGGAACTACAGGAGGAACTACAGGAGGAACTACAGGAGGAATAACTACAGGCTCTTTAGTTTCTGTATCAATAATTGGCTGTTTAGTTTCTGGGTCTATTTCTATCTTATTTCCATCTTCATCTATTATGTAAAGTTTCTTATCTTCTGTTTCAAAAATAGGTTTCTTATCCTCAGTTACTTCAGGAAGATTTGTTTCAGTATCAATAACAGGAACATGTGTTTCAGTAACAGGAACTTTGCTTGGGTCATTCTCATCAGTAATCTTTACATATTTTTGTAAATCTTCGTTCCACATTCCAACCCCAACATTTTTACTTTCATCAAATGGCTTTCTTATAATTCCTTCAAATCCTCCATAGCCTTGGACTGTTGATGTTTGCCAGTCTTTAGCATTAACCTTCCAAACAGCAGGTTCACGCATAGCCTCATCATGACCTAAGAATGGTTTTCCAGTTTTAGTTTTTTCCCAAATTTGCCAATCACTTAAACCATTAAGAGCATTAGGTTTTTTATTAGCCTTAGACCATGCTTCCATGTTGTTTCTCCAAGCATCAACATATTTCTTTTCACCTTCAGTAAGAAATCCTTCTGGTCTTGTTTGAAGATTATTTTGTTTAGTTCTTCCTCTTTCATTCATTAAATCAGTAACAGGTATATCCTTGTCATTGTTTCTTCTTCCCATATCTAGACCTCTTACCATTTCATGAACTATTTGATTCAATATACTTGTTTGAGGAACTCCTTGAATTTCAGTAAATTGAGAAATAGCCTCAGATGCTTGATAAGCCAAATCATCAACATTAGGTTTAAACCCAACTTCTACTTGAGGAGCATTTAGTCCTGCAAATATATCTTTTTGCATTGGCATCTTAGCCCATTGACCAATTAATTGAGGGTCATTAAATAAAGCAATTTGAAACTCTGGAGTGCTTATTAATCTATATACACTTCTAGATTTTAATTCAGGAGATTGAAGATAATAACCACTTGGGTCTTTTTCTACATTATATCCTTTTTGCTCCCATGGAGAAACTAACACATATCCTTTTTCAAGTTGTCCTCTATTGCTAGCAGGCTTTCCTTTATCAGTATGTGTAGGCTTATTTAAAATTACTCCTTTTGAAGTCCATGCAGATTCTATTACTCCAGTTTTTTCATTAAGAACCCAAGTGTTTTTTAACAGATGTCTTTGAAGTGAAAGAATTCTTGCAAAATATATTTCACCATCAGGAAGAACTATTCCATCGGCAATTCTTTTCTTTGTGTTTTCAATAAATTTATCAACTCCATCAGCCCAATGCTTTCCCATAAATCCAGACTTATCAGCAGGAGATGGTTCAATAATCTTAGAAAGCAAAGGATTTGCATCTATTGCATCTCTTTCTATTTTAGAAAACAAAGTATGTCCAAGTTCTTCAAGTGCTGTTCCTTCAAAAGAATGACCAGTTAATGCTCTTACTCTTCTTGTATAAGGACTTCCAGAATAGTTTCCTGAATTGAATTGCCGTCTTGTTGCACTATATGCTTTGTCTACTAATTGCTCAAGGTTTAAATGAAGTTCAGAATGACTCTTTCCTTCAAAAACAACAATTATAGGATGTCTAAATTTTGCATCCTTTTTTTGTCCTGTTTCTTTTTCTTCATCTATATCTATTTCATCAGAACGATTTTTAAGGCGTTTTGATTCAGCATCTATATACTCTTTAAGTTTTTTTGCTTCTGCTTTTTCAACTGGGTCAACTGATTTAGAAATAATAGCATATCTTTCTTTAGCCGTAGCCTCTCTTGTAATTCTTGATTCAAATCCACTTCCAACATTTGCACCTGTTACTCCTCCATTCCAAGTCTTTCCAGAATTTACATGAACAGGAAGGTCAAGTTGTGTAGGGTCTGCAAGAGCAAGCATCATCTTTGCCATCTTTGAATGATAGTCGTTTGCTACATTTGGATGAATGGAATCACCTGATTTAAGTATAAAATTAAGAGTATCTCTTACTGTTATTGCTATTTTCTTTTTATGATAATAATCAAAGAATTGCCAAAGATTATGAAAGCCAGCAATAGGAAAAGCATCTGATGCTGATTTTCCTTCTTTACCATCTTCTCCTGCCATTTTTCTTCCAACTATTGATTCAAAATATGTTGGGTCAAAAACAGTTGAATGTCCTAATTCGGAAACTTCATATGGCTCCCATCTTTTAATTGAGTCTTTATATATTGCTGGCTCTTTTGGAAGTTCCCATTCTTTCCATCCTTCACCAACACCTTCATGTGGAGAAAGGTTAACAGTTCTGTTTGTGCGACCTTCACCACGGGGTAGAGGCTCATATGCCGCACCAGCCTGAGCCTTTTCACGGGTGCTACCAATCATACGCTGATGCTGATTAGCCTTGTTTGCAGGAACTATAAAAGTTACATCAAGATTACCGCCGTCTGATTGATTAATATAAATGACACCATCGTGTCCTTGTTCAATTGCTTCACCAAGAATCTTCTCGGTGCGTTTCATCATATCTGTAAACTGTCCGTCTACAACAAGCGGATTGTCAAACCTTATTGCAGATTTAGCAATGTTAGGAGAATTGTCACCCCTATCATAACCTTGATACTCTGCACTAAGTGTTGTGTCATCTGAAGCGGAAAAGTACGCACCATCAATTTCTCCAGCCTCAAGTGTTTTGTTTCTGGAAGAATATTTTTTAGTCTTAAGAAATCCTTCAGATGTTCTTGTTCCGTGTACGCCTACTGCAACAACAGGCTCTCCTGTCCTAAATTGCTTGGAGAAAACTGCGTGTTGATAATACTCACGCATAGGAACATTCTCGGCTAAGTATCCAGCAAAGTCATTGTATGTAGAAGCCGCATTGTTTACCCATTTCTTTGCATCTTTTATTTTCTTTGCAAAGTCTCTAGCGTTTTCATTTGTAAAATAACTATGGCGTTGTTTTTCTAATGCTGGCTTGGCTAAATCTTTTTCAAGTTGTTTTACCTCTGCATAATCTCCTATTGTAAGGCTATGCTCAATTCTATAATCATTTATTTTTATAGTGCCTTTAAGCATTGGGCGTTCTTTTTCTAAATTAGCCACCCCTTTTTCTTTTAACTCTTGAAGTCTAATTCTTTTAGTCTGTCTATCAAGTCCACCAAACATATCCTTAGACATTTCGTCAAGCATCATTAAGGCTGTTTCTTGGTTTATGTTTACTTCTTTAAAGTTTTTAATAAAGTCCGTGAATCCTTCATCGGCAGTCTGAGGTACAAGTTTTCTGTCTCCAACAAACTCCTTCATTTCACGGGTGTTAAATAGGTTTCCAATGCGTCTTGCTTCAGAATATTCATTACTTCCCATAATAGAAGCCTCTCCAATTCCTTCATGTGGAGAAAACGATGCTACTTCTCCGTTGTCTCTCATCAATGGAGTATTGAGAACTTCTGGAGGATTCTTTACTGCATACTTTCTTCCAGCCTCTGTTGCTTCTGCTGGAGTTGCATAAGACCCAATTCTCTTTCCTTGGTCATCATAAGCATCAGTAGCATGCTTAGTCTGAATGAACTTGAATCCAGATGGATGAGAAAATGTTCTACCATTAGGAGTTTCCTCACTATACATTTCAGATGGACTCCAGTTACGAACCAAGTCTCTATAGGCATTTGCATGCTTATATGGAACGCTTTGATTGCGTAGTCTTAAGTTAGTCATTCTGTTCACATGGAATGAAAATACAGAACTAAGAGTATTCCGATTGATTTCACCAGACGGAGTATTTATAAATGTATCAGCCTCACCCTTAGCAAGCCCAAGAACTTGGTGCATTGCATTTCTTCTTTCATTGCCAAGTCCGTCTGTCCAAAGTTGTGCAGAAGGAACTCTATCAGGGTTAGGTGTTCCATCAGGTAGCAAAGCATCTTTAGATGCATTTTCAAGATACCTATAAAAATCCGTCATGAACTCAGCATGATTACCACTCCAAAGTTTTTTAACAGATGGGTCAGACCAAGTGTTATTAGCACGAATTTCAATAACTTTATAATCAAGCATGTTAGCCTTAAACTCAAATGCACCATTCTTATCTATTCTAACATCAAGACCAAAAGGAATAACAGTTCTAGATTTAAACGGAACAGCACCACCACGAACTCTTGAAGGAGCATTTACATCTCCAGCCCTTTCAGCAGTTTTTCCAATTCCTCCAAAATCAACAACATTTCCTTTAAGTTCTCCAGAAATAACACGCTGGAACATTTGCATCTTGTTAGCAAATTCTCTAGTAATATGTCCTGTGTTTATAAGATTTTCCCAGATTGCTGGACTAAACTCACCTCTAATGCTTCCTTCAGCATCTATTGTAAATGTCCTTTGAGACTCAGGAATAGCCATCAATGCTTTATATACAGCCTTACCTTTAACTCTATTTTCTCTAGCAATCTGTTCGTTAGTATTGTGTCTATAAGTTCCATCTATCTGTTTAGTAAACACGCCATCAAGACCATTTCCTTCAATAAATCTTTTACGGCTTGATGCAGAAAGTTTATTGATATCAAACTCTCCAGTTTCATTTACATTCTTTTCAATTCTAAGCATGTCTTTAAAGAACATGTCCATTGCTGGATTAAGAACTCTATTTCCTTTAAATGGCTTAAACACTTCATCAATAGGAACAAGCCTGCTTGTCCCATTAGAATCTGTAAATGTTCTATTAAAATTAAACTCAGGATGACTTAGATTCATTCTGCTTCTCCAGTAATTTCTCCATGACAAACCTGCATCTTCAATTACTCCACGAATTCCTGGCAAATCACCACCATGATATAGCCAATCAACTGGCTTATCCATAAGCATGTGAGAGAAATAATAAGCACCAAACTCTTCACTAAGATGTTCAAGAAGCGGTCTACCACCAAGAGTAGGGTCTGAAATAAGTTGTCCGTTTTCTTCAAAGTTTCTGGTAGCCATTTCAAGACGCTTAATTGCATCAGCATGAGCATTTTTATCTTTGCTAAATTCTGCATCAATATATCTCTTAAACATCTGCTTTACTTCAGCAGGCTCAACAACAGAATTATGAGTAAGGTCACCTTCATTGCTTCTTTCACCAATAACTCTAGAACGAAGTTCTTGAATATAGTAATCTTTCATTACACTTGTTCTCATAACAGAGTGCAAGATTTCATGTGGCAAAGTAGGTCTAGATGCATTGTCTGCATTTATAATTATCTTAACCATTCCGTTGGCTGTGTTCTCAACTACATAACCATTGTTATGCTGAAACTGAGCCATACTGAGAGGCATATCACCATCAGGAAGAATGGTAGTCCCATCATGTTTAAGAGGGTCTAATCCTTTATCTGTAAGGTATTCACCATATCCTTTGTTGCCATATAATTCAATGTGAGTTCTTGGATGAACTATGTCTTTAGCCGCAATTATTGAATCAAAAGAAAACCCTTTTTGGTTAGCCCAAATTTCTGCATTATGCCATTGTTCTGCTTGTTCTGGATGTGTTGCCTTAAGTCCATCAATAACCATTTTTGCTTCAATGTTAGTTCTCATTGCTCTGGTTGCACCAAATGCATCTGCAAGGACTCTACCACTTCCAGCACCTATAGAACCTAAAGCAATACCAGCACCTATGCCATGTCCTAGCCCTTCTTCTCCATCTGACCAAGCACCAAGAGCACCACCAATCATAGCACCATGGGTGCTACCTTTGATAATTTCAGCACCATAACTAAATAGAGGGTCAGCCGCATCAATAATCTTTAGCAAACTTTTTGCATGACCACTAAACTTAATGCCTTCTTTATTGGCATCAATCATAGCCTGTCTTGCATATGAGGCTAGACCTCTTTGACCATATGACATTTGTTCACCTATAATGCCTATGGCTTCACCAACACCAGCCATAGCCCTTCCAGCCGTCATTCCAGCCGTAAGGTATCCAGTTGCCTCAAGAGGGTTAACTACGCCTGCTACGCCAGCCCCAATGCTTCCAATGCCAGTCATTTTAAGGGTGTCCCTAAATTCATTTCTAGAAACTCCAGCAAGGCTTTCAAACCCAGCCCCAGCCTTTTCTACACCATAATCTATAGTTCCTCTAACAGCCTTACCCATGAACTCAATAGGCATGCCAACACCCCATCTAATAGCATTGCCAAGAACTAAATTATTAAGATGAGAAACCCTAGCAGAAGCCATAGCAATCTTTTCTCCCATGCCCATAGCAAGACCAGCACCACTAAAAACTTTACCAAAAGGCACAAACCACATGGGGTCTGCAACATATGAAGCCGCCTGAACAACATCATTATTAAGATGGTCTGGGTCAATTATCATAGTCTTGCTACCATCAGCAAAAGCATCGCTATCTCTTTTAAAGTTTCTAGCCTGAAGAAATTCACGATAAGCAGCATCTGAGTTTTCTTTATAGCCATGAATAGCATTAAAAAATCTAGCCTGAGGTGATGCAGAGTTTTCAGATTGAGCAAGCATGCCATACATGTTTCTTGTTCCCTGTGCAAATGCTTCTGCAACGCTTGGAACAAGAGTCTGCATTCCTTTTTCTTTATCATCTAAAATAGAGTTACCAGCCTTGATAAACTGGTCATAAATGCCACCAGCCGCAGTTGATAGATTTTCAAATAAATCACTTTCACGATGTCTATAAAAATCATTTAACTTCATCCAGTCCTCTTTTGTTGGGTCATAGATACGCTTTTCTTTGTCAGCCTGTATCATGTCCGCATGAATTTCCTCACCATTCTTAGGTGCAGTTATTTTCTTAAATGCATCGTCACGCTCTTCAGCAGGTAAAGAATTAATATACTTATCAACCTCTTGATTTCCAGTATAGGTTTTTCCTCCAGCATTAGCATTCAAGGCAGGCATCGTAATGCCTTCCTGTGATTCATATAAATCAGCCATTATTTTGTATTTTTAAGATAGTGAGAACGAACTGTGTCAATCTCTTTCTTTTTGTCAGCAGGCATTTCAACTGTAAGTCCATACTGCTGAGGCATTTCTACAATTTGAGATGCGATATAATCTTTAAGTCTATTATATTTAGCACTAGTAGATGACCTGAATTGTAAAAAATCAGTAGGATTCTGAACGATATCGTTTAAGATTCCTTGTTCATAATCAGATACATTACCAACACCAATAATTGCAGTTCTCAATTGAGAAATAAGCATCTTTGTGTCAGCATTTGCTTGACCTCTTTTTTCGAGAGAAATAGAACTAAATGCAACATTTAAGGCTTGAAGGTCTTTTATAATGCTCATGCCTTTTAACAATTTAGGATAGTCTGTTCTGAACTTGCCAGCCTGCTCAGGGCTTCCAAAAGAACCCAAACCACCAATTTTAATTCCAGAACCTTTAATAAACTCTGTTGGTTTATAATCACCATTAGGCATTAAGTCTCCAAATTGAACAGCCTTATTAGCCGCAATTTGATGAGGCTGTAGCCCTTCCTTGCCAGTCTGCATTTGTTTCCATTCTTTTCCATCATTGAAAAGAACACCATAAGGAGTAACATTGAATCTAAGAGAATCTTCAGGGTTTTGTTTTCTATACATTTCATCAAAGTTAGAAGGAAGATAACCAAGTCTTTTAGTAAGAAACGCTTTCATGTTAGCCTTCTTTTCTTCATTAGATTCTTGAGTTACTCTGCTATATCCTCCAATAATAGAACCTCCAAGTTTAGTTTCATCATCAAGAACTTCATTGGCTTGAGATATTTGGTCTTGTTCTATCTTTTGTTTTTGAGACAAAGTGCTCATATCAGACTCAGCACTTCCATCAATAACTCTAGGATAATGTTCTAGTAATGCATTGGGGTCTGCAAGTTTATCTCTAAATGCCTTTCTAATTGGTTGAAGATTTTGCTTAGTATTTTCAAGTTCTCCAATGTGTTTATCAAGAACATCAAGAATTCTTCCTTGTTCTCCAGCAGTCATTGGTTTTCTTTGACCAAATTTATCAGCAAAAGGAACTCCACCAAACATTGTGTATCCAGTTCTTTGTCCTCTAACTTCAGTAAGTGCAGAATTAATCTGTTGCTTTATAGTAGTATCATAAACTGTTTCAGGAACAGGATTATCATTTTCTGGAGTTAAAATTGAATGTGCAATACCAGTCCAAAAACCTGCCTTCATTCCGCCTGCTAATATTTTAGCCTCCATATCTCTTGTTAAGAATTTAAGTTCAGCAGTTCCAATACCTTTCATTTGAGCAACAGCCTCTTTCATTGCTTGTGCTTTTAGTTTATCATTAACAACTACATTAGTAACTTTGCCTCCAGATTCTTTTACAATTTTTGAGGCATAATTAGCAATTTTTGCTTTATATAAACTATATCCTTTAGATGCTATTGCTTCTGCTCTTGCAGTTGTATTTAAAGCATTAACTCCTTCAACTCCTGCACCTAGTGCTTTGTATGCACTATTTCCACCACCCATCCAAAGAGTTGCGGCTTCTATACCAACTTTAATTGCATGGGCTTCAGTTGGGTCAGTAAGTTGATATTGGCTTAAAGCAGTAAAATCTGCTCTATCAGAATTTCCTTTTGCAATGTCTTGTCTAAATCCTTTAAGGTAATCAATTGCAGGGCTAACGCTTTTTTCCATTGAATCAACCTGTGATAGATGTTCATAGATATTATTCTTTGCAATATTAACCTGTTCTCTTTGCCTATCAGTAAGTTTAGCAAGTGTTTGTGCAACACTAGAAACCTCTCTTTGACCAACATCTACAGGTGTTTTTGTTGCACCAGTTACATTGGTATTATAGTTACCAACTGGAACTGTTTTAACAGGAGTAAATTCTGGCTGTGCTTCTCCTTGAGTTTCATCATCAACAACTTTTTTAGGTGCAATATTTGCATTAATTTCTCCAGAATATGTCATTCTGCCACTTGAATCAGTATCAAATTTATTTGGTGATGTATCCTCTGCGTTGTCAGAAGGTGGAGTTCCTCCAGTTGCTTCTTCTTGAGATATATTAGCAGGAGGAACTTCTGGAGCCTCAATAGGCAAATAACTATTTGCTGGTCTATCTTGAGCCTTGTTTTGTTCTTGAGATGGAGGTATGCGTAGTTTCTGACCAGCCTTAATATCTACATTAAGAGGAATATTATTAGCCTTAGCAAGTGATGCTCTTGTTACACCAGCATTAGCCGCAATTTGAGCAAAACTATCTCCTTTAACTGCAGTATACCAAGAGTCTGGTTTTGGTTTAACAGCATTTGGATATACTTTACTAGGAGCAGGAGTTTGAATTTTGACAGAACCATCTGGGGTTTGAAGTCTTTTAAAACCACCAACAGGGAAGTCTCTTAATCTTTTATAATATTCTTCTTTAGTTTCTCCTTCCTCTTGCATTTCTCCTAACTCTACTTTTGCAGGAGCAATTACTTGAGGCTCTACTGCATCAGCCGCATCTGTTTCTTTTTGAACATCTTCAAGACTTCTAAGTTTAATGGTATTTCTTGCAACATATTCTTCCTGTTGTTTTTGTCTTTGCTCTCTAAGCCATTGTTGTTCGCTTGTCTCTGGAGGAACAGTTCCAGACATAATAAATTTGTTTTGCTTAATTGCTTGCTCAATAGGTTCAGCAACTCTTTTCCAAGTATCTCTATCTGTTAAATTATCATCACCCCAATTACGCAAACCTTTAGCCCATTGTTTATGTTGGTCACTTCTTCTTTGATATAACTCTGCAAGTTTTTTAGTAAGTTTTTGATTTTCTCTATCATAATAGAAATAATCTTCATCTTTAAGTGGCTTAGGAGTATCAGCAGTAGCACCAGCAACAGGAACTCCAACAGAGTTATCAACTGCAACTACAGGTGAAGGAACTGCACTTACTGGACTAGGAGGATTGCTAGGATTTGTTACACTATCTGCAGACACTTTATTAGGAACTCCATTAGAACCCATTACTCTATTATTATATTCATCAATAGTATTGATATCACGACCAGCCGCATAATGAGTATCAAAATAGCCTAATGCTCCTGTATCTTCTCCTCTTGCTTCTGCTTCAGATGCTTGTCTTGCTCTTGCAAGAACATCAAGAGTATGTGCTTTAACTCTTGGGTCTATTTTGTTATTTGCACCAATAGCAGAAGGAAGTCTGTTCAAGAAGTTTTTAATATAATCATCTTTAGATACAGCCTTAGAACCAGCAGGAAGCCTTGCAACTTGAGCATCATAATTTTCACCTGCTCTAGCAATGTTTTGGTCATAAGTTAAATCATTAGACCATCTTTCACCATCAATGTCATTAGTTCCAATAGGAACATTAGTTACCTGTGGGTTACCGCCATATTCAGACATAGCCCTATTTTGCTTAGCAGTTTTAATTAATTCAAATACACTTAAATCCTTACCAAGATTAGCCCAATTAGCCTTGGCTTCAGCAACAGTTCCAAGAGCCTTACCAAAAGACATGTTGTGAATGTCTCCAAGAGACTTCATTGTTGGGTCTAAATGTGCCGCAAATGGTGCATACTCAGGGTCATCCAAAAGCATCTTTTGCATGGTAGCATGCTGACTTAGCAAACCTTCTGCTTCACCAAGAGTTGCTTCCCAGAGTTGTTTATTTTTAGAATAAGTTTTTATTCCTTCTGCAATGTTCTCACCAAAACTGCCAAGAGCATTGCTATACATTTCACCAATCCTAGCACCAGCCTCTGAAGTGCCAGTAACTGGAGTTATACCATTTTGATATTGTTGAAACATTGCCATAAATTTATTTATTAGCCTCCAATTTTATAACCATTAGGATTATAATTATAACTAGAAGCAAAGTTTCCAATACTTCCATTATTAACTGTTTGCAAACCGCTAGAGCCAGCAGTAAATGAAGGTTGATATCCCATTCCTGAATTTCCTTGAACCATACCACCAACCGCACTTCCAGCCATTGCTCCAAGCATAGGCATACCAATCATAGCACCACCAATAGTTCCAGCCATTTTTAATACACCTCCAACAATTCCAGCACTATTTTGTGCATTAGCCTGCTGTGCAGACATTTGATTTTGTTGATTAGCAGAAATAAGTGAAGCGTTATATTGAGATTCAGGTTGAAAGATTTTTGCTCCAAGTCCATTTGTCATAGCACCAGCAGTTTGATAAAGATTTGCAGGAGAATATGCTTGCACCTGTTGCATGGTGTTGTTTCCAAAAGTTGCCATAGCATTTTGAAAATTACCTTGTCCTGTTGAATACATTGCACCAGCAAATTGCCTGTTTCTATCTTGGCTTTGAATTCCAAGTTGATAATTATTTAGCACTTCCTGCATAATTCCTTGATTTCCATTAAGACCTCTTGCGGCTAAAGCAGACCTAGCAGATTGCTCTGAATACTTTTTCTGTTCTGGGGTAAGTCCTGTTCCAGCCTCAAGTCCAGTTTGAGCAGAACCCATCATTGAATCATAAAGACCCATAGCCTGACCACCCATTCCCTGTCTATATGCATCTTGAGACTGCTGTCCAATTTGACCATATACAGGAGCCATTGTGCTGGCATACTGAGAAGCAAGTTGAGCAGACTTTGGCATTATCTTGCCATAAGAATCTAATTGATAATCCATCTGCCTATCCATCATCTGCTGTTGCAGTTGCTGGTATTGAGGCTGATACTGTTGCTCAAGAGCAAGCAGTCTTGGCTGGATTGCTTCCTGCCCAGCAACAGAGTCCATCATTTCTTGTTTATAATCTCTAGGAGGAGGTGCTATTACTTTTTTTGTGCCCATTTTTGTATATATTTAGTTGTTATTTTTTTGATAGCATCAAACCTGCATGCGTATATGTTTTGATTTTCCCAGTTTGGATATCTGGTTTTAAATTTATTAAAAAGTTGTTTTCCAGAGTTTTCGTTAGTTGAAATAAAGTCCATTATGCATATATCTTTATCAGACTCTTCTTCACTTTTAACTGGATTTCTAAAAGAGAACATCTGTTCTTTATCACCACAAAACTTGTTTTCAATAGGATAAGCAACACCTATACCTATAATACCATTTTCATCTGAAGCAACAAATAAGTAGTTAAACTTAAAAGACCACACTAAATAGGCTTCAAGAGTGTCACCAAACCCAAAACACTCACCCCTGCCTTTAAATCGGTTGCTTTCTATAAAGGATATTAACTCGGTTAAAATCACAAAGCCTTATATTTGAATATTCTAAATGTAGTATTCCAAGGAAGAACCATGTTGTTTAAACCAGTAGTTGTTGCATCAGATTGCCAATAAGACTCATTGCTGGTTCCTCCAGCAGAGGTAGGACTAATAGTGGTAAATCCATCAAGTTGATTAGCATATCCAGTAGGAACACATTGTTTGGCTGAAATCCTAAATTTGCCATCAAATGCGGTTCCTTTATTTATAACTGTTTTCCAAGAAAATGCATCAAGAGAAATACAAGAACTTCCAGAAATAGATGCTACTGCATTTGATGGATATTCAACTCTTTGAACCCAAGTATTTGTAATTGCAATAGTTCCGCCAGTTGTAAGAACTGTCTCCATCTTCCATTTAGCAGGAAAAGTGTTAACAATAGATGTAGATGGAGAACTAGACATATTGATAACTTTCATATCAACTTCAATTATCCATATCTCTGAAACATCCTTTACATATGTAGCAGAATTCCAAAGAGCATCCCATGTATTTGCAGCATTAGAATTACCATTTCCCCAAGATGCTTTAGGAACAGTAAGTTCAGTAATTTCATATAGTTGAGGAATTGGTGCTCCAAGCACAGTAGGAGCAACCTTAAAATTGCTGTTTCCAACTACTTCAAAATTGCCTCTTACTTCAACATCTCCAACAACATCTTGACCTCCATTTATAAAACTACTTCCAGTTACAACAACATTTCCAACAACTTTTTCAGTTGCACTTTTAACATATGTGCAAGAACCAGAGCCAATAGTTGCGGCTATAAGCATTACATAAGTAAAAGTAAGCGTAGTAACTGCTGTAATTTTAAATAAACCATTGTATCCAGCACTAGCACCAGAAATAGTAATAATTTGATTAACAGCAAGACCATGTGCAACTAGTGTTGTAACAACAACAGTAAGTCCATTTGCACTTGTATATGTGTTTCCAACAACAGAACTTGAACTTTGAGGGGTTACAGTAATATCACTTCCAGTTCCACCAGTAATAGAAGAAGTTACTATAGGAATATTACTAGCAATTATATCACTAATTAATGCTTCTTTAATTACTCCTGCATGATTTATAATAGTAGAGTCAGAAGCAGTAACAGTTCCAGCATCAACTGGAGTTTGGTCTGTAATTATATTTACAGTAACTGTTGCGGAATCAACAAGTTGATTAAGTCTAGCCGCAGTAAGTTGTTGATTGTCGGCAAAAGTATCGCCTTTAAGAATTTGAGCCATGTTATTTTTTGTTTATGTTATTTCTAAGTTGTTTGTTAGCGTATACAAATACAGACCTAATTGAAGGTCTTTTAGCATATGATATAAATTTCATAATCATTCCAGTTGCATACTTTCTGATAGGATTAGCCCTTTTAAAATCTTCATATGAAGGAGAACCAAGAGAGTCTACTTTAATTGTTACATCTGGATTTGAAAGTTGTGCATAGGTTTCAATATAATCACCACCAACTGAAAGCATTTCTGCTTCATATGCATTAAATCTTTTATCTCCAACTCCATCAAATGAATATTTTCTTGTTTCAAGAATAGCCTTTATATCGTTTTTAATAAATGACAAAGGGTTTAATGTTATTACATTTGCATTAGGGTTTCCAGCGTTATCAAAAAGTGCTACAAGTATTAAATTTCCATATTTTCCTATTGCAATATCAGATACACTATCTGAAGTTAAAGGAGATGGAAGTATGGGATTTCCAAGAGAAGCACCAAACTCATCCCAATCAAGTTGTTCAGTTAAAAACAAACCTTGATTATTATCTACAAGATACATGCGTCTTTGGTTATCCTTTTTTACAACAACAAAGTCTTTCATTGAAACTGACTCTGCTTTTGAAAAAGTGCAACGACCACTTGGATAATATCCATTAGGAATAGTATCATCCCATGGAAGTGTTATTGAAAAATACTGGTCTGAATATCCTGCAACATTAGTTACTACAAATGTTCCTGCATCATAATGACCATTAATTGGGGTTGAACCAGAATAACTTTGACCAAATGTTATATTAATATGGTCACCTAAAGCAAGACCATGAAAAGCACATGTTATAGAAATGACAAATCCAATTCCTGCACCATGTGAACCTTGAGTCCAAGTCTTATCTTCAAATGGAGTAGTAGTGCTTACTAGAGTTGGATAAGTATCTACAGATTCCCAATTCTTTAAAATAAAATTATATACAAGAATAGTGTTATTAACAATAGAGTCATCAAGCGGAACGGAAAGGTAATAACGATTATTCCAATAGGTAGCCACAGAACGATGGGCATAATTTCTGTTAATTCGCTGTATGATATCATCTATAGGTGCAGAAATAGGGTCTGCCATAGTAAGCAGTTTCATTGACTCTGCTGAAGATGGCTGGGGCTGAAGATAGTAAACACCATTATCAGACAAAAAGAACACTCCGCCACCAGCCTGAACTACAGACTTTCTAGCAGAACATCCTATATCTGTGGCTAATGTTTTGACATAAGAAGTGTCACTTAATGGAGCACCTGTAGCATATCTTTCGTTTCCTACAAATACATAGAAAATGCTGTTACGCATAAACACCAAAAACTCATTAAGAGTCCAAGGTGATATACCCATTATTTGGTCATTGCCACCATTGTTTATAGTATATGCATCTGCAATATCCCAATGAGTCCAATCAAGATAATTGCCAATAGATACAGTATCATATTGTCTGTCTGTATTTGTTTCTGAATGATACATTCCTAACGAAACTATTCTATTTCCATAATACATCAATGCTGAAGAATTAGGAAATTCGTGTCCGCTTGTGCTGCTAGATGGAAGTGCAATTATGCTTGTTGCAGTATCCCATTTAAGAGGTCTTTTATTAAATCCACGACTAATAAATACGCTATCAACAGCGGCACATACATCACAGCCATCTGGAGTTATAATTAATTCTTCATGACTATAACCACAAGTTGTAGATACAGCCCCAGCCAAAGCAGGAGCAAGTAAACTAAACTGAAATGTATTAGTAGTAACAGATGTTACTGTTTGAAGCCCAGAATAGCCACTTGCTGTAGTTTCTATATATACAGGGTCACCTACTTGCAATCCATGTGCAGTTGAAGTAACTGTGCAAAGAACACCATTGCTTGAAACAAGTGCTTTTCCTCCACTTACAAAACTTGGAAAATATATCTTAGATGACAGCGTTTCCGTTTGAGGATTATATGTATAAATACCATTAGCAACAACAAGAATTATTAGTTCTTGTCCGCTTGATAGAACATAAGTTCCTGCTCCATAAATAACCTGTCCAACAAGAGCACCAATAGTTTTGCGTTGAAGTCCTTTTCTTGTGGTAGCAACACCTCGGTCTAACCTAAAATTCTGAGAACGACTAACCATCCCTGCAGACAAAGCACTAGGATTGTCACGGCTATTAAGCCCAACAAACGCTATATCTCCATCCTTTAGGGCTTCATTAGGCATTATTTAGAAATAATAGAATAATATATATCCTTAAGTTTATCAGCCCATCGAGTGCCAACATAAACACCACCAAGGAAAATAATTATAGTAAAAATAAAAGTAATCATACAGGAAGAGAGATTTTAAGACGCTTAAGTTCAGTTTTTAGTTGAGACTCAGTAGGCTTGTCAATAAGCGTTAAACTGCCGTTGTATTTACCGCCAGACTTGAACTCTTGGTAGCCAAGGCATTTGTTATCTTTGACAAAGGCAACCCAGCCAGAAGGAATGATAGTTTCAGTAGCCATAAAGTTTAGTAGTAATAGCCTCCGTTACCGTCCCAGTAATATTGATTCATTCCATCGTTATAGATGTATGTGCCATATGAATAATAAGAACCTTGGTTGTCATTTGCATAATAACTTTCAGCCCCACTTATGCTATAAAATGTAAATTTGCCGTTTGGAAAATAAGAACCTGCAACATAAACATTATAATAACCAGCACTCATTCCGC
>Ga0194048_10000146_pt1 | contig 31915 bp, 30 predicted proteins | sample JunL225m_MetaG_FD_161685 | JGI IMG/M metagenome (GOLD analysis project Ga0194048, IMG submission 161685) | Anoxic zone freshwater microbial communities from boreal shield lake in IISD Experimental Lakes Area, Ontario, Canada - Jun2016-L222-5m | ecosystem: Environmental > Aquatic > Freshwater >...
CATAAAACTTGTTGGTATCGGCTATCAAAATTATGCGGAAACAATTGCTGAAAATCTTGTGCAGATGTTGGAAAACTTTGCTCACATAATACCCCCAACAGGACCTCTTCCTGGACAAATATGGTTTAATAAAAATACCAGTCATTTGCAAATTTATGACGGTGTGATGTTCAAGGAAATTAACAATACTGCAATCAGTAACTCTGCACCAATAAATGCCAGAACCGGTGATTTTTGGTTTAATAACATTACAAAGCAATTGTTTTTCTATAGAAATGGCAACTGGCAAGTAATTGCTCCTGCGTATCCAGCAAGTATGAAAGCAACAGAGCTAGTGGCTGAGGGATTAACCGATCTTGGTGGTAATGTGCATCCTGCTGTTACGTTATATGTTGATGGTAGTAGAATGGCTATCATCAGTAAAGATCCAAGTTATATGCCCATTCCATATGTTGAGGGATTTACAAATGTAAATCCAGGTATTAATTTAATTGAATATCCAGGCTATAGATACAGTGGCATTGTGGACTATGCGGGGGCAACATATGGTTTACTACCCGACGCCGACGTAACATATATGCATGCCAATGCTGACACGAGTACTGTTGGTACATTGAGTGTTATAAATGATGGTGGGATTGCGATTGGCGCAAATGGTGATGTTGTTATCTCATCAATGGTAGCAAGTCCATATACATTTGGATCATCTATAACATCAGCAGCTGATAAATCATTGGCACTGGTAGGGTATGGTGGTGGTACATTAGTAATGGATAACGCTACAAATTGGATTTCCATTAATAAGACCAATCCCACTGTTGATTTAGATGTTGGTGGTTCAATTAATGCTGACGAGACCATTACATCACAGGGTGGTTATTATTTTGCTGACGACAGTGCAATTACTTCGTCCGGCGGAGTAATAAACATTAATGCAGGCGGCACGAATGCAATTTCAGCAGACACCGCTGGAAATGTTAATATAACAGGTGCTACACATTTTGGAAGCGATATTACTGTTCAATCTGGTAATCTTAGTATCAGTGATGGACAGATATCTATTGTAGATTATAGACCAGCTCAGGGACCATGGCCAGGCTATTATGATTCAGCTTGGCCAGAAGTTAAGGAGCATGCCGTAACTAAACATTATGCTGATTCATTAACTATATCAAATATGTTGCCATATGGTAGTATTATTATGTGGTATGGTGAAATAGTAGATGTTCCGGCTGGATGGAGAATATGTAATGGATTGTTTGGGACACCAAACTTAACTGATAAGTTTGTTATGGGTGCTGGCGGGCAAGCTGCTTTAGGTACTGTGGCCGGACAAAGTTTTTCAACAGTAACAACAAATACCAGTGGAGCGCACACGCACACTGGCACAACTGTTGCTGCTGGTAGTCATGATCACTCGGGTACAACTGGCGCACATGCGTTAACACCTGGAGAAATTGCAAATCACCAACATACATTTAATGATGTGTATGCTCTTCAAGATGATGCTAACCCACCATTATATGATAGAAATGGCAATAGAGTCTTTAGGTATAGCAGCTGGGGTGATGATGGGGACAATGATTCCGGCAGTCCCGCATATTTTGAAAGTATTACTGATAGTGCAGGCGCCAGTGATCCACACAATCACCCAATAAGTTCTGATGGTATTCACACACATACATTGACAATAGATCAAACAGCAGCGCATTTACATACGATTACTAATTTTGACAATAGACCTAGTTTTATGGCATTATACTATATTATGAAAGTGGCAAATGAATTAATAGTACCTTTAAGGCCACTGGGATATTAACTGAATAAATATATAACAACAAAAGAGTGAGATATGTCATATAGTATTACTACGTCCAATAATGCAACGTCCTATCTAGTAACAGATGGTCGTTTAAATTCCGATACTACCTTGGATTTTATTGGCAAGGGTACGACTGCATATGGCACATCACTTAACTCAAATTTTTTACATCTATTAGAAAGTTTTGCAAATTCAAGTCCACCAGCAAGATCAATTGCTGGGCAAGTATGGTTTGATACTGCAACTGGATACCTTAAGGTCAGTAATGGACTTGGATTTAAATATGTAACGGGCCCAATTGATTTTATTGATCACAGTACAATTGGTAATATTTTACTTCAATCTAGTAGCATTGCGGGAACTCTTACTAATGCCAATGTAAACATTACACCAAATGGTACTGGCAGCACAGTAATTAAGAACATCGCATCTAACAATTTTACAGTTGGTCGTGTTCCTTATATTGCTGCCAATGGTGCTTTAGTTACAAATGCAATGAGTTACAATGTGGTAACTGATACATTAACTGCTGCATATCTAACTGCTGGCAGCGGCATATCAGGACTATTAACTACTGCTGCACAGACTAATGTTACAAGTCTTGGAACTTTGAATACACTTGCAGTAAATAGTTCAACTGCAATTTCACTGACTTCTGCAAATACAAATGTCGTTGGCAATGCCACTGTTAGTGCTAACTTGGGTGTCAGTGGTTCCGGCAATTTTGCTGGTACGGTTAATGCAGCAACAGTATTAGCAACTTCAATTGGTAATGCAACCACTGCGATGACTGCTGCTACATTCACTGGTACTCATAATGGAACACACAACGGTGCATTGAATGGACCATTTAATGGCACAGTTGGTGCAACTACTCCCAATACAGGTGTCTTTACTACATTAACGACATCTGGCACTGTCAGTCTTGGTTCAAGTGGCGTGGCTGCAGGCTCTATTAGGGCTATCAATTTTAATGCACCAGAAATTAGTTGGCAAAATACGGCAAGTAGTACTGTATATTTTAATGTGTCAGACACTGCTGGTAGTAATGGTAATACAATGAGTTTGTATATCAGGGGATTGGCGTCGGCAGGTTCAGCATCGGCGTCATTAACTAGAATGACAGTACAGGCTACTGATACCTATTTTGCCGGGCATGTATCGCCAAGTACTACAGCAACATATAATTTAGGATCTGCTTCATATAACTGGGGTACTATCTACGGTCTAGCAACTTCGGCAAAGTATGCTGACTTAGCAGAAAATTATGTTGCTGATGATGATTATGAGCCCGGTACTGTTGTTATATTTGGTGGAGATCAGGAAGTTACTGTTTGCGATAAAGATGCAAGTAATGCTATTGCTGGTGTTATATCAACTGAACCAGGTTACTTAATGAATGCTGCAATTAATGTACCGCATGTTGCTACAGTGGCATTGGTTGGGCGTGTTCCAACTAAGGTTAAAGGTCCAATTAAAAAGGGACAGATGCTGGTTGGTACTGCTGACGGCATGGCTCGTGCAGAAGACAATCCCAAGATGGGAACTGTAATCGGTAAGGCGCTTAAAGACTTTAACGGTGATGTTGGTGTTATTGAAGTTGTAGTTGGACGTCTCTAAACATAATCTGCATCAAAAACAATACAGTTTCTAGGTAAATCATTATGATGTTCAGTGACTGCGTGCCATACATCAGGTTTATGAAGTACTAATTCTCCCTCTATTGGCTGCAAATACCATTTGTCTTTTTCATCATAGATCGTGTGCAATGTGTCAGGTATGCCGTTTTTAATAAACACTAAATTACTAGAATTTTCAGGCACATCTAGATAAAAAATTGCTACTACATCAGCTCTAAAATTTTCACTGCTTAAATCAGTATATTCTGCCATATAAGAATCTAGCTCAATATGTCTATGACATTTGCCCTGTGATCCTTTGACCATTCTATTTGTCCAAGCACGTTTATAAGAAACACTGGTTCCCAATTTATTAATGCCAAATGTGTTTTTTGCTAATAAAATTTGTTCACTTACCCACTGCGTCAACGGTTGAGCGCCAGGTAAATGTATTACTTGTAAATATGTCTGTCCGACAGATGTCATACCACCGCCCACGTGGCTATCTCCACGTGGCGCCTTCACTCTAAATTTTACTTCAGGTAAGTTTAATACACGATTAATACTTTTTGTTAAATCGCTATTCCTATACAGTGAATCATCAGTGCATTGTACTCTAACTATAGTACTGCCAAAAACATTTTCAACTTTCAACTCTTTTCCTTATGAAATCTGCATGATCTTGCAAATGACTTGTATCTAGATTTTTAACTTGTAACGGCTTTATAATTCCAATTCCTGCCATAACATATTTCCAATCTTTAAAATCCAATGGTCTTAGATAGTCTGGTGCTTTGTTTGTGGGCATTGCTCTTATCAAATAATCTAAATTTTTTTCAGTTAATTTTTCACCAAATTCAATAACATTTTTTACTAAGTCTGGTATTGTATTTTTGTTTTTAAAATTGCGCCAAAAAACTGTGTCAGTTCTTTTTGACATATAATGTAAGTGTATAAAGCAGGAGTTCTCTTCATTAAGCTGTCTAACTGCATTATTATACTCATCAATGGACTGTTGGTGTTTAGTTCTGCTCATACCATTAATTTTTACTTGCAGCATTTTCAAACTCATGATTGAAATACCAATTGAAGTTGCTTCCAAGGGTTCAGCAAATCCACTTGAAAGTCCAATGGCAATACAGTTATTGATCCAAGTTTTTTCGTAACATCCTGCATTAAAATTAAAAATCTTAGGAGGAATTACTTCAACTCCAAAATATTCTTCTAATTCTTTTTTAATTTCCTCATCCGTTGCTAAGTTACTATCGAATACATATCCACAGCCAAATCTATCTTGTACGGGAATCTTCCAAGCCCAGCCATGTTTCATTCCAATGGACTCTGTATACGAAGGAATATTTTTATTGTCATGAGGCAAAAAGAATGGCATTGCTCTATTAACAGGTAGGAAATCAGCATAGGAATGCCACGGTGATTTATAATAATTACCTATAATTAATTTTTTAAACCCACTACAATCAAATACAAAATCCAGTTTAATTTTTTGATTGTTGGATAACACTAGTTCACTGATATCATTTTTATCATTGGATATTATTTCAGTGACTTGTGCATCTATATATTCTATACCACGTTGAATAGCAAACCCTTTAAGGTAGTCTGCCATTATCATTGCGTTAAAATGCACTGAATTTTCAGTTAACATTCCATCATGACTAATTCGTTGATCGTTATTATCAAAGAGAACTTTATTCTCTTTTGCTGCTGCAATACTAATATCTTCTGTGGATGAAATAGCTGAATGAAAATAAGAGGTACCATCACCGTTCCAATTGGTAAATTTAATGGCATTTTTTATGGTTATTTTGCATTTCTTTATTACATCATTAAAGTTCAACCCCAGATCATTTTCTAAAAATTCACTGAAATTTTTAGTGGCTCCTTCACCTGCACCAAGTACTCCTATTTCACTACTGGCGACAACCGTTACGTTGCTATATGGGATATTTTTTTGCACATACAATGCTGTAAGCCAACCAGCAGTTCCACCACCTACTACAACAAATTTTTTCATGACAAATACCTAAATTCTAATACTAAACTTACTCTTAAATCATCGCTAAGGTTTGTTTCAACACTATGAATGGCATAAGAAGGAAATAAAATAAGTTTGCCAGGTTCCGGAATTACTCGATGTGTCATATAACCTGAATTATTCTTCTTATTTGGATCAAATGTCTGTTTAACATATGGATCTTGCCATATGTCAGGAATAGATCCTCTTGCGTCATGTATTAATAAATCTCCGCAATTTTTAGGAGCTTTTAAATAATAAACACCAACTACACCGTCTACATATGGATGGTGGTGTGGTGGATCACTTTCCAATGGTCGCCGAACATGTTGGCGACCCCTTATTTGTACGGTATTAAAAGTAATACCGTAATCTCTTGCGACTTGATCAGCAATATCAATTACTTTACCTTTAAACTCAGTGATACCCTCACCCGGCATATCAAATAGTATATAATCACCATCAGCTTTGTAGTTTAAAGTATCCATTAATATTTTTTTGTTCATCATTCTAGCGTCGTCAAAGTTAACGATCCAGACTGGGGTAGAAAACATTAGTTTAGTATTAATATTCATTTTCAATCCCTTTATTGATAAACCTAAATTCAAATACTACACTAATCCTTGTATCATTGCTGAAATTGGGTTCAACTGAATGTATTAGGTAGTTGGGAAACAACAGTAACATTCCAGGTTTAGGTTCTATCTTAACAGATACTCTCCCGTCCCTCATTATACCATCATTGGTAATATTAGGATCTTTCCACATATTTGAAACTGAACCTCGACAGTCTATAAACTGTATGTCTCCGCAATTTTTTGGAGTATTAATGTAATATATACCTAGCATATCAGACCCTGGATGGTGATGTGGGGTGTCAAACTCGCCAGGTTCCATCGGGTTGAGTCGACTTCGAATATTTAAATTATCATACACCCAATTATTTTCAACTGCAATTTCTGTAACAATACCTATAACAATTTTTTTAAGTTCGGCAATACCCTCACTTGGTAAATCAAGAAATTCATGATTTCCGGTTTTATATTCAGCACTATCTACTAAGAGTTTTTTATTTAAGAACCGATAATCTTCAACTTGATATATCCACAGTGGGGTAGCAAACAGTTGCTTTACTTGTCTTTGCACATTAAAGTCTTTCCAGATCCTGTTTCAATTTAGAAACAATGTCATCGTGTAAATCTTCATTATCGTAAATTTCAGATGTTAGTGAATATTCAATAACAATATGATTTGGTTCAATGGCAGAGAACACATTGTAAATTAAATCATCTGGCACTGTATCTAGTGTATGGCCGGCAACTTTACATGAAATTGCAATCTTGTCCTCTCCATATAATTCATAGACCGTAACAGTCTCAACGCCAGCAATGTCGTCAATTAATTGCAACAGTTTTGACAAATTATTGGAGTAATTGGAAACAGGAGCCATTGAACGATTGTTATAAAGCAGAGAAGAAACTTTTGTTTCAGGATCAATGAAAAACGTAATGTTCTTAGAATGATCATTACTTAATGTAGATATCACTGCAAACGCTTCTTCCGCAACATTTGTTTTCACCAACTGATCAACAGTATCAATTAAATCATCAGTAACAACTATATTCAATGCTCCACCATCAAATTCAAAAATAAATTTAATTAAGTTTTTGCCTGTGATATTATACTTACTTGCTATTTGTTTCACTGTGGTTTCGTCCGGCACATCAACTGATGCATTTATAAAAGCATTATGCGCTGTAAATAAATCAAATACCTTTTGTATATTTTCAGTAATTGTTATTGGCATTTTTTTATCCTCTGAGACTTTTCGCAAGCCATCCTTCAACTTTTGCCTGTCCGTAAATTTCTATATCGTCAATCATTCCAGTTTTTTCAATTACTACTTTCTTAGTAGTCCACTTGGGAGTATTCATATCCGGATGTTCATAAACGGTTCCCCAAATGTCTTGTCTATCCAACGGCAACCCTTCGCCTTCAATAGTAACTGGAATAAACCCATTGGTCATTTTTAAAAAACTTAGAGCAAACAACGGAACATTATCTGTATACGCACTATCGCAAGTAGCATCCCAATTTGGGCCATCCAAATACATACAAGAGCCTTTGCATAATTGTAACACTGGGCAATCTTTACACCCTGCTCTGTTTTTCCAATGTGTCACTGACTTTAATGCTACATTTGCATAATCTTCCAAATTACCACCCAGATGCGGCTCACCATTCTTACTTAATTCCTTAACGCTTACATTTTGACATGTAACAATGTTGCCTAGTAAATCTACAGCAATGGTATGTTCATCATCCATTCCACATTTTTGTCCAAGATTAGCAGCATCAAAATGATTCAAAACACTTTTGGTAAAATTATCAATCTTTTCGTATTGACCATAAAATCCCAATGTATCTTCATATCCATAAACATCATTAAAACTCTGACGTCTATATTCAAAATGTTCATTTAATGTAGCAAAGCTACTATTGAGTCCATCATCATCGTAAGCATCAACAAAAGATCCTTCGCCTATAATTACATCAGGGTCACCCGTAAATTCAACAAACCAATCATAAACTGCACGTCTACTTGTATTGCTTTTGTTCATCATAGTATTAAAGCTAATTCTACCGTGTGGCTTCATAACTTTATAAAATTCCATAAGAATTTTCTTCTTTTCAGGATCAATGAATGGGTCCGGTCCTCTTGTTGGTTGCCCAGGACCATCATGACTAATGCCAACATTAAAGCCCATATAATACAACCATGAGCAAATTTCTCTAGTTAGCAAACTGCCATTGGTAATGACACTGAAAACAGGTTTTGTTTTCCAACTATCAAATTTCTCATCAAGTGCTTCAGCCAATGGTTTTAATGTCTTCCAGTAAACAAAAGGCTCTCCGCCCCAAAATTCAATCTTAAGACCTTTTTCTTCATTGAATTCTAGTACATCCATTTTAGCAAGAAACGTATCTATATCCTTCTTGCTAGTCTCATCGGGACGTTCAACAAACTTCTGACTACAATAGCTGCATGAATAGTTGCAACTCAGTCCTAATTGAATTTTAAGTGTATTAATTTTATTTGATTTTAGTAGAGGGTCTTCTTTAGAAAATGCTCGGCTAGGGATTAATCCAGAAAAATTTGCAAGATTGGGATATTCAAAAACAAATCCTGATTCATCTGTCAGAATATTTTTTTGATTATCGTAAAAAAATGTCTTACGACCTTCGTCAGCTTTTTCTGCTACTACTTTAAATAACATTCGATATTCCTTGATTTGTTGAATTTACCATAAACAAGCACACAAACAAAGGCAATTACAATTATAAGAGCGTGTAGTGGTAGTGCAATTATATGTACATGCACAATTGCAATTAGTTTGTAGGTATGATTGTGTGTCACAGTTTGCACAATCTACGGTGCCATTGATCACACAGTTGACACAGTTAATATTTCCACTTCCCAGTGATTCAACACAATTGCCGTTATTGCAGTTTCCATCCATACTACCTTGATAATATGCTTTGTTATACTTGCCTGATAACGGATTCGTTGGTACCTTCTCTCGTGCTTTAATCCAGCTCATACTTATGCTAAGAGTAGTGGCCTGCCCAAGCTCAGTGTTGACGTCGCTAAATTTAATTGTTCCGGAAGCTGGTAATGTCATGACTATTTCCAAATGTTACGGTATTTATCATCACATAACACTGTCATCACAATATACACAACTGATGTTAAAGTCAATTTTTTAATGCCGATAAATAATTGTGTCAGGGGTAGTCATGTCATATAATATTAATGTCACTAACAGCAATCCAATTACAATACTGTCGGGTACTTCAGATACTAGTACTGCACTTACACTTGTGGGTAAGAATATTTCTAATTATGGAGAGATATTTGCTCAGAATTTTGTAACTTTGATGCAAAACTTTGCAAGTCCCAGTGCTCCAAATGGGATATTAGAAGGACAATTATGGTATGATAGTGGTACATATTCCTTAAAATTATATAAGAATGGCAGCTATAAAGTTATTTCAACTATTTCGTCCAGTACATCAGCACCAACTGCCCCTTACATTGGTGATTTGTGGTGGGATACTGCAAATAGTCTTCTTAAAATATGGAATACTACTACTTGGGTTGCAATTGGGCCCAATGTATTGAATACTTCCAGTTCAGCAGTTGCGGACGCTATACTAGATACAAACAATGTACTCAGACCAATATTAAAAATGGTAGTTGATTCTGCTGTTGTCGCAGTATTCAGTTCTGATACTTTTGCACCTCAGACATCTTATAACGGGCTTACATTAATTTACGGTGGCATGACACTTGTTGGTACAGGAACAACTTACGGAAACATTGTTAGCTCATTTGCGTCAATTACAACACTTAATGCAACTACAACTAACGCCATTCAAATTAATGCTGCCACTGTAGTTGCTACAACAATTGGAAATGCTAATTCGGCAATAAGAGGAACAAGTGCCACGGTAGCTGGTGTAATTACTGCTGCAACTGTTAATGCACTTAATATTGGAAACGCCGGAGCTACAATAACGGGTACACATAATGGCTCACTTAATGGTCCATTTAACGGAAATATTGGATCAGTAACTCCTAACACTGCTGTCTTTACTACTGCATCAGCTGATACTGTTGCTGCAATAACTGTGACAGGTAATACCATAGGAAATACTGGTGCTACATTAACTGGTACACTTTCAACTGCTGCACAATCCAATATCACAAGTTTAGGAACATTAACTGGTGCAACAGTAAATGGAACTTTAACTGCTACAACTACCAATGCAACTACTGTAAATGCAACGACAGTAAATGCCGCAACAATGTTGGCAACAAACATTGGTAATGCTACATCTGTTATAACTGGAACAAGTTCTACTATTGCAGGAACTATAACAGCGGCAACAGTTAACGCCCTGGCAATTGGAAACAACGGTGCAATAATAACTGGAACACATAACGGTCCGCTTAATGGGCCATTTAATGGGACTATAGGCGCTACAGTTGCTAATACAGCAGCATTCACTACAATGACATCATTGGGCACAACCAGTTTAGCAACATTGAGTGGTAATGTTGGGATTGGTACTGCGTCAGCTGCTGCAAAATTACATGTTGCGGGAACACTTAATTTAACGAGCACATTGTCAATATCTGGTGCTCCAGGTGGGAGTGGGCAATTCTTAACATCCGGTGGCGCAGGCGCCGCTCCAACTTGGACTAGTATGCGCGGCGGATTTAGTGACATAGCTGTATATGATACTGCGGGAACTTATGCTTGGACTGTTCCAGCAAATGTAACTAAAGTAAGAGTAACAGTTGTTGGTGGTGGTGGAGGCGCTAGTGGTACAGGTGGGATTGGTTCAGATAATTCAGGCCGCGGTGGTGGATGCGGCGGTGGTGGTGGAACGGCTATTAAAATTATCACCGGATTAACACCTGGTTCAACTATTTCTTTGGTAGTTGGCGGCGGCGGTGGTGGTGGCGCAGCAGGCTCACCTGGCTTCATGTCCTACAGTGGTCCAGGATACCCAGGTGGTAGCGGGGGTACTTCATCATTTGGGGCATATTGTTATGCAACAGGCGGTGGTGGTGGAGTATGGGAGTACCCATACGGCGGATCTGGGGGAGACGGTGTTAATGGTAGTTTAAATATTCCCGGTAGTCATCTTGGATCTTCCTATCTTAGTCCTCCTGCTAAACCGCCTTCATTAACCAGTGCTGGAATAATAGGTTCAAGATATGGTGGCGGTGGTGGATCTGGAGATGGAGCTTATGCCAATTTTGCGGGCGCCGCAGGCGCCACAGGTGTTGTGATAATAGAATACTAATTTCCAAATTGACATAAAGATAAACAATAAATATTGTACTAGGATAAAAAATGGCATACTCGTCCGGCGGGCTGATTGAAGCAGTTGATTATAATAACAGAGTAAACGCTCTCAATTCAATCTGGGGTGCAGGCTCCGGTGCCAATGGATATGGCCAAACTTCAACTACACTTAGTACAACCAGTACAAGCGCAACAGTTACAGCAACTCAATGGGCCAGTTTAATTGCCAGACTGGACGCAATTTCTGTGCATCAAACTGGTGGTACGTATGGTGGTTATAGTTTAGGTATATCACAGCCAACTGCTGGCACAACAATTGCATGGTTAAATACACTTGATACGAAGATTGCTGCAACTTATACAAACAGACTTTCAGCTTCATTTAGAGGCGCACTTAATTTAACCGCAATTGGAAATATCACTAACAGTACTGGTTGGTACACGAGTGCAACTAAAGAAGTTACGATTACATTCAGTAGTACTGACACTGTTAGATACTTCTTTAATGCAGGCGGCTTAATTTCAATGAATATAACTCAAGCTGCTGGCGCAAATATTAAAAGTACGGACTGGTCAAATTTTTATACCAATCAAGTTGGTGTAATAAGTTTGGGTTACAGCACAACTACTAGATCTGGTTCAGGTGGCGATGCAAATAATACGGTTCCTGGCAATCCAACTCCACCTACTTCTGTTAATACGGGCTGGAGCAATTTAACTTACGTATATCAACAGTTATTTTATATAGGATCCACAACTGCAACTGGTTATTATGGCAACAACTATATAACAATTGAAGCCAAACTCGTAACTAATCCCAATGCAATAGCTTTTAGATTTATATCATATGATGTCGCATTGGATTCTGCTCCCTATAGAAATTTAACTCAACAAGTCGTATCTGGCGCCAATACTCTTAATGTTGGTTGGACCCCGCCAGAAACTACGTATCTAACTAATACATGGGGAACTCCCACATTTACAGTTAATACTAATACACAAGGTTAATTTGATTTAATTAACAAAACGTGTTATTATAAGACATGGACATAGATAATCTACAACGTCAAGCTCAATTAAGTTTTGATCATGCAGTTGCTAAGAAAAACCTACAGCAACGTATGCAATCGCGACTTAATGTTACATATAACGATGGTTTCTTTACAGTAACAAAAGAACAAATAAACTTTCTGGATCTACTGGGGTCGCAGACTGCATCACAGTCTGTAGTACTACTTGATGACTACCAAACTCCCATTGAAGTAAATGCATTTGAGTTACTCAAGATAATGTTTCAGAGATATCATGAAATTATGAATGAATGGCTTGAAGAATACGAGCAACTTAAAAAGATTAGATCAGCAAAACATGTTTAATACCGGCGCAGTCATTGTTGCTAACGACACCGACAGATTTAATTACGTTAGGTTGGCGGAAAAATGCGCGGAACGAGTACAACGGCACCTAAACATTCCAGTATCACTTGTTACTACTTCAGATGTTACTTCCAGTGTTTTTGATAAGATTATCACAATGGAATCATATGAACAAAATCAACGATTCTTTACGGCAACACAAGAGAAGACGGAGTGGCGTAACATGGGTCGTACTCAAGTTTACGATCTTACTCCATATGATAGAACATTGCTACTGGATGCAGATTTATTCATACAAACCGATGCACTACTGAATCATTTAAAAACAAACAATGACTTTGCAATTGTCAGAGATGTATACGACCCAACAACCGGACATACATATAAAATGAAGTTTGGTAAAACTCAAATGGATCAGTGCTGGGCAACATTGGTAATCTTTAATAAGTCTGAATTGGCTCGAAACATATTTGATATGGCACAACACGTTTTAAATCATTATGATTACTATTGTAGGCTATACAATTTTGCAGATGCTCCACTAAGAAACGATTATGCATTTACAGTTGCATGTCATTTAATGGGTGGCTATGGGCAACGACATTTTGATATTACTGGTTATGCATTACCCAACTGTGACTTTTATACAGACATACTTGAACTGAATACTGATAACATTTTAATAAAGTATAATAAGCAAGAAAAGTCATATGTGCAACGAATTAAAAGTGATCTGCATATGCAAAACAAACTAAGTCTATTTGAGAGAATCAATGAAAGCGGGTAAGGGATTTCTAACAGTTGCATGTAACAATTACTTGCCCTATGCTTTTAAGTTGGCAGAGAGTATTAAAGCCACGCAACATGATTCAAATATAAGTGTGATTGTTGATGACCTTGATCAAATTGAGAACAAGCATCAAGACATATTTGATAACATTATTCAAGTTGCCAAAAATGAAAATAAATTTTGGGCTGAGACACAGGTGTGTGCATTAACGCCATATAAACAAACTATTAAAATTGAAGCGGACATGATTGTACCACAGTCAATTGATCATTGGTGGAATATACTTGATCAAAAGAATGTTGTACTAACCAATCATGTACAAACATACTGGCACACAACAGTGACTGACAGAAGTCAACGTCGACTATTTGATGACAATAATTTGCCTGATGTATACAGTGGCATCTATTACTTTAGGTACAGTAAAGAGTCATACAATTTCTTTCAGATTGTAAATCAGATATTTGATAATTGGACATGGTTTAAAAACAATTTAAAAAACTGTAGGTATGAACAGCCGGTAACAGATGAGGTATTTGCTATTGCTGCTCAAATATATGGCGTCGAGAATTGTACGATTAATAACGAAATTCCCACCTTTGTGCATATGAAAAATAAATTACAGGACATACCAAGTGACGACAACTGGTACAGATATGTTGCGTATGAGAAATCACAACAGGCAATTGGAATGTATAAACAACAGTATCCCATTCATTATTGGGATAAAGCATTTTGGAACGACAATGACTGATGAGGAAATGTTGGCTGAGATATTCAAACTGTATCAGCCAATCAAATTACCAAATTTAGATTATAAAGCTTATTACAATGATGCAAATGAAATAGTCTGCTTCAGTCAAGAAGAACTGGACATGCCCTACTATGTTATACCCAAGGAATGGTTTGATTTTGGTAGACTAGACTTGTTTAAAATATATGATGGTCAAGTGGTAAGACGTGATATAAATCAAAAAAACCGGTTGCAATTAAAGTCAAACGGTAGTATATTTGCTTGTATGCACCATGACATGCAGTTTGCAGTGGCGGAGTCATACACTGGTGATAAAGCATACTGGGACCCAAATGACTGAAATTGTTGATGTTAGCGAATTGGATTGCATTTATCTCAGCTATGATGAACCGCAGGCCAATGAGTTCTTCATCAAGATACGCAGTCAAATACCCTGGATCAAACGTATACATGGTGTAAAAGGCAGTGATGCTGCTCATAAAGCTGCTGCTGCCGCAAGTGATACTGAACGCTTTATTCTAATCGACGGCGACAATATGCCCAACTGGAATTTCTTCCATGAGCAACTGCGTATTGATCACACAAATGATGAATGTGTATTCCGCTGGCGTGCTAAGAACATCATTAATGGATTGACATATGGCAACGGTGGCATCAGCAGTTGGACTAAAACATTTGTCAACAATATGCGTAGTCATGAAGCAACCAATGGCACGGATGCAACACAAGTTGAGTTCTGCTTTGATAACAAATACTGGGCAATGCACGACGTCTACAGCACAACATATCCCAATCAAAGCCGATATCATGCTTGGCGAGCAGGATTTAGAGAAGGTGTTAAGATGTGTTTGGATCAAGGACGCAGATTGACTCCAGCAGAGTTTGAATCTGCTTGGTATGGCAACAGGCATAACCTTGAAATTTGGTGTACAGTTGGCAACGATGTTGAATATGGTGACTGGTCTATAATGGGTGCCAGGTATGGTGCATGGCGTGTTATGTTTGATTCTGCTTGGGATCACACTGAAGTAAGAGATTTCGATAAGTTAACAGAAATTTATGAGAACTTTAACGACACTTATATCGAAGATTACACCGCAGCGTTAACAAACAGACTTGGACTTAATATTGTTCATTTGTCCTCAGAACAGAGTGCATGGTATAAAGCACATCAAACAGAATACAAAAACGTAGACATTATGCTTCCTGAACGAGACTACAACAGAGTAATAAATGACACAGCAAGGACCCTCAGGCGATAAGACTACAACAAATGATGATGGCACACTTAATAGTGCGTTCATGTCATCAGCAGAACAAATGCGAGAAAAGCTTGGGCCAGCATTATGTCTTGCCAAGTGGCAACAGACTAGCTTACACTTAACTACTGGTCATACAAATAGCTGTTACCATCCACCACTACACAAGATCGAGGAGAATGAACTTGAGAATAACCCCAGTGCGCTCCATAACACCAATTACAAGAAGACCCAAAGACAGCGGATGTTACGGGGAGAGAAGCCAGAAGAATGTTCATATTGCTGGCGTGCTGAAGCCACTGGAAACTTATCAGATAGACACTATCGGTCAGGGGAGCCCTGGGCGGCTGAGAGATTTGATGAGATTATGGTTCAGGATCCCCTAACATGGAATGTGAATCCCGCTTATGTTGAAGTCAATTTTAGCAATATTTGTAATCTTAAATGTAGTTATTGCAGCCCTCAATTTAGTAGCACATGGGCACAGGAAGTCACCAAGTTGGGTGCCTATCCTACCAGTAATAGACATAACGACCCAAGTCATTTTGTGGGGGAACGTCATGTTATTGCTAATCGTTCCCATAATCCTTATGTTGATGCCTTTTGGAAGTGGTGGCCTGAACTTTATCCCCAACTAAAACACTTCCGTATGACTGGTGGTGAGCCAACCATGGATAAGAATACATATCGTGTATTTGACTATGTGTTGGCTAATCCCAAGCCTGATCTGCATCTCAATACCACAAGCAACTTCAGTCAGGAAGCAGTGGTGTTTGACAAGTATATGGATTATGTAAAACGTCTGTGTGAAGGTGAGAACATTGAACACTTCATGCAGTTTGTTAGCTTGGATACATGGGGAAGTCAAGCAGAGTACATTAGACATGGCATGGACTTTGATCTTGTTGTTGCGAATGTAGAAAGATTCCTCACTGAAGTACCTTATCGCAACAGCTTGACATTTATTATTACTGTAAGCAATCTAGCTATTCCCAATATCAATAGACTACTGCAATGGATATTGGATCTACGTAAGCGCCATAGTTCATCATATCAACGTGTATGGTTTGATACTCCTATTCTACGTGAACCATTATGGCAACGTCCAGATGGCATGCCTGCTGCTTATCATTTTAAACTACAGCAGGATGTCAACTGGATGAACACCAGACTGGAAACTAATAAAACACGCTTCCATGGCTTTAAGGATTACGAAGTACAGAGATTGCAACGTGTAGTTGATCAAATGGATCCCAAGCAGTATCAATGTGAAAATAAAGTAAAAGCAGATTTCTACAGATTCTTTAAGGAACATGATCTAAGGCGCGGCACAGACTTCATTAACACATTTCCAACAATGGGCGAATGGTGGGACGAATGTAAGTATTGGGCTGACAAGTATGCATGAGAATGCCTGCCCAGCAATGTTTCTGGATGCAACTATTGATCCCACTGGTGCATACAGTCCCTGTACTGCACTGGGCGGTGGTGCATTTAAATTCAACACAACATCATTTAAATCAAATTGGATTGATCCACAACTGGAAGATGCCAGACAGCGTTCACTTGTGGGTGAAAAATTGGATATGTGTACACGCTGTTGGAGTGAAGAAGCACTGGGATTTAAAAGTGAACGACTTTATGCAAAGGAAGCAGCCAATAACACATACACACAGAATTATAAACTGGGACCAATACACTTAAACATTAAAGTTAGTAATATATGTAACTTACGTTGTCGTACATGCCAGAGTAAAGACAGCTATCTATATCATATTGAAGGCGCATACTACGAACAAAAGAACAACATTACTGGTACGCCCTACACACTGGAAAAATATAAGAAACATTTCACGGATCAACAGCTGGGCGAACTATTTGAAATATCCAGCAGATTGGAACGCATTGAGTTATACGGTGGTGAACCATTGCTGGATCTTCAAGTACCTAAATACCTATTGCGTTTGGTTAAAGCAGGTATGGCAAAGAACATTAGTTTAAAAGTCAGTACAAATGCAACGCATGAGTTAACGGATACATGGCGTCAAATATTTTCTGGATTTAAATCAGTTGTATTGAACGTCAGTATAGATGCAATTGGCAATCAATTTACATATGTTCGTCATCCAGGAGATTGGACGGTAGCTGAACGCAACCTTTTGTCATTCATGGAACTTGACGTACAGGTAATTCCTGTTATCACTGTCAGTGCATTGAATGTCTGGGCAGTACCTGCTGTATTTGATTACTTCAAGCAATACAATGTTGAACCCTACATTATTCTGGTGCAATGGCCCACTTATTATTGTGTAAATGTCTTTCCCGATACCATTAAAACGGTTGTGGAAAATCATTTAAGGCTGTATAATAACGATAAGTTTGAATCCATTGTCAATCTTATGAATACGCAACCAAAACAATCCTCAAGACGCAGTAAGCTTACACCCTGGGAAGAGTTTAAATTCTGGACTAAAGAGAAAGACGCATACCGTAAAGAAGACTTTATCAAAACATTTGATGAGATTGGTAAAGTAATAATTGACTGTAACGAGTGGGACTGATGTTTGACTTAGCCAATGTTAAAACACTACATCTAGAAATAACCAGTAACTGTAATGCTGCTTGCCCACAGTGTGATCGCTATCGTCTTGACAATTTAAATCCCAATCTAACAGTAAATGATCTTAGCCTAGCTGATATACAAAGCAAACTTACAACTGACTTTGTTAAACAATTGAATAAAATGTTTATGTGTGGTAATCACGGTGATCCTGCTGCTGGCAAAGACACACTGGAAGTATACAAATGGTTTCGTCAAACTAATCCCAAGATTACACTGGGAATGAATACCAATGGTGGACTTAAAACTAAACAATGGTGGAATCAACTTGCACAGCTAATCAATCGTGAGCGTGACTACGTTGTGTTTAGTATTGATGGATTGGCTGATACAAATCACATCTATCGTCGCAATGTTGAATGGCAACGTCTTATGGAAAATGTGCAGTCATTTATAAATGCAGGTGGTAGAGCTCAGTGGGATATGTTGATATTCCGTCATAATGAACATCAAGTACCAGAAGCAAGACAACTTGCAAACAATTTGGGATTCGTCAGTTTTAATTGCAAGGTGTCGCGACGTTTTGATATGACACCAGTTGATTATCTTGAACCCCCAGTAAATTACAAAGCAGCATATCACGAATCTTCAGACAATATTGAATGTATCGCACTTAAAGACAAAAGCATTTACATGGATAGCAGAGGCGATCTAATACCCTGTTGTTGGTTGGGTATTGATGTTGTTAACAATAAGTCTCAGTATACTGCACAAGGATTCGTTCCCACTAAAGACAATGCAACGTGTCTTAAAACATGCGGCACCGCAGACAAAAGCAAGTATGAGAAACAATGGATATGAATTTCCCCGTCTGGCATTGGCATATTGAGAACTCCAGTATATGCAGTTTACGATGTCCACGGTGCCCCCGTCAAGAAGTTGCAGGCAATCGTCAAACAAGTCTCAACCTTGACTTCTTTAAACGCAACTTCAATGCAGATATGCTACGGGATGTATGGCAAATTACCTTTTGTGGTGATGATGGTGATCCCATATATGGTGAAGATTTTCTTGACATCGTTACCCACTTAAAACGTACTAAGCCCAAGATTAGTCTGCGTATCGTTACCAATGGCAGTTATAAGAAAGACTGGTGGTGGCATAACTTGGCTAGAGTGCTAAATCAATATGATGAATTACAGTTTAGTTTAGATGGGTGGGATCAACAATCCAATGAGCAGTATCGCGTAAATTGTGATTGGGATAGTATAACAACTGCAATTAAAACTGTACGTAGATACAGTAAGGTTATTATGACCTGGGCTGCAATTGGATTTAGGTTTAATGAATACGAACTTAAAGATATGAAAGCCCTGGCAATTGAACTTGGATTCGATAAGTTTCAATTAACCAAAAGTACAAAGTTTGGTTACACATATCCTCATTATTATCAAGATGGTGATGATGTATTGGAACCATATAACTTAAAGTTAATTGCCAAGGGCAGACGTTTTGAACGAGATGTTGTTGATCTAACCACACGCAAGCAAATGGACAACGGTAAAACATTGATCAATGACGATCTATGGGAGAGTATTGATAAAACAAAAGCAATTATTCCCATGTGTAAGATTGGTAACAAGGGCCTGTACATAAGTGCAGATGGTTACTTCTATCCTTGTTGTTGGATGGCCAATAGATATGATCACACACGTTGGGAACAATTTAAGCAGCCGCAATTTAATTTACACAAGCGTACAATTACAGAAGTGCTGAGTGATGAATCTTGGCAGCAGTTTTTCGCAACACTACATAACAACAGAGAGTGTTCAGACAAATGTGCTGAGCCAAATTACAACAGGGAATATGCCACACAATGGTAAGAAGTAAAAAAGACAGTGAATCATTTCTTGAGTACAAGCAACGTGTACTGGATACAAAGTCCAAGACATTCTGTGGAGCCAAGTGGTATAATGCAACTATATGGCTGGGCAGTGGCATGACTACAAGTTGTCATCATCCATTGCCACATAAGGTAAGTGTTGAAGAAGTTGCTGCTAATCCCATGGCACTGCATAATACTCCACAAAAGAAAATGGAACGTCTAATGATGCAGAAGGGGCAACGTCCCAGTGGGTGTGAATACTGTTGGAAGATTGAAGACACTGGTCCCACTGCCATCAGTGATAGGCCTTATAAGTCAATGATATATAGTGAAGAGGAACTTTGGTTCGCTAATGCTATACCCAGCGACACAGATATTAATCTACGAACATTAGAGATAGCATTTGATCGCAATTGCAATTTTGCTTGTAGCTATTGCAATCCTGCTTTCTCAACAACCTGGGCAAAGGATATTAAACAAAATGGACCTTACACAAATCTTACTAGCGATGGTCGTAATCATTTTACTCACGATCATAGCAATAGCCAGCTTTTTAAGGTGGGTGAGACTAACCCATATGCAGAGGCGTTCTTTACATGGTGGGAAACAGACCTCAAGGACACCCTCACAGAGCTTCGAATAACAGGCGGCGAACCACTGATGTCAGCAGACCTATGGCGACTGTTGGATTGGTTTAAAGAAAATAAAAGCAGTGTCAAGCTTGCCATTAACAGCAACCTTGGCGCCAAGAGAGAACTCATTGACAATCTTATTGCGGCGAGTCATGACATTCCACACGTAGAACTCTATACCAGCTGTGAGGCAACCAGTGTTGCTGCTGAATATATTCGGGACGGTATGGTGTGGCGAGACTGGATTGACAACATCAACCGGTTGGTCGAAGAAGGCAACTTTAAAGCTCTTCATGTCATGTCTACAATTAATGGCCTTTGTTTGCCAACTATAACTGAATTTCTAGACATGATATTAAGTTGTAAGGAACGATACGGCAGAGACTGGCCAACAGTAACACTAAACATTCTACGATTCCCAAGTTTTCAGTCACCCTTGGTGTTACCACTGAGTTACCGTAAGAAGATAGTTGCAAGACTGCGTGACTGGTTTGCTAAAAATGGTGAGAGTAATCTACTACACAACATGGAACGTGAACACATCATTAGACTAATCAATTATCTTGAATCAGTTGAATCACCACATGCAGGTGCAAGTCCCACAGCTGAACTTGAGAGGGACTTTAAAAAGTTCTACACACAGTATGATGCACGTCGCGATAAAGACTTTGAGAAAACATTTCCTGAATTGAAAGCATGGTATGGCAATATACAATTATAACGGCAAAGAACCGATTAAAATTGCAGTGGCGGATCTAAGTGACAAACACCGAGATCTTATTTTTGAGAATAAGACATTCTGTATGTTGCCATGGATCCACTTGCACAGTTTTCCCACTGGTGAAGCATATCCCTGTTGTAATACGGAAATGAAGAACACAATTGGCAACACCAGTCAACAAAGTCTCAATGAGATTTGGCATGGCACAGCAATGCAGTCAGTACGTGCCAATATGCTGGCAGGTGAACGTGTAGAGGGTTGTAGTCGTTGTTATGAGCAGGAGGAAGCAGGCTTCTTTAGTATGCGTCTCAGCAGTAACAAACACTTTGGTCATCACATCGCATTAACTGATAATCCCCGGCCTGAAATGAAACTGGTATACTGGGATATTCGTTTTAGCAATTTATGTAACCTACGCTGTCGCAGTTGTGGTCATATCTTTAGCAGCAATTGGTATGATGATCAAGCCAAACTTGTTGAGATGGAACATGGCAGTGGTGATCACTGGCGTAACAAACACAAGCGTCTGTACTTTGCTGGTCGCAGCGAAGATGACATGTGGGATCAGTTAAAGGATCAAATTGATAACCTTGAGCAAGTGTACTTTGCAGGTGGTGAACCACTTATCATGGAAGAACATTATCGTCTGCTGCATGAATTAATTAAGCGTGGTCGCACGGATGTTAGACTTATCTATAACACCAACTTTACTGAAATGAAGTATAAGAAGACAAACATTCTTGAACTCTGGCGAGAATTTAAAAGTGTCAGTGTTGGTGCAAGCTTGGATGCCATGGGTATGCGAGCAGAGTACATACGCAAGAACTGTGACTGGCATCAGATTGAAACCAACCGTAGTGCAATGTTGGAAATTTGTCCCAATGTTGATTTCTATATCAGTCCCACAGTTAGCATAATGAATGCTTGGCATATTAGTGACTTTCATCGTGCATGGGTAGACATGGGATTTTTAAAACCACAGGACTTGAACATTAACATACTACAGGATCCTGCACATTATAGAATTGATGCATTTACACCACGCTTCAAGGAAGTAATTAAAGCCAAGTGGGAAGATCATTTGACATGGTTGCGTCCACTTGACAGTTTGACAAGAGCAACAACCGGCTTTGAAAGTGCAATTAAGTTTATGATGGCCGATGACAAAAGTCATCTACTGCCACAATTTTTTGATCGTACTCACAAATTGGATAAAATACGTAATGAGTCGCTGATAAGCGCAATACCGGAATTATATCATGAAGAAGTTATGTATACTGCCATGGGTCAGCGTTGAGACAACTCCAATTGGAGATGTTAAACCCTGTTGTTTAGCTAAGGAAGCAATACCCAATGTTGATCTTAATACATCAACATTGGAAGCAGCATTTGCCAGTGACTATATGCGTGATTTACGTCAGCAGTTTATCAATGGTGAACAGCCAAAAACATGTGACCGCTGTTGGGATGAGGAAGCAGCAGGTAGAACAAGTAAACGTATGAACAGCTTTCTACGTCTCAGAGAAATGATGAAAACTGTTGATGTTGATTTTACGTCGACAGATGGTAAGTTAATCTTCTTGGATCTTAAGCTGGGTAACATCTGCAATTTAAAATGTCGTATATGTGGCAGCTTTAGCAGTAGCAAATGGGCACAGGAAGAAATAGAAATACAAAAGGAGTGGCCAGCAGATTATAAGAACAACTGGCCACATGAACACCTACGCAAAGGACAATGGCCACGTAAGAATCAGGACTTTTGGGATAACATGGATAAGTTATTACCATATATTCGTTACTTTGAATTTACAGGTGGAGAACCATTCCTAATCAGTGAGCATTTTGATCTATTGCGTCGTGCTGTTGAACAGGGGTATAGCAAGAACATTGAAATACATTACAACACTAATGCAACTACCTTTCCTAAGGAGGGCGTAGAATTATGGCCCAACTTCAAATTGGTGGAGATTGCATTTAGTGTTGATGATGTTGGTGATAGATTTGAATACCAAAGGTTTGGTGCAAAGTGGCAGGAAGTCAATGACAACATCGCTAAGTTTCAAGAACTAAAAAGGAATAATGTAAACATCGTACTACAACATTGTCTCACTGTAAATGTCTTTAATATATACTATCTCAGAGAACTGTTTATTTGGATGCAACACCAGACATTTGACAGCACATACTTTAACGTATTACACGATGCGCCTTACTTCAGTATCAGAAGTCTGCCAGATGCTGCCAAACAAGAAATAATTGAAGTCTATCGCGATAACCCTTATTATAAAGAAGAAGTTGACAACTTAATTAGGTTTATGCAACAAGGCAACAGTACAGATGGCAGTGATCTAAAACGTCTCAGCGATGAAAGTGACCGCCAGCGTAAGCAACATCTAAAGCATCACCATCCTGAACTTGCTAGGGCTGTTGGTTATGAATGACTTTTGCATGGCGCCATGGACGCACACTTATATTAGTCCACAAGGTGAACGTAGACTCTGTTGCGCATCACGTGAACCCGCACAAAATTTTAAACAGTATATTGATACTGATGCAGGTACAGGTGCGTTTGCTCCACTCGGCTTAAAATCATGGTGGAATGGTGAACACATTAGAACTATCCGCAGCAAGTGGTTAAGTGGTGAAGTGCCCAATGCCTGCGAAGTATGTGATAAGAAACTGTTGAACACCAATGTCTATAAGGATTACTTTGGGCATTTGTTTGGCAATCTTAGACAACAGGCAATTGACACAACAGATCCTCAGGGTTACACAACAATGGAACCCATTAGCTGGGACTATCGTTACAGCAATGTCTGCAACTTCAAGTGTCGTATGTGTGGTGACATGCTCAGTAGTGCATGGGAAAGCGAAGCTATCAACAATCAAATGGTTGATTTAAATAATCCCAAAAACAATTGGTTAAGACAAGACAACAGACAATTAATTAAAGAATTTGTAAGTAATACAGTTGTGCCGGAATTTATGGATGCAGTGGAAGCCAAGTCAATCCGTGAGATTTATTGGGTTGGTGGTGAACCATTGTTGTATCCTGAACACTGGCGTGCAATGGAACGCATAGTGGAATTAAATTATGCGGATCAAGTGCGTGTGCGTTATAATACTAACCTAAGTCAAATTAACTATAAAAAAGGAAATCTTTATGACACCTTGGACAATTTCAGACACTGGGAAATATGCGCAAGTTTGGACGGAACAGGAGGCATTGGTGAGTATATTCGTAGTGGCCTTGTTTATGATACTTGGCTTGAGAATTTTAGAACTGGTATGGCACATCAGCGGTACCCTAATCAAATGCGTATTGACTTTACTCTCACTTTACCTGGCATGCTTGATATTCCCAACATTGTTCGCCTTTCTAATTACCTCGGGTGTGGTCTTCTTAGTAAGTGTATCTTTAGTTTTAGCGGCGATATTCTCCTAAGCCCGCTTGCACTGCCCAGAGATATTTTAATACCCTGGATTGAAGAGATACAATATGAGATAAAGGACATAATCTCACCACGTACTCAAAGCATGTGGGATTTACTGGAACAATTAAAAACACGTCAAACATTCGAGGAACAATTTAATGATCCAGCTGCATTAAAAAGAGGCAAGGCTCATTTATTAAAGTTGGAATTAATACGTAAAGATGTTACACTGTCAATGAAGGATATATTGGCTGCACATAAGCCAGCTCTTGAATGGTGGAATACGATATGATTACAATAACTCTGAGAGATCCTGTAACAAAGCGGGATCTATTGCCTGTTTATATTGAACCAAATGCAACTGAGCTTGCTGTTGATTGGCAAGTGGCATTGTCCAAGGAACTAGCCAAGAATAGCCCACTGGAAAAGAACTTCTGTTGGCATGGCTGGGCCGATACACAACGAGATTTGCCGTATCTCTGTGAGCTATTGGATCAACATATCAAAAGATTAAACGATAACCTTGAAGGTTATGAAAAGATAGATTATGTTGATGAGGATGAAATCTTCAAGAATCTTGAAATTAATCATGACATCATGAACAAGGTGCATAATCATTTTGAACATCTGCAGGGCACAGTAGACAATCTATCACCGTATTACAAATCAGCACTGCCAGAACTAAAGTATAGTATAAGACAACTCAACAACATATGTCATGAGATTGAATCACTTTGTCTTAGCTTACGCAAGAAAGCTACAGCACCTGAGTGGCAACGCCCCAGTCAAATTACAACCTTCCTTAATGCCACACGGTACATGTTAAACGATGAACATCGTAAAGGTTTTCTAATCAATGGGTATGATCGTAAGTTTGGTCATGTGTATATGCATTGGGCACAGATTGGTAAGACACTGTATGAAGTATTTCGTGACGAGTGTGGCGCAGCAATGCCACATGTGATGTGTGATGCCATTACTCATCTTGAATACTACAGTGGCGAATTTGATATTGAGTGGGGACAGGATGTAGTATATGGCAATGCTCATCCTTGGCATACTAAGGAAATGGATAGTTTTAAACTGTGGTTGGAAACAAATGGATTTAAAATCAATGATCCAAAATTAAGTCTGGGATACTTGGAAATTGGCAAGGTTAATTTAATCAAATCATTTGGTACAACTGACCGTGACAAGATCTGGCAGATGATGAGCAAACGTCTGGACATATACAGCATTGAGTGTATGAATACTCGTGCAGTATATGACTATTGTTGGAGTGACGGTGACTACGAACAACAGCAGATTAAATTCCTACTGCCAGGCTATATGAGTCATGTACGATAAGTTTTATCACAGTGGCGATGTATTAGAAGCATTGGAACGTGCAAAAAAATCACACACTGAGTTTGCATGGATATTGCATCGTGATGTTGATTACAGTAACTTTGATTTACACTTTGTTCCCAACAGGTTTGAATACGATCAAGCTCATGTCTGGAGCAGTCACAATAATGTCAATAGTCATACAACTTGGTTAGTGCCACGGCAATATACTGAAATCAACTATCATGATCAAGTGTTGCCCATTGCCAATCCAATACCGCGTATAACAGTTGATGTTGCATCCATTGAAGTCATGCGGCAACATACAACTACTGAGTGGCAATGGATATGTGACAGCAGAATAGATTACAGTGACTTTAACTTTGATTGGTTGCCTGACAGCAGTGAAGACAGCCTTGTACATTGTTTCGAGATAGCTGATAACATAGGGTATACATGGCTTGTTAATAGTAACTGCACAGATATTCGTTATCATAAAAGCAATTTGAAATTTAAAGAATTACCTCATACCGTTGCGTGGCCCAATTTTGCTTTTGAATCATTGACGGGGACAGATTGGAATGACAGTCTTGCCAATTGGTTATTAGCAGAAGACATACAATCTGAATGGGTATGGGTAATTGATACCAGAGTTGACTACACAAAGTTTAACTTTACTTGGTTACCTGCTGCTTGGGATACACAATACATTCACTGTTTTGCCATGAAGGATAAAGAACAGTTGAGTTATACATGGCTTGTTAATACTGCAAGCCTTAAAGACAAACAGTACAAGTTCATTAAAAGCGACTTACAGTTTATTGATAGGCCAGATATTGTACTACTGGATATGGGTCTTGAGGCTAACTCGCATGATTTCAAACAGTTTACCAAACGTCTAAGGTTTACTGGAACAATGGAAGCCATGTTACACAGTGCTGTTAAACGTGCGACAACTGAGTGGTTGTTTGTTATCAGTAATTGCTGTGACTATTGGAAATTTGATTTTGATTGGTTGCCAGATCTTGATCAAATTAACCACACGCATTGTTGGCCCAGTAACGATCAGTTAAAAGGTGATACATTCCTTATACACATTCCCAGCTATATGCAGACACGGGAGTTTAGGTTCAACTTTGATCATGACAGTGTACATAGATTACCCTGGCCACCACACATATATGAAGAGGATAGTTTAGCTGCGGCAATGAATAGTCATCTTCGTTCAGCAAGTCTTTATGTTGCATACTATAAGCGTGATTCAATAATAAAGAAATTTCCCACACCTTGTCTATGGGAGAATAGACCTGTTGTTGGTATGAATGTGGGAAACAGTGTAAGCTTGGTACCACGTGATTGCGTAGTCAAAGATGAAGTATATGAGTATCCCTACCTTGAAAATTATATTGACTATGCAGATCACGATAATTTAGATGTTGTATTCATTCACAATGGTGAGAAGGATGCCAGTATTAATATGGCACACTGTAGTATCAAGACACCGCATAATATGTCAATGAAGATCAGCAGTGGGGTCAATGGCAGATTAAAAGCATATCAAGCTGCGGCTAACATGAGTAATACAGCGTGGTTTCTTGCAGTGTTTGCCAAGTGTCACATGAAAGATGATTATGCAAACTTTGATTGGCGCCCTGATTACTGGCAAAAACCCAAGCATTATATCTTCCATAACCATAACTTGGATCTTGATCTGACATATGGTCACATGGCTCCCATTGCCTATAACAAACGACTGATGTTGGAAAATACTGGCGGACTTGATATGACACTTGCACAGGAACATGCGGTTATACCCATTGTATTAAGTGACACTTATCTGACAGATCCCTGGGATATATGGCGTACTGCGTTTCGTGAGACAGTTAAACTCATGTACTATGCCAGAACAGATGAAAGCATTGAACTTAAGTATAGGCTTCATATCTGGCTAAACGCTGAACAAACTTGGTACAAAAATGGTGCTCAGGCGGCAAGAGATTTCTTTGAGAGTGTGAATGGTGACTGGGGTTGGATCATGGTTACCAATGAGTGGTCGTGGTTGCGCAAGCGGTTTAATGCGTTGTATCCTACAGCCCAGCTTTAACTGTCATAATTACTTTTTCAACATCATCATCTGATAAATGCCAATGATTGGGCAGACTAATACAGCGCCCAGCAAGTTGTGATGCCAGTGGTGCAAAATCAGTATCAGTTTTAAAAGCATCATAATGATGTATGGGCATGGGATAATGGCTGGCAAATTCAATATTTGCAATACCCAGCATTAGTTTAACCATGTCTGGATTCTTGGGTGCAATAACAAACACATAATTTGTACTAGTGCAATGGTTAACACGTTCTGGCATCTCCACTAAATTTGCCAGCTCGTGTCTATAATACCAACTGATTTCAGACTTGCGTAATTGCCCGTCATCATATACTTTGTACTTGACGTTTAATATTGCGGCTTGTAGTGCATCAATTCTACAGTTTAATCCTGGCTCAATGACATTGTTATTTTGTTTACCCTGTGTGCATACACTATACATTTCCTCATATGAGTAATTCTTACTGACTATTGCGCCAGCATTTCCCATTGCACCAAGGTTCTTAAGTGGATTAAAGCTTAATGCTAAACTATCACAGTAATCAATTTGATGATAATAGTCATACATTATCTCAAAGCTTTGTGCAGCGTCAATAATAAGTTTAACATTGTAATGATCGCACATCTTCTTGAACCGTGATATTTCTACACCCTGGCCATAAAGGTCCACAACTATTACCGCTGATATATTTGGTATCTTATCTAAATAGTCCATGAGCATTGAATAGTCCATGAGCCAATGCTCATCTATATCAATACAAATGGGAACACACCCAGCAGCGACAACAGCATTAGCAGTAGCCACATAAGTCATTGCTGGTATAGCAACAAAGCTACCCAGTGGAAGTTTTGCTAATTTTAAGGCAACTGTAAGCGCACTGGTGCCACTGTTAGTTGCCACACAAGCAGCTCTATCATATAGACGACTGACAAGACTTTCAAACTTTGCAACAGATTCATTGGCAAAGTATTGTCCACTGCTGGCAACCTCAACCATTGTGCGTCTAAGTTCAGCCTGTTGATCCAGAAACTGTTCTTCAAGATTATAAAATTTAATAGACATGACTGTACCTACGCATCCAATCAACGTAATTCTTAACACCTGCCATCAGATCAATCTTGGGTTTATATCCAAGATGATCCCGTGCCTTAGATATGTCAAGAGAACCACGCTGCGGAACTCTCTCTAATTTCTCATCGGACATATGTACAAGGCCCAAGCTACCTACAGTTTTATGAACAAGATAAGCAGCTTCAGCTAAACTACGAGCTTCACCTCTTGTTAGATTATATGCTTCGCCAGCAACACCGTATTCCTCAGCTTGTTTAATACCCTGTACAAGATCATGTACATGAGTAAAGTCTAATAGACTTGCGGGATTGAATACGGCGATATCTTTATTGTTTAGCAGTGATTTAATCCATGAACCCAGCACACGATCAGTTGTATCTCCGGGACCATATACTGCACTGGGTCTGACGACAACGGTATTTTTACACACCATATGAGCGATGTCTTCGCCCTGCGCCTTTAATAAGCCATAAAGGTTAATGGGGTTAAGTGGTTCAGTTTCAGGCATGGGCATACGAGTAAAGTTCCCATATGCCATACTGCTACTAACATAAACCATACGGGCACCCAGTTGGTCTGCTAGTTCTGCAATGGCATGAGTGTTACTGGTCATCTGACTTGTGGCGCCATGTTTGTCTCGCTCCACTGCACGTTGATTGGGATGACTTGCAAGGTGTATAATGCTACGTGGTTCAAGACCATTTAATTGTCGTGTAATTGACCAGGTTAAACTACAACTGCTCTGTACTAGTTTAACCTTTTTACTGTCAACATATTCCATACGATATTTTGTAAGAGGAGCATGTGTGTAATGAGAGATTAGGTTATCAACTACAGTAACAGTAAAGCCTGCATCCAAATACAAACGAGTGAGGGTATGGCCAATGAAGCCCATACCCCCTGTTATCATAATATTTTTTTGACTTTTTGTCATACCGCCATGTCGGCTTTAATAGTGGGGTGTGACTCGTAGTTAACCAGCTTACAATCATCTACAGTGAAAGAATACAGACTATTAACATTACTAATATCAAGAGTTGGAAAGTCATAAGGTTTCCTCGTCATTTGTTCCTTCACTGCATCAATGTGATTCTTGTAGATATGCACATCACCGAATGTAAGGATAAGATCACCAACACCTGCGCCAATTTCCTTAGCAATGAGATGTGTTAACAGTGCATATGAAGCAATGTTAAATGGCACTCCAAGAAAGACATCAGCTGATCGTTGATACATCTGACAGCTTAGAACATTATTTCTAAGGTAAAATTGCATGAAGGCGTGGCAGGGTGGAAGTGCCATTTTATCAAGCTCACCTGGGTTCCAAGCGGTGATGATGTGTCTACGACTATTGGGATCCTTCTTTAATCCTTTGATGAGTTCCTGGAGTTGATCAATTTCTTCTCCGTAGGAGTTTTTCCATTTACGCCATTGCACGCCGTAGACTCTGCCAAGGTCTCCGTCAAATCGTGCTTTGGGAATCCAGTAATCTGCTGTTGCATTGGCAGTCCATATAGTTTTCTTAGACTCGTCTCGGGTTCCAAACTGAATTTCAGTAAGTCTTCTTTCATCACATGATCCCTCTATAAACCAAATTAATTCTGCTACAACTGATCGCCACATTAATTTCTTTGTTGTGACTGCAGGAAAGCCTGCTGTCAAATCGAAACGCAATTGCTCACCAAAGAGACTCAGCGTTCCTACCCCAGTGCGATCATCGGTAGCAATACCCTTTTCAAGTATGTATTCACATAAATCTAAATAATCTAATTCCATCATTGCCTTACCCATGTAGAATATATTTTGTTACGACCAAATGCTTCTGTCATCTTACTAAACCCAGCAAGATAGTCAGCCATGTTTAGTTTAACATCACAGTTGTATTCAGTCATGAAAGTTGTAAGATTAATTTCTTTAATATATGGACGACAGCTCATCAGTAGTTTACCACCACCAATGATCCAAATTGTTTTATCTGGATTGTGTTGATCCAACATCTCAAGACTTTCCTTAAGCCATGTACCAGCTATAACTTCGTGCGCCTTCTCAAAAATTTTTATATCTTGATTTGTTACGACAACGCAGGTTCTATTGGGCAATGGCTTGGGCATCATGGGATCCAGCCAAGTATTAGATCCCATGATAACGATATTGCCTGTTGTAGTTTGTTTGAAGTTTCGTAAATCTTCTTTATCGTGGGGCCAGGGCAGTGAGTTTTGATAACCCATACCACCCTGGAGATCTGTTGCGAATATTGCCTTTATCAATCTAAAAGCCTCTTGGTTCGACGTTGAATTTCGTTAGCAAAAGCGTCTATGTTTATTTGAAAATCCATTGAATCAATTTCATCGTCATAATTTTGGATAAACTCTTCCATTAAAGCTTCTATCTCTTTTATATCGAATCCTTTTTCACGTAACTCAATTATATCAAACTTATGCTCTGTGCCGTCCAACATAATCAATGTTACGTCTTTAAGAAAATTGATGGGAACAGATTTAATATCTGCTTCCGCTAAGATACTTTCCCATCGACTCCGAATCTCATCGTCGGGGGTACTATCTTCGCTCATTTAATTTTAGGCAGCAGTTTTAGGCTTGGCTCTTGAGGGCTTCTTAGGTGCATCTCCACCCTTGATGCTTGC
>Ga0194048_10000148_pt1 | contig 31639 bp, 41 predicted proteins | sample JunL225m_MetaG_FD_161685 | JGI IMG/M metagenome (GOLD analysis project Ga0194048, IMG submission 161685) | Anoxic zone freshwater microbial communities from boreal shield lake in IISD Experimental Lakes Area, Ontario, Canada - Jun2016-L222-5m | ecosystem: Environmental > Aquatic > Freshwater >...
GGTTATTCTGCTCGCCCACACCACGATTAAGCGGTTCGACAGCCCAGAAGTGGAGCCGTTCGACCGTTACCAGCCAAAGCTGCAAGAGCGGTCCAATGCCCTTGTTCGCGAATGGTGCGATGCCGTCTTGTTTGCCAACTACAAGACCATCGTGAAGCACGACGACGTTGGATTTAACAAAACTACCAATCGCGGCATCTCAACGGGCGAGCGTTTGCTCTATTGCAACGAGCGCCCGGCCTACATGGCTAAGAACCGCTACCAACTCCCTGACAGCATCCCGCTGTCGTGGGACGCCTTTGAAACCGCAATCAGCAGCAAGGACTAAAACGATGGCCGCATTTGACTTCAACCCTTCCGAATACGTTGACACCAAAACCTCAACCTTTGACCCCCTGCCTAACGGCACCTATAGCGCCATGATTTCCAACTCCGACTACAAGGCCACCAAGGCCGGCACCGGCCACTATATCGAGCTGGTGATCGACATCATTGATGGCCCGCACGCCGGTAGGAAGCTGTGGGAGCGCCTGAACGTCGATAACCCGAACAAGCAAGCCGAGGACATTGCCCGCAGCGCGCTTAACCGCCTGCTCGTGTCTTGCGGCAAACCCGACGCCCGCGACACCGAAACCATCCACGACATACCGTTTAAGATCGACGTTGAGGTTGACCGCAAAGACCCAACCCGCAACCGCATCGCGGCCTATTGGCCCTCGTCTAAGCAAACGGCAAGACCGGCAATCAATGCCGTAAACCAAGACGCGACGTTCAATTCCGGTCCCAAGAAAGCCTGGGAGCGGTAATGCCACAGGTGCCCGATTCGACTCACACAACTACGGCGGCGGTTTTCGATTGGTACGCTAACCAAGCCGACGATTTCCGCGACCACATGGGTGCGAGCCTTATCGGGCACCATTGTGACCGCTATATCTGGCTCAACTTCCATTGGGCTGTCAGGCCGAAATTCATTGGCCGTATCAAGCGGCTATTCGGCACAGGCAAAAGGGAAGAAGGCCGGGTTTATGAGGAACTGCGCGCCATCGGCGTCGATTTACATACAGAAGATGAGGGCAAGCAGATCGAATGTCGCGACGACAGCGGCCACTTTGGTGGTTCCGTCGATGGCGTTGGCAAAGGCTTTCCAGAGGCCCCGAAGGCTTGGGCCGTGCTGGAAGTTAAGACAATGGGCGACAAGGCTTATGGCGATCTAGTTAAAAACAATGTGAAAGCCGCCAAGCCGCAACATTACGCCCAGATGCAGACCTACATGGGCCTGATGGGCTTGGATCGTGCGCTCTATTTCGCGGTGAATAAGAACACCGACGAAATTCACACAGAATGGGTGCATTTTGACACAGAAGCGTATGCCAAGATTACCGAACGCAAAGGCCGTTTGATCGCGGCCAAGACCCCGCCAATTAAGATCAGCGATGACCCGTCTTATTGGCTTTGTAAAATGTGCGACATGTACAAGTTTTGCCACCAAGGCGAAGCGCCAGAAACCAATTGCCGGACCTGCACTTCAGCGGTGCCAATGCCGGGTGGAACATGGCGCTGCACGTACCATGACCGGGGCATTACGGGCGATGAACAACGCGCTGGTTGCGCTGCTCATACACACTTGCTCGTAGCGCCTCCAGAACGCCCCCAGACGGCCCCGCCGGCAAAAACTATGGCTAGGGTCCGATACGTTAAACCTGCCGCCAGGGCGCCCAAGGAGCAATACCTAGGGCCAGTGCCTTTTGATGACGATATCCCTTTTAGCTAGGTGGGGCTGTCCACCTTAAAAACACAACCGAAAAAAACAACCCATACGTAAAAGGACGCAAGACCAATGACCAGCGCAATTAAGAAGGCCAAAAGCGTTTGGCATTATGTAAAATATGTTTTTTGGGGCATCCGCACAAATGCCAAGTCCGAAAAACCAATTGTTCCGAAACGCGCCGAAAACCCAAGCCCCCGCTTTCCAAATTCTTCAATCGCAGACATTATCCAAACCAACATTGAGTTTAGGTTGGCCAACGCGGATTCGACCATAACCAGCAACGCGGATTTGTTGCGTCGGCTAAAAAAACGTCAAGCCAAATGACCGGCAAGATGGCCCGTAACAAGGGCGCTCGTGGCGAGAATGAATTGGCTGCAATCCTAAGCGACGAGCTTGGAACCGTGGTCAAGCGCAAGCTGGGACAGGCGCGTAACGGTGAGGATGACATTGAGATCGGCAAGTTCCGTATCGAGGTCAAGCGCCGTGAAACGTTGGCCGTCATGGCTTGGGTGCGGCAGATTGAAGCCTGTACGCCCAAGACCCAGGTGCCGCTGGTTGTGTTTCGGCAGAATAACCAAGAATGGCGGGTGATTATCCGCCTCAAAGACCTAATCCCCATGATGCGCGAGGAATTGTGCGATGTACGTGAAGATTGACACCTACAAGCCGCTGCGGGGCTTGCCGCTTTTTAGCTACAAGATTTACAGTACCTCAATGGGCCTGCTTGCTTCCGGCGAGGGTTTCCAAACGCGGGAATATCTCGACCACGCCATAGCCCTACGCAAGCGGGCTTTGGTCGGCCTTCGGCCCGAACGTGTCAGGCCGAAGTACGCCACTAAATATACCATGCGGGTTGTGGAAAACTGGAATGACCAATTTTACGGAGTTGAAACTTAATCGAGCAGGGGCTATTTTAGTCTGGCTCACGGCGATGAAAAAGAGCAACCCGGCCCACCCAAGGGTTCTGCGGAGCGCAGAGGCAAGCGAGTATTCGCCACCACCTTCCGGCTCGTCGCGCCAACGACGTCCGGCCTTCGGGGTATTCGCCCGTAAGAACGTGAGATTGAAGGGACGGGAGCCTTGCGGCTCCCGTTTTCGTTCTGCTTTGTTAACCCATACCGTTACGAATAAACGCCGCCAACAGCGCCGTGACGCCCATCTGAACAGCCTGGATGGCCGTTGCGTCGCCGGTGGCGAAGGCAGCGGCAGCGCCGATGATGGTTAGCAGCGCGGTAACGTAGGTTTTCTTGCCTTTTAGGAAGCCCATCGTAATCTCCTTATGGATATTTTGCCCACGGCAATTGCCAGTGAGGCCCGTCCTTAAACGTCTTCCAGTCGCCGCCCCATTCAATCGGAACGTTAACCGTCTTGGCCGCAGCCTTTACGATCACGGCAAGTTTGTAATACAGGGGCCAGTCCCAGCGGACTTCGCCCCCGACAAATGGCGCTATATCGACGGCATGGCCGTCTAGGTGGCGTGAATTGAGCGTAGTTGATGCCCCGCTTTCAACCATCTGCTTCTGGCGCTCCAACGTCCGCACGCCTTCTAGGACGGTGAAGTCCAGGTCGGTCGCCAGGATGGCTTGGTCCATCACCTTCTTAAGGTCCGGGTGAAGGCCGGCCATGCGACTGATTGACCGCGCCCCGAAGATCATTTCAGATTGACCAGCATGTAAAGCGTGGTGGAATAAAGCTGCATCAGGTCATCAATGAGGTTTTCCATCATTGTGTTACCCTTGGCAATCTTGCTGCGGTTGGCGTTAATCCAAACCAGCTCATCGCGGATTTTGTTTGTAATGTTGGTTTTAGGAAAGTTAACCGGGCGAATCTCACCGATTAAGCCGTAATAGCCCTGGTAAGCCTCGACGATAGAATCAATCTTATCAATCAAGCCATCGTAAAACTTGCCCAACGCTTTGTGTTCACTGAAAGACTTGCTCGCCCAATGGGCCAAGTGGGTCGCATTGCGGAGTGCAAAAACATGCGAGACAAGTTCTTCAATCATCTGTCTGCCTTCTTTTCCAGCTTGTCGTAAATCTTTTCCAATAACTCATGGATACGCCCAATGTCTTCCCGGTATTCGTCCTTGCGGACGTACTCCGCTGGAAGCGTTATTCGCAAGTTTGCAAGGTCATCTTTAAGGGCTTGCGATGCGGACCACAACATACGCATAAACCAGCCGGCCACGGCCATGCCCGTCATTAGCAAGATTTGGATTATCTGGCTTACGTCAAGGCTTTGCATTTACTTGGCTTCTAAAATGGCAATGCGGGCGTGCAGTTCTTGGATCGCATTGACCAGAACCGCAATCAGGCTTTGGTCCGTGATCTTCAGCTTGTCGGGGTCTTCGTTGTCGATGATGACCGGGGCATCGCCCTCAAGGGCTAAGACATCTTGCGCTAGGAACCCGTAACGCAGGGGGCCATTGCCTTCGGTGTCTTCGCGGTTGGCTTTATAGCGGTAAGTTGTAGGCTTTAGGTTGTTTACGAAATCAAGGCCGAGCGGCACCGGGCCGAAGTCGGTCTTGTCGCGCATATCGGAAACCGCCGTCCAGGCCACTTGCACATAGGCGTTGGTGGTGTTGGTCGAGCCGATCATGACGCGGTCGTTTTGCGTGGTTGGGTCAAACACGGGGGCGTAGGTGCCGGTTGATGAGTACCCACCCACCATGACGTTACCCGCGCCGGTGGTGTTATTTCTAAGCGCCTCAACCCCAATCCCGGTGTTATAAGACCCTGTCGTATTGCCAAAAAGAGCCTGATACCCGGACGCGACGTTATAACCGCCGGTCGTGTTGGCTGATAGCGTAAAGCCGCCAACGGCGGTATTGGTTACGCCGGTGGTGGTGGCCACTAGCGCCTGATAGCCAACGCCGACATTGTAAGCCCCCGTCGTATTGGTTACTAGCGCCGCATAGCCAACGGCGACGTTGTAAGCCCCCGTCGTATTGGCCGTTAGGGCGCTTACGCCGAGCGCGGTGTTAGTTGCCACCGCAGACGCGCCAAGGCCCACTGTGAGGGTTTGTAGCGTCGTAGCGCCGGGGATGCTGACTTTACCGCTGGAGTCGATAGAAAGCCGTGAACTGCCAGCGGTGAAGTCGGCAATGTCAAAACTATTAGTTGTTGAACCACCAGCGCGAATGCCCCAAGAGCGCACACCAGTTTCAAGCAAACTTACGGTTGCCGAGCCACCACCGCCAGCCACGGTAAACTTGTACCCTGGAGAAGTAGTTCCCACGCCAAGGAAGTTATTCGTGTCGTCCCAAAATAAATTAGCGTTGTCCTGTGTGTAAACTCCAGACGTACCCGCAAACACAACAGAGCCAGCCGTAAAGGCCGTAGATGTAGCCGTGCCACCATTGGCGACGGGGAGCGTTCCAGTTACACCTGTCGTAAGCGGCAAACCCGTTGCGCTGGTGAGCGTGACACTGCTGGGCGTCCCCAAGGCCGGCGTAACCAATGTGGGGCTGGTGGATAAAACCATATTGCCCGTGCCGGTGACGGCGCTACTCAAAGTGACCCCGCCATAGGTCAACGCGCCCGTAACCGTAAGCGTCGTATGGCTGGCCGGCCCGCCCCAGGTTACGGCATCGCCGGCGGTTGTGGCATCGCCCACCCCGGTTAGCTTGTAAGTGCCGAGCTTGATGTTGGCCGTAGGCGTGGTTTGCCCGTCCTTGGTGAGCGCCGTGGTTAGGCCCGTCGCTAGGTCCGCCGTGAGGGCGTTGAAGGCCGTGGACGTAATGGTCGTGCCATTAACGACCGGTTGGCCGGCGCTGTTGATATTGAATGTACCCGAGCCGTTGTAAGACACCCTATTCCCCCAATTTCATAACGTTTCCGGTAAGTTTTGCGGCTTCATAAGCGCCTATTGCGCCCAGCACGGTTTTAATGGCTATATCTCTATGGTTTTTAAACCCAACGGCTTTGGAAGCTTCATTAATTTGTTTGACATATTGATCTTGTTGTTTTGCTGTTATTTTGTTTTCTTCAGCAAGCTTTTTAATTAACCCCTTTGCTGCGGGGATAACGTCTTTATCTGGAAGGTTTTTCAGATTGATGGCTTGTGATTGATAATACAGGCGATCTTTTCTAGCAGCCGCTTGTGCGGCGCTAGATTCCGTGGCTGTTTTTCCAAAATCCGTAGCCGCCACGCCAGCATTTTTAGCGTCCAAAAGACCGTTTAAATGCCGGTTAACGGAAGTTTCTAAATCAGGGATGGCGTGGATCATGTCACCCAATGGCGTACCTTTGGCTACTTTTTTTGCAGCCGCATCGTAACCTAACGCCCCCCGCGCAACGGGGTCATGCAATGCGGTTTCCACTGCATCATTGGCAAACTTTCTAGCAATTTGCGGATCGGTAATGGCTTTAAATTGCTCATACGTATCAGCGCCACCGCCTATTACTTTGCCGGGGATTTTAGCGGCGGGCAGTTTTGGCGTTTCATTAATGCCCTGAACCGACGTTATGTTTTTGCCAAGTCCAGTTGAAAACTTTTCAGAATTAGCCAAGGCAGCTTTATAAGCGTCTTTTTGGACTTGGCTAAGCCCTTGCGTGGCCGCGTCTTCAATGCCGCTCAGGTCTTTGTAAATGTTTTTCCAAGTTGAAGAAGCGACACCCTCAAAGCCGGAAACCACATCTTTAGAAAATCCAGCATCACCAGCAAAACGGCGCAAGTTTGTAACCGCTTCAAGTGGGGTTTTAAATGTGCGGGAATATGTGTCTGGAATTGGGTTTGCTTCAGTTCCGCCGCCGGGCACGACATCAACTTTGTAACCCAAATCTTGAGCTTTTTTTGCTTGAGACGCAGTAAGCTGGATTTTGTTTTCCGTAAGGGCGTCTTGCACCATTTTATAGGCACGTTGCTCGCCCGCTGTTGGCCTGGGGGCCGTCGTTGAAGCTGTTACGGGATTAGGCGACAGCATATCTTGCACTTTTTTAAGTGTGGTTTTTGTTTCCGGCAAGTCGTTTACATATACGCCATTGGCTTCGCCAGCTTTAACAACATCGTCAATTGCCGCCGTATGAGCATCATACGCTGCGCGTTCTGCCTGTTTAGCGGCGGCGGCATTGGCTATTGCGGCTTCTTGCCCCGGCGCGCCCATTTCAGTTAGGTGAGACACAAGCCCAACGTTAATTGGCTTTGCGCCTTCAGCGGTGGCCTGCGCGGTTTGTTGCGCGGTTTGGGCAGTTTTGGCTTGCGCGCTAGCAGTTTGGTCAAGCGCCCTTGCCGTCATTTTTTGTTTAAGCACGTTGGCTAATAGTTGAGCGCGAACGTCATTAACCGCCGAAGTTGCCGCTGGACCAGCTCCAATTATCTTTGGAATTAAAGGGGCAACGCGCCGTATAATGGGGGCCGCTGCGGCCCCAACAATTCCACCACCCAGCTCCCCAACAGCGCCTTCGCCAAGGTCTTGTGCAGCGGATTTCCAAGCTGGTTGAGCGGGCTTAAAGTTAGGGTCTTTTGCATGGTTAATGAGATTGGCAATCAAGTCATAAACCTGCCCCCCTGCGCCGTAACCTAACCCGCCCCCCGCCATAGCCGTTGCAACGCCAGCAGGGAGGCCTAAGCCGGCGGTGGCAGCAGTTTCACCCACGCCCAGCGCGGTGCCGCCAGCAGCCCCTAAAATGCCACCCAAGGCCTTTGCCGCAGACCGCAGAAATGGTTCGTGGCCTATGCCTTTTTTGCCGACGACATCGACAGCAGAAACTTCGGGCGCGGTAGCCGCAGCGCGTTCAGCTTCAGCCCTGGCCCGGAACTCAAATTCCTGCTCTTGAGTCATTTGAGGTGCGCCTTTTTGTACGCCTGATATGCGGCCTCCTTGGCGGGGTCGGTATATGGAGCGGGTGCCGTCGGTGTTGCGCGAGAAGATTGAATTGTAAGCGGAGTCATGCGGGATATGCGAGGGGCTAAAGTTTTCATCTGCCCGGCATACCAACCATCAAAGGCTTCCGGGGACATAGTGATTGGCGCGGCTTCTGCTTCCATTTTAATGGATTGATCGGTTGCTCCAGTTGCCCGCATAACATTTGAAACGGTTTGCATGGCGTCAGCACGTTGGTTCATGTACTCGACAAAATCGGGATCATTTAAGGTCTTTTTCTCGAAAGCTTGCAGCTTTCCAATGTAACTTACTTTGCTAAAGTCCAATTTCTTTCCGGCATCACGCACGTTTTGTAAGACTTCAGGCAGTGCGCCTGCAATAAGCGCCTTTGACTGGAACGCCGGATTGGCGGTCATGGCGGCTATGGCGTGACTGTTAACAAAGTTTGCGCCGGGATTGTGCAGCAAAACGTCAGCTTGTATTTTTGCGTTTCTGCTATTTAAACGTGTGGGGTCAATTCGACCTTCCGCTACCGCTGTATCCAAAGCGGTTTGTTGTTGTTCATTTAATCCGGCTGAGGCCATTCTGTCCTCACGGTTTTTTTCAATTTTAAGCTTTTGTTGGCTTACCCCAAGTTGGCCCTGAGAAGTTCTAACGTTGGCCTCCGTAGCCGCAATGCTTCTGTTTGCAATTTCTTGCGTTTGGCCGTTAAGGAGAAGCGTTACCTTTTCAGAATCATTAACTTGAACAACCGAGCCGGGCGGGAACCCAGCGGCCTTTATTTCGTCGGGAGTTGCAAACCGTTCTTTGGGTCTAAGGGCAGCTGCGGCAATCGCGTCAAGTATTCCTTTTGCGCCGGCTGGATCGGAAGCGGTGGCCGCATGAGCTGCGGCCTTTACGTCGGGCGGAACGTTAAGGCCATCAATGGCTTTGCTAATTGAGGCTAAGCCGCTCTGCCGTTCATTTTCTTTCGCGTCGGCCTTCAGCTTTTCAGTGGTCAACGTGTCGATTTGTTTGCGTGTATCAGCAATCATCGGCACAAGCTGCGCCCTTTGTGTGGGGCCAATTTGCGGGCTAATTGCAATGGTTTGGAGTTGCGACAATTTGGCCTGAGCTTGGCTCAAGGGGTCGCTGTAAACATTTGACGGCGCAGCCGGGGGCGCTTGTTGCATAGGCGGTTGTGGCATGGGCGGCGCGCTTGCCGGAGGCATAGCTTGGGGCGGAGGCGCGTTACCCTGAAGGGCCTGGGCCAAGCCGGCATTTTGAGAAGCCGCTTGCGGACCCATTGGATTATCCGCCACGGGCGGAGCTTGAGGCATGGGGGCGGGCGGACCAGCATCAGACGGCGCTGCGCCACCCATAGCCAAGACAGAGGCCAATTGCGATCCTGCATTTTCAGGCGGAGCATTGGGGGCGCTCATCGCATCCATAGTCCCTGGACCGGCGGGGGCCTGGGGCTTTGCGCCGGCATTAAGCGCATCCATCATATTGGATTGAGCCAACGCTTCGGCCCCCGCCTGCCCCTCAAGGGCGCGTTTTTGCATGACGTTTCCGCCATAGCTTTGGAGTATTTTAGCCAGAATCGCAGTCATGGGGATCGGGGCCTGCGTGCCCTTATACGATTGAATATCAATCGGGGCATTGGCTTGCTGTTGCAGCATCTCAGCCATCTTTTGCTGATATTGCGCTTTAGCAAGCTGATCGGCATAAGACGGCGCGGTTGTAAGGCTTATGCTTGACATTAGCTATACCCCGGAATTTTAATCGGACTAATCATTCCTGCCGCGCCACCCAAAAGACCACCAAGCGCGTTAACGTTAGCATTACGCGCCGCCATCTGTTGCCCGTAAACGTCCTGAGCCGCCTGGGCCTGGTTCTGCGTAGCTTGATAAACCGGCGCAGCCGCGACGTTAGCCCCGGTGTATTGTTGGAACTGTGGGTTTTGAATCTGCGAACTGCTCATCAGCGCATTAATCGAGTTCAGGGGCTGATTGTAAAGGCCAAGCTGCTGTTGCAGGTATTGCGCCGCAGCGGTGTTGCCAAACTGCGCCGCGCCAAGGTTCTGGTTGTAGTTTTGCGCGCCGGCTTGATTGTAAAGCCCGGCGGATGTTGCGCCTTGGCCGTAGTTCTGTCCGACAGCTTGGTTGCCAAGCTGTTGAGCGCCAAGAGCTTGGCTGTAATTCTGGCCGATGGCCGTGTTGTATAGCCCGGCAGACGTAACGCCTTGGCCGTAGTTTTGACCAACGGCTTGATTGCCGGCTTGCTGGTTGGCAAGGTTGGATTGGAACTGGGATAATTGGGCGGCATTGCCAAATTGAGCATTGTTGGACGCTTGGTTGTATTGTTGGGCTTGGGCTGCGTTTTGGGCCGCATTTGATTGCATACCTTGGCCGAAGTTTTGACCAACGGACTGGTTTCCAAGCTGTTGAGCCTGAAGCCCTTGACCAAAGTTTTGACCCACGGCTGAATTTTGGGCTGCGTTTGCCTGAAGGCCATAACCGACGTTTTGACCAATCGCTTGGTTGCCGAGTTGCTGGGCGCTAAGCCCTTGGCCGTAATTCTGACTAATGGCTTGATTGCCGAGTTGCTGGGCGGTAACACCCTGGCCGAAGTTTTGGCCCATAGCAGCATTTTGGGCAGCATTTGCTGCGGCAAGCTGGCCGAAGTTTTGGCCGATAGCTTGGTTGCCCAACTGTTGCGCTGATAGGCCCTGACCATACGCTTGTGCTTGCGCGGCATTTTGCGCTGCGTTGGCTTGCAAGCCTTGCCCGAAGTTCTGGCCCAGAGCTTGGTTGCTCAGTTGTTGAGCGGTAACGCCTTGGCCGAAGTTTTGACCAACGGCTTGATTGCCAAGTTGTTGAGCCTGAAAGCCTTGGCCGAAGTTCTGCCCTACAGCGGCATTTTGGGCTGCGTTTGCCTGGAGACCAAGGCCAACATTCTGGCCGATAGCTTGGTTGCCAAGCTGTTGAGCTTGGAAACCCTGACCGAAGTTCTGGCCGATGGCCTGATTGCCCATTTGCTGCGCCTGGGCAGCCTGCCCGAAGCCCTGACCCAAGGCGGCATTGTACATACCGGCCTGGCCCACAGCCTGACCGTAGCCCTGCTGGTTGGCACTCATATCGAGGCCGATGCCCTGCAAGGCAGCCTGGCTCAGAAGGTCGTTCTGGCCCTGCTGCTGCTGGCGCATGGCGTTATTGTACGCCTCTGAGCCGGGCGTGATGCCCTGGTTGGCAAGCTGCTGGGCGGTAGCCGCAGACTGCTGGGCAAGCTGGGGCTGGAGGCGGTTCATGATCGCCTGCTGGCCTGTCATACCGGCATTGACCGGCATGGCCGCAACGCCAGACATATCTGCGCCCGTCCTTAAGCCGCCGAACTGGCCCGCATTGACGCCCTGCGCTTGCCCATAGGCACCGGCATTGATACCGCCTGCTTGACCATAACCAGAAATGTCAGGCCCTTGGGCCGTGCCAAATTGACCAGCGCCAACGCCCCCGGCCTGGCCGTAAGCCCCTGCATTTACGCCACCGGCTTGGCCGTAGGGAGATGCGCTAAAGCCTTGTATTTGGCCGTAAGAATTAGGATTTAAGCCGCCTGCTTGTCCGGCTTCGTATGCTCCATACCCCGTGGCGGTGCCGTATTGACCGGCATTAACCCCACCCGCCTGTCCGTATTGACCGGCATTGATACCGCCCGCTTGCCCGTAGCCAGCAATATTTGGCCCCTGGGCCATGCCGTATTGACCGGCACCGACGCCGCCCGCCTGGCCGTATTGTCCGCCGGTCGGAGCGTTTTGCACATTGCCGTAACCACCAAAGCTGGTCTGCAGGTTTGGACCAGCAACACCGCCTTGCGCCATGCCGTATTGCCCAGCGGCAACGCCGCCGGCTTGCCCATAGGCGGACGGATTGATGCTTCCCGCTATGCCGTATTGACCCGGCGAGGGTCCGTAATCCAACGGGCTTTGTTGCCCAAGCGATGTTTGGATGCCGGGGCCGGTATAATTAAACGGCTTGTTTAGAACGCCGGTCGCCTGTTGAAGCCCTAGCAGGCCAAGGTTCGCGGTTCCGGCCTGTACCTTCTGTTGCGCCGTCAATGCCGCCTGGGCATCGGGCGTAAGGGTCTGCGTGACGGTGGGCTGTAGGCTACCCGGCTTGGTGAATTGGTCGATTGTTGGGGATGCGCCCTTGGGTTGAAGGTTCCCGTATTGGTCATAGGTGTCTTGAATGGAGCCGTAATTCTTCATGGCTTGGTCGTAACCAGCCTGATCGACAACGGGGGCGGTGTTGCCGTAGCTTACGGTTTGATTGCCATACGGGCTGATGATGTTGGGATTTGACAGCGTAGCCGTTTGCTGAGCGCCAGCTTGGTTAGCCGCTCCTTGGGCCGTCGCAGCCGCAGCGTAGTCAGGTGCTGCGGGCGCTTGTGGTGTACTTTTTCCCATATCGGTTCCCTAAGAAACGGCAGTCAGTTTTCTTCAGTGTATACAAGATCATATCGCCGCCAGGGACAGCGTCTTTAATGCGCCCCTCCTCAGTAAATCCCATTTTTTCGACCATCTTAATGCTTTTGGCATTATGACTGCCGACCGGGGCTATGGCTTTTTCGATGTCGCAAACGTTGTAAGCGTAATCGAATATCGCCCCTATGAAGGCTGGAGTTATGCGATCTTTGATGACTATGTGGACCACCATCGAACGCCTATTCCAGTTCTCATAAATAATCCCGGCTACGATCTCCTCATTCTTTATAAGCCCGATAGCTTGTGAGCGTTCTGCAAAGAATCCCGCGTCAAGCTCATTAGCTACCCAATACCCGATTTTCGGGCCGCTTTCTATACGCCAGCCCATCCGGCCTGATAAACCACATCTGTTGATGACCATTCGACCTGAAGGCCGCTACTGGCACTTTGCAATTGCGGTGCGCCGCAATAGCCAATGCCGGTAATGCCGATCCAAGTGTTTTGGATAGCGCCGTCGCTGCCCCACATTCCCGTATCCCATTTGGACGTACCCCAAACGGCTGAAGTCGTAGGCGTATAAGATAGCGGGGCCGTTGTGTTGGAAGTATCAAAGTCGATATTCATGCCGACAAAGATACTGGGCGAACCATTGGAAAAGATGGATGGCCTAGCGCGGGTGAAATACTTTTTTACCGCCCGTTGCTCAAAATAGTTAAACGCCTGAAGGGCGACTGTTTGGATGTTGGACCCGTTGTCAGCGTAGCTCGTATCCCACGCCTTGTAGACCTTGTTGGTGCCGCCGAAATAAGGATCGTCGTTAAACGTTTCCCAGCAGCTAGCCCCCCAGCCCGTAAACTGACACCATGACTTCGTAATCGTGTTCATTACGTACTGCTGCTGGTAACCCGTGGACACCGGCACGTTAATCCAGACCGCATTGTTTTTGGCGTTGTAAAACACCTGCCAGCCCACGGACGCATGGTTTCCGCCGTAGGTGGTGGTAGCTGCCGTAATAGCCCCCTGGATCTTGTCAGAGAGGGCTACGCGGGGGTCGAGCCTAGATGACTGTAGGGAGCCCGCCATAGGCATTAGGCCGTCATAGGTAAGGATTAGGAGGTCGCCGCCCCATTTGAGCATGGGACGGGTGCCAACGGGCGAACCTAGCTTCCAGACGCCGATCAGCGCCCATGTGGCCGCAGCGGCAGGGTCGGTGCCGCTATAGACGATAACTTCACCCATGCTAGTGATGAAGACGATGTTATCGTCCACGCCATAGCCGGCGTCGATTGTCCATGTATCGAAATCAACGATGTGACCGCCAAACCTGGCAACGGAACTTAGGTCCACCTTTTGCGCCGCACCGCCGACCGCGTTGGTGGGCAGATACCAAGCTACCAGCGTGCTTTTTTGGAAAAACCAAAGGCGGTTTTTAAACAAAAGGGTATTGATAAGTGTCGTGGTGGTTACGCCAGTAATGGCAATGGCGGACGTGCCATCCACTCTCAACCACGTTGTGCCGTCCCATAGGATCGGCTTATCGGCACCGTTGACCGCGTATAGGTAGTTAACGCCGGCGGTGCTGGTTACGTTGGTATATTCCCAAATGCCGTTGGTTAAGCCCGTGACTTTGGGAGCGCCGACAGCGCCGGCGGTGGTTACGTCGTACAGCTTGCCGGTCGAGGTGATGGCGTAAAGGTAGACCGAATTCCCCGCCGCGTAGTTCATAAGGGTCTGAACTTCGCCGTCTAGGCCGGTACACCATTCGGAATAGCCGCCGCGCAGGACCACGTTACTAACCGTTGGGAACATATTGGTTAGCGTAATGGCGTCCGTGGGGGCCATGTTAGCATAGCTATCGCGCACGTTCCAGCCGCCCACGGGGGCCGGTAACGACTCGACTTGAGCCGACGCTTTCTGAACTAAGGAGCCAACCCTCACCGCCCGTAGCCACTGTCAGGAATGTTATCGTAACCAATAAGGACGTTGCCGGGACGCGGGGCGAAGGACAGGTTGGCCGCTGATGTATCTTGGGCCACGGAGGTTTCAAATTCGGTAAGATAATCGCGGTATATCGCCGTGGTGTCGAAGCCCTTGGCCTGGAAGTATTTCAGTTTGGTCGATAGGACCATAACGCGGTCGGGATAAATGCAGGTATCGCTATCTAGCGTAAAGCTGTTTTTGACGCTTCCATCAGCCGCCCTAGCCCAGCCCTTGCTGCGGTATTCAAAGCCGAGATATTCATCCGTGGAATTGCCGGGCCAGATTTGGAAATAGTTGCCGTACAACCGCCAACGGATGCGCGGGCCGGTGCTGATATAGCCCGACAGTAACCATTCCCACTGCTGCGCGCTTTCGGGGCCGAGCATTTCCCAATGTTTCGACTTGTCCCATTGGGTGCGCGGGACGATGGAGTCGTAATCGGACGGCAGGTCGTATTTGACCTTTTGGAAATAGATCGTGCCGCCCGTAGCGGCTACGTCGGAATACTGCGACACCGTAACCTGGGTCGCAGAATCCACACTGGTAATGAAAGTGGCGTTAGGAAAGCCGTTCCCCACAACCATGTAGGTCGTATCTAGACCTGCGGTTGAGGGGATGCCGGTGATCGTAAGGGCCGACGTTGTATAATTGCCGGTGGTCGTCTTGTACTGGGTGAAGAACGAATTGGACTGGGTTAGCTCGCGCCAATCAGCTTTTCGCAGCAATTCGTATCCGCTAGCGTTCATTAACGCTAGGATTTGAATTACGTCTTGATTGGTGTTGCCAGCTACGCCGACCGGGGTAGGAACGCCCAGTTCATTCGTAGCTTGCTGCACCAACTGAAGCATCGTGGTCGCCATCAGTCAATTCTTTCCTTGGTCGCCCAACGCGGGGCCTACGTTCTTCCATCAAGATGCTCATCTGTTCCTTAAGCGACTCAAGCTCCAACCGCGTTTTGGTCAATTCGTCCGCGTGTTTAGACAGGCCCTTGGACGACAAGAACGCTTTTGCGCGCTCCCTCATAGCCGTCCCGCCCATGCCAATACGTTGGATTTGCGAGTCTGAAGCCGTTGCCACTTGGTCAACGGTTTGGAACTTAAGGATTTGCAATTCTGCCAGTTGAACTTCGCTGATGTCTTCAGGACGCTCTTTGTGCCAGTCAATGAGGGGTATCCCGATTATAATGTTCTCATTGTTTTGCATTTGATAGTAGAGCCATTGGCGCGGGAACCGCTCTTTATGATGTTCCCGCACCACCGTTTCGATGATGGTCGTCTTATCGCCCGGAGCCATTATCCGAATAAACTTCTCACCCTTGTAGGGGGCTTTGTCGTACTCGTAGAATTCGACATAGAGTTGAGAATCGGCGTTTGAAATATCCGAATCGAGAGCCATTTGGGGTGTCCCTTATGCAGTTAGAACGGACGCCCAAGTGGTAGCACTGGGCGCAAAAAGCAGTACGGTTTTGGCGGTAGCAAGCGAAAGGCTGGTAGCGCCGGCGTTAATGGTGGTCGAGGTATTGAACGGATAAACGGTAACGGTCTGGCCGCTATCATTGCGGATACCAACGAAGGCACCAGCTTCAGTCGGCTGGAGCTTGACGCCGGTGCTGGCCGAGCTGGTAGTAATCGTATTCCATACCGCCGATAGTTGAAGCGCGTCAGCAGCGGTGGAACCAAGGGCAACAAGGGCAACAGCGCCGTCACCGTTGATGGAAGTGGTAGCCAGCGGGGAAGTGCCCGAAGCAAGAACGCGAGAGGGGATTGGCATGTTAATGTCCTTTTATCTTAACGAACCATGTGAAGTTGTCGCCTAGTTCTAATTCTAGTCCATTTGCCGCGACAAACTCGTCCACAGCACGCTTAACTCCCCACTGGGGAAAATCAACATTATCATAATCGTGGCCGCAAAGTAATCCACCAGGGCGAACCTTGCTAGCCCACGCCTCAATGTCAGCGTGACAGCCGTCATAGCTATGGTCGGCGTCTATAAAAACAAAGTCCAAACCGTCCAAAATGTCCTTAGCCGCATCCACGGACTTCATCCTATGGATAATGCCCCGGCCCTTAAATGGCGATACGGCGCGCTTGGTCATCGCCATATAGCCCTCTTGGGCGGCATTGCTTAGCGTGGCATGGTAATCGCCCGACGCTTCCAGGCTGGGCTCGTAGTCGCCCCACGAGTCCACCATATGCAGGACCATTTCCGAACGGTTCATTAGTAGCCGTTCGGATAGTTGCCCGGCAAAAACACCGATCTCAACGCCCGTAACAGGGCCGGCAGGGATGCGGGCCAGTATCTCACGCGCCCGCGTATCCACCGCGCTTTCAGGTACACCCATCCGGGCTATGTGGCATAGCAACCCGTCACCGGCGACGGTAATGGTTCCGGTAAAGCGTTGGGCGTAGTCGATGAAATCCTGAGATTGCCCGATCATCCACGGCGCGCACTTGAACGTCCGGTCGCCATAGATCAAATCCATGACGCGCTCGCCGTTGTTCCACTTTTGCTCGTATGCGTGATGTTCGCCGTTGTCGTAACAGCTATCAATGCCAAGGAGGTGGATAACGCGGGTTCCGCCCAGTTCGGCTATCAGCATGGCCTTCAGGGCGACCGTGGTGCCTGCGCCTAGCAAATGTACCGGGCGCTCGACTTCGCCGCGTAGCAAGTCCTCAACGCCTTCTGACTGGCAATGAAACAGGGTTACGTCGTAGCCGTCCAACGCATCAAAGATTGCCGGGTCGCATTGCGACGATATGTAATAGCGGATTGACTTTTGCGGCTGGGAAACAAAGGCCAGATTGTCGGCGCGGGCGTCTAGGATCACATGCACATCTGGCGTCAGGTCGTGACTGATTAGGTAATTACAGACGCCGTTTACCGCCCATATCTCTTGGCCGTAGCCCCGGCGCTTACGCAATGTGTCCAGTTCAAACTTCAGCGATGGTCCGCCGCCGACAATGCAAACCTGCCGATCATGGGTTTGCCAATCGAAATCAAACCATTTCAGGTCGCGGGCGCAAGCCGACCTAATGTTGTCGTGAATAACGCTAGTTTCGGTATTGCAGACCGTATCCATTTCCACGCGAGTCATTCCGCCTTCTTTCCACATTCCGGGAACCCAGCCATCTAGCACTTCATGCGGGCGCGGATGACCATGAAACACAACAACAGCCGCCTTGTCGGGGGCCGAGCCGCCTGAGACTTTGTAGCTGACAAAAGCGTCGGGCAGTACATCCTGCCATATGTCAGCCTTGCCGATATAGGCACGTTCGATCCACGATTGATCGCCGCCCATAATACAGGGCATCCCGGCGCGTTCCCAATCGCGCCAAAGCGATTCCGTGGCCCTAGAAACGCGCCATGCCATGACGGACGATTGCAAGCCTTCCGCACGGTAGAAATCGCGCAGGATGGCAAACTCGCCGGCATAGTTGGCTACCGCGTCTAGGCGTCCCGCCAACACGGTATCAAGGTCCAGATAAAGGACGCGATCATCCCAATTAAATACGCCGGGCTTGAATAAGGCTAGCTTGTTCCACCAACCGTCTAGGCCGGGGTGCGGTAGGTCGCGGACTTCAACCCCGTATCCATAATCGCCGGGGGTATCTGTGAAAACAATGAACTTGCCGGCATAGCCCTCAGGCAGGTTGCGGCGGACCATATCGTTTAGATTGCGGACGTATTCGACGCCCCGGCCAAGGTAGTTACCGGCGTTAACACATATGACGTTTAGCATTATTCCCCACGGTGAAAACTACGCCCCCCCGAAGGGGGGCGCAGAGCCTACTAGGTAATCGGGCCTTGGAAATGCGGACGGTTCATCGAGCAAACCACGGTAGAAGTCGTGGAAGTCACGGTGGCGAGGTTCGCAGAGGCCAAGCCGAGGATGTTCTTGCCCGCAGCCGAGGTTTGCATCAGGCGACCAGTGGTGGCCGATTGATACATACGACGGGTGCCGGCAGGGTCCACCTTAACGGCGCTTTTCTTCACAACGGCAAGGCCGCTGATCTGATACCAACCGAACGACGCAGCCAGATTGGCCGACATCGCAACGGCCATCGGCTGCGACAGGTTAGCCGTATTCGGGCTAAGTGCCGTTTGCCAAGTCGTCGGGCTGTAGGTGACGCACGAGCCGACGACCGTGGACGCTACGCCAAGGAGAAGAATGAACTCCCCTTCGCCATAGGTCGGATCGAAAGCGCGGCAAATCATGCCCAGGGACGCGGGAGGGGTGGGAATGGCAGAAGAGCCATTCGCCATCGTTACGCCAGCATCGGTATTCGCGATCTGGAGCAGCCCGACTTTGGGTTCGTCAAAAGTATAAGCCATGTGATTATGCTCCCTTAAGCGATCAAAACGCCTTGGAACTGCGCGCCCGAACAGGTCAAGTTACCCGCCCAGCCGATCAGTTTCACAATGGCGTCTTGGTTAACCGATTGGCGCTCACCGCCAACAGGAACAAAGTTGCGATCCACATGGGGCCGGAACATCAAGTATTTGCTGTTCAGGAAGAACATATGGTTAGCGGTAGCGGACGCGCCGATACCACCATCAAGCACAACGTCGGAAGCCATACCAGCGCCATAATACTTCAGGGCGGCAAAGCCAGCGCCAGCCATCGACGAACCGGAGTCCGAGATGCGTTGGATGGATTGCAGCGACTGAAGATAGAGGCGGTAGTAGTTATTGTCAGCCACGATCAAATCGGGCTTATCGGTGCCACGGATCAGCTGGACGGCCAGGGCATCCATGTATTGTTGGATGTTCGAAGCAGTCGTAGCCGCGCCGCCGTTCGTCACCGCCGAATAGGCAACGGATTGCCAAAAGGTGAAAGACGCACGGTTGATGCCGCCGTAGGTGCCGGAGGTCGGTACATCAGGAACGGCAGCGCCCAGGCCGGTAAGGTTCTTACCGCTGTTGCCGGTGCCGTCGAGATATAGATCGCCGCTGATACGGTTGGCGAGTTGGGCTTCGGCAACATTCATACGACCGTCAAGCAGGTCGATGATGGCTTCCTTACCGCTGTTCTGGATCATTTCCAGGCCAGAGATAGTTACCGCCGAAGCGTATTGCGTGATGGAGAACTGAGCCGCCGAGATTGGCGAGTTCTGGGACACGTTCAGCACTTCGTAACCGGAATAGCTGTTCGTGTTGTTGGTGGTGCTGTCGTTGTACATGATTTCTTGCAAAATCACGTTACCGCCGGAGAACGTCTTAACGTTTCCCCGGTCCTTTAGGCGACGAAGCAACGCATTGTTGTTCGTCACGTTGTCGGCCAGCTCACCACTACGGCTTTGGATATTCGTCGCAATGATGTCGCTGATCGAGCTATTGGCGAAAGCCATATTAATGCCCTTTCATTGAACTAGAGGCGGTCATTAATGCCGTTGAATTGTTCAAGCAGCATTGCCCGCCTATCTTGCGCTTTGGTAGCCGTCACAGCCCCAGGTGTGGAGCTTCTAACACTTACCGCTGCTGCCTTAGCGGCTTTCGCCGCCCGGTTGGCCGCTGACTTTCTTTCGGCTTCAGCTTCGGCTTGTCGGCCCTGCTGAGACTTTTCAAAAAGATCATCGTTAAGGCGTATCGCTTTTTCATAAGCGTCTTCCAGCGTAGTCGCCACGCCGCTCTGTAGGAGCTGGATCATGGTCGGCCTTGCGTCCTCAAAATACTCGGCCTTATGAGAGAAATTGTTTATCTCACTCATAAGCGTCTGATTTTGAGCTTCTTCCTGCTGTTGTTTATAACCTACAATTTCTCCGCGAACATTGTTCAGTTCGTTCTGTAGATTGTAGATCATCGGATCAACCGGACCCCCAGCAGGAGGGTAGTATTCCGATCCGTCCAAAGTTATGCCGTACTGCTGAGCCAGTTGGATCATGTACGCTCGTTTTTGATCTGGCGCGGCGGTCCTAAGAACATGGTCCGCTTGCATCAGGGCTTGCACGGCTTGCGCCGGCGCAACACCTAGGCCGCGAATGGTGTTCTCGTAGGGCTGCATGACTTGCTGCATTTGGTCGGCAAACTGCGCCTTAACGCGCAGCGGTTCGATTCCGGTGCGGGTTTCTTCGTCCCGTTGCCAGATGTATTCCCGCAGCTTGGGGTCAACGGCCTGCCAGGGCTCGTGATATTCACGCTTCCAGCTTGACGGCGGTTTAGCCCAAATTGGTGGTTCTTCGGGTTCAACAACTTCTTGTGGCGCTTCGGTTTGCGCTGGGGCAACTTCTCTTGCCGCCTCAACCTCCTCAAACTGCTGCATAAGCAGTTCTTTGCGGTCAACTGTTTCTTCGGTAGGCACGATTTGATCTTGGGTGTCCACGATCATTTCCCTTTAATTTGCTTCAAAATCTTATTGGCCTGCTTGTCGCTCATATCGCCAAGTTGTCGATGTAAAGATTCACGCCGGTTAGTGGCCGGCGGGGCAATCTTGGTTTCCATCTTCTCATTGCCAACTTCAACGCAGTTGTGCCTGCGTAAAAGCTCCTTATGCTCTGATCGGCTGGAAATCATTTTGCCGTTAATCATGTTCTTATACGGCTCAATGTCCCTAATGACCATAGGCGAGGGAAGCTCTGAGGTTTTGCGCTCGCCATAGCCTTCGCGCAGAAAGGTTGTTTCGCCGTTTTCTATGGTGGCGACTAGCCCATTAGAGTCGTAAATCATTCTAAATCGGCTCATAACAACAGCAATACCTCCTCGTCGTCCATTTCAAGATACGCCCGCCATAGCTTTTCGGCCCTATCGGTGTCGGCAAGCAGTTTGTCGTAATTGATGGTTGGCTTGGCAAACGTTTTGTTTGGCGGCTCAAGATACGGGGCTGCAATTTCCTCCGCTACGTTGGGCCTGCCTTCAACCAATTGCTCGTATGCCTGAACAATATCGGCCCTTTTGTGGGCGGCTTTGGCTTGTTCTTTTTTAAACTTCTTTTCTTGGTAATCACCGTCGTGCGTATCGTCGATGATAATTACCGGCGCATAACCTATCGTCGCCGCTTTGCCGGTAACCGCGTAAGTGCCGCTTAAAGCCGTCAGGACATACGCGCCAACCGTCGCGTAGGTTATTGTCGCTGGCTTACCCGTGACGGCATACGTGCCATTGGCTGCGGTCAAAACGCGGTTGACCGTTAACGTCGCCGCCTTACCCGTGACGGCATATGTGCCGTTATTGGCCGTTACGGCGTAATTGGGCGCGGTAAATATCCAACCCGTGTTGCCGCTGACGTTGGTGCTGTTTGCGCCCGCGTACCATGACGCACCGCCCGTGGCCGTAGAATTTGTAATGGAAAGATAGTTGCAAGACACGGTGCCGCTGGCTTTGGATAGCGTATGGGTAGCCGCCGTGGCGCTATTGAGGTTAACGAGGTTGCCCGCCGTGCCGTTGAGATTGAAATTGCTAAAGGTGTTTGTCGTTCCCGCCGTAAAAGACACGGTGGTGGGTGTGGCGGTTGTTCTAATATCGGAAAAAGTGTTGGCTCCGGTAATGGTAAGTGTGCCGTTACCGTCTTGGCTTAGGGTGCAGTTAAAGGTCGATCCGCCGCCTACAAAGGTTTTGGAGCCAGCCGCAGTCATGGATATGAAGCCGGTGCCGGTGCCTGCTGTGGTGGTGTAGCCCGTGGGGGCCGCGTTGTTGAACGCCGTTGTCGCCGCAGTCGGGCAGATCAGCGTACCAGCATTAAACGTAAGGTTCTTGGTGCCTGTGGCGGTCGTGTAGTCGGTGCCAACCGTCAGCGTTTTTCCATTAAGGTCTATGGTGCCGTTGGTGTGCGTCAGGGACCGTGTCGACCCCATCGTCAGGTTTGCGCCAAGCACCCACGTACCGGCCACACCATTAAACGTAAGCGGGAAATCTAGCGTCGCAGTAGATGAAATTGTCTTGCTGCTAGTAGCACCAAAAGTCCAAGCGTTTGCGCCCGCCGTCAGGGTGGTTGAGGCGGTGTAAGTAAGGTTGCCATAGATGGTTATGGCGATGTTTGAGAGGGCAAACGCACCGTTTAACGTCAGGTCTTTAACGACGTTGGCGGCGGTAAACAATACCGTGCCTGCGCTATTTTGCAGATTGAAGCTGATACTGTTAGCTTCGCTTAGCGCACCCGTATTGATTGTTTTGGTAGTTGCGCCGCCGCCGGTGGTGTTAACAATCGGCGTGCCGGAAACGGTTAGTCCGGTAACGGTCGCAGTCGTCCATATCGTAGCGGTGATTTGCGCTGTTAGGGTGATCGCGCCGGTGCCGAAGTTAAGAACGCGGGTGCTGGAAAAACTGCTGGAAAATAGGCCGGTGGTTAGCGTGTAACTGCTGAGACTTAGGGTGCCGTTAGTAAGAATAACGGTTTGCCCGGCGCCAAGCGTCAGCGCGCCCGCGAGCGTCCATGAGCCAGCTACACCGTTAAACGTCATGCCGCAGCCGAACGATGTGCCGCTCGTTGTTATGGTTTTGGCGGTTGTGGCGTTGTAGGTAAGCGTCCCGGTCCCGGTCCAAGTCACCAAGGCCGTTAGGTTCATATTGCCGGAAATGGCAATGGTGCCTGTAGATGCGACCGTCCAGCCGGTAACTTGCACGTTAAGGTCTAGGCAAGCCATTGCGCCCGTAACCGTAATGGTGCCGGGGGTGCCGCTTAGGCTGGTAATGAATACGTTATCTGCGGCGGTCGGGATTGCCGCGCCGGAGGGACCGCCGTCGCTCAGGGACCACTTAGTCGTCCCCCCGGTGGTCCAGGTTCCTGCGCCGCCTACCCAGTATTTATCGGTCACAATTAATCACCACTCTAGGTGGCTTGGAAGACGCCGTTGGTAGCGTCAAGAGTTACCGTAACCGTTTCACCGGCGGCGACGGCTTGGCTGGCCCCATAATCCCAATAGGCAACCGGGGTGCTTGTCGTGGTATCCCACAATATTGCATAGCGGAACGTAAAGCCCGCGCCGGTCGCCGTCCAGGCCGTAGGGCTGGTTAGGACTAGCTTATAGGTGCCGGCTGTCTGCGTGGCGGTGGATACCGCTGCCGCATTACCCCCGGCGGTGTAGCCGTTGGCCGTGGCTAGATCGGTTGTGCCGGCGGTGAATGTAGTGTCTGCAATGTTGACGGTAGTTGCTAGGGCGACTTTCCAGCTATCGGTGCCGGCGTTCATACCTTCAAGCATTGGCTCGATGGCGGCGGTATATTTGACGTATGCCGAACTCATTGCATTGTTCCCTGCTGAACGATCTCAACCCCAACAGCTCGCCCGTCAGGACCACGAATTAATTTTCTTGGCGAATTAGCGATGTTAAGAACGTCATGCAGTTTTTGCATCGCCTCTGAATGCATATTCGCCATATCAGTATGCGAATTATTCATATGGTCCAATGCCTCCCGAACATTGTGGCTAAGGTCATTGCTAACCGTATCCATTGCGGCTTGTTGGGCATCGCTCATTGGTTGATCCATACCGGGGCTGGCCGCAATCCGCGCAACCATAATCTTGGTCGCCGCGTCTAGTTCGGCTTTCCAGCGGTCAAACTGTTCACGCATAGCCAACTCTTGCATCTTAAGCTGGGCTTCGTGCTGCTGCTTTGTTGCCTCTAGTTGCGCTTCGTGCTGTTGCCTTACCGACTCCATTTGCATTTCAGCCTGGGCCTTGGCCTGTGTCATTTGTGCATCAGCCTGTGATTTGGCCTGTAGAGCTTGCTGGTCGGCCTGCATCTTCATTTGCTCAGGTGTGGGCTTGGGATTCTGTTGTGCCTGCTGTGCCTTCGCTGAGAGGGCCTGGAGGGCAACGTCAATCGTTCCCTCAATCTGCCGGGCCTGTTTAAACCCGCCAATGCCGAACTTCATAATATCCATGAGGGTCGGAACCATCTCGGGGCTGGCCTGTCCAGCAGGAACAGCCTCACGCATAAAGTTGGAAAACGCATTGAGGAACTCAACACGATCCGCCTTATTCTGGTTCTCATCGAGTTGAACCAGACTGTCTGATGCCACTTGGATACGGAAAGTCCGAAGTGGATTATTTTGCATTAGCTGCAATGCCTGCGGGATCAATTGCTGATCCGCCGGGGACATTTGGTTTGCGGCGGCATATTCAAGAATTGTTTGCGGTTGGAACTTGGTGCAAATGATTTGCGCCTTAAGCCGCAATAGCTCGCTGGCAAATAGGGCGACGGCTTCCTGCATGGACCGCAGTCTTAGGCCGGCATATTGACCCTTGAGTTGCTGCGCCGTGGCTGTTTCGGACGCAGCGCTTTGGCCGCGTATGATGTCCGAAATGCCGGTGATTTCGTAGATTTGGCCCTTAATCTGCTGTTGCGCCTGATAACATTGGATCAGGGTCGCGGCGAGCGTATCAATGGGCAAAAGGTCTATGGACCCCTTCAAGCCGCCCTTTTCAGAAAACGCCATCCACTTATCGACCGGGATAAGGGTATTGTTGTCACCTTCGGTCAAAAGCCGCTGTAGGGCCGGCTGTGAGGCGTCATAGACCCCTCTGACGCGCAGGGCCTTCACTAGCCCGTCAATGCGGTCGGTAAGGATGTCTAGCTCGTTGGCTTGATCCTGATAGAGGACAAAATCAGGAACTGGAACTAGGCTATCGCTGGTGGTGGTGGAAAATAACGGTTTGGGGCAAGGGAAGAAACCTTCCAGCTCAAGCGGGTCATCGCGCTCGTCAAGCATATGCGGGTATGAGTCGGTAAACCAGCAAACGCTGTTTTTTTCCTTATCCCAAAGCTCGCACACCTTGGCCTTATCGTTGGTCTTGTTGGTCTGCGCGTATTTGTTAAGTTGCTCAGGGCTGGAATCCAGCGGTACTTTATTGGCAAGGTCTGCGCCAAAACGCTCCTCGAGCGCGTCTTTCGACATATAGACCCAACGCCAGACCTTCGTTACTTCTTCCCAAGTCCGCGCTACGGAATGGCCGAAGTCCTTCCAATGCACGTAATCGGTCGGTGAACATTCGTATTCAATTTCTTCTGGCGCTTCTTCCGTGCCGGCGGTTTGGTTGTGAATGTCGCCTTGGCCGTATTCCCCGCCTTCGTTTTCAACGTCCTCAGTGATTTGCAAGCCGTCTTCCGGCATATCCTGCTTTTTGATGTGCGGGTCATAACGCACCCAAGCCACACCCCGCCCGCCAAGAAAACGGTCTTGCACGGCATTATGCATAGCCGAACGGAAGTCGGGATAATGCTCAATCTCGTAATCCAGGGCGCGTTCGATAAGTAGGGACGCAACTCGGCCCACCGGGTCATTGTCGCCAAAGCGGCGCGATACGTCGGCATTGGGTAGTTTGGAATAAACCGCCGGGGTTAGCGTCTGCACGTTCGACCATAGGATATTAAAGCGCGCAGTTTCATTGCCCGACGCGCCCCGCGTATCATCGCGGTAACGGCGAATGATCTTCGTCGCCCTGGCGTCCCACTTCTTGAACTCGTTATCGTATTGATGAACGCAAGTCAGGAGAGCATCGACGGGGGTTGAGGCGTATTCCATTACGTTTTCCTAAAAACTAATTGGACGAGAAAGCCTAACGCCGCCAGAACCGTTTTTGATACGCTCTTGTTTTGCTAGAATGTTTGCATAGAGGCCGGGCTTGCTCATGTGAAGATTCCGACAGCCATGACTTCAACGCCAGCGCCCGTGGTAACTTTCCACGCGCCGTTGGCCGACACCGCATTTACCTCGATATTGTAAACACCAATGCCGCCGCCGGGCGAAGCGGGCAAAACGGTGTGGGTCAAGATGCCAGCGCCCGTACCGTCAACAATTAGCACGTTACCAGTCGCAGCGGTGGACACCGTGCAGATAAGGCGGTGCAGGTAATCACCAACCGCGCCCGTTATACCAAGGGTTTGGGCCGAAGAACTAACCGCAACATGCTCATATTGATAGCGATATGGGTTATTTACGCCGCTCATATTCTTTGCCTCCTTGGCTTTCTTTGCGCGGCCCACATATCGTTAAGTGTGGCCGTATTGCCGGAACCGACCATTAATGGCCGTTCTTGGTTGATAATGGCTTTTGCCGGCTCATTGCGCCACGCAATCGCCATCATGCGGAACGCATCCGCCGCATGGCTCGTCCAGTCATGCCGGGGCGTCGCCCTATACGCCTTCTTGTCTTCGTCGTATTCGCGCTGATATTGCCGCAACGATTCAATGCCGGCATGGCACCGTTCTTGGTCAAAATAGACCTTCGGCAACATCATGCGTACCGCCTGGATGCCATCCTGCACGCTCAGGTCGGGTACGATGGCTAGGCTTTGCATCCCTAGATATTCGCCCATTTGCTCAATGATCGACTTGCCTTGCGCCGCTAGGGTCTTGGCCTTGGCGTCGTGCGGCAGGAAGTGCCGCGCATAATGGTAGGGCTTGCTCGTAATGACGTTGGCAAGCTCCTGTATGCTAGAGCCAGACACGGCATGGAAATCAATTACGCGGATTTCATTGCGCGCCATCTGATACCACCAGATCGCCGTGTCATCCTTATAGCCCAAGTCCCACGCCGTAAACGTTTGCAGGGCGGGATCGTATGGCACGCTGCGTATACGGCCTTCGTCCTGGGCAACGCGCATCTCAAGCCCATAATACGCGCCTCTAATAGCAGCTTCAAAGCTGCACTCGTATTCCTGAAGATATTGATCCTCCGAAATTTGCGACGCAGCGGCTTTAAGCTCCGAATCCGGTAACAATCCGCTCGTTGACGCCTTCAGGGTCAACAGGAACCAGTCTTTGTCCTTATTGCTGATCGCGGTGTCGTAAATGTCCCAAAACTGGTTTTTGCCCTTGGGCGTACCGCCAAAGACCGCCCAGCCTAGCTTGTCAGAAAGCGTAGGGCGAATAACATTACCCCAGACGCTAGGTCTGAAGTCACCATACTCGTCCATGTAGATGCCATTGAAGCCCAAACCCCGCATAGCGTCCGCATTATCCGCCCCAAACAGCCTAATCTGCGCGCCATTGACCAACGTAATCTGCAATTCGGCTTCATTGGTTTGCTTAATGATCGGTTTCGCGTACCACTTGAAATAATCCCACGAAACGCTCTTAGCCTGACTGCGATACGGCGCAATATAGCCAAACATGGGGTTAGGGCTGGTACTCATCACCGCCTTGGCAATGATGTCATTCACCGCGCTAACCGTCTTACCGGCCCGGCGATGCGCCACAAGGCACGCCCAACGCTGGGTGCGCTTGTGGAACGGCATAAACGCCGCCCGTGCCTTGTATGGAAGCTCTATTCGTCTTTCGCCCACGAGATCACAATCTCAACGGGGCCTTCGTCCGCGCCCGTATGTTCAGTGCGCGCCAGCTTGGGCACATGATATTCCAGCATGTCAGAAAAACAATTAAATGCCGCTTTCGGGCCTTCACGCTCGTAAATCTCGTCCAACCAGCTTTGGATGCGGCTGGCATTGCCATCAATGAAGCTGGCAATGGCCTCGCGGGCCTTCTCTGTGGATTTACCTTTGGCACCCTTGGGCCGGCCAGGGGGTACAACGCCCATTAGGTCGCTGCCTGCTTTGACAAACGTGGTGCCGTTTTTAGACATCATCCATGTCCCGCATGGCCTTAGCCAGCTTCTTGCCCTTGTCGGCCTGATTGTAATCCTTAGCCACGGCTGTGGGGATACCCATCTTCTTAGCGAATTTGGGGTTATGGGCCGCTGCGGCCATTGTTCTACGCTGTTTGTTTGAGACTGAGGGCATTGCTGACCAAATCCTGCAAGATTTGAGGCAGTTTCGATCAAATGGGGCGCAAAGTAAAGACCTAGTCCTGCACGATTTCTTCCAGGACGAGGCGCGGGCGATACCCCATTGCCCAGGCTAGCTCTGCGACGCGCCCGTGCGTTAGGTCCATATCCCCCCTCAACTCTCGGCTCACAATTGACCTATGCACCCCAATGTCGCGTGCGATACGGGATTGGGTCAGTCCTCGCAAACGTTGCTCATCTACGAGTGTTTGTTGGAGGGCGCGGCGCACTTGCGCGACGTATCGGCTAGCGGCGCGCCTCTGGGGGGTAACTCCAGTTTGAAACGACGTCATCTTCACGGCCTCCTGTCACACATTTCGGTTCATCTAAATTAAGGGCATCACGGAATCTCACGACCACGTAGCCCCGCACCATCCCTGGATATTCCAAAGCGAAGGGCTCCAGCGCGAACTGGAGCCCCATCAACCGCCCGGAGGAGGCGATTTGTTTGTGATCACAGGTTGGTTTTCCAACTGTTTGTTGACCTTGTCAACAGATTGTTGAGATCGACAACACGCCGCCGGGCCTTGGCTTTGTGGCGGGGGCATACGCCACATACACCCCCGCCGAGCGTTAACCGTGGAGGGGACGCGCTCGTGCTATGCACCGGGGCATTATGCGTGGGTGTTGAGCAAAGGTAAAGCTCGATTTTAGGGCAAAAATTCGTGGGTGGGGGCTATATACATACACACACCCCCCCAACCGGGGTCGATCCCCCCTTGCCCCTCTTACTCCTATCGCGCCCATAGGGAATTGCGGCTTTCCAGCCAGGGCCAGCCAGGGCCACGCGCCGGCATGGGTCATAAGCGCGTCAGGATAGCGCGTAGTGGCAAGCAATGGGTGATGGCGCGTGGTGCGCCATGCATGACGCGACCAGCCTGGATGGGCGCGGGTGAGAGATAGATACAGATAGTTCCCTGCCGGCTGCACCGATGCGGACCGGCGAAGGACCGGCCGTGCACCGATATAGGGCCTATAGGCCCCTATATCGTAATCGGTGCATATCGGGAGGGAGAGATAAGCGGAGATTAAGCTACTTTTGATATAAATTATAATGCCTCCATGCCCGATTAGGCCCGATGGCCCAAAACGGTGCACCGATTTAGCTACTTTTAGCCTATTTTTGGCTCACTATTGATGGGTGCATCAATAGGCCATTCATAACCATTTAATTATGAATCTGGTGCATTGCCGGCATGGGTATGGGAACGCCATTAATAACCAAACGGTGATTGATCAAAATAAAATTACAAATAGCCCTTTGTGCCCCCATCATATTGATGTAGGTTCAATATACCAACCCGCAAGGAGACACCGATATGACCGACCTCGACGCCCTTCTCGCCGAAATGGAAGCAGACCGCGTCAAGCTGACCGTTGATGGCCTGACCGCCGTACAGCGCAAGGCGCTGGACAAGGCAGCCGCCAAGGCTGTCCACAGTTGGCATGAGATTAAGAAGCTGGAAATTACCAGCAACAGCCACGCCGGTTACGTGTACGTTTACTGCGTCGGCGGTCTGGCTGGCGACGAGGGCACGGCCGCCGAGCTGTTCGCCCGCTCCGGCTTCCACGCTTGCATCGGCCCCCGCGGCGGCGTGAAGTACCTTTAATGTCCGGGGGCTTCGGCCCCAACACTCACCTTATCAGCAACGGAGCCACCGACATGACCTCTTACACCGCCGCCGACCTCGCCGCCGACCTCGCCGCCGCTTATGAGCGGTGGTACGACGCGCTAGACGCCCGCGACGCCGCCCGCGTCGCCAATGAAGCCGCCGCCGATAGGCGGTACGATTCGGCGGCATACAACCTATTATATGCCGCCAACTTTGAAGTGGAGGGGGCGGAGATGGCCCTCGACGCCGTTCGCGAGGCCATCGGCTAAATCCCGGCGATATAGGACGGCGCGCGCCGCCGTCCGGTTATTCCCTCGAACGATGCAAACTAAGGAACCACGCCATGATTATGCAATGTATCCAAACCAAACTCCTAGGCCCGACAAACCATCGCGGCTCGCGCATTGTAGCGACCGCAACACACGGAAGTAAAATAACCCGCGCTTACGATTACGCCTTAAACGTTGAAAATAACCACAAGGCCGTTGCCAACGCCTTATGCTTGCAGCTTGATTGGCCGACCATCAAGGCGGGAGGCGCAACCATGCAAGGCTTTGTTTGGTGCGTTTCGATCTTGGGGGCCTGAACCATGACAATTGTAACCCAAGAATATATCAATGGCATACGCGAAGGCCGCGAAACCTTACGCCGTTGCGGGCCTAGCGTGGCGCGCCAAGAACTAGAGAACCTTACCGCCACGGTTCGTATGTTTAGCGCGTCTAACCCTGTCGGCCAGATGCTTCGCGGCGAGCGCGACTTCTGGCGCAACCAAATCAAAATCGGAGCCTAAACCATGACACGCCAAGAATTTGACCTAGCCTTCGCCATCCACATCGACCAAACGGAAGGCTATAATGCCGCGCAACTTGCCATCCTGAACGAAGACACGTTTCAGAACGTCGAGCACATTGATGCGGATGACCGTATTGCGCGATCCGCCGTTAATGACGCAATGGCCTATGCCGCAAACAGCTTCAAAGTTGTGGAGGCGGGATAATGACAAACGCAATCTATCAGGAAGCAAAGCGCGTAGCAGACGAGGCTTTCGCCACCTATGATCCGATCCGCCGCGCTTATGCCGCCGGCAAGGTATCGGACGATACCTATCTAGCCGCGCGCGCCACCTATCATGCGGCGCAAATGGTTTTCGATGATGCATGGCGCGCTGCTGCGTATGGGAAGGACGCCTAATGGCCAGAACCATATCGGACGCAAAGGCCCACGACGATGTATAAAACAATGGACGCTTGCCTATTAGCCGCAGACGCTGCCAGGATGGCCGCTAGGGCTTCGGAAATAGCCGCCAAGGGGCCAGACAAATCCGCCGCACTAGGAGCCGCCAGCGCGGCTGTCAGAGCCGCCACAACCGCTATCGCGCTTGCGCGCCAACATAACGCAATGGGGCCAGATATGACGCGCAGCGGCATATTCCAGAACCACAATTGCAACCGTTGCAGCGATGGAGCCAAGCCTTGCGTCCAGGGCGGGTCGCATAAATGCGACAACCCTCATGCGCGAAACGATTAAACGCTAATTTCGCGCTAATTGCACGCTAACTGAACGTTAATTCGCTGTTAATCGACCGTTAATTGATGCGTTATAAACATAACGCCACAACCAAAGAGGACGCCATGACCTTAGATGACGCAACGCACCAATTCGAAACCTATACCCGCTACATTTTCCGCGTGACGCCCGCCCAAATTGCGAGCGAAGTTGACCGTTTGGCCCTGATCGCCGAGACGCTGGCTAAGGCCATTGCCACCCTCGCGCCCCTTGTGAACGCGCTGGATACATCGCGCCTTGGGTGCGACCGGTCGGGCTTACCTAGCCGCGTCATGGCGTTCTTGCCGCATGCGGCGGACGAGTACGCAATCGTTGAAAGCGCCTTGTGGGGGTTCCTGACGCCCGAGGCCGAGCGACTGGTTAAGGTCATGCTGCACGACATTCTAAGGGGCGCACACGGTGCGGAGATTGTTGGGTGATATACGGATCCGTTTGCAGCGGCATTGAGGCCGCTTCTGTCGCGTGGCATCCCCTTGGCTGGAAAGCCTCGTTTGTGTCTGAAATTGATAATTTCCCCCGCGCTGTCTTGGCGCACCATTATCCAGAGGTTCCGCTACATGGCGACTTCACCACGATCCAGGCCTGCGACTACCAGCCAATCAACCTTCTGGTCGGAGGAACACCTTGCCAGTCTTTCAGCGTCGCAGGATTGCGAGGGGGACTGGCAGACGACCGTGGCAACCTGGCCCTCGAGTATCTTAGGCTGGCTGACC
>Ga0194048_10000149_pt1 | contig 31554 bp, 45 predicted proteins | sample JunL225m_MetaG_FD_161685 | JGI IMG/M metagenome (GOLD analysis project Ga0194048, IMG submission 161685) | Anoxic zone freshwater microbial communities from boreal shield lake in IISD Experimental Lakes Area, Ontario, Canada - Jun2016-L222-5m | ecosystem: Environmental > Aquatic > Freshwater >...
CCCTATACCCTACTCCTACTACTCTTATTACTATGTTAGTTAGTTATCGATAGGACCTCATCTTATTATGTTAGTCCTTACTTACTTAGTAGTATTACCATCATCTTTAACATCAATCACTTAGCCCACATCTAATCTATATCATCTTATCAGTAACTCAATACACTGTGGACTTCTTTCGCTTACGCTGAGTCGATGGCTATCGACACATGCCACTAATAGTGGCCATGTAACAGACGGATGCTCTCGCTCCTCAAAAGCGAATAACTACAGCTAAAGTCCTAGTCAATACAATTCAAAAGCCCTTCTGCTACTATATCGTCAGCCACTAGTCTCGTCGCTCTGCTCCTCACCTTCGTGACTGCCTCTTATTCTCTCTACTAGGATGCTCAATTGTATCATGAAGTGTACAGCTAACCAATGACATGTCTGACCAAGCGACCTCTACGAACGATAAGACTGTTCGTGAGCGTCCTAGGCCAGCCAGTCTTGGGCTGTCCACAACTCATGTACAATGTGAGCTGTATAAGAGAGAATCTTATATGTTTATTAATCTAACTGGAGTTTATTATGACAAATCTCAAAGCAATTCTTATCACTGTAGCAATTTTCGCTGTTTGTATCGCCATCTGGCACTTAACCAACATTCATTATCTGTAACCTTAGCCGCCAAGCGGTGGTGCTTGTGGCACCGCTTGCCGTCCTTATCTCTTATTAATTAATATAAAGGTTTTTAATCACATTATGCTATATAACCTACTAAACAACACACAAATTGGTCAACACTGCGCAATACCAGCAGATGAAGGTCTAGCTGATATAGCCTTCGAAAACGGTTGGCGGATATTAGTTCCTGCATTACCTGAGAAGTTCCTAGCACCTACAATCACAAAGCGTGAAGCGTGGGAATGGGATATGTATCTCTATGACCTAGCTAACTCAGACCTAGCTGAACCTACAATATGTGGTGAGATACCACTATTGGTAGATGACTCAAGATTCTCACAGTTTGTTGAAGATTGTGGCGATGAAGTTGACGAGGAAGACGAAATCCTCGAATTAGATGACCCAACCGATGATGCAGATACAACAGTCGCTTTTGACTATGTTGAAACATTCCATCACCTAAATCAACAATAACACTAGTGGAATACGCCCGCCGTCCTCTTTGAGGCGGGCGATTCCCCTCTTAACTAAACTAAATCATTTAAATAAAGGTATATAAACAAATTATGGCAACTAACAATACAACAACTCTTCGTAAAGACTTCGACTGGAACGCATACAATGCAGTAATGAAAAATGCAAACAACGGTCTTAAATTATTCCTTGCTCAACAAATGTTAGCTGAAATCGCAGGACAAGTGTTTAAGTATAATAACCCGCTCGCTGAACCAATTCGTGATATTGCTGTAGAGTTATCAAGCATCATTATAACTTGGAAAGAACAGGCAAAGAAAGCACAACGCCAAACACCAGTAGGGCAACCAGTAGCACAGCCTGATGCACCTGTCTTTGATTCAAACAATTACGCACCTGCAATATTCTGAGTAGTTTCATCGACCAGAGAGGCTTAACGGCTTCTCTGGTTTTTTTTATACCGCTTTAATAGAGTTCTACGAGTCTAAGCGTACCCAAGCAAAGCTTGGGATACAGACTCGGAACAAGAAAGTCAAAACATAATGAAGATACATTGGTGGATTCTAATATTTGCATTTGTAATGATGAGTTTAACGCATTCTCACACACCAAAAACAACTGCAACAACCACAATCCCTACACATACGTATGGGGGCAGCAATTCACAGAAAGTATAAATATGGCAGATTATATCAAAGCCGAAGTTGTTGTAGAAGAACCAATTGACACTGATTATGTCTACTCAATTGACGCTCCTATAGTACTAGATCTTTTTGAACCTGAAATTAATGAAGAGCCTGAAGATCGTGGCTTTAATACAACATGGGAAGAAAGAGCAGATGCTAAAGCTACTGCAATCAAAGAAGGCTTTGAAAAGCGTGCAGTAGTTGTAGCAGTATCAACTTCCAAGTATTTCCGTGATGAGCCTTGTCATTGGGGTATCATCCTTGATGTAATTGCTTATAATTACGGGTCTGATAAGTATTTTGCACCAATTGAAGTAAAATGGGTAACAGGTAAAACATCTTATCATTATCATGATGAGTTAATTGTCTGTATGTATGCTCCTGATAGTCAGGACTTAACCATGATTAGAAATGGAGATGTATAATGTTTGACGACATGATATATTATGTCACACTGTATCATCGTGACAGTCATATAAATTGCCTTGTTTATGGTATGGATTTAGCTGAGTTTGTAGTAACCTTTTACACCAGACACAATAGACGTCCAAATATCCTCTCATTCATCAATATAAGTCAAGATGAATTCGATGAAGTGCAGGAATATCTTGATGGTGAATACATTTACATAGGTCAAGGAGAAATAACAGAATGAACGAATTGCTAATCAAACAGCGTAACAACAACATGTTCGATGTATTCTTTGGAAAAGAAGGTTGGGATGACTGGGCTTGCTTTCGTCGTGAACGCAACCGAATCTTGCTTGTAAAAGGCAACCCTGTTCCAAACTTTATCTACTCCGCAATCTCTAAACAAATCTTGGGAAAATAAAAGACCATGAAACTATACAAAAACTTTACAAATGACTGGAATGTACTCTGGACTAGGCTTAATAACCCAGATCAAGGTGTTGATGTTGGTGAGGGCTACACAGTTTGCCGTGATGGTATAGTATTAACATTGCGTGTCTCACCACGAAACACTGCTATTATGCGAGTTCATCCAGATGCTACAACTTGGTGTTGTGGTGTAATGCAACTTGGTAATTTCTGGGAAATGAGATTAGCAACACCAGTTCCTGATGCAGTATTAGACGAGTATTTCAAAATCATTGCAAGTACATGTCGTAACATGTTCCGTAAAGGTATTATACAAGCATGGTTCTATAAACAACCAAGAGCAACAGAGTTCGAACATCCTAACATCCGTAAAATGTTTATCAAAAACGGTATGCGTAAGATTGGTCGTTCAACTTTCAATCCTAACTCAGGCAATCATATTCAAGGCTATCAAGCCTCATTACCAAAAGGGAGCAACTAATGGCTATAAATAAAATATGGCTCGTAACTAAACTCCCACACGATAACACAGAGGGTGAAACCACTCGACGTCGTGCAGCTACTAATATTCTAGTAAGTCTGGGTGTTTCAAGCGGTATTACATTTGAACGAGATGATGCCATCAAACTGTATTACACAACAGAAGCTGACGCTATTCGTTCGTGTGAACACCTAGCAACTAAAAATCCAATGACTCCATATGCTGTCATGGCAATCTCAACAATTCGTGAAACAGGCGTTCCACAAGTTATTACCAAATCATTTACTAATGAAGGAGAACTTGTAATTGTCTAAACTTAAAATCCTAGCAACAGTCCCACTGGGTACAGGAGTAGCTCGTGAAATTAAAGATCTTTTTGATATTACTATTCGTTGGACTCCTGACGCTGAGTATGATGCTATTCTTTTTGAAGGTGGTTCAGATATACATCCTTCATTATATAACAATCCAAATACCCACAGTCATGTAAACGATACACCATCAAGACGTGATGAAATTGAAGTAACAGCAATGAAAGATGCTATTCAAAAGAAAGCATTAATTATTGGTATATGCCGTGGAGCCCAATTAGCATGTGCCTTAGCGGGTGGTAAACTAGTTCAACATGTCAATCATCATGGCGGATCACATAATGTTCTGACAGAAACTAATGAATCATTTCTAGTATCTAGTGTACATCATCAACAAATGTATCCATGGGAAGTTGATCATGAATTATTAGCATGGTCAGCAGAAAGTGATATCTATTTAGGTCATGAAATTAATGAAACAAATGCATACAATGAACCTGAAGCTGTCTTCTTCCCTAAAATTAACGCATTAGCATTTCAGTGGCATCCGGAGTGGGCAGCATCACCTGAAGAGCTTGACTATACTATTAACCAAATTAAGGAAAAGTTATGAGCATAGAAGCCATGTACAATCTTGAACCTGCGGAACTAAATATTATTCAAGCAATGTTATCAACAGATACAGACTACGTTCGCATTGGTTCAGATCCTGAAACATTCTTAAAAGACAAAACAGGACGCTTTATATCATCTGTTGGTCTTATTGGTGGTAGTAAAGATGCTCCAATGTCTATTGGTAATGGTTGCTCTGTACAAGAAGACAATGTAACTGTAGAATTTAACACACCTCCAACCAACGACGTAGAGGAATTCGTAAATGTCATCAACTTTAATCTTAACTGGATTACAAAACGTGCTGCTGAGCTTGATCTCACTGTTGTTTTTGATCCAAGTGCTGAATTCGATGATGAACAGCTTAATACCAAAGCCGCTCAAACTTTCGGATGTGATCCTGATTTTAATGCTTGGAATTACGGTGCAGCTAATGCTAAGCCTCGCACTAAAAACAAGCATTTACGATCTGCTGGCGGTCATATTCATATTGAAGCTCCGCACTTGGATAAACTGGCACTCTGTCAAGCGATGGATCTATTCGTCGGTGCGCCTATGTTAAGATTTGACACAGATACACGACGTCGTGAGCTTTACGGCAAAGCAGGTGCATATCGTCCAAAGGAATATGGTATTGAATACAGAACAGCATCGAATGCGTGGCTACAAAGCGACGAAACAAAGAAATGGGCGTTTGAACAAACTCAAAAAGCTGTTAGATTCGTGGAAGAAGGCAAGGTCATCACACCAGAACTCGGCGACTTGATACAAACAGCAATCAACACATCAAACGTTAATTTAGTACCAGACATTGAACATTGGGCAACTAGTTTATGAATCCTAATCAGATATTTGAAGACTTTGATCGTAAATATCAAGGTAGTTTTGTCCAAGTATCGTTTAAAGGTGAAGAACCAAGCTTATTTCAACTTGTTAAAACTACAAATGGACCTAAATTCCCTAAATTAGAGCTAAAATCTGATAAAGTAGGTACAATTGTGCTTAATTATAACACAAGTGCACGCATCTTCTTTAAAATGCCACAAACAACTTACATCCAAATCGAGAAAGATGCAAACTTCTTCACCCGAAGACCTGAACGTCAATGGAAAAGAGGTATTCATCAAAACAATTGTGGTGTATTTAGTCCACTTAACATATATACAGCTAGACGGGATTTACGTATTGTAGACTTTAATACAATTAGAGCAGCTTTTAATCCAGTATATTCAACATTTAGCAACGCAATGGACATGCTCAATAACAAAGGTTACAACGGTGTTGCATTATCTCGTAACCTAGCTATTCTTAATCCTAAAAAAGCAGGATATGTCTTATTTTACAGGTTTGCACCTATTGGAACTGTAACAAAAGACGGTAAAATCAGTTGTAATGGCTTTGAGGAGGTACTTACTGATGAAATTAAATGAACGTAACGACTATCCTAAACTAAACATCAACAAAGATATCAAAGAACCACTAAATACTCAAGGGTTCAATTATTATAGCATGCCCTTAACAGGTGTTGAAGTTGAAGTTGAAAACTTTACAACTCAGCTTGACCCTCTGCCAAGTCACAGCTGGCGTGTTGAGACAGATGGGTCATTACGTAATCGTGGCGTAGAGTTTATCTCAAAACCAACAGAACCAAAACATATTGAATCTGCTATTACTTATTTATTTGATGACATCTTAAATCAAAGAAATCATTTTAGTCCTCGGACAAGTATTCATGTACATTTAAATTGCCGTGAATTAACATTTGATCAAGTCTATAACATTGTAATCTTATATCAATGCTTTGAAGATCTTTTATATAGCTTTGCCGGTCCAGAACGAAAGAAATCTATCTTCTGTATTCCTGTTGGCAACACAGATTATTATAATGCACTTAAAACATTAATGAAAGCAGAAACTTTACCAACATGGAGCAAATATACAGGCTTAAATCTTGGACCACTCCGTGAGTATGGTACTATCGAGTTCCGTCATCTGCGTGGTACTCGTAATAAATTTGTAGTATTTGATTGGCTTCACATCTTATATAAACTATATACCTTTGCAATCTCACTAGAAACAGAAGAACTAGAAAAACTTATTCATAATACAACAGTCTCTCATGATTACTTTGGTCTTGGCTACGCAGTATTTGGTACTCATTTTCTAACATTAACACGTGACGCTTCATATGAAAAAACAATGAAAACTGATATGACTATTAGTAGATTATTTAGCTATAAAAAACCTAACTTAGAAGGATACATCTGATGTGTGGAATTGTTGGTCTTATATCAAAGACCCCTACAGGTCTCTACCATAGCGACTTAGACTTATTTGAAGAATTACTAATGTGTGACAGTGTTCGTGGTCTTGATAGCACTGGAGCCTTTGGTATCCATAAAAACAAACAAGCTAAAGCCTTCAAAGTAGCTGCTGCTCCAACAGAAATGTTTCGTTGCGAAGAGTGGGGCGATTTTCGTAACAAAGCTATAAGTAGTATGACAACATTAGTAGGCCATAACAGGTCTGCAACACGAGGTGCTGTTAACTCCGAGAATGCACACCCTTTTCATGAGGGTAACATCATGCTCGTACATAATGGCACATTACATAACCATAAAGACTTTAACAAAGATGTGGAGGTTGACAGTCATGCAATTACCCATGCTTTTAATGAACGACCAGCAAAAGAAGTACTTAAAGAAATCAATGGAGCTTTCACCTTCGTGTGGTATGACAGACGTGTCGGACGATTGTTCATTGCCCGTAACAATGAAAGACCACTTGCGTATGTCGAAACGAGCAGCAATATTATATTTGCCAGTGAAGGGCCTATGTTGGACTGGATTTTAGGTCGTAAATCAAGTACATTCCCTAAAGCACAATCCTTCCCAGTTGGTGAATTAATCTCGTTTGATGGTAAAGGTGTAAAAACATCTGAACCCTTTGAACTATATACCCCAAAGCCTATCGGGAATACGAATATGACAGTTACAAGTCCTTACGGGCAACAAAGCCGCTTGCCTCTCGTTGGTATGACGAGGACAGTCTCTACCCTTTCTGTTAATGATCGTATTCCCGCAGGTACTAAAGTATTAGTAAAAGTTGATGAACTTATGCAAAACTCTATTCAAAACGGAACAATTCGCTTAAAAGGTAAGATGCTATATCCAAACAACAAAACGGATATCGCAGGCTATCTCGCTCGAGACTTAGATATTGCAGATGCATATCAAATGATTCGTTTACCTTATGTCGAAGGTACTGTACATAACTATCACTCGTCTAATTGTGGTGCTAGCTATTTCATTAATAACATTTGTTTTCCAGAAATGATTAAAGTTCATAATACATCATTACCAATAGTTATGTGGCAAAACATAGCTAATAACCACAAATGTGATAAGTGCGGTGGGAAGATCAGCCATCATCAACCTGATTTTACTAGCGTTAAACTTAAACACACTTCAAACAAACTTAGAGTAGTCTGTGCAGACTGCGTCAGCGAGGCATTTAGTGAAGCGACAGAAAAACAACAAGCAGCTATCATCGAAAGTAGCTCTAACCCTATATCGAAGGGGCTCTCGATCGGCAAGAGCACTGATAGCTGGGCTTTCGCAAAGTATCCAGAAGCGTGTGCTTATCATTAGGCAAGATCGTGTCCATCTACTTAAACCTACTAGATTTATTATTAACTGGGGTAGCAGTGAGCCTTTCAATAACATACCATATTGTCGTATTTACAATAATCCTGATAATGTACGCCTTGCTAGTAATAAGTTGTTTACTTTTAAGCAGTGGCGTCGTCATGGGGTATCATGTCCTGAATGGACGGAAGATATTAATGAAGCTAAAGACTGGCTGGAACATAATCAAACCGTATTTTGTCGTACTCTGCTTCAGTCTCATAGTGGCGATGGTATTGTTATTGCCACCACTCCTACTGAGCTTGTCAGGGCACCTCTATATACGAAATATATAAAGAAAAAGAAAGAGTTTCGTGTCCATGTATTCAACGGTAAAGTTATTGATGTACAAGAAAAAAGACGTAGTAATGATGCATATAACAGTAGCTTTCTTATCCGCAATCATGCTAGCGGCTTTGTGTTTTGTCGTGACAATGTTGTCGAACCAACCGATCTCAGAGACACAAGTCTTAAATCTGTTGAAGCACTAGGTCTGGATTTTGGAGCAGTTGATATTGTATGGAATGAACATTATGACAAATGTTACGCTCTAGAAGTAAATTCAGCTCCAGGTCTTGAAGGTACAACACTACAAAAGTATGTAACAACTATTAAGGACTTAGCATATGGCTAACAATCTATTCTGGCGTCGAGAACGTGAAGGTGTTGTTGAAGTAGGGCTTACAGATGACGCCTTTGCCTTATTTGGACAACTATGGGCTATCATCCCAACTAACGAACGTAAACGTAACTATACTACCGGTGATGCTATTGTATCCATTGAAGGCTCGGACTCCTTAGGCAACATCACCATGGACTTTCCAGTACGTAAAATTACATTCAATGGTACTGCTCTAGAACGCCCTGATGAAATGAATACCAACTCACCATTATTCTTTGCAGAGGCCACATGAACGCAAATGAACTAGCTGATGCTTTAGATTGGGTGTGCGAAAACCATTTAGTAGGAATTGGCGATGCGGATTTTAAAGCGGCTACCAACATGCTACGCCAGCAACAAGCTGAGATAGAAAGACTTTATCGCATCATTGAATTGAATGGGACTATAAAATGAAAGCAAATAAATGACAGTAAGATATTCTACAAATTGGATGGGTGTTATCAATATGCAATGGTATATTGACCGTGGATTAACCAAAAGAGTAACACGAACACTAACAGAAGATTCTAAATTAACTGGCAGAAAAGCTGGGGAATCATTTGAATATAATGAGATTACACAATCATATTCGTGTGGTCGTATTGATTGCAATGGTGATGGTTTAGGTCCTTTTGGTGCAGAAATTGGTGTTGATCCTATGAAAGATGAATCATGGGGTAGATTTGGTCATTGGTTGGAAACATTTGAAACTGATGATTTGTGGACTATGGATCAATTGGTTGAATTGTATGAAAGAGCAAATCCTAAAATTGAATGGTGGATAGAGAAATGAGTGAACTATACAACTTAAAACGTGGTGATAAATTTATTATTACTAATCTAAATGTAAACATCCCCCCAGCTGCACCTGTACCTGATGCAGCTATAACATATACCTACACACACGTTGATGGTATGTATGCTCCTTGTCAAGGCAGTGATGGAGAACGTTATTACTTTGCAGCATGGACAGAAGTGGAGAAAGTATGAGATGTTTATCCTGTAATTGTGTATTAACAGACTTTGAAGCAACACGCAAAGGCGTAAACACAGGTGAATACATTGATATGTGTAACCGATGTTTTGCAACTATTGCAGATGATATTATGGTTCTTGAACGTGAAGACTTAAAGGAAGATAGCGATGACAACACAAACTAAAAACACTAAAAAAACAGTACGTGAATTACGTTTCCCTTCACCAATTAAAATCCATGTACACTAAAGCAATACTATATGCTCTATATAGAGACATGCGTACTGGGACTACCTTTGAAGTACGTGATATCTCCAGTGACGGCACTAAAGCTGGTGTTAGAGATATAAAAACCAGAGACTGGGGAATTAGACCAACAAATCGACTAGTTCGAATTAAACACCATCGATTAACATTTGAAGAATCTACTGGGTTTAGAAGCCAACCTAGCCTTGATTGGGAAACCCGAGGAACTTGGTTCCCCACTACAACAAACACCGACGACAATGAAGATAACGAAGACGAAGAGGATAGATAATGCTTGCATTTCTTCTATTAATACTAGTAGCAACATATCTAGTACACCTAGCAGATGAACGAAACAAACCATATTAATGGCAACCTTTTTACAACATGAAGCATGTCCCAAATGTGGGAGCAAAGATAACCTTGGAAGATACTCAGATGACTCAGCATACTGCTTTGGATGTGGCTACACTGAAAAACGAAGTCGATTCACTCCACCAACAGATAGATTGCCTGAAGAACCATCAATCCGACTACCAAAAGATGCAAGCACTGTTATTGGTGTGGCTGGAAAATCGTGGTTAGGTAAATATGACATAACTGTTGAAGAGCAACAACGCTATCGCATGCTATGGTCGGACTCCCGGAGACAATTGATCTTCCCGCTCTATAGTAAAACAGGCGACTTAGCAGCTTGGCAAGGCCGTAACTTTGACCCAAAAGCCACCGGAAAATACTTCTCACAAGGTAAAATCCATGATCTATTGTACTTTTGTGGTAAAAAAGGCTCACCTGTCATTCTTGTAGAAGACCTCCTCAGTGCGATTAAAATAGGTAGAATGAGTATAGCTATGCCCTTATTCGGGTCAGAGGCTTCTACACCCCTTTTAATGCGTTTAAAAGGACATTGTAGCTCTATCATTACCTGGTTAGACAGCGATAAATGGAGAAACTCCCAAGATATCGTAAAACGCTCGCAGTCCATAGGATTGCCAGCAATGTCAGCGTACACTAACTTAGATCCTAAAGAATATAATACGGATCAAATAAGATACTTCTTGACAAAGTAACAATACTATGGTATAATAATTATATGATCGAATTACAAGTACTTTATGCCTTTCTAACCAAAGAAATATGGTCTACATACCGTAAATTCTTTGAGAAAAGCAAGCTCACAAAAGAGATTAAAACACTGCTGGAGATTCTAGATGATTATCATACCAAGCACACTAACGACTTAACACTCAATGAGTTTGCTGTTGTATGTGAAACATCTGGAAAAACAGATGCTACCCATGTAGCCGTATTAGATACTATTAGTTCCTGCCATGTAAGACCAGAGTTAGTTGAAGGATTACTTAAATCCTACAAGCAGAAAGTCTTGCTTAATCAATTAGCTCTGGTTTCTTACGATGCCTCCGAAGGGCGTAAAGAAATGTCAGATGTTCATAAAGTAATTAACGAACTAGACCAACAAACTGAAATAGGTTCAGTAGATGAAACAAAGTTTGCAACAGACGACCTTGAAGAACTCTATCAACATACCTACCTCAAACCTGGTTTACGTTGGCGTCTTGGTGCTCTTAATCGTAGCCTCGGCAGCCTTCGCAAAGGCGACTTTGGTTTTATATTTGCTCGTCCAGAGACAGGAAAGACAACCTTTCTTGCATCTGAACTAACACATATGGCAGAACAAGCTTCACGACCTGTTCTTTGGATCAATAATGAAGAACAGTCTTCTAAAGTTATGCTACGATGTTACCAAGCATTACTAGGTCTCAATAGCACACAACTGTTTGCAAACAGAACAAAAGCTAAAGAAGACTATGATAACCGACTTAACGGTCGCTTAAAGATATTTGATGCAGTATCAGCAACAGCAACAGATATTGAATCACTATGTAAAACCATGAATCCAGAATTAATCGTCTTTGACCAGATCGATAAAATTAAAGGGTTCGACGACGATCGTGATGACTTGCGACTCGGTGCCATCTATCAATGGGCACGAGAACTAGCAAAGACTTACGGTCCTGTTATTGGTGTTACACAAGCAGATGGTAATGGCGAGGGCGTTCATTACCTAAACATGGGGCACGTCGCAAATGCAAAGACTTCTAAACAAGCGGAAGCTGATTGGATTCTAGGCATTGGTAAAGACATTAATCAAGATGAGCTGGAGTATATTAGGTTCCTACACATTTGTAAAAACAAACTACAAGGTGATCCTGATACTATCCCTGAGCTTAGGCATGGTAAACTAGAAGTACAAATTGCTCCCGAAATTGCCCGATATGAGGACTTGCAACATGGCTAAAACCATCTTTATCGCAATACTGTTCTTTGTAGCAGGATTCATTGCATGTGATATTTATAAACTAGAAGAGGAATTAATATGTTCGGATTATTCGACAAAGCACGGGATGTGGTTGGGTTACAAATCGAGCAGGGATGGGATCGTGCGTTGCTTCTGGGTGGAATCCTATTATCCTTATCGGACAAGGCAAGGTATAGCCAACTAAAAGAAGCTGCAGACAAAGAATGGAGTACTATCCACGTAAAAGGGGTTACAGATGAAAATCAACAGAACTGAAGCAATGTTCATCATTGTCTTATGTGCTACCTCCGTCATTGATACTCTATTCAACATACTAGCATATTTCAAATGAAAAAACTAATATACATAACACTGCTTCTTGTAAGCCTATCAGCTATCGCTGACTCAACAATGCAACCAGTAGTCCTACCTGATGGTCGTACTATTGTGTGCACTTCCTATGGATCAGGAGTAACTTATTGTAACTAATCCACGTCGTAAATTCACACCTTGCTGGGTTGTAATTAGAGAAAACCCACCACATGTTCTCGCTGCATTTGAAGATCTCGAAATGGCTGATGCCTACGCCACTAAATGTAATGCAGAATACGATAACAAAAACACCACACTACATGCTATAGTACAACCGACAGACTTCTGTCACTTCTAAAATGAAAGTAATATGCTTTGATATTGAATGCACTATTTCAAATAAAGGACAACCTTTTGACACTACCAACAAATTGGTATCTGTCGCTTGGACTGATGGCACTACTAGCCATTGTACAACGCCTGAAAACCTGGCACCATTCCTCACAGATTTACAATGTGCTGACATACTTATCGGCTTTAACATCAAGTTTGACATTAATTGGCTTCGTCGTTACGGTGTTTCTTTTGATGACAAACGTGTCTATGACTGTCAACTTGCCGAGTATATTATTAGACGTCAGCGTATTAAGTATCCTAGTCTCGCTGGCTGTCTGGAGACTTACGGATTGGACGGTAAGCTCGATATCGTTAAAGAGGAGTATTGGAAAAAGAATATCGACACTGATAAAATCCCTTGGGAAATCCTTGCCAGATATAACATAGTAGACGTAGAACAAACGTTTAAAGTCTATCAACTACAACAAGAACTACTGAGTCCATTACAAAAGCGACTAGTTGCACTCTGTTGTGCTGATCTAATGACTCTTCAAGAAATGGAGTTCAATGGACTCCCAGTTGACTTAGAACGCTGTCAACACAAATCTACTGAGATACTAAAAGAAATAGCTATTGTGACTAATGAGCTAGCCTCTAAATATCCTCATGTCCCGATCAACTTCAACAGTACAGATAATCTCTCAGCCTTTCTATATGGCGGTACAATTGAAGAAGAACGGCGAGAAGTAGCAGGCCTGTATAAAACAGGAAATAAGATTGGTCAACCAAGATTCCGCATCAACCGTATTGAACATACTCTTGCTGGTCTAGTTAAACCAATCGAAGGATCAGAACTTCAGAAACCTGGCATGTACTCTACATCGGAAGACGTCCTAAAAAAGATAAAGGACAAAACCGGAGTGATTGCTAACTTACTGAAACTAGCAGGGCTTACAAAGATCAATGAATTCTTTGAAGGCTTCATGCGTATACACAAAGATATGAATTGGCCACCAAATCGGATTCATGGTCAATTTAATCAAGTAACTACATGGACTGGTAGGTTGTCTTCTACCAAACCAAATCTACAAAACATGTGTCCTGAAATTCAGGAATGTGTAAGGAGCGAATATGGGCAAACTTAAACAAGCAATGATCATCTCAGAGGAATTAGCTGCTGTAGCTGCAGAATCTTGGGAGCACACAGTAATGTCTAACGTCAACGAATACATCGGAATTCATGGCGCCTCTGTCTTTAAAGATGCCCTTATGATGTTCAATCGAGATGCGTATGACAAACTCTTTCATCCTAAAGAAAGTCCTAAGACATGTGCACTAACTGAAACTAAAAATGCTCATCCAAGCTGATGCAAAAGCCCTCGAATGGTGGACAGCTGTATGGTTAAGTCAAGACAAGACAGGGATTTCCGAGATAGTAAACGGTATCGATCTACACACCGAAAACGAAAAGACCTTCGGCTTACCATCTCGCCTTATTGCCAAGAAGTATCTATTCAGGACAATCTATCGTGGGTCTGCGTATGCTTTTGCAAAAGATCCAGAGTTTGCGGCTACAAGCTCATCCATAAAGTTCTGGGAAGGCATCGGAGACAAGTTCTTCTCGAAGTACGCCGGTCTAAACGCAAAGCACAAAGAATGGGCAAAACTAGTAGCCCATGGTAAACCAATCATTGGACCACAAGGCAGGGAGTGGTTCTTCGATATGAAACGCAACTTCCGTGGAGAATTAGAAGTACCATGGACAACACTAACCAACCATCCCGTACAAGGAACTGGTCATGACATTATGGCAATCATACGAGTATCGTTCTTCAACCGTCTAAAAAAACAAAAACTACAAGCTAGACTAATAGGTACGATTCATGACTCTATTCTGGTTGACACACCAGAAGAGAACGTAGATGCTGTAGTAAACTTATTTGAGTCTTGCTTCGCAGACATGCCTGACAATTTCAACAGGATGTTCGGAGTTAAACCAAATATACCATTAGCATGTGAATGCTCAGTAGGTCCAAATATGAATAACTCTGTTGAGTATTATTCACAATACAAAAAAGAAAGGTAGTAAATGCAAATTGTAATCAGTAACATTGAACGAATCAGTCAAGGTACACGTAATTATATTATTGTACACTATAACACCAATGGCAAAGCAGAGAAAAAGAATGTAATGCCAAACAATCCAACATATCAAACATTCAGTACATCTAAAGTAGGAGATACATTTGAAGTCCAACTCGGTAAAAACGACAAAGGTTTCTGGGAGTTCAAAGAAGCCACAAAAGCAGGCGAAGCCAGTAACACAGCTGGTAGTGCAGGACAAAGCAAAACCACCAGTACAAGTCCAAGCCCTCGCAGCACCTACGAAACGCCGGAAGAGCGTGCCGCACGTCAAATCTACATCATCCGCCAATCGTCGCTCTCCACCGCAGTCAACATTCTCATGTCTGGTAACAAAACTGTTGGGCTATCTGACGTTCTTAAAACGGCTAAAGTTCTAGAAAACTATGTAGTATCTAAAGAAGAAGAATCCTTCTTTGATGATATGGTTGAAGACATTCCAACAATAGAATGATAGCACTCATTGATGGCGATATAATCGCCTATCGATGCTCTGCTAGTGCTCAACATGAACCGGAGGACGTGGCTGTCCTTCGGGTAGATAACATGATGAGAGATATCTTACGAGAATCAGAAAGTACAGAGTATTCAAACTTCCTGACTGGTAAAGGTAACTTTCGTTATGATATCTATCCAGAATACAAAGCTAACCGTAAAGATAAACCCAAACCAGTACACCTACAAGCATGTAGAGACTACATGGTTACGAAATGGAATGCAGTCATCTCAGAAGGCTGTGAAGCGGACGATCTTATAGGGATCGCTGCAACAGACTGTGATGACATGATGGCCTACGTAATATGTTCGGTTGACAAAGACTTAAAGATGATCCCCGGTCATCATTTTAACTTTGTTACTAAAGATCGCACATTCGTATCACCACTCACCGGAATGAAGAACTTCTATAAGCAACTCATTCTTGGAGATGTTAGTGATAATATTCCAGGGTACGACGGTAAAGCACGCCAGAAATGGCCTAAGTTCATGCAGCATCATCACGACAACATAGAGTACTGCTCTAATGCTATCGATATGTACACCTATGCCAGAGAGATCTATACAAATGAAGCACAAAACATCATACTAAATGGCCGTCTCCTACACATCCAAAGAGAAGTTGGAGAAATCTGGAACCCCCCAAATCTACAAGTCAAAGTTCGAGGAACGGACCAGGAAGATATTACCTGACTTCGTCCAATACGAACCTGACCGTCTAAAGTTTAAACAACCTGAAGTAACTAGAACCTATATCCCAGACTGGAAAGTCAAAGATAAAGTATATATAGAGACTAAAGGGAAACTTACGTCGGAAGACCGAAAGAAAATGAAATGGGTTCAAGAACAATATCCAGACTATATATTCTATTTATTCTTTCAGAATGCTAGAGTAAAAATACGAAAGGGGTCAAAGACTTCCTACGGCGATTGGGCAACTAAGGCTGGCTTTATCTGGTCGGATTTGCGTGATGGTCTGCCGGAAGAATGGCTTAAATGAAAATACATCAAGTAATTGAAATGAACGATGGTAGCGTAGACTTACACGCTAACCTATCAGAAAACCAAGTTCATCTGCTATTAGAAATGGCAATGAATATCTTAATTAATAATGGCATGCAACTCGTCGACACAAGAAATGTCGTCGTAGTAGATGGCCCGGAAGGAGTGCAATAATGGCAATAGCCACATTACATGAACAGAGAGTAACAGACCAAGATCTAAACAATGCCTTACGTGGTGCATTCTTAGAAGGTTTTAAAGAAGGAACATCTATTAGCCAACGCTCTATGTTTGCTAGTGTCTTCTTAGACAATCTTTTAGAAAGATCACAAACTACACCAACCGACGAAGAGTTACGAGATTGTTGGGTTAACGCTAGTGCCTTTGTTTCATTAGGCCAACCAAAGAAAGCGACGAATGAAACGATTCAAACTGCCCAGTAAGTTTCAAATAGGTGGACAAACCATTAACATTTTACTAAAAGATGGAATGTCAACTACTGATGCTCATGGACTTTGTAGATATGATGCAGGTGAGATTTGGTTTGATAGTAACATTAAACCAGATGATCTTAAAGGCATTACATTCTATCATGAATTAATGCATATGTTGTTTAATACATTAGGTCAAGACGCTATGCGAGATAACGAAGGTCTAGTAGACTCTATTGGTAATCTCCTGTGGCAAGTACATAAGACAATGGAATACGATACATGAAAATCTTACTACTAGATATTGAAACCTCGCCAAACACGGCGCACGTATGGGGGCTCTGGCAACAGAATGTCTCCATTAACCAACTACAGGAATCATCCTATGTTATGTGTTGGTCGGCGAAGTGGTTGGGAGATCGTGAGATCTTTTTCGAGTCCGTTTATAAAACCAAACCAGAAAAGATGTTAAAACAAATTCACAAGTTATTAGATGACGCTGACGCTGTCATTCACTACAACGGAACTAAGTTTGACATCCCAACACTCAACAAGGAGTTCTTACTACATGGATTACCTCCACCTAGTCCTTACAAACAAATTGATTTACTTAGGTCTGTACGTAGTGCTTTTCGCTTTCCTAGTAATAAGCTCGATTATGTGGCCCAAAGACTTGGATTAGGATCTAAGACACATCATGAAGGTCATGGCTTATGGGTACGCTGTATGAACAACGATCCTAAAGCATGGAAAATCATGGAGACATACAACAAGCAAGACGTTGTGCTTCTCGAGAAAGTGTACAATGCAATCCTTCCATGGATTAAAAACCACTTAAACTACAACTTATTTAGCAAAGGAACTCATGTCTGCCCTAACTGCGGAAGTAAAAAGCTACATGCTAGAGGAACAGCTCGAACAATCTCAGGCACTTATCAACGATATCAGTGCACTGACTGCGGTACTTGGAGCAGATCAACTAAAACCGATGTGGCTCATGCAACAGTCAGACAAGCAGTTTAAGGCCATATATGATCATAACAATGGGATTAGTTCTGTTAACAGTAGCTTACATACAACACAAATGATTACAAATAACGATATTAACGACATGATCCCCGAAGGGGGGCTCAAATACGATAACAACAAACCTCGCATGGATCTACTAGACTTTGATGCTCTAGAAGGTCTTGCTAAGGTACTAACCTTTGGAGCAGAAAAGTATGCCGCACATAATTGGCGTCATGGTATTAGCTATAGTCGTCTCACTGCTGCTATGCTACGCCATCTCGCTGCTTTACAAAAGGGCGAAGACATCGACCCAGAAAGTGGCCTTCCACATATTGATCATCTTGGCTGTTGCTGGATGTTTTTATCTAACATGACAAAGACTCGACCTGATTTAGATGATCGATATAAGAATGCCACTAACCCTTCCTGATATATATAACAGACTAAAACAAATAGACGAGATTACTTTACTAGAAGTCCTAGAGATTACTAGTGAAGAACTCGTTGAACGATTCAAAGACAAAATAGACGAACAAGCTGACAGGCTTGAGAAAGATTTAGAAGAAGAGTTTGATGAATAAATTGAATGACTATCAACATTATATCCACGCTAGCCGATATGCCCGCTGGATGCCTGAACATGGACGACGAGAGACCTGGGAAGAGACTGTAACACGTTACTGTAGCTTTTGGCAAACTCGTTATCCTGACAAGTTTCCTTACGATGACATCTATAATGCAATATATAATCTTGATGTAATGCCTTCCATGCGTGCCCTTATGACAGCTGGTCCAGCTTTAGATAGAGATAACATTGCAGGTTACAACTGTTCATATCTTCCGATCGATGACGTACGTGCATTCGACGAAGCTATGTTTATACTTATGAATGGAACTGGTCTTGGCTTCTCTGTTGAACGGCAATATGTCCAAAAACTCCCTACAGTCGCTAGTGAATTTATTCGTTCCAGCACTGTTATCACAGTCGCTGATTCAAAACAAGGATGGGCTACTGCTCTACGAGAACTCATTGGACTTCTCTACACCGGTTCTATACCTACCATGGACACAAGCAAAGTACGGCCAGCTGGAGCTAGACTTAAGACGTTTGGAGGACGTGCAAGTGGTCCTAAGCCCCTTGAAGACCTATTTCAATTTACGTGTGAGCTTTTCCAACGGGCCGCAGGACGACGACTTAACTCAGTCGAGTGTCATGATTTAGTCTGTAAGATAGCCCAAATCGTTGTTGTAGGAGGCGTCCGTAGGTCTGCCCTTATCTCCCTATCAAACTTGACTGACGAGCGTATGCGTAACGCTAAGAACGGTGCTTGGTGGGAGGATGAAAAGCAACGTGCACTGGCTAATAACTCTGTAGCCTATACAGAAAAGCCAGACATTGGTATCTTTATGAAAGAGTGGCAGACATTATATGAATCAAAATCTGGAGAACGTGGAATCTTTAACCGAGTATCTGCGCAGTTGCAAGCAGCAGCTACAGGACGTAGGGATCCTGATCACGAATTTGGAACAAATCCTTGTGGGGAAATCATCCTTAGACCATGCGGCTTTTGTAACCTTACGGAAGTCGTTGTACGAGCGAATGACAGCATCGCCGACTTACATAAAAAGGTTCGCATTGCTACTATCCTTGGGACTTTCCAATCGACTCTCACCGATTTCAAGTACATCCGAAAGGTCTGGTCAAGGAACGCCGAAGAAGAACGTCTCTTAGGTGTTAGCTTTACTGGTATCCTTGATAACAAATTACTACAAACAATTAACATTGAAACACAACTACAGGAATTAAAGAATGCTACTATTGAAACTAATAAAGAGTGGGCAAGCAAGCTTGGAATCCCTCAAAGCGCAGCTATCACTACTGTTAAACCCTCCGGTACCGTATCTCAGCTTGTTGATTCTGCTAGCGGTATTCATCCTCGGCATAGTGACTATTACATACGCACTGTTAGAGCTGATATTAAGGATCCTCTTGCAGTTTTTCTAAAAGAAAAGGGTGTCCCCTACGAAGTAGATGTAATGAATGACAGCAATCTCGTCTTCTCTTTTCCACAACAGTCACCAGCAGGTTCAATTAAACGTAAAGACTGGTCTGCAGTTGAACAGTTAGAACACTACCTAGCCTTTAAAAAGCATTGGTGTGAACACAACCCATCAATCACAGTGTATGTTCGTGAAGAAGAATGGATGGAAGTCGGAGCATGGGTATACAAGAACTTTAATGACATAGGTGGCGTAAGCTTCCTGCCATTTAACGATCACGTATATCAACAAGCACCCTACCAAGACTGTACCAAAGAAGAGTATGAAGCTGCTGTTAAAGCTTTCCCAGCATTAGACTGGGCTGAGTTTGATAAGTTTGAAGGTGATGACTCTACTATTAACATGCATGAATTTGCTTGTACAAACGGTGCATGTGAGTATGTCTAGTATCAATCTTGATCTAATCCGAGGCCTAGCAATAGGCTTCGAGTACATAGATGATTATGAAGATGATGAGGGTGCAGCTTTTATAATCGTACTACATCTATTTATGTTCCGTTTAGTATTTATATGGGAGAAGAATGGCTAACCGACATGATGGTGGCAAAGGCGACAAGCCGATACTGCCACAAAACCAAGAACAGTTTGCCAACAACTGGGACACGATCTTCAATAAGACAATAGGCGAGCACCTTGTCAAAGAGACATTTAAAGGTGACACTGGCGGTGTACCACTATTAAAGGAACAAAAGAAGTAGACAAAAAAATAGCCCCTTGGATGATAAGTCCTTGGGGCTTTTTGTTTGGAAGGGACACAAGCTCGCCTGCCAATTCGTTGATGCCATAGGTAGAAAGACGGAAAATGCCTATGTTCTTGATACCTTCCGTACCGTCTTAATTAATGACTAGCTACGCCTTCTTTCTTTTCCCAACTCCTCATGCCAGCTAAGCCTAGTAAACCAAGAAGCACTTGCATAGTTATTGTTGTATCAATTGTTGGATACACACCAGCATATTTAAATATAACTGTAGATACGAACCTAATAATAGGATCAAACAAAGCTACATAAAGAAAAGCAAAACCACAACCCCAACCAATGAAGGGTCTCCAACCCGAAACAAATAAGTTTGTAGAACCTGCTTCAATCTTATTAATCTCTAGCTGACTTGCCATAACTTGTAAGTCACCAGCTTGTTGCATCTTAAGCAACTCAAGCTTAGCAGCCGCTGCTGCGTTTGCATCTGGAAAGAACTTATCAATAAGCCTCATTCCCACATCTAGTATTGTTGCAATCGGAAACATTATTCCACCTTTATTGTTACATCAGTTTGGTCTTGAAGCATGGTCATAAACTTACCTAATGCTATTGTAGAGTTACTAATCCAATCATTACCCGCCCAGTTCATTCCTAACAGAATACAACCTTCAGTATCCTTATCAGAGTTACCTGAATGAATTCGGATCCCCTCAAACCCCTCTACGTCAAGTACGTGTGGGAGGTCTTTTTGGAAATGATTAGAAAAGTCAACAACAACTTTATACACCCCAGTTGGGATCGCAGTTGCTCCTGGAACCTTCCAAGACGACACAGGATCTTTTTCGACCTGTCTAAACTTATCTTCTAATGTATAACATACATATTCATCCCCATTATATAACTTACCAATTGTATAATTAGTGCCATATTCAAAACGTTTAAGGATTAAATTCATTATGTAGCAGCAGTCTGTGAGGTTAGTAAACCATCTGTAAACGTCATACTACCATTAGCACCTGCAAGAGTCAACTTAGCAGTTGTAATTGTTACAGACAACCCACTCGGTACGACTACTGTGTTTGTAAGTGTACCACCAACATAACTTAAACCAGTACCAATCGTTACGTTTTGAAACTCACCTGACCCATTACCAGCAAGAATAGAAGACCCAATAGGTTGTGCTGGTACTCCTAAATTATTACGAGCACCTGCTGGACTTACTGCTCCAGTACCCCCTTGAAGAATACCAATTAATACATTACCAAGTTGAACTTGTTGAATGTACCCTCCTAAATTACGAAACCATTCACGCCAATTATGGCCTTCTTTAATTTCATCTTGAGGAATAGGAGGTAAGTTATTAGCCGCCATTATTCATAATCCAAGTCAGGACAATAGCCATGCTCATGAAGCAATGGTAATTGTTTTTCAAGACGACAACCAATATCAGTACGATACATAATACTATTTGGTATCTCAATCTTTTGTTTTATTGTTTTGTATGCACGATCACGAGCTACTTCGACAGTAGAGCCAGTACCACTAACAGTACAGACATAGTCCCCAGCAGTAACGTACATAGGTACATTTTGTTTGACCTCTCCGTCAACCATGCATGGACCTTTTCCCCATTGTACTTCAGAGAAATGAATGTTTGTAATAGCATCTTCTTCATCTACACCCCATAAAGGATAACCAGAGTTTTCTTTTTTAGTTATTTGACTATAAGGATAGTCAGGGATAGCAATAACAACGCCAACAGCCACCTGTCCACTGACTTTGAGAGTGTCTTCTCCGTTAAGTAAGTCAAGCATCCATTGAGCAGGATCACCTTTGTGCAACGCTTGTTGGATCTGAAACAACGGCCAGCCCGGGCGCATAGTAAACTCAAGCGGCCAAGGAGTGCCATCTCTATCAATGATACAATTAACGTCAACATAACCTGTATATCCTAACCCATGTAAATAATCTTCAAGTGGCTTTAGAACTCTATCAGCCAATAAAGAATCTTGTGTATAGCGAACAACAGTTCCTTGCTCACCAGTAGCTACTCCAAGATCGTCGTTCATTAGTTTCTTAAACTCAAAACTCTCACACCAGTATTTAGAAAAACCACAAGTACCAAACCAACCACCTACTCCAAACTCAGTACCAGCATGAAACTCTTGGAGAATAAAGTCACCTTTATATGCTTTCTTTTTCTTCCAATACTGTAACATGTATACCATATCAGCGGCAGTCTTAGAGACATATGACATAGACTTAAGACCGTCACCTATTGGTTTTGATACATACCGTTGTGGATTATCTATAACAAACTTAATAGCTTCATCATAGTTAGAGAAACGAGTACTAGGTATAATTTTAATACCGGCCTTCTCCATGACATCTGCACCATGAGCACGATCAAGTTCCCATTTAGCAGTGTCAATTGAAGGACCAAAGATTGGATAACCTTTATCTCTATAGCGTTCCAGACCATGTATATAAAAGATATTGTCTGTACAGAACACAAGGTCTGCCCAGTTCATATACTTTTCCCACTCTGATACACGGTCAATAATACCGTCACCAGATTCATTACGAGAACCATCTTTGTGATGTCTAATAAACGTCTTTACTTTATGCCCATAAACCTGACACCGTAGCGCAAAGTCTAGACACCCATTACCACCAGCATCAATGATTAGTATATTCATTCGTTATCCTGTGCTTCTTTTATTTTACGTTCATATTTACGTTGATTTTTTTCATGAGTTTCTGCTGCTTTTTGAGCATCTGTCTTCCCATATACAGGTAAACCTGCCATACCCAATAACGTACGTTTAATTGCCTCTCCTTTAGGAGCACCTTGTGCCGCTTGTACCCAAAAAGGTAATGCAGTTTTAGCAATGGCTTTACCACGACCAGCCCACGAAGGATCCTCAAGCTTAGCTGCAGCAGGGCTAGCATACTCTAGGCCAGTTATGGCAACAATAGCAGCTTTAGGTAAGAAACCTAGCTTGTCCGCAATAAACTTATCTGAATCTTTAATAAAGTGGATAAACTCCATAGCATGCTTTGTAGCTTGCATTGTAGTCTTATCTCTAAACTCAAGCCGTGTCGGATCTTTATTATCCCAAATCGGATGACCAGACGTTAACATATTTACACCATTCAATAGTGTTAAATAAGTAAGTGCAAACTTCATCTGATACAGTCTAGCAAAGTCACCTTGTGTTTTTGGTTTCATTAAACCTTTAATACCACCAACAACATCAGGTGCTAATAAGCTTTTAGGTAATGCAGTAGTAAACGAACGTAGGGTTGATACCGTCCAGTCGGGAGCAAACAATACAAGCTGTAAAGCTCTGCGACCATTAGGTGAGTATGCTGCCATCTTCATAGACTCTTCAAACTTACTGCTTGATTGACGAGCAATATCGTACCAATTTAAACCACCAAAACTATTATTAACAAACCGACCAATCTCTTTTGCATGAATAGCTTTTGGAACGTTTGGATGATCATGAACAGCTTGATCTAACAGCTTTGAAAACGTCAATAGTTTTAAACCATCATGTACAAAATCCCAAGTAAACTTATCAATCTTACCTAAAGTAGCCTTCTCAGCTTTACCTAATGCAGATTGTAGTATCTTTTTATCAGAGTATGCACCTAATAATCTATCACCAACTTTACCAAGCTCTTCAAGAGCAGAATGACTTACGTCTTCCACACTTGACATACCAAGTTTAACACCACCCTCACGGATAGCAAAGTCAGCCATATCACTCATACCACCTTGTCTAAGTATTTTTAATACACTACTGATACTATGATTACCTGCTTCTTTACCTAGATAAGGTCGAGCAGTTACATAAGCCTCAGCAAGGGATTTAGCATGAAACAAAGATGCACTAATGTTTGAACGTTTAATTGCAGTATTAAGAGCAATAGCAGACTTCATCCATGGACCAAGCTCAGATGCACCTAACACAAAATTAAGAGCAGGCTTAATATCAGGATGAACAAACCAACCAGCATAAGGCCCATGCTCAATCATCTTGTAACCATAATGATCTTCTTTTGATTTAGAATCAACAACAGCATATTTATCATCAATCTTAGTTACTTTAAGTTCATTAAATAGTTTTTTATCTTCAATAGCTTTGTACATATCAGTCATATAATTATGTGCAATAGTAGCTAAATCTGATTCCATTTCAATACCTTTAGCAAGCATAGCTTGTCGTGCTTGTTCAATGGTAGCCGCAGTACGTTCTTTACCATACTTAGATCCAGCTTTTAAACCTTCTTGAACACCAGGAGCATGCAGAATTGAATTAATAAAACCAGACTCTTCTGCTTCTGTTATACCGGCTTTACGGGCCATACGTGTTACATAGTTTGTAACTAACCCACGAATAACATCAACCTTTTCCGCCTGTTGACCAATCTCAAACATCTTTTCTTTATACTTCTCAGCTGCTGTGGCAGCTGGTCCTTCTAATGGTAAGCCATGTTCAATCGCAGCTGGTAATGCACTACGTTCTGCTTCATCTGGTACAAGCCTAATAAGTTCATCTTTAAAGATATTAGCAAGCCGTTGGTTAGCATCAACGTTGTTAAGGTTAACACCAATACGATCTTTAATGTCCTCTACAACCTTTGAAGATAGTGGAGTTACTTGTTCAAGATACGCAACAGCAGCCTCAGGTCCTTGTGTATGATAAAGTTTACGAGCATTTGCTTCGTGAATTAACGCCTCATCCTTAGGTCCTTTAGTTTTCTTTTCAGTACCAATCTTACGCTGTTCACCAGGCTCTGAAGTACTTACTTTATGCTCAGCAGTATCTTTAGGCTTATAGGGAACTTTAGCTGTTCTCCCTTTATTTTCATTAGCCCAAGCTTCTTTTTCACGATCTAGTTTAGTTTTAGGTTGGTCATGTTTAATTGCTGCTTCAGTATCTTCTAAGAACGCTCGAACCCTATCTTCTTTACTACCGCCCAAGAGTTCAGGATCCGTGTAATGATATAGTTTTCGTGCTAAGTCTTCACGTTCCTTTGGAGAAAGCTGTTCATAAGTAAACTCATCAGGAGGATGGGTATCTCTCAATTTAGCTATCTCACGATCAAGCTCTGTTTGAGTTCCATGGTGACCAGCAGCAATATCTTCTTGATACATTTCACTCTTGTATCGTGCTTTAGCTTCCGCTTCATTAAACGGCAAGTCAAACTTAGGATCATATTTCCGATGTGGAGTATCCTTTGCTTCACTACCAGAAATTAAACGATCAGCAATACCAACTAACTGTGTATATGCTGTACTCTTGTCTGGACTAACTCCAACAAGATTAAGAACATTACGAACAAACCTAGTCCAACCAGTTTCTTTACCTTCAAATTTAATTGAATTAAGTATTTCTTTAGTTTTTGAATTTGTTAATCCCCATGTCAATAATTCTTCAGGAGAATTGTCACTAAAACTATGACCAGCTTTTTTTAATCGTCGAGAAGCATCTTGATTATATTTAATATCATAAAACAATTGTGTTAATTGTTTTGCTGCTCCATGAAAAGGATTACTAGGATCTTTAAGTCCTTCTACATAATTCTTATTAGTAGCACTATGAAGCCCCTCATGTACAATAGTTTCAAATGAATTGCCATGTTCCCAATTCTTACCAAGGGCTATTTGACTGTCCCCTGTTTTTATATTTCTAGTATATAATCCAGCAGCTTTACCATCTGTAATCTTGTCTTTAGTTTGAAATGTAACATCTTGAACAAAGGGTTCAAAACGATCAACAAAAGCTTTTAAATCTAAAGGTAAATGATCTTTAATATGATTTAATACATCAGTGTAAGATGTAAATTTATCAAGAACATTCCAATCAACAGTAGTTTTTCTTGGGTCTATACGACCATTAAGTCCTGTATTATCCGTAAAAACAACACGTATACCTGCATCTGCAGCAGCCGAACGAGCTGGATCATTTACTTCATAGTTTGTATGTTGTTCTAATGGGTGTCTTGCAACCTTATCAGGATCAGATACATTAGCATTTTCAGCTCGTTTAGACGCTAACCAATCATCATACGTTGGTTTATCGGCCTTACCTGTTTTACGATTAGCTTCATTGGCATCATGCTCAGCTTTAAACTTAACCAATAACTCAGCATCACTCAGAATTTTATCAGAAGATTTAGTAGTAGTCTTAGTTTTAGAGGCTTCGTCAGCCTTGGCTTCCGCATCAAACTTATCAATAGTTGTTTGAATAGTTGAATCACGTTTAGCTGTATCAGCAGCAACAGAATCTTTACCTAACTCAACATTAGAAAGCCGTGCGGTATTACCAAACATATTTGATATTGCTTTTGTGATAGCAGTAGGCTTAGCAAACACACCTTGGAAGGTTGCAGCTTCACCAATCTTAACAGGATCAAGTGGGCCTCCATGATAGAGTTCCGTACCAGTTTCCATACCACCACCAACAATTGCCCCAAATGCCCGTTCAATTGCTTTAACTTTACCAGGACCAAAGAACGGTAACGACGACGCAAGTTCACCAGCAAAGGACGCTTTAGGATGTTGAGTCTTTTCAACTTCACGTTCACCACGAGTAAAGCCAGCTTGTTTAAGAGTTGACTCAGGTATGAGGTTCTTTAAAGTTTCACCAGTCTTAGCACCTGTGTAACCACCAATAATTGCACCACTAATAGCCCCTACAATAGGGCCTACAGGGCCTGTAACAGGCGATGTCATAGCCCCTAAGGCTAGGCCACCTTCAGCACCAACAACAGCTCCAGCAGCTCCAGGAATACCTTCAACAGCAGCTTTAAACCCAGCCTTAACATCCTGACCAAACGCACTCATATCTTCTCTGAGCTTATCTATCCCTTCAGGTTTTTCTTGAGGAACATATCTGGCTTTTGTACGACCAAGATGGTCTGCTTTAATAGGAGGACCAGCAAAGGGATCATCACCAGTAGGTGTGGAAGGGCCTTCAAAGGTTGCTGTAGTTTGGGTAGTATCTTTTGTTGGTCCTTCAAATGTTGCCATAATTATTGTCCTTTTAAGAGCTTGTCAGCTGCTCCTTTTCCATAATGCTGATCAAATTGTTTCTTAAGTTCTGGAGTTAATTTACCAGATTTCTTAAGTTCAATAAGTTTCTTTTTATCATTTGGATTTAGATTTGGAATAGTTACTATTTTCTCTTCAGGAGCTGCCTCTGGATCTTTGGGAGCATACTTTTCCTGATTCTTAAAAAGCCGTTCATCATACAAATCATTAATTTCTTGTTGACGCTCTTCTAATGGTTTCTTACCAAAGTAAGGTTTAGTCGTTAGATCTTTTAAAGCGGTTGTACGTTCTGATTCAATACGATCTTCATTAGCGTACCCACGTTTTGTATGCCAATCCTCCATAACCCTTGCACGTTTTGTAGCTGGGGTCTCTTTACCAGAAGCCCGCTGTGCCGAAAGGGCCTGTCCTTGGATTAATAATTCTAACCGTTTTTCACGATCTTGATGCGCAAGCATTGTAGTTAAATATTTGTTTGCAGCAGCAGAGCGGTGTTGACCATCCATTGCTGCATTAGTAAACTTCTCGACTACAGCCTCTACTTTCTTAGGATCATCTCCTGCTTCTTTAAACATAGCAGCTGCCCGCATCTTCTGATCATCAGGGAGGTCTGATTTTAAAACCATCTCCTCACCATCTTTAGCGGTCTTAATAGTTTGTAACATACGTTCAAGTTGGCCAAACTTAGCCTGTTGAACTTTAATATCATTCAACTGGTTTTCCATAGCAGATGATTTTGACTCTTGTGCTTGCTTATCAAACTTCTCTGCAGCTTTAAGATTACCTTGACGAGCTGCCATCTGAGCAGCAAGACTATTAACCTTAAACATATCCTTAGCAGCCGTTACTTCACCCGTCTTAGGGTCAGACTCACTAGGTGTCTTTTCATATGCTTGTTGTAAGTCTTTACGGGCTTGAGTATCATCTTGTGTTGTTGATACTGCCTCATACCCTGACTTATAAGCATCCATAAAACCAGCCATATAATTATTCCTTAATTAAACTGGACCACCATAATAGGATCCATCACCAAATTGCATATCAGAACCAAAAGATTGTTGATATGAAGCACCAGTAGAAGCATACCCTGCTGCATTTTGAGCTGATGATTGATTACCACCACCGCTTCCAAAGAAAGCATTTAACCCACCTGCACCGCTTGCCATGTTAGACAATCCTTGAGTTTGGATATTACTGCGAGCAAGGTTAGCTTGAGTCTGTGCTTGACCAGCAGCGGCAGGGCTTTGCGAAGCTCCAGATAACTGCATAAGGTTAGCTACTTGTGAATTATAATAAGACCCAAATGTATTCTGACCTTGAGAATTTAAAGCTAACTGTTCGGCACCAGACTGAGATTGCCCAGTAGCAGCCATTCCTCTATTTGTCTGTTGCATACCTGCTTGTAGTTGCTGTGCATAACCAGGTTGACCTATCGCTTGAGATGGATCATTCATTAATGTATTTAATTTATCAGCAGACTGTGTTCTATATGGACCATAAGGGTCATAAGTCTGAGCCGTACCACCCCCACCACCGCCACTACTCCCGCCACCGCCACCTCCACCACCGCCTCCAAAGAGGGCGTTGGCGCCTGCGGCAATACCTACTACTGATGCGACAGCACTTAATGGCATATCATTTCCCTTCTATTAGAACGTTATCAATCTTATTTATATCCGTCTCATCTGTTGCATGTATGCAATACCATATTGAATCTTCAAGAGCTTCAATGGAATGATGTACGTGTTTTGTTATTTCTAGACAGGCTGGTGCAGTATACTCTACAGTTGAGTTATCTGTTTTAACAATTACTTTTCCCTTAGACAAAATACTTAAATGACTATATGCATGTGCATGTGTGACAGCCATAAACCCTTTAGGGATATGCATTTCTTTTGTATACAATCCATCAGAAAAATGATGTACGGTACCTAAGTCACATTCAAAGACACCATTTAGGCTTTCATGTAGATCTTTAATTGTTTTCATTCTTTACCAGCTCCTGCTACTTTATCTGATCGAATACAAACAATCATTGCAATTCGATCTTCATTACTATGATTCTCAACCCAATGTGGGACAGAATTATCAAACCACCAAGCATCGCCTAGTTGTGGATAGATGATACCATCATTAAAATTGAAGGTTGCACCAGGTGCATTCTGAATAGGAATATAATACTTATCATAATACTCGGCATGCCAGCCAGTATCTATGTGAGGTTCAATTCGTCCGCCAGGAGGGATCTTTGTAATGAGAACAGCACCTAGCCGTTCGCCTTGTACTAAAGCCATTAACGCAAACACAATAGGTCTTATTTGTGGTAAAGCATAATATGCTGGATACCACTCTGCCTCATGCTCGTCATTAAATCCTGTAAAATCTCCTGCTTCAAGATACTTATCAATCTTGTTATAACGTACCCAAATGTCAGTCATGTTTGTATGAGGTGACTCACCATAACCTGCTTGTCTAAAAGGGTACTTACCAAATAACTTTGGTTGACGTTTAAGGGCTAATTGTAATGGTAATACATCAAAGCCACATGCTATCTTTGCAAACGATTCACTCATTTTTATTTCCTATATTGTGCGGGCTGTAGCCCTTCATTCTCTATCTCACCAATCTTAAAGTCTATCTCTGCAGAGTTTAATCTTAATGGAACTGCATCTGTACATAAAAATTCCCAGGCACGGCGACGATCAGCACCTAGTATATATATCTGCGGCCTAGCTTTATTTAAGTCTACAGATCGATATGTTGACCATGTCTTATAGTCATCACCCGTATGTCGTACTTTCATATTACCAGGAATTTTATCTCCGATAATTTCAAGACGTTCATAAAACTTTCGTTTAGTACTACCACTATCCATAATGTCTGTTACAGTTCTATAATAAATCGGAACAGTACCATCCGAATAACTCTGTGGAGTTAGTTCATAAAACAAACCATTGTCATCATCAATAACAAATGTTTTAAGATTATAACCAGCAGCAAAGCTTGGTCTAAAATACTGCTCACCATATACTCCAGTTGTTGAGTCAGGCGCCCATTGCGTCCATTGATTCCACATCTTTTCAGATAAATCATAAACAAGAGTTATGTTACTTTCATGTAATGTTAATACATAAAAGGTATGTCCATTTGTTTTAAAAGCAAACGCTCTAATTTGATTTAAATTACTTTGTTGTAAGATGCGATCAATATATCCATTAGAAATACGAGTTGGTGATGTTCCATCTAATAAATAAATAACAGGTCCAGTTGTAACAGAAGTACCTAGAAAGATAACTGTCTGATCAAACTGAACAATAGAATCTCCATTAGCTGCACCAATTTCTAGTTTGTAAGGTGACGCAACGGCAAGAGGTGATGCGGTTGCATTACCTATATCATAAAAGAACTCAGTAGAGTATTGACCATAACCAATAACATAGTTTAAATGTTTACTAATCCCAACAAGATTATCTGGTTCAGACTCAGCAGTTAAATAAGAAAGGGCATCCCAGATCTTTGGATTGCCTACGTCGCTATTATATATCCTACCAGCAACTGTTCCTACAATAATATAAGAATCTAAGTAAACTGCACCCGGGCACAAAGGGCCACTTGGAAAAGCATTTAATAGACAAGTAGCACTAAAGCCTACTCCTGTACTGGTTGTAACTGACACACTAGGTGGGCTGCTATAACCTGAGCCACCACTTGTAATAGTAATACCAACAATAGCAGTACCACTCAGAATCAAAGTACCTGTAGCAGTAGTACCGCTTCCTCCAGGAGCTGAGAATACTACAGCATCACCAGATACATAACCTGAACCACCTACAAGAATGTTTGTAGAGACAACGTTATCATTAGTATATTTAGTAAGGGACCACGTAGTCCCGTCAATTAAATATCCATAAGTTTGATTATGAAAGAATAAGTATTGGTTATTACTCGAAGGTGCAAAGTAACAGGTTTTAACTGTTCCAGAGATTGTACCAAGAGATGTTACTGCATAAGAACTAGTACTAACTTTGTATACAGTATTATTA
>Ga0194048_10000152_pt1 | contig 31312 bp, 12 predicted proteins | sample JunL225m_MetaG_FD_161685 | JGI IMG/M metagenome (GOLD analysis project Ga0194048, IMG submission 161685) | Anoxic zone freshwater microbial communities from boreal shield lake in IISD Experimental Lakes Area, Ontario, Canada - Jun2016-L222-5m | ecosystem: Environmental > Aquatic > Freshwater >...
AAAATTTATTGAACATTTAAAAACACTTTCAAAAACAGAAGCCTTTAGTATTGATGGACTAAGTGTTACTGATTTAGGCATTATAGCTAGAAAATTATCTGATGGAGAAAGAGTTTACGATGGTTCTGGCGTTTTTGCTCAATTTGTAATAGATCATCAATTAAATATCAATAAAGATCGAATGGAATTGCTAAAAGGATTTATAGACAGAAATGAAGCTGAGCCAGAAGCAGTCCAAGCTGAAATATCGTCAAGGTTTGGAGAAAGATTTGGAATAGAACATGTTAAAAAAACTTTTAAGGATATACAAAACGCAACTAGAAAAATTAAAGAATCACATGACGATTTAACTGGAAGGTTTGGACTTACAGAAGGTGGAGGAAAAGGAGTTTTTGATATTAGGGATATTGGATACATTTCTGATGATCTTGGAGTTGTAGGTTTTGCGTCAAAAGAATTATTTAAAAATGAAACTAATTTTGGAAAAGCAAATTTTGAGCTATTTGGAGAAGAAGGAAGATCTGGTCAATACATAACGTTTGATGCAGCAGTACCCCATTCGGAAGAAAGAGTATTCAGCGATTTCCAAGCTTCAATATTTCAATCAGAAGTATATAGTGACCCAGAATTAATCAAACAAGTTCAAGAGAATATTGGTCAGTGGACAACTGAAATGGAAACAATGCGTAAAACAGGAATAGTTTCTGATTCAGTAATGAGAAGAATTAGTGCACAAGCAGGTATAGATCCAGAAGATTTTGAACAATTAGGTTTTGCGTCAAGAGCTAATGCTGCAAGGTATAGAAATGATGCAATGGAAATACAAAACGTAATAATGAACAGTAATGCAAGAGTAGATGCGCTTCCTTCGCTTTTTAATAAGATAATAGATGCTTCTTCCAAAGATGTGTTTAGGTTGAATAAACAGTATAGGTCCGGAGTCAAGACCAGCGGTTTTGGACGAGGTGGTCCAGAAATGTCAGACCTCTTTGCGGGAGTCCTACCTAGAGCTCAAAGAAATGCGGTAGATACCGAAGAAAACTTAGCAGGTCGTCAAGATTTTGCATTTGATAGAGGCAGGGACGTAGAAACAGTATTACTTGGGGAAAATGCTTATAAAGAAGTTGACATTAATACAATAAATCAAGGTGACGAAGTATTAAAAATGGCAAAATATAGACATGATGGCCATAAGATATTAGTTAGTGGCTCAGCTGTAGATCAACTTTATGAGGCAAAGGGTGGATTTGACTTAGACGACAAATTTATCACAGATCTTCATTACATAGAAGACGCAAAAGGAAGAAAAAGATTAGCTGCTTTTGCATGGAGGCAACCAACTGGTCCAGAAGAATTTTCTATATTAGCACCACAAATGGATAGTAAAACTCTTCAAAGATTGTTTAGTGGAAATGATCCTTTAGGTGAAAACTTCAGAACAGCTTTAAACGATTTTACTACAAAAATGATGGGCAAAGAAGATCAAAGGTGGATTGATTTAGTCTATACAGGAAAAGACATGGCTGCTTTTGAAGCTAAATTAGCCGGATCAGGAATGAGCGAAGAGCAAAGAGCGGTAAGATATTTAAACGCAATATCAAGAAACCATCTTGAATTAGCTGACGTTTATAGAAATTCTGGAAACAAATACATTAGTGATGACATAATTGAAGATACAGTTGTCAAAATACAAAGTGAATCAAAATCTGGTCTTAACAAATTAAGCGAAAAAATTATAGCTAAAACAGTTGTAGATAAAAAAACTAACAAGAGAATGTTTACATCTACTCAACTAACTCAAGCAGATTTAGCAGAAAATCCTGAACTTATACCGGGATATAGAAATAATAGAAAAATAGCAATTGAAAAAACTTCTTTGACGTTAACTGAGGATGATAAGTTTATATCTGAGATGAGGGATATAGCAGGACGCTATAGCGGATATACAGACCCTGAAACAGGGAAAATTATAAATCAAGATTTTGATTATTTTCATGAACTTTTTTCAACTAACCTAGGAGAAGGAGCAGGTTGGACAGAAACTAAAACAGCTCATGCCATTGCTAGTATGGGAATGAGGTCAGAAGATGAAAGTCTGAAACAAGAAATATTAGCACAAATGGATTATCTTAAAACTAGAGTTGCAGAAAACGCAAGTGCACAAAAAGGTGGAAATCTTGCAGTCTATATTAATACATTAGGTTTTACCAATTCATTTGATAGGCAAATGGATGATGTTTTAAAGCAGTTGAGTCCAGCCGACGCTAACTTTTTTAGATCTACATATTTTGCATCTACTCCTGAAGGTGCAATTGACACTGCAATTGGAGGAAGCGCCAAAGTAAACATGACGCAATTCCTAGAGGAAGTTGCTGAGTCACATGCGCATTTTAACAATATGGAATACGCAAACAGCGAAATATCAAGTGCTAAAGCATATTTTCAATTACATAAAAAATATCGTGAAAACATAAAAGAAGTTCTTGGTAATAAGAAAAGTGTACTTGATGAATATGAAGGATTAGAAGAATTTACCGAAGCACTTAAGAACGACGCCACAAAATCCAGAATACTGGAAGAAATAGAAGTTCAATCCCAAGCTGTGGCAAAAAACATGATACTTCAAACTGGAATGGAATTTGGAAGGTTAAGAGCAGCATATCACGCAGGGATTTTACCCGACAACGATGCCCTAAGGGTTGGTATTGACGAACTTGTTTTCAGGGTAAAAGGTGCAAGTCATGCCGATGTTGAATCTCTTTTAGAGGGAATTAGAATTGGAACACAGTCATTTAATGAAAGATTTTCAGGTTCCCCAGAATCAAAGGGTTTTCAAGATTTTATTGATAGCAGTTTAGAAGATTGGAGATTATCAAAATCAGACACTAGAGACCCTAATAGTAAAGAAATAACCGAAACCTATACTCAAAAACAAGAAGCAATTATTGATAGATTATTTGGAAAGTCAGAAGATTCCAGTGGTATTTACTCATTAGGTTATGCTAATGAGGCGGTTAAATTACAATATTCTTCATCTAATTTAGAAAGATCACTTTCAGGACTAACGGAATTAAAAAATAATTTAAAAATGGCAAGAACTGGTGATAGAACGTTTGCTTCAGAACTATCGAGAAGATCTCAAGCTAGTAGAGACTTAAATGTATCAGGAGCGTTAAGTCAAATTACTCATGGTGATTTATTAACAAATGTTGATTCTCTTGGTAGTGAAGGAGAAACAACATCAATAAACTTAATTGATAAAATATCCACTTTAAATAAACACATATCAATTGTAGAAAACAACTTAAACTTTAATAGTCAATCTATTGGGGCAGATGTAGACAGGCTTCTAAAAAATCATGGTTCATTGAGTGCTAGTATGGGTCTTTTGCATTCTCCAAGCGATAAGTTGGAATTTGTACAAAACAGATTGATAGCAGATAGAGCTAAATACGAACAAGAAGCAAGATCTTTAATCTACGAAAATCTAAAGGCAAAATTAGAAGATACCGAAAAGCCAGTATCTGCAAGAAGTTTATTAGAGCAATATTACATAACATCACAGGAATTTAAAGCATCAAAAGAAGAAAGTTCAAGGGCTCTTGGAAATTTAATGGAAAACGCGTTAAGTCAAGGAGAAAGTTTTTTTGGTGGAGAAGGAAGATTGCCATTAAACGAAGCTTATCTAGCGGTACAATTTGATCTAAATCAAAAAGTAACTCAACGTGTTGCTCAACAAGAAGAAGTGTATAGTTCTTTAATAAGTAGATTAGAAGGACAAGCTAGACAAGATCTAGAAGAACCAAAAAATATGTCAGAAAGATTAGGAAGAATTTTTAGTCCAGGAGAATCTACTTATTCCTCAGAAAAAAGTAGTTATGTAAATGAAGAATTTGAAAATATATTTCCAAATTTAACTTCTAGAGGTAAGAATAAACAATCAATTAGAGATCTTATAAATGAAGCACTTGTAGAGAAATTAGGAAGTCCTGATGACGAACAAGCTCAACAAATAGAACACTTTACTCAATATATGTATTCTCGAGATAAAGAAGTAACTTTAGATTTAATTAAAAAAGATTTAACCGCAAGATCCTTTGATGAAGAACAGCAATTCAAATATCTTAATGAGTTACGTTTTATGGAACAAAGAGTTGCACTTAACGGAGCCACTGCTTCCGAAAAAGCTTTAAAATTATTGGATACATTTAATGAACCAATAAAAAATCCTATACCAATTTTTAATGATATAGCATCAGAATATTTATCTAGAGAGATAAGAGATGCAAGAGCAGGATTTGGAGATATAGCAGGTCCCACTTACAAGAGGATAGGAAGCGCATTAGAGGAAAAATTCCCTAATTTCCTCAATTATGCCAAAGGTAATAAAACTAAAATAGCATTAGGCATAGGGATAGCAGCACTAGGAGGTGCTGTGTATAATAAACTAAGGAAGAGAGATCATACAGCAGAGGGTGTGGCTGGACCACCTCTACTACCTGGTGGAAGCGCATATGAAAGACCTGCTACCGAGAACATGGAATACCCTTCATTTTCACCCACCTCAAATGGAGACCTAGGAGTTTCTTATAACGTGGACATAGCAGGCTCTCAAGACCAAATGCAAAAGTTTATTAATGCTTCTCAAAGCGTATCAGAATCGGGTTCAAACGCTACTATATACTCTGGCATTCCTAATGCAGGTAAAGACCCATATAGAGAAATTGCAAGTTCTTATTAGGAAATAGGTAATGGAAAATATTCAACAATCTAATTCCCGTTTGGCCAACGCTGCAAAAAGCAATCCCGATACAAGGCCTAGGGTAAAACAAGCTCAAACAAATGCTCAGCAAGTTTCAGGTTCTAAAAGTCAAGATAACTTTAATGTTGGTTCTAGAGATGAGCAGATAAAGCAAAGAGAGCAAAGATCTCAAACTAAAGTTAATAAACCTTCTTTTGAAGGATATATGAATTCCTCAACTGCTCATATACAAATGAACAAAGCAGGATACGATAATCCAAAACATCAACAAGCAAGGAATAGAATAGCCAGTACAAAAGGAAAATCTCCTAGTGTAGGTAAAGTTTCTTCAATGAGTTTCGCTTCCAGTATTTCAAAACGTGGTACAATAGATAATTACAGCAAACTTTCTTTTTCTAATAACACAAAATCCTCTATGGATAAAATGTTAAAAACCGATAACTACTTTAGGTAAGTGATAAATTATGGCTATAAGCACTGATGTATATGCATGGTTAGAATTTAATTTTCCAACTCAAGAAGCAATTGACGATTACATACTTGATGTAAAATCAGCGTATGCAAAAATGGTCAATAAATCAGAAAGAGACTCTGCTTATCGTGTTTTTATAGAGCATCTAAATCCCTTTTTACGGAAGCTACAGGGGAGACAAGACTAGCTATTGGGATGGTAAAGCCTTACCTCGTCTTTATAATATTATTCCACCAAATGGCACTGATCCTGTTTGGTTATCTATTAGAAAAAATGCTGCTGGATACCTTGGAGGATCTAAGGGTGGAGCTACAGATTCCGATATTAATTCTTTTTTAAGTCAATGGTATAACGTTGCACTACCAAAAAATTCAAATTTAGATGATGCTAGTGGCGAAGTTGACCAAGCTTGGAAAAAATACTACAACGATGATAAAGACGGTCATTTCTGGAGTAGGAATCATGAGCTTGGTGAAGGTAGATCCTTATTTGGTAATTACGTAACTCTTGGCATATTTGTTTCTGCAGCTATAGATAGATTAAAAAAATACGATCCAGTTACAAAACAAATATCAGGATCTACAACTTCTCAACCCGTTAACCTAGAACCATTAATTAATGAAGATTATTTAGCAAGAATTGCAGCTCTAAATGATTTTGTAGAAAAAGCTAGCGATTGGGCTTATCCATCACAGCATTTTACTTCTTCTGAATTACTATTTACTAAAATAGCTCAAAGGCAAAAAGTTTACATACCTTCTGCTACAAATATTAACCATCCAAATCAATATTCAGATTATTATGGAAATTATCAACCTATTGATCTTTTCTTAAAAATAGCAGCACCAAGAGAAGAAGCAGTACTTCTTAATCTTGATTCTAAATATCAAAAAATATTATTTCAAAAAATGGAAAATAGTGGTTTATTAGATCTATTAGTCCATGCTGATGAAATAAGACAATTTGGTAGAGATAGATTTAAAAATGAAGATACCGTTAAAGCAAGTGCTGCAAATGTACTAAAGGGTTCTAGAGATACTGCTTGGCTACAACAACTTGGTGTTACCCTTTCTATTTTATCTAGAGATCCAGTAATAATGGCAACTCTATATACGTATTTTCCTGATTTAATTAATTTCTTCCTTGAAGCATTAGCTATTGCTGGTGATTACTCCAACAATGGAGCGGGTGGAGGATCTGAGGATCAAGAAAATGATCCAGAAGCTATTCTTAAAGATTTAGTTGCATCTTTTGGTCAGGTTAATGGAGAAAGCGTTTTTACTGGTGCATGGGAATTAATTAACACTGCGCAAAGAGTCAGAAAAGCTTTAGATGAATCTCCATTTAGGCAAAACATAGCACCTAAATCTCCAGATGTATTTCACTTAAGATTAGGCGCTGCTAACTTTTACGTACCACCAATTAAGATAGATGTAGGCACTACGTTTAAAGTTTCTTCGCTTGGAGAACAAGGATTAAGACAGAGAACATCAGCAAAATACAACGCTGGGTATAAGCATGTTCAAATATCTATGAAGCTATATTTTCCCAATTATGAGGAAATATGGGGCATATCAATCAAAGACGCTTCAAAGATAAATCTAAAAGACAATTATAAAATTGATTTTAAGCAACCAGGAAATGAAGATCAAATAGATAAATTTTTGTCGTCATTACGAGGTATGGTAGCAGCTTTTAAGTATTCTCCTATTATACCTATTAAAAATCATTATTTAAATTCAGTTCACGGAATTACTGGCGTTGCATTAAACGATATGATAATTGAAACTATAGAAAACTATCCTTTTGGTTTGGCCGTAACTCTCCAAATGTCAAATTTTAACCACAAACCATTCTTACCTATGATAAGCGACTTTAATCAGTCAATTGACTGGGGTAAATATAGACAGTATATGGGTAAAGCTGCAGGTCAACTTCATAATTATGTTAACGAAGAATTTTTATTACAAAAACCAACAACAACTACATCAACAACAACTCCAGTAGAAACAAATCCACCAGGATCTGGAGCGGGTCTTACTAGCGTACTAGCTGTACAAGATGCATTTAACTCTGTCTCTGCCGCAAATCCAGAAGCAGTAGGTTACAATAGTCAAGATATTTTTGTTACTAATGTGTACAAAGAATGGACAGATGGAAGTAATATAAGCTTCTTTGTTCCAGCCGAGACTCAAACTAAAATATTTACACCAGATATTTCTGATTTTAGAAGCAATGCAGAAAAATTAGACACACAAATAAATTCAACATCTAGAGGAATTTGGGATTCTTTTTTAGGAACTTATGGAATAAATGTCAATAATAGTTCCGGTTACTATAAGAGTTTAGATGACACAATTATCACCTCAAAGGGTAATCAAGTAGAATTTACAGTTAGAAAAAAACTTGTTGAAAGTATAGATATATTAACAACAGCTTCTAACCCAAAAATATTTACAGAAAAAGCATATTCTACTTCTATAGAAAGCTTTATAGCACAAAACAGTGGTTTGGATTCACCTAGAAAAATATTTTTAAGAAACTTTAATGATGATTCTAACGCTTTTATAGATGTTTTAACATGGAAATTTGGATCAAAAACTTTTACTAATATAACCCTTTTAGATATGAAAAGGATAATTAAAAAGTTAGCTGAAAATACAAATTCATATTTAGATCACTTAGTGGAACAACAAGCTATAACAGTAGCAATAAATGCTAACAAATCAAAAGATACTAAATTTTTAGAAGATACTAAATCTCAATTAAAAGAAAAATACGCAAATGGGTACTCAGCTTTGATGTATGAGAGATTCTTTACCTATGGCCCTATAAAAGATTTAATGGAAGCAGCAAGAGAAAGAGCGGGTTCTTTTCATCTAAGAGAGTGGGAAGTTCCAATGCTTGAATTGGACTTTGACCCAAAAAGCGTGATAGTGACAGGAGTTGCTGTTTCTCTATCTAATAATTTTGTTCCACTTCAACTTCAACTTCAAGAAGAACCTACTTTCCAGCACATTGGAGGAGGGGATAGCTCCGTATCAATTAGAATGATGGTTAAGGGAGAAAAGGAATTAGTTAAATTAAGAAAAATGTTTGATCACATAAACGGCCTTGCTAGATTAGAACACGCTACAGGTGTTATAGGATTTTTGGGAATTAAAAATATTATTACAGCTTTGGCTGGAATCAAATATGTTCTTCCTCTTAGGTTTGACGTTCAAACGGTTGAAGGATTCCCACATGTCTATGCCGTTAACTTGCAACTAGTTGACTTTGATATTTTTCAACAAAAAAGAGAACAACTTTCTTCAGCTCAACAAAAACAATTTATAGAAGAATTTGGAACAAAGAAAAATCCATTTTTAAGAATTAAACAGCTTTGGGGCCAATTTAATGCGTATCCTGATTTTCCTTTAGAAATTAGAAATAAAGATAATGAAATAGTAGGAACACTAGATCCAGATTTTTATTTTAGAAGCTTTGATATGTTTGACAGAGACGTTGTTAATAACATCACTAACGAAGCTGGAAAACTTACAAGATTAAACTTTACAAACGTTAAACCAGATACTTCAGTAAGCACAGGTTCATCTAATGGTAATGTCGTCAGATCAGTTGAGGAGCAATCTAAATTAAGCCAAGCTGAATTAGCTCAGCACGAAGCTATAATTGCAAAATTTAAAGAATATATTAAGTTAAATGATTTAACGGGATTAAAAAAATATGTAAAAGATAGTCTTTCACTTAGCGCGTCAGAAGTCGCATCTTATATAAGAGACGCCTTAGAAAATGATGATAAAAATAATTTTTTATTAAAATATGTAGATAGTCTTGACGAAGAACAATTCCCTTCTTCTGGACCCGCAAACGCAAACTATAGAGTAACTCAAGGTAGACTTCAAGTTGGAGATATAAATTCATCAGACGCAGAAGATGCTAGTAAACTGCAATCCTTATTAAAAGGCGAAAAATCACTAGAAGGTGAAGATTCAGTAAGTTTTGAACCAGACGATCTCCCAGCGCATGCATTAATTCATACTTTTCCAGCGGTATCAGGTTCTTCTGAAAGAAAAATGCCATCCATTATACAAAGCGGAGATGGTTGGCAAGCTGGATATGTAAATAAAGATGATGGTAGGTTTTATCTAACTGTTGATGACGTAAATGTCAAAAAAGATTCTGGTGAAGTTACATACTTTGGAGTAACCGATACTCAATCTCCAGATGTTGGAACTACTAAATCTTTAACCGGTGTTGCTGGAGCAAAAGCTTTAAGTGAATACCAATACTCTTACACTTCTGGAGATAATTCTAAATCAGAGGCTACTAACAAAAATGGAGATTCAAAGAGCGTATCTAAGCATTGGGAAAAAATGATGATAGATACATCTTATAGAGATATTTCTGGAAGAATGATAAGAGCATATCCTACTTATATGTTATGGCTAATAGACGAAGGAAATTTTGCTGGAACAAAATTATTTGATAACTTCTATGGTTTACAATCTATTACTAGTTTTTCAATAGTCCAATCAGAAGATATTTTGGGTGACACGTTGATGTTGAATATATCAAATATGTATTCAAAACTTTCAACCAGGGAAGCAACAACTATTTTCAGTGGAACAAATCAACAAAACGATGCTCCAGGAACAAATATTGGATTAACATCAGGTTTAGAATCTATAATAGATCTTACTTTAAATAGAGCTAGAAATATATTAGGGCATATGGAAAGTCAGTATGTCGTAAGTATAGAAAATATTAGATTGAAACCAGGAGTAAGAGTTCACTTAAGAGGGGGGTATGGATCTAACCCTAATTCATTACAAACATTGTTCAATGGAGTTATCACAGAAGTAGAGCTAGGTCAAACCGTCAAAGTCACTGCTCAATCAGATGCAATAGAACTTAGTCCTATAATAAATTCTACTAACAAAAAAGGTAGTAGTGGAAAAATAGATGGTGGAATAAATACTGGAATGTACATGTCAGAACCAAGAGACTTGATGGTTAGACTTCTTTCTATGGGCGCCACTAGAACTAGGGAAGCCTTTGCTATGGCAACAAGAGGAACTATTTTTTCTGGTAATAAATTTGGTATTAAACATTTTGGAAACATATTATATGAACCATTAAATGAGATAGAACTTAATAGACAAAGAGGAATAAGAAACTCAGTAGCAGATGCTGCAACATCCATAGGAAAAGGAGCAGGAATTAGTGGCGCTGCTCTTGCTGTTAACGGTATGATTAATCCAAATGATCAAAATCAAAGTGTACTTGGAGCAGAAGCTAGAATTCCAGTAGTATCAATGATGCAGACTCTTTGGTCTAACTTTAGTTCTCAAAGAGATTTAGAATTATTTAAAAGAAATATTTATCCAGGAAACGGAACAGGTATAGCTCAATATCTTGGTGGAGACCTAGGAGATGGTTGGGCTCAGGTAACTTCTCTTACCCCAGAAAGTCGTGTTAATCCAAGAACTGAATATTTAAATAGATTAACCGATTCTTCTTGGAATGATCTTTTACAAACTTCAGACAATGGTGATAAGAGTGCTCAGAATACTTTAGCTAAATTAACAGAAAGTGGTAGAGCAAGAGAAGGTGGAATGGTTGCTAGTAAGATTCTAGGTGGAGGACTTGCACTAGCAGGGGTGGCCGGTATGGCTGCTCTTCCCGGCACAATACTCCCTGCTGTAGCAGCAGGAGGAACTTTTACGGGGTTATTGGGGGCACTCGGTGGAAGAGGTGGTAGAAACGTATTTAAGACAATGGGCTTAATCAGCGATTTAGATGATGACATGCCAGGATTCGATGAAGTTTCCTTTAGGTGTCAAACTTACATGAAGAGCGTATGGGATATATTCCAAACTTGTGCAAGAATTCTTCCTAACTATATTGTAGCCGTAAGACCATTTGAAGATAGATCAACCGTCTTCTATGGTAAACCACATTGGTTATATACATCCGGAGTAGTGCCAATTACTACAGGTTTTCCAAGTGAAGAAAAAGCAGTAAGACTTGGATTGAAAACTCCAAATTATGTTTCTCCAGATCAGCAATTGTTGGAAACTTTAGCCTCGATAAATAATCAAAGTAGTTCCACAGCAGACTATTTACAAACTTCAACACTAATGGAATCAAGTCAATCACTTCAGGGTTTGATTAAAGAACAATCATCTAATACATCTGTATATCAACCAGCTTTTTTCTTAAAAGGTCAACTAATAGATTTACATGATCCAAAAAGACTTCAATTTGTATCAAAAGAAAATAAAGAAATTATAGCAGAAATACCAGTAAGAGAAGGAAATGTAACAGTAGGATACCATTTACCTATCAGTCCTAGTGGAGATAGCTCAGAAGCAAAGCTAGAAGATTTTTCTACAGTTCATAAACAAATAGAGCAACTTCCTCCTAGATTTAGCTTTCCATATTTTACGGATAGAACAAAAGGTGCCATTCTTTTGGATTACGCTTTTTTTGCTGTTGCTAATAAAAGAAGTGATGTAAATGGCACAGCAGAAGATTTTTATAACGACGATGCAGATTATCAAAAATTAGGAAGAGATAGAAATTGGAATACAATCTTAGAAGCAGAAAAGCAATTAGTAGGAGATAATCAAACAGTAGATTATTCAGGTTTTATAGGACAAGATCAAAAAATTAATCTTAAAATATCAGTTCTTTCTTCAATGAAATCTCTTGACGTTAATACTATTACCGGAAATGCTTTTATATACGACCTTGATGGATTAGATAAAGGGGCAACTGGAGCGTCCAATATAATAAGAATGCCGTTACCGTCATTAAAAACAGAAGTAGACGTATTAAATCCTACTAGCAATAAAATTAACGGCTATGGTAACTGGGAATATAATTACTTTAACGCAGGAACTATAACATCTAAATCTCCATTTTCTTACAAAGATTGGGGTTCACCAAAAACTGCAATAGAAGAACAATTTTACATAGCTATGAGATGGCCTTACAAAATTGTAGACGATATGACTAACTCATCAGATCCATTATTAAAAGATTTTAAGAGTCATTATTTTGACGGAAGATCAGATTCAGAATTCTACGGTAAACCAGAAGACTATAAGAATAGAAGAATATTAGTTTACAGTCCAATAACAAATCAAGCAGTAGTTTGTCAACCAGCGTTCTTTATGTGGGGTCTAGATGAAGTTGACGTTTATAAAGGCGGAGGTGGAAGTAATAGAACTGATAAATGGTATTTAAATGCAAAAACTGATCTAAGTGACAAGCTAAATTTATCAGCAATCGTTTCTCCTGACGCAGCATTATATCTTGGAGTCTTGAATTTAACTGAAGAAGAAAAAAACTATTATCATGGCGATAATGATGCAAACGACGCTGCAAAAGCTTTAGCTGCTGCTGGAATATCTCCAAATCCACAACCTAGAAATTGTCTTTTTGTATTTGTAGATGACAATACTCCTTTGGGTGTTGCTAGTACAATAGACACCCCCATTATGGATTTTAAAGTTGCTACTGGTCCTACTAAAACTGGATTTGAGTATGTGATTGGATTTGGTAATTTTAGTGCTGCACATAGTTCCGATCAATTATTAACTGCAACACTAACTACTAATGCATTAGCTGGTGGCATGTCTCAGCTTCCATCAGGATCTTCTGAAGCAGCAAAAGATTTATATATCAAAACTGCTGGAACTCCTATAGATTCTGCTTTTACGGAATATAGGCCTTCTGCTGGAGTCACCATGGTTACAGCTGCAATGTTAGCGGAACAGGCAGCTAGAGGTGGAAACTATAAAGAATACTTTAATCTAGTTAATAAAAAAGATTATGATAAATTATCTCATGATGAATTATATAAAATACTAGATGGTGAATTAACTACAACTGGCTCTGCAGACACTGGTTCAGGAAGAGATACCTTTCCTGCCGTTTATGATCCAGCAGACCCACAAGCCTACGATGCAAGAGCCTTATTCGATGAAGATTTTAGTTCTAGCGTTCATGTATTAGCTGGTAATGGTAGAACTCTTTTTGAAGCAAATGAAGTTTGGGATCAGTTTAGAATGGGTTACCATACTTATGACTCAGTAAAAGAAATCTTCTTTAATGTTTATGGAGTTAACCCAGAAGACGAAGAGGCACTTCCAGCTGGTTTTGCAGAAATCATAAAACAAACAGCAAATGGAAAGATAGATGATGCACTAAAGGTCGATGTATTCCAAAAGTTTAACAAAACAGATGGAAATGCAATAGATGAATTTACAGTTCTTCTTGGAAGTGATTTCATCGACGCTAAAACCGCTTCAGGCCCTACTATAGGTGGAAATATAAATGAAATAGTTTCAGGAGACGTAAAAGCTGCTATAGAATACGCAAGATCTAATTTTATTGACGCACCAGATTCTAAAGATGGTTTAATCAGTTATTTTAATTCAATATTAAAAGATAAATTTATTAAATTAGGAGCATTTGTTGCAGCAAATAAAACATTAATCCAAGCTAACGGAGCAGACACTGGATTAATTTTTGGCTCAGAAGGTCAACCGATTACTGGAAAACAACTTTTTTATCTTACAGTAGGTTTATTTAGACAGGCAATGTGGCAAGAACCATACGCTAGAGCATGGTTAGTATTAAAACCAAACAGAAAATATAGGTCTGACGACCATTGGGATTTCCGTCCAGTTGATAAAATATTTGCAGCTTTTATAGATCCAAATTTAAATTTTGCAGGAGATAAAAAGAAATTCTTAAAATTACTTGCTGATAATAAGAGCGAAGGAAATAGTTCTACAAATATAATATCTTCTATAGGCGGAAGCGTAGATGATTTCTATAAGAATAACATTGGACCAATTTGGGGCGCACTAACAGAAGGACTTAACGGTCTTCTTAATATGTTTAGGGTTTCCATGATGCAAATGGGCTACGGTCTGCAAGAAGTAGATAATTTTGCAAAACAAGCAAATATTTTAAACAAAGCTTTAAACGATTCTATATATTATTCAGCAGGACGTGCTGGTTCAATACTTAGGGCCGTAGACAATCCATTTACTAGAGAATATGGCGAACCAGTAATAGAAGTAAGAGAACCATTCCAAAGAATGCATTACCTAAGTTCGTTCTCTCATATTTTAGCAAATAATATAACTGAGACAACAGCAAACGTTGCTACACAAGTTACCGCAGTATCTGATGGAAAATATCCAGTTACAGTAGCTTTAGATAAGAGCATACCTTCTGAAAGACAAGTAGAAAAAACAGTTGAAACAGGTCTATTTTTTGACAACGTAATGGGTTCTGGAATTTTTGGAATAGCACAACCATTATTCCATCCATTTGAATTTGCTAGAGGAATGAGTAAATTGGCAACTGGTGCACCTGACGAATTAACCGCAAGAAGAGTAGCATTATCTCACTTAAAAGAATCTTTAAAAGATATCTATGGAGGAGAATTAATAGTATTAGGTTCTCCAGATATCAGACCTCATGACATAGTATATCTTGCAGACGTATATGAAAGAATGTATGGAATATTTGAAGTAGAACAAGTGGTGCACCATTTTACTTCCGATATGGGATTTATAACATCTATAACGCCAAATGCCTTTGTCTCAGTAAATGATCCTGGTAGATGGTTTTTATCTTCGTGGATGCATTCTTGGTTTTCTATTCAAAATATAAGAAATGATACTAGATCTATAATGAATTCTGTTCAAGCTGGTAGTACTGGCGTTATGTCTAATGGCAACATATCAATGGATGGTTTATCTCAGGCGCTGCAGACTCAAATGCTTGGAGGAATACAATTTACTCATGGATCAAGTGCTTTAATGAAAGACATTGTTTCCAATTACAGCGCAGAAGCTTTAACAGATGCAAAAGCAAGTGTGGAAAGTCAAATGAAAGATGGAAACACTGACGGTGCCGGACTAAAGCCACTATTAGGTGTTGCAGTAGGAATGATAGGATTAGGGGCTGTTGCAGCTATGCTTACACCTATTGCGCCCGCACTGGTAGCTGGTTTAGCTGGAAGCATAGGTGGCCAGGTAGGTTGGGGTGGTTGGAAATGGGTAAGAGATAACGTCTTGGATCAACACGGTTGCTATATACAGTATCTGAATAGAAACGGTCAGCCGATGGATGGTGGATTGGCGATCAATCAAGGAATGGTAGTTGGAAGACACCATAGCACTAAACTTCTTCCTGGTATATTAGGAGTTCGTACAGCTACAAGGGATATTAATGGAAACGCTTATATTAGAAGTGATGATATTTTAAAGAGTTTAGGTTGGAAGGAAACACAGATTACAGATTTGGTTAGACAAGTTAGTTTAGAAAATGCTTTGGTTAACGCAGAAGTATTAAAATATTCTGGTACTAGTCCAGACAAAGCTTCTTTCTCCAGTTTTTTTAAGGTGGTATGTAAATTAGTTAGAGTAATAGATGCAGGAGAAATAGAAGTAGTAGATGTTTTCAATCCTAATTCTGCTCCTTTTAAAATAAAAATAGATGGAATTATTTCGGTTCCAATGAATTCAATAAGCGGTTACACAAATAGTTCTTCTAATGAAACTACTATTATTAATACAGGATCTGTTGGCGGTAAAGCTGGAATATTCATATCAGAAAGATTAAAAGATACAATTTTTGTAGTTAGAATTTCTCCAAATGATATATCTAAGACTTCAATATATACAGAAGATGATTTATCTCCAGGAGCTGCACCTAACAAACCATCTAACTACTTAAAAGCAACTAGCCAAAATGGATATACTGACTACGATAAAGACAAAGCAAAAGGTACTATATTCTATAGATTATCTGAAAATGAATTATTAAATATAGAAAATGATTTAAAATCCATATTCAATTACAACCAAGCTTCAGGCATTGAAACAATAAAAAGCGCATTTAAAGAAACGTTATATAAAGATTCAGTTTTATTTAAAAAGTTTGAAGAAGTATATTCGGATATAGTTATTTCAGGATATAGGAGTTATACCTCTTTGCTCGGAACTACTAGACTTTCTGAAATGTCGGTTGAAAAAAAGAATTTATTTAGTATACTTTATACATATAGGGTTATGGAAATTCTTTACGAAAAATCTTCTCAATGGCCATATGTTTCATGGGATGAATACTATGAAGATGGTGGACCAGCTACCTTAAACTGGGAATTAGTAATCAATAACTACGCACAAGTAAATACTACGGACCTCTTAAGAGAAAGAAGTTCCGTAATAAGCCTAGAGGAGCAAACAGCTATGCCAACTATAGTGGTAACAAGAGGAGGAAAGTAAAATGGCTGGATCTGATTTTGGGTTTACAGTTAATGACCTATCTGATTCTACGTCAATTGCCTCTAAGTTAGGGGAAGGTTACAACCCAGGTGGGTCAGAAAGTCTAACTACATCTGCTTCTAAAAATGATTTTGAAAATCAAACTTTAACGACTAGAGATATTAGTCAAATAATGTCACGGAGACGCTCTATTTAGAAATCCCGCAACCCTTATAGCTACTGAACAAAAGTTTGTAAACTCAAGCGCTCATTCAATATTAACAACTGGTGCACAATCTGCAGAAGCGTTTAGTATAACAAATCCAGACTATCAAGGTCAAGATGGGGAATCTCGAACTATTACCGGCGGTGCGGCTTATCTTAAAATTATAGCCGGAACAATAGCTGGTACTGGTTATAAAGCTACTGGATCCGCTTCTAATCCTCTTCAAGAGCTTCTCAGCGTTTATAGCACCGGTCAATGGCCACCAAAAGGGGCGTCAGGTAGCGTCTCTGATAGTGGACTTCCAGCTATAAAACATGGAAACGTTACTTATATCCCAAATCCAGAAGCTCCGAGTTTAGGTTCAAGAGCACTAGCGTTAGACTCAGAATTAACGGAAGAAGAAAAAGCTTTTTACATAGAAAGAGGAACCCTTCTTCATAATACGATACAAGATAGCGCTTTAACGCAAGGGTATAGCATAGACTTTCCTGATACATGGGATAATTTTAAGTTGTTGTCGACCCATACATATTTTCCTAATATAAAACAAGATCCAAAATATTTAGACAATGCAATAATTACTGCACCTATACAAAAAGCCTATATTTCAGCGGCATTAATAGAACTGTTAATTATATTAACAGATAAGATAGGTTTTAGTGGAGGGTTTGGAATAGACAGAGCCATAGTTAAAGATACTGAAGAAAATAAAGCTGGTATAAATTATTCTACCGCCCAAGCGTCTGCCACTAAGGGAACTGTAATTTCTGATCACGTATTTGGTCGTGGTTTTGATATGAAAAAAATAGGTCGTACAAAAGAATCAATTTTAGGTTTTCAACCGGAAAATCCAGATGATTATGAAACTAAATTATATTTATTGCTTGATGCCCTAAGTACCGTCCCAATGCCCCTATTACCAGACTTAATAATGATCCATCCACAGGTGGCAACTAAGATAGGCGTAGCTGATGGACTAGAAGGTCCAGAGACTGCTATAAAAATAAAGTATCCTAATTTAAAATATGTAAATTTTGGTACAGATGATAATCATAAAGATCATATACATATGTCCTTTAGCTCAGAAAGAGGAGGTAGGTATATTGGCTCTGAGGGTCTTATAACAAGTACGAATACTGAAACAGCCCCTATTGTAACTGACGAAGTAAGAGCTTCGTTGGTTACAAGCGTGCAAAAGGGTAAAAATAGTTATATGAATAGTCCAGATGCACTTTCTAGTTTAGAACTATTTGCTATACTAACAGAGAAGTTTTTTGGACTAGAGCTAGCAGCAATACTTTGTGCTATAGCTAAAAGAGAAGGTAATAGAAGACCTGGATCCTTTAATGGAAAATGTAGCGTTAGAACTAATGGTAGTTGGGGTGGAGATTATTCTATAGGATTTTTACAATATAATTTAATTGCAAGAATGAATAGACAAGGAAATTCGGCGGAAGATCAAAAAATTTACTTTGATGGAACAAATTATTTATCAACCCCAAAGATAATAAAAGCATCGCATTTAGCTTATAAAAAAGGTGTAGATCAAAACTTAGATGATAATGCAATTGGCGCAAAAATGGTTCAATTACAGGACTTAGGAAAGGCAGAAACTGATCCGCTTCTTTGGTTTCCTGTTAATCAAGTTGGAATTATTGCAGGTAATCTTGGATATGATGGTAATCCAATAAATCTTGGGGGAATAAGATTTAGAGGGTGGGGTGATTATAAAATTAATGGAGTTGCTGTATCTGACACTGGTTTTATATTTAATACAGAATTTCAAGAAGCAGTTAGTGTTTACCTAACAACTGGTAAAGATATAGCTATCCTTGAAGACTGGGTAAGAAAACATGTTACTGCTGGCACAAACGAGAATGCTGCTAAGTACATAGAACAATGGATGGATGGAACTGTTTTTAGATCTAAACCAGACGCTAAAGGATCTTTAATAGATCACGTTACCCCTATTAACTATGTAGCAGCTGCTGGTTCTGGAGGAAGTGGAACTCCAGGGGTCTTAAAAAAGATAGATAACAAAATAGCCATTATAGGAACTAATACGTTAAAACAATGTTCTACTTTAGTCACATCAAAAATACAACAAACTCCATGGAGTAATTATAATATAATTGCAGAACAAGGAATGTTTACTTATACCGGAAATAAGCCTCCAGCAAAATCCGTTTTTGATACAATAAAAGATCTCAAAACAGCAAATACTTTTATACCAGAAGCATATATTATCGTTGCTGGAAGCATGGATATATCAGCCCTTTCGACTAAAGCTACAATGAAAACTGCAATAATTAATGTAATGAAACAAATAGGTAAAGTTAAAACATATTGGTTCAATATATATGCAAGAACCTCAGATTCAGATGCACTTAGCAGGTGTATATTATGGAATCAAGCTCTGGCAGAAGTAAGAGCTATGGTAGAGTTTAAAGACTATCTTTTATCATCACCTGTTTTAAATTGGGATACATCAGTAATTAGTACACCTGGATATCTTTCTGAAACTGGATTAACTTTATCTAATATAGGAATTGAAGCATTTTCTTTAGCCGTTGAACAAGCTGCAAATAATTTAGCAGCAATAATTGTCCCAGGCTCATATTCAACCGACGCAAACGGAGATGCTGTTCCTACGTTTACCAAATCTCAGATATCAGAAGCTGCACAATGGCTAAAAGATAATAGATTAAAACAATGGGAGGATACTTACAAGACATCTATTGGATGTGAGGGATTTGCCAATAGGCTTACTGCAGGACTTGGTTTATATCCAATAAGTAACGGATATCAAGTTGTAGCTAGTGCTCCAGTTGAAGAAGTTTTCAATTCTCCATGGCCACAAGAAATTCCCACCAATCTTACAAATTACGCTAGTGCTCAAGCTCACTATGATGCTATTAAAAATAGAACCAGTTTCTATAAGCCATCAACTGCCAATGGCAAAAATCCACCAGCTGGTTATGTAGTATTTTGGACAGGCGGAACTGGGGAATTAGCTAATTTGGGTCACGTTGGGATATCTATTGGTGGTGGAAAGTTTATAGACGAAAGCGACCAAGGAGAAGTGCTTCTCACTAATGCTACTTGGCCAGGAAAAAACTACACTTACGTAGGAGCATCAGCAACATGGTAAAAGGAATAAACAATGCCTAATATATATCCTAAATTTGATAAAAAGATTTCAGATTCTTTAGATTCAGCGAGAATACAACATACGAAACCTAGACCTGCTGTTGTTATGTCTTTTGATAAAAAAACAAATACAGTAGTTGTAATATTGGAAGACAAAATGTCCGGTGCCGTTGGCGAAATAATGAATAACGTACCGTGCCCAGATGTACAAGGTATTCAAACTGTAGCACCAACAGCCGGCTCAAGGTGTATAATAGGATTTAGAGATGACAATGAAAGATGGCCTTATATTATATCTTTTATTAATGACATTAATTTTCAAGCTAAATCCAGAATCAACTATGGCGTTGATACTGGAATACCAAATTTTTTGATATAACATGAGCGTACAAGACCCACTTTCATCAAGCTATAAATCAACGGCAAAAGACGCCCCAAATGAGATGCAGGAAATAGGAAGAAGAAAGAACTTTTCTTCTAGAGAGGTAGGGCTGACTCATCCTGATAACTCCTCTTTTATTAGGTTAAACGACGCAGGTGATATAGAAATATTTTCAGTTCCTGGAGTTGGAATCGTAATCAGTGGGGCAACTAGGACAATTTCGATATTTGCTGACAACATTAGACTACATACTAAGGAAGATGGTTTGAAATGGAATTCAATGGATTTCAACCATTCAGCTGATTCTTTTGCGGAACCGGCTTTAGTGAAATCTAACCCAGATCATTATAATCCAGCATTTGCAAATATGGACTTTTTTATAGAAAGCCTTTCTGATATAATCGCAGAAGATAAACAACCTCAGGATACCCAATCTCCCGTTACTATTAATGGTGATTATCAATTTGCGGACAGTAATAAGGATATAACTGATAACTATAGTTTTAGTCAGGAATCTGAGTCATCATCCCTTTTTACGGATGATCAAATTAGTATAATAAAATCTTCTTGGGAATCTATTCCTTTAAATCAAAACCAAAAAATTCAATATAAAGAGTTTATAGATTATATAACTAATTTAATGCAAAGTGGATATACCTTTAATCAATCTAAAGATAAAGCAATAAGGGATAAAAGTGTCTGATTTTTACATAGATTTGGCTGGAGACTTAAAGATAACTGGCAATGGAGACATAGCCTTGACTCAAAGTCCTGGCGAAAAAGATATTCAACAAGTATATTTAAGGTTAATGACAGAACCTGGTGATTTTTACATATATCCGAATTTAGGAACAGACTTATCAATGTTGTACGGAATGCCCCAAACTCCTGAAACGGGAGATTTTGGAAAAAGATTGATTAGGGCAGCTCTTGAAAGAGAAAATATATTCGGTAATAGGCAGATATCGATAGAGGCAGTTCCAACTTCAGCAGATTCAATAAGATTTGATGTATTTATAGTTTCAGATTTTAATCAAAAGACTGTACTATCTATAACACAGAGCCTAGGAGTTTAGAATGCCCATCTTAAATACTAGAACAAAAGACCAAATGCTAATTAACGCATTAGATTCTTTGCAAAAAAATGCAGGTATTTCTTCGATATCTCCTGGATCTATAGCTAGAGCTTTTGCAGAAGCTATAACTACGGAAATAGCAGATCTATATAGTTCTTTTAAAATTAGCGTAGAACAATCTAGCCTAGCCTTAGCATCCGGTAAGAACTTAGATGCCATAGGAGAGCTCTATAACGTCTCTAGACGAACCATAGCAGATGAACTGATCACCGATAGGGTAACTTCTAATATACAGTTTTATTTGACCTCTTCGTACTCTAGTGACATAACTATTCCTAGTGGAACTTTAGTATATAATAACGTTGACAATTTCAACGATATCCAGTATGCATACGAACTGTCAGGCAGCGTACTTATACAATCTGGTGCCACTTCCGCCTATGGGGCCGTAAAAGCTAAGTATGAAAATACTGGTATTACTGCAGCTAGAGATACTTTGGTGAAACATAATTTTATAGCACCTCCTGGAGCAGTGGTATTTTGCACAAACCCTAAAGAAGTTTATGCTGCAATTAATGCAGAAGCTGATGACAATTATAGAAAAAGAATAATATCAGCAATTAGAGGTAGTAGCTCTGGAACCGCCGAATCAATAAGATTTGCAGCTTTATCAGTTAAAGGCGTCAAAGACGTTAAGATTAAAGAAGGTTCATATGGAATTGGATCTTGCGATCTGTTCATAGTGCCAGAAAGCTCTTCTTCTTTGGGTAATATTCCAGAAATAGTATATACTGCAGTTAGTGGAGTAAAGCCACTGGGAATAAGGATTAATACTAGAGTTGCTATTAAAAAACCAGTTGATGTTAGTATTACATTAAACCTCAAGCAGGGTACATCGGCACAAGCTGCTAGCTCAATTGAAATGCAAGCAAGAATATTTTTGATAAGATATTTAAATTCATTAACTATTGGCAGTTCTATTTCAGTTCAAGAAATTGAATCACAAGCAAAGTACGCTTCTGATTTCATAACTGGTGTTACGGTAAACAATCTATCGGTAGATAAAAAAAATGTACCAAATGTAAGTTACAGGTTATCAGATGATAAAAGCTACATGGGAGCTGGCGCAGTAGGAGTATATTCTGTTATAATTGGTAGTTCAGGCTACTAGTAAAAAGAAGGCTTTTAATGTCAGAAAAATTCTACACTGTAATACGTAAGCAGATCGTCAAAGCTGCAAATATGACTCACGCAAGAAATATTGCAGATGGCTATGACGACTTTCCTGGCGAAGTTTTACTAGAAGAAATAGATTCAAATATTACTGATCAAAAAGAAGTAGTAGAAGATATAATTTCCCCTATATCAGACATGGAAGAGGGAAAGAGCGATTTTTTAAGATCAGAGAATAGAAGACTAGCTCGATTAGCGGATAAGTATAAGAACGTTAAAGATGAAGCAGTAGTCGCTATTTACGAGGCAGCGTATGATGCCTTCACTACGTTTAACGTCCCTCCTATCAAGAAGCCGGTTATTAAGTCTGCACCAGGTGTTCCAGAAACCGCTGTAGCCGTTTTTGCAGACTGGCAGCTAGGTAAAGTAACTCCAGACTATAACTCCAATGTAGCAGCTGAAAGAATAGAGCTTTATACTGAAAAGCTTCTTGAGATTACTGAGATTCAGAGAAAGCATCACCCGGTAAATGATTTGCATGTGTGGATGCTGGGAGATATTGTTGAGGGGGAGGAGATTTTTCCTGGACAAGCTCACCTCATTGATTCTGGACTATATCGTCAGGTTGGAGTTAATGGACCAGAAATATTGACTAAGTTTTTAAGAACTGCCTTGGAAAACTTTGAGCACGTTCATGTTACTGGTGTTATTGGAAACCATGGCGCTGTCGGTGGACGAGGAAGAAAACAACACGATCCAGAGACTAATATGGATAGACTCCTGTATCAGATTCTTAGACTTATATTCATGAATGAGCCTAGAATTACTTTTAATATTCCAGATGGAAAAGGCGAAAGACACTGGTATGCAGTTGATACCATAGGAAGTTATAGCAGTCTTCTAATTCACGGTGATCAATTACCTTCACCCAATGCCTTTCATGGTTACTATAAAAAGATAATGGGCTGGAAAGACGGTGCAATTCCGGAGCATTTTGATGATGTTTTCATGGGTCACTATCACCAATCTTTCAAGATGACAATAGGAAGCGCAACACTGAGAATATCTGGTTCACCAGAAAGTTACAATACCTACGCACAAGAGTTCTTCTCTTCAATGAGTAGACCTTCTCAGCAGCTTATGTATGTTCACCCAGAAAATGGACTCACTTGTGAATACAGTATTTGGCTAGACTCAATTTAAGGGCATTATAAATGAAGAGTTTTCTACTAAGCTTCAATGCTTATGACTTCAGTAAGAATGAAAAAGTATGGACTACTCAAGCAATAGACCTCTATGCCAACGACTATTATACAAACTTTTCCAATAAAAGGTCCAGAACAGGATTAAACGTACTAGGGGATTATAAGTTTGTTGGTACAGAAAAAACAGGCGATGTATTCTTTTATATAAATAGCACAGAATACGCAAGTCCTAGCTATCTGTATTTAAACGATACGCCAGAGGCAAGTCCTACTTTTCTAGTCTATACTGACCCAAATTTTGCTAATTATGCTTTAGCTACACCAACAGTTCAAAATTCAGTTTATCAAACAAATTATGGAGAAATTGTATCAGATGCCGCGACGCCTAATCTTCTTAGATTTGTCGATACTAGTTCTAGAATAGACATCAGATCTTTTAAAGGGGCTTTTACTAACACCTATGGTGGAATAGAACAAGTCAACTATAGTCTCAACGTATATGAATCTGACTCACTAGAGCGGACCATGGCTTCTCTCTACTACTACTACTTCAAGTTCTTTTGGTTCTATACTCTTAGCACGTGATGCAAAAAGGTATGCAAAGTTTGAGGTAGTCCTTGTTACTGAGGTTACAGATCTTTCTATATTAGATTTTGTACTTTTAATAGAAATAGCAATATCTGATCCAATTAGCCCTGTTTTATCAAGTTCTTCAAAAAATATATTAAAGAAGTTTCCCTCATGGACAAAACTTTATTCTGACGCAGAAGATCAAACAAATCAAAATCAATTTGTTCCAGAGAGTACTGGCGGAAAGTTCATTAACTCAGTATTATTGGATAACTTAGATTCATTTGATACTCAAATAGATATTCATAACATAAATAGATTTATAGGTACTGCTGATCTTGATCAGATAGCGTGGATGTATTCTTCCTTAAATGTACCTAATACATTTAATAAGATATATGGAGATGATGTAGAGCTATCTAAAATAGATGAAATATCTAATCTATATGAAGCAAAAGATACAGATTATGTATATTATCACAACCCTATTAATAGACAAATTATAACTATTCAAAAGTTCAATACGCTGTCCGCTTATAGTGCTAATTCCGGTCAAACATCCTTAGCACAGTCGCCAATCCAAAGATTCAACTGGTTTGATGAATATGGCGCTAGAGTAGGCTTGAATAGACTTTATCTAGAAGACAACTCTTCTTTTAAATTCAGAATATTAGATGTTTTTAAGAATCCAATATCTTCTAGTATATCAGGCTTTAAGAAAACTTTAAGAAGAGAGTTAGATCTTTGGACAGCATTTGGTTCAACCCCTGACCACGATGTAGAGTATGCTACTCCCACCATATTGGAAATGTCGGATATAGAAAGTTCCTTAGAGTTTTTTTATGCAGACGGTAATCCAAAACAAAAATTTATAGATTTAGTGAGAAATTTAAATGAAAAATACCCAACTCATTGGGGTTATTTTAAATTCAACGAAGCATTATGGGATGCAACAGGCCAGGAACAAGAAGGTGTAGATAGAATAACCTCTAGATATTATGATGAAGATAATGATTTTACTGGAACGTACTATCAACCAGGCGTTGGTGACTTATCTGATGCAGAAATAATAGTATTAGACAATTCAGCTACTCCTGTATCATTTGACACAGTCCTTGTTGCAACAGGGAAAATCAAAATTGGAACTAGTTTAGATTATTCTCCAGTTAAAGTAGACTATGAATATTATTCAAAATATAATCAAGTTATTTATGATAACAATTTAGCTACTGTTAATTTAACCCTAGAAGGAACATTGGTTCCATATGGAAGTATCACTACTGATACTGATATTTATACAAATATAATAAGATATGTAAGAAATCAATTTTCTCCAACTAGTTCTGCTAGTCCAGAGTTTCATGAAATAAAGTTATTTGACACAGAAGGTTTTACCGACAGTGATTTGAACTTAAAAAATAAAAGCTCACTTCAACCAGTTGTGATTAGTTTCAATGGAGCTTACACGTCTTCCAAAATACCTTATAGCAAAATCAAGAACTTAAAGTTAAAAAACGGATTATGGAATGGCACTATTTATGCTACACCAAACTCTAATTCATTTAGCGCTATGTTTTCCCACAAGCCTAATATTGTATTAAAATCTACTTCACCAGAAATAAACGCTAGTACTCCTAATTTCAATATGAATACAAGCATAAAAATAGTATCTAATCTTTATAATCAAAAAATATCAACATTTGAAACAACTCGTACAAAAAATAGTTTAACAATAAATGATTCACCAACTTCTTCTACTTCAAGCGTTTCTTTACCTTTGTCTCAAATAAAGTCTTCTATCATATACCCTCCAGGTGCTACTCCTGTTTCTATCCACATAGAGACTTTAACGCCCTATACTGCTTATGATTCACCAGGACAATCGGAACAAGACACTATTTCTATTTATGGTGGAGTTTCCCATTATAATGAAATAGATAGAGATTTATTTATTCCATCTTCTCCAAATATAATAGCATCTGTATATAGATCTTCACAGGCAACCAACAATTTTGGATATATAGGATCTACTGGTTCCGGAGCAACTGCTAATTATTATTTTGGTAAATTACAATATCCGGTTTTTGCAACACCTAATGATATAATTATAAAAACAGCTGAAAGTTCAAAGTATCCATTTACCTCAATCGGTTGGGATCCTTTTGAAGAGTATTCCACTCCCATTACAACAGGCATAGTTGATGAAAATGGTATCATAAGATATAACGCAGAAAATGGCGAAAGAATACCTGGATTAAATAATAATATAATAGACCTCCCCATTGTAACGAGGGAAACATTTGGTATAACTGGCGCAAATAAATTTGATTATTTCTTTGAAAACATTAAAGTAGTTGATCCACAAGATGTAAATGTTTCCATATGGTCGGATCAAAAAGTTGTAAAACCATTTTTAAATAGAACGTATGTATTAGAAGACTCTGTTACAGAAGCGATCAATAATGAATTAGACCATATCCAGATTATAGAATATCCACTTGATTCAATAGTGGAAACTTACGATGCAGTAAAAGGTACAACTGCGTTTAGTAATATTAACATTAGAGGAAAATTATTCAACGATAAAATTGACGCAAAATTAAAAACAGGTTGGATTTCAGTCGATAAAGAAGAGCAGTACATATACGCTAAACCAGTAAAGGAAACTTTTACCGGAAAACTCCATAAACTTTCTTTAAGTTCCAATCCAACACACGGTGCTCCTATAATAGTTGAAGTAATAGATAATAATTCAACACCAGTTAGTACCTATAAAGAAATAGCTTTTTCAGATGCTGCAACTCCTGGTAATTTTTCTTTCTATAATACAGAAATTTTAAAACCAAAAATGGATAATTCTTTTTATTTAGGTTACAAAAATACATACAATTTATCAATAAGAGACCTTAGTACGGGTGAATTGGTTGCTACTAATTTATCTGCTACCCCAAATATGGCAACCCCACCTAGTGGTGTATATTTAAATACCCAAAAAGAATATCAATTAGGATACATGGTCCATGATTCTTATTATATTAATACAGAATTAGTGGAAGATCAATACATAACATCTATCTATTTTGATGCCACTCCTAACTATAATTATTCATACAATGTTACGTATGAAACTTCTGACTATGAAATGGCTACTCCAGTTTCTGTGGATTTAAACCCTCTTACTTCATGGTTAGATGAGGGTTATATTGCAGTCGTAACAGAGGAATATGATTTTGATTCATTACAAATTAACGTTTCTCCTAAATATGTAATAAATGATGGAAAAGATTTTGTAGATATATCCATTGTTTCTTTGGATGTTAATGGAAACCCTAAACCGTATCAATTATTAAATATATCTGGTTCAAACATAACACCTTCTGCATCAACAGTAACTACAGACGAAGAAGGTTATGCACACCTTAGGGCAACTTCTACTCAAGCTGTATCAGTGCAAACTTATGGAACTATAACGATTTCTAAACCAGGTTATTCAAAAAATATTTTAGTTGAAATACTTCCTGAGATTGTTAATTTAGGAAAATCAATAAAAGCTGAAGTTTCAAATAAGATAATTAAAGCAGATGGTGTTTCTAGTTTATTCATAAATGGAATTATAACTGATAATGGTGCTCCAGTCTCAGGCTCTGTAATATACTGGAGAAAATCAAGAACAAACTATGAACTATTTACACAAGTAGCATATTCAACATCTCAAGTAATTCCATCAAATAGTCGTTTTTCAGGAATTGTATATTCTGATTCCCAAGGAAGGTTCTCAATAGGGCCAATAGTATCAACTTCAAGAATTGATCCAGGGTATTGGTTTGTGGCTGTTGAATCAGATTTTTCTTCCAATCCATTAACATTACCCTCTACTATAGAAGGTGACATAGTCTATTGGTTAGAAGATTATGAAGCAATTAACTATAATTTTAATTCCAATGTAGGAATAAATGAAGTAGTTAATTATGATTCTAGTAAATCATGGGATTTATATGCAACTCCTAATTTTAAAGTTAATTACGCAAATAGAGATCAAATTGATATTCAAAACAAACTGCCTAAATGGAATCCTCCTATATGGTTTACAGTAAGCAGATATGATCAATACCAATCTGGGATGTTGGGCAATACCCCTTATTCTATAGAAAATTACGATTCTTTAATCAAGGATTATGAGGAAGAATGATGAAAAAATTTGTTGATAAAACAAAAAATGGTAATGAATTTAGTGTAAAAAAGATATCAAATCTTCCTAAGGATAATTCCAGTTTAGGTCTTAAGTGGTTTTCGTCTAAAGAGATAACACCATCTAATTCTATAGTGATAACAGATGTCTCGTCGATCATACCTGAAAACTCTAATCCCGAATTGCTGCAATCTCAAGGGTCTGGTGGCCAGTTATTCTTTGCAAATGAGCTTGGAATACTAGAAGATTTATCCGGCAATACAGTATTTAACTCTGACGAAATTAGTATAAGTGATATATTCTTATCGGATAGAAATATTGATATGGAGTATTCTCCTTCTCAGCTAAATGACAAAACATTTTCTCATTCATACTACGTATCTAAAGGATACACTTTACTTGAAGGACATCTCTACTTTAGCGATGATTTGTCGGATTTTATAGAAGAAAGTCAACTTCCAAAATCTATAAAAGTGATAGATTCAAATGGCGATGAGTATATAGAAAAAAACACTGGAATAAAAAAATATAGAATACTCTTACAACCACTTGGTGTATCTTCTGTGAAAAGAGGAACAGCAATACCATACTCCATTGTAGTTTTGCTAAAGGAACCCAATCCAATTGGTCTTTCTTTAGTTTACGATAAAGTAACTATATCTGGTGGCGATATAATCTCTGGGGTTAAATTAAAAGACATAGAAAGTATTAATCAAGTTTCTTTATTTAAAAAAATTAGTGAAGAATCAATAGTTGTTGATCCAACTTCTAGATATAAAAAGATTTTTGCAAAGAAACCATCAATTAGTACAGCAAATGCAGTAGTTTCTGGAAACACCGCTAATGATGGTTTTCAAGTATTTGTGCCAAAGAAGGCTTTGTCGGATAATAGAACTTATGAAACTTTTAATTGGAGACTAATAGCAAAAGTAAATTCTAATACTAATACATCTTCAGTTAATTACGGAAGAGAATTAGATACCGCAGGCAACTTAATAGATAGACAAATAAATTGTGCAGTTCTGTGTACTTCTGCAGATTTAAGTAACGCTAGAAATTCTTCTACATATAGCGGATTAAATCCATATGTATTTTTTAGATTAGGGAAATCTAGTTTCAACCTGTCTTCTTATACTTACACAAATCCTTTAGCATCAACTTCATTCACTAAATCACAAGCTGAGTATTGGCTAGTAAACATAGATGAAGTTACCGACCTAAATGCTTACGATATAGTAGCCTGGTCACCAACGTCAGCTATATCTTCTCCGCAGGGGATAAAGATTAAAAACTTTATTGAATCAAAACACGGTACCGTAATACTAGATTTGTCGTCAAGTAGTCTTCCAACTAATGCAGCAACAACAATTTATCCATATCTTTCCATTAGCTCCGCTACTACACCGCTCAGTTCGTGGGAATATAATACTTCAAATATGTTTATAGATGAGACCAAAACAAACGCTTGGCCTATAAATGATAGCGTATTTGAAAAAATAGGAGATACAAAAGTATACGGAATTTATGGAAGTAGTAAAGACGCTGCTACACTATCACCTAAGCAATACAAGTATTTTGACTCAAATAATATTACTGTTTCTAATATATTAATGAAAGAAATAACATCTTCTTCAAGGCCAATGTTTGTAACTGCTGAATATAGACCACCAGCTGATGCTCTAGTTAGAGGTAATCTACTAGCAACTACAACTCCAGTAATGTTGTATTGTAATAATATTTATACTTCTGCTGGCTCATATGATACAAGCACTTCTAATTCAGGATCTACATCCATTGCAGAGACTACAGTAAATCCAACTGCAGCCATAGAGGGTCCAATGAAAATCGTATACAATGCAGTTTCTGTTGCTACATTGTCCAAGATACAATCTTCAAGAATTTTAGATGTACGTTCTTCTAAGTACTACATAACAGGAAATTGGAATTCATCTTATGTTATAAATGGTTCTGTATTGTTAGATCAAGAAAAATCTAGTTATACTTTAATGACGGACATTAACTATCCCAATGTAAGTAAATACTGTAGAAACTTAACTTCTAGTTATGGTTCAATAATAGATTATTATAAAAAAATTTGTTATGATTCTATACCTGATCAATATAGTTTATTACTTCAAGATATAGATTTATCACAAATACAATTATTTGTTGAAGTTACTAATCAAAATGTTATATTTGCAAATAATAATCCAATATTAAACAATAATTTAACTGGAGATGTCAGTGACATTCCTAGTTCCTATAAACTGTTTCAAATACAACCAACTCAATATTCTTCTCATTTGTTTGCCTATACTGAATCAAATTCTTTACCTTTTGCGATACCTGGTGGATTTGGTCCTCATATAATTAAAGAAAAACCAATTCAATATAGTAATTCTTTAATACAAGAAAAATTTACTCAGTCTTTAACATCATCATCTTTTAAAGCTTATCCTTTTAACTTAAGTACGTATAGTTCATACATAAGTTCAACTGAAAGCTCGTTAGGTTTTAATGCAACATGGCAAGCTAATGTAGTGGGGACTGGAATAGCTAGTTACTCCAAGAAAACGACAATAAGCGCACCTGGAGTTGTTGCAATACCAGACGCAGTAGCATATCCAGTAGATGGTTATTCCTCTGTAGACGTAGACGATAATGAAGTGATAAGAGATTTGCCATCTGCTTTAAGAATCAGTACTCCAAAAAACAACTTTTTTTATAGTGGCGATATAAATATAAATAAATACTATCTTCAATATGGCACCGATCCTGAAGATAGAAAAGACGGAGAATATATAAAATAT
>Ga0194048_10000153_pt1 | contig 31104 bp, 10 predicted proteins | sample JunL225m_MetaG_FD_161685 | JGI IMG/M metagenome (GOLD analysis project Ga0194048, IMG submission 161685) | Anoxic zone freshwater microbial communities from boreal shield lake in IISD Experimental Lakes Area, Ontario, Canada - Jun2016-L222-5m | ecosystem: Environmental > Aquatic > Freshwater >...
GTTATGCAGCTCCAACAACATATTATGTTACAGCTACAAATGGTTCAACAACATTTACATTGTCAACTACTGTAGGTGGATCTGCTGTGACAACTATAGCTGGTCAAACCACAGGATTAACATTTACTGTTGCTAGTGAAGTTATATCTGCGGCCAAATCAGGTGCAGATGCAGTAACATTTACCAATGGAACAGGCCAAATTGTATTGGCACAAGTACCAAGTAATCCATAATCAGCTTTTATTATGATGAAAAATCCGCTTTCGGGCGGATTTTTTATGATTGCGGTACCTTTAAACTAGTATAAATAAGCAAAAGGATCTTTCTAATGGCCTCATTTAAAAATGTAAACACTGATTATACTCTAACCTGTAATGACGGGAATGGATTATTCACGATCAATGCACAAACATTGTTTAACGGTAATGTTACCTATACATACCCAGCAATTACGACCACGCCGTTTATTACAGTAGCGGCCAATAACAGTGGTGCTATTACCGATGGCGGTTTGTTAATGCAAACCGGACCACTTACATTTTCTGGTTTTCGATTTGATACCTTGGTTAATGCCTGGCAAACCAGTAATAGTGTAAGTGCCAACGGTGCTCCAATTACTGCATATTCTAATATTGGTAATACTGCAGCGGGATCCAATACACAAATTCAATATAATTACCAAGGTGGATTTGCAGCTTCTGCTTTTCTTACTTTTGACCAAGCTGCAAATGCATTAACTTTAACAGGACATCAAGTATTCACAAATGTAGTTACACCGCCGGCTAATGTAGCCAATGCTGTAGTTGTTTATAGCGATGTAGTGAGTGCAGGCGGAACTGGATTATACACAACCTCAGAGGCCGCAGGCGGCGTTGATGAGCTTGTAGCAAACTACAAAGCCATAGTCTACGGCATTATATTTTAAGGATAATTTTATGACAATAACAACCAACTCAGTTTCAAACACAACTGCTGATGTAATTTATACCAGCGTGGGAAATACTGTAATTACTTCATTGACTATGTGTAACTGGGGCCCAGGGAATGTGACTGCAAATTTGTATGTAGTCCCAAATAGTAGTGCTCCGGATACCACAAATATTGCCTTGTCAAATATTGCAATTCCAGCATCTGAAACTGCACAAATGTACATGTTTTCAGAAAAATTATTGCTAGGCCCAGGCGACGCAATTTACGCTAATTCATCAGATACTACGGTAACTTCAATCACCTCGTACACCAATCTTTAATGGCCAATTTATACAAAAATCGACGATTATTATCGGGCAGTACCGGTACAGTCTTGCCTACAGGTTCAACGGCTACCCGTCCTAATAATCCAGTTTTTGGTCTTATTAGATACAATACCGACACAGGTTTAATTGAGTATTTTAATGGCATTATCTATGTGAGCATTACCAATGGTGCACCTACTTATACAGTGGATAACTTTACCGGTGACGGAAGCCAAACAGTATTCACAATGAGTGTAGAAGTTAGCGATGCTACACAAATTACGGTGTTTGTAGGGTCGGTATATCAGCAAGCCAACACAGTATACTCAGTAAACGGCGGTTACGATATTACATTTACAGATGCACCACCCTTAGACTCCCCAGTAAACGTTGTACATACCCTGCCAGCTGGGTAAATGCAAATTAGCTAAATATATTATCCGGGGATAATATATGGCAATCAGTAAAATATCGGGGTCAATGCTCCAGTCCAATCTTGTAAGAGATGGCAATAGTTTAGCATTCCTCAACAACGCAAACAGTATACCTACACTTTATTTAGATGTTGCCAACGGCGTTATTGGTATAAACACCTCTACACCTCAGGCAAATCTTGATATTGCGGGTAATATGCGTGTTGATTCCATTACAACACACACTGCAAATAGCAATATTACCATTGGCCCTGATGGTACAGGTACTATTAATTTAACCAACAATGTCAGTGTTAATGGCAATGTTACAGCTGACAATTTCTTTGGTAATATTCAATTTCCAAACAACATTAGTATTACTGGAAATGTTACAGCTAACAATTTCTTTGGCAATAGTGTTAGCGTTACTGGAGATATTACTGCTGGAACTTTTCTTGGCAAAGTTCCAGGCAGTGCTAAACAACTATTTGTTGCCACTAACGGTAGCGACACAAATGATGGAACTTTAAATCAACCATTTTTAACAATTAAAGCGGCATTGGCCGCGGCCGAGGCCGGCGGTGGCGATATATCTGTTAATGTAGCTCCAGGAATTTACACCGAAGACAACCCAGTAACTATTCCAGCACAAGTTAGTTTAATGGGCGATAATCTTCGTAGTGTTTATATACAACCACTAAACCCAAGTGCTGATTTGTTTTATGTTAGTGCTGGATGCTATATCTGGGGAATAACCATAACTAATTATTTGGCCAACGGATTTAGTTATAATCCAGCAATAATAACAACTGCCCACATTAGTCCTTACATTCAAAATATTACATCTTATGGAACCACTGGTACTGCGGTATTTATTGATGGTGCTGCCTGCGGACCCACTAGTACCAAAGCCATGATTGTGGGATTCTTTACAATCATTAACAAAGGCGGCATAGGTATTAAAATGGTAAATGAATCGTATAGTCAGTTAGTCAACATTTACACTATTGCTTGCGATATTGGAGTTAAAGTTGAGTCAGGATCTTTCTGTACCTTGAATGGATCAGATTGCTCAATTGGTAATTATGGCTTATGGGCCGACGGATATGGAGAAGAACAAACTTCGGCAACTATTGAAACACAGTTTCAAGGAGCTTTTGTTCTTGACAATTTATCTAATGGTCAGCCACATGTTAATACATTAATGTTTGTGCAAGGCGATCCGCAAGCCTACACTATTGATACCATAATACCTAATGTTCCAAGTGTTGGTAAATCCACAGTCGTAGTACAACAAATTTATTTAGGTAATGCTGCTCCAGGCACTAGTGTTGCATTTTATGTTCGCAGCTCTATTATTGCCAGTGCCCATACTTTTGAATATGTTGGAGCCGGAATTAACCCAGCAACAGCTTTGCCACAATATGGTGGCATTCCAATTGAAGCTAATGAAGTATTACAAACTAACTATGGCGTAGTAACTTATACCAGCACAGATCAAAAAGGTAATTTTAAAGTTGGGTCAGGATTTACCATTAGCCAAGCAACAGGAACCATCACAGGTCAAGACTTTTATCGAAGTTTATTTGCTCAAATGACGCCATTTATTCTGGCGTTATCTGAAGGTTAATGTACCCATAAATACTAGGATAAGGAAAAACTATGTCAGGCGCATTAAATATATTCAAAACAGTTACAGCAAATGTAACTACACATAACGCAGTGGTTTATACTCCGCCACTGGGCTATGCCACAGTAATATTAATGGCACAAGTTAGTAACAACGGACTTGATACTATTCAAGTTTCTGCAGATGTTAATAAACTTGGAAATCCTACTTCATTAGTTCAAGGGATTAGCATACCAGTAGCAGATGCTATTACTATATTAACAGGACGATTAATACTGACTTATGGAGATAGTCTAGAACTCAGTGCTAGCGATGACACCAGCGGACAACTAGTATTAAGTCTTTTAGAAACTCTTGTAGGATAACATGTCTGTAAATAAGCCAAAACTTCTTACTGGTAGAGTGCCGGTCGTTGACTATGCAAACCTATCAGCAGATCGATATCAATTTTTAGGATTAGGGCAAGCAGAGCCAAATCTTGGCCCCGGTGAAGATGGCAGCGTATTAACTATTAGCACCAATAATACTAGAGTTTGGGCACAAGCTATAAGTTTAACAGGCAACATTTCTGCTAATTATTATTTTGGCAATGGTAGTCAATTAACTGGGGTTACAGCAACTTCATCTTATGCCAACGCATTAATTGGCAATACACTTTCTGGTAATGTATTATTTTCAAGCCTAACTACTCTAGGAACCCTATCAGAATTATCAGTCACTGGCACGGTAAGTGTGCTTGGAAATATCTTAACTGTTGGTGATATTTCAACCACTGGCAATATAACTGCCAACTATTACTTTGGTAATGGTAGTCAATTAACTGGAGTTACTGCCACATCAGCCTGGGCTAATTCATTAATTGGTGACACTCTATCTGGTAATGTATTATTTTCAAGCCTAACTAGTGTAGGAATCTTAGCAAACTTATCGGTGGCTGGCAACATTGATGCAAATAATATTTCAACCAGTAATATTATTAGTGCCGCTGGTAACATTTTTGGTGGAGGTATTCGTTCAACCTCAAGTCCAACTGCACCATTAAATCCAAGTGTTGGTGATTTTTGGTACGATACCACAACCAATGTACAATATCGATTTACATTTGATGGTACTAGTTATTTCTGGGTAGATGATTACGGATCTACTGTAGGCACCACCGGTGCATTTAGTGTTTTAATAAATGGTAACTCCAATGTTTCTGTATTTAATAATGGTAATATTATAGCTACTGTAGGAGGGGTTGCTAATGTTGTAACATGGGCACCTACCGGAGAATATGTCAACGGCGTAATCAGTGCATCAGGAAATATTTACACAGCAGGACAAGTATCTGCAACTGGAAACATTGTTGTTAGTCCAACCGGATTCTTTATTGGTAATCTTATTGGTAACACCATTGGCTGTATTGCAGTTCCAGGAGCAAACACACAAGTACTTTATAATAACGAAGGCAATGTTGGAGCTAGCCCTGGTTTTACTTTTGATTCAGCAACAAACATTGCCACAATCACTGGCGATATACAAGGCGGTAATTTTTTAACTGCCGGACAAGCAAGTGCTGCAGGTAATGTTACTGGCGGAAATATTTACACTGTAGGCGAAGTAAGTGCAACCGCTAATGTTACTGGTGATTATTTTATTGGCAATGGTAGTCAACTAACTGGCATCACTATTACTGATGTTGACGCTGGCACTTTAATTGGCAATACCTTATCAAGCAATGTAATATATTCAAGTTTAACTACAGTTGGCACATTAACATCATTATCTGTTAGTGGAAGCACAACCGCAGGAAATTTATTAACACCTGGAATAATTTCTAGCACAGGCAACATAACAACACAAGGTAATTTAACAGGCAATAATTTAACAACAGCTGGGCTAATATCGGCAGTTGGTAATGTAACTGGAAATTATATTATTGGTAACGGCAGTCAATTAACCGGAGTTACCGCTACAACTGCCTATGCTAATGCATTAATTGGCAATACATTATCCGGCAATGTGTTGTTTAGCAGTTTAACTACAGTTGGAACTTTAAGCAACTTATTAGTAGCAGGAAATACCTTAACAGTTGGATTTATTTCTGTAGGCGGAAATGTCACCGGCGGCAATATTTTAACTGCTGGATTAATTTCAGCAACAAGTACAATCACAAGTGCAGCCAATGTTAGAGGTGGTAATTTATTAACAGTTGGATTAATCAGTGCTACAAGTACAATCACAAGTGCAGCCAATGTTAGAGGTGGTAATTTATTAACTGCAGGACTAATCAGTGTAACCGGAAATGCTATTGCTGGAAATATTTCAACTGCTGGATTAATTACCGCAACTGGTAATGTTACGGTTGGTAACTTATTAACTGCTGGATTGATTAGTGCTACAAGTACAATAACAAGTGCGGCTAATATTATAGGTGGCAATATTTTAACTGCTGGACAGATGTCAAGCACTGGCAATGCCGCCCATGGAAATATTTTAACTAGTGGACAAGTAAGTGCTACCGGTAATTTAAATGGAGGCGGCTTAGCGGTCAACGGTAATGCTACTATTATTGGTAATTTACAAGTACAAGGAAATGTAACATTTATTGGTAGCAATATTATTACCACTAATGATTTGTATATCGCCCTAGCTAACAATCAATCAACAAGTGCAAATATTAATAACGCTGGTTTAGAAGTTGGTAACATTGCCGGGACTCCAATTGTAACTTGGTTATACAATCATGCCACAACTTCTTGGCAAAGCAATGTAGGAATAACTCCAAGCTCAAATAGTTCTGTTGACTTGGGTGGGCCAAGTAACTATTGGGCCAACGCATATATTGATAATGTTGTATCAAATGTAATAAATTCGGCTGGAGATATAACAGGTAACAATATATTAACTGGTGGTATTGTTTCGGCTGTGGGCAACATAATCACAGATAATTATGTTTTAGGTAATGCCTATTACATGACTGGTATTAATGCCGCGGTTAGTGTACAAAAAATTGTTAACGGAAATAGTTATGCTAATATTGCGTCACCAGACAGTGATTTTGTTATTGCTGTTGGTGTTAATGCAAATGTTGTAGCCACTTTTTACGACACTGGCGTTAATTTTATTGGATTGGTTAGTACAACCGGCGATGTAGTAGGGAATAATGTATCGGCTACTAGCAATGTAATCGGTGGTAATATTACCACCGCTGGTATAATTAGTTCAACTGGTAATGTTATTGGCGGAAATATTAATACCGTCGGAAATGTTTCTGGAAATTACATTATTGGTAATGGTAGTCAGTTAACAGGAATTGTATCATCATCTAATTTTTATGCAAATGCATTGATTGGCAACACATTGTCAAGCAATGTTTTATTCAGCAATTTAACCTCAGTTGGTACATTAGCAAATTTATCTGTTAGTGGTAATGTTAACGGTGGTAACATACGCACTAGTGGATTAGTTACAGCTAGCGGGAATGTCGTTGGCGGAAATATACGCACCAATGGATTAATTACCTCTACTGGGAATGTACTTGCTGGTAATATTTTAACCGCAGGATTTGTTAGTGCCACAGGTAATGTAACTGGAAATTATGTTATTGGCAATGGTAGTTTATTAACTGGAGTTGCCTCGGGTCTTGCTAATGCGTTAGTTGGCAATACATTGTCAAGTAATGTTCTGTTTAGTAGCTTGACTACTGTTGGTACATTAGCAAATTTATCTGTTGGTGGTAATGTTAATGGTGGTAATATACGCACTACTGGACTAATTACAGCTAGCGGGAATGTCGTTGGCGGAAATATTTTAACTGGCGGAGAAATATCATCGGTTAGTAATATCACAGTTGGCCCAAGCAGCTTCTTTGTAGGCAATCTTATTGGAAATGTCACTGGAAATATTTCTGGAAATTTAGTTGCACCAGGAGCAAACACTCAGGTATTATATAACAGCAACGGTGTTGTGGCGGCTAGTGCAGGATTTACTTTTGACCAATCATCAAATGCCTTAATATCCACAGGAACTATTACTGGTAGTAATTTCTTAACAGGTGGCTTAATTAGTGCTGTTGGGAATATAACTGGTAATTATATTGTTGGAAATGGAACAAGATTATCTTCAATTACTGGTGCTAATGTACTTGGATCCGTGGCCAATGCCGCCTACGCAAATACTTCTGGAACCACCGGAACTGTAACAACCAATGCACAGCCAAACATTACCGGTGTTGGTACATTAACATCATTGTCAGTATCTGGTAATACCACCAGCAATAATATACTAGTTAATAATGTTATAAGTGCTACTGGAAATATTATTACTGCTGGATATTTTATTGGAACATTTGCTGGCAGTATTTCAGGTAATGTTACCGCACCAGGATTAAACACGCAAGTCATTTACAACGATAATGGAAATCTTGCTGGTTCAGGCGGGTTTACATTTACACAAGGAACAAATGCCTTAGTATCTACTGGAACTATTACTGGTAGTAATTTCTTAACAGGTGGACTAGTTAGCGCCGCAGGTAATATCACCGGCAGTCGATTTATTGGTAGCGGAAATTCATTAAGCAATATTACTGGAGCCAATGTAACTGGTGCAGTAGCCAATGCAACCTACGCAAATACTTCTGGTGTTACTGGTACAGTAACTACAAATGCACAACCAAATATTACCAGTGTTGGCACTTTAACAACATTGACAGTATCTGGTAATACTACAAGTAATAATATATCGGTAACCAATTTTATCAGTGCTACTGGTAATATTATAACTTCTGGATTTTTTATTGGTGCCTTTGCTGGTAGTATCTCAGGCAATGTCACAGCGCCGGGTGCTAATACTCAAGTTATCTATAATAATAATGGAAATCTTGCTGGATCGGCTGGGTTTACTTTTGATCAATCATCAAATGCTTTAGCGGCAACTGGAACTATTACTGGTAGTAATTTCTTAACAGGTGGGTTAATTAGCGCCACAGGTAACATTACCGGCAATTATATTGTTGGAAACGGATCACACCTATCTTCAATTACAGGCGCCAATGTAGTTGGTGCAGTGGCCAATGCCACCTATGCCAATACCGCAACCACTGCAAGTACAGTTACTGCCAACGCACAAGCAAATATTACTAGCGTTGGGATATTAACATCACTATCAGTATCAGGCGATACAACAGGAAATAATATATCAGTTGGTAACATTATAAGTGCCACTGGTAATATTATTACCGCTGGAAACTTTATTGGAAATCTTATTGGTAATATTGTTGGTAATATTGCTATTACTGGTTCAAATACTCAAGTCTTGTACAACTATCAAGGTAATGTAGGAGCCAGTGCAGGATTTACATTTAATCAAGCATCAAATGCATTAATAGTCACAGGTAATGTCACAGGTGCTAATTTATTAACCAGCGGATCAATTTCTGCCGCTGGAAATATAAATGCCGCTAACATTATATCTACAAATTATAACGGTACAACAATATCAGCATCAGGAACAATTACTGCCGGTCAATTTGTTGGTAATGGTAATACAATTAGTAACATACAAGGTGCTAATGTAAGTGGCGATGTTACTAGTGCTATCACAGCCAATACAGTTACAGCTAATGCCCAAGCAAATATTACCAGCGTTGGTACTTTAACATCATTAACTATATCTGGTAACACTAACACCAGTAATGTTCTCAATAGCGGACAAATAAGTGCTGGCGGCAATATTACTACCAATGCATATTTTATTGGTAACTTCCTAGGAAATATTTCAGGTAACTTAACTGTTCCTGGATCAAATACTCAGGTTATATTTAATAATAGTGGTAATGCTGGTGCTAGTGCAGGCTTTACCTTTGATTCAGCAGTCAATGTGGCCACAATCACAGGAAATACTATAGTTGGTAATTTACGCACCGCCGGACAGATAACTGCAACTGGTAATATCCTTGGCGGTAATATATTAGCAATTAATTTGGTTAATGCTGCCTCGCATACAGGTGCCGCTGTTTCAGTAACTGGAAATATCATAGGTAGTCGATTTATTGGTAGCGGAAATTCATTAAGTAATATTACTGGAGCCAATGTAACTGGACAAGTTAGTAATGCCCTTGTTGCTGGAACTGTTTATACAAATGCACAACCAAATATTACCTCGGTTGGCACCTTAACATCATTAGCAGTAACCTCAAATATAACTAGTGGTAATTTATTAACAGGTGGAATTATTTCAGCCTCGGGTAATGTTACCAGTAATGCGTATTTTATTGGTAATTTCCTAGGTAACATTACTGGTAATTTAACGGTTCCAGGATCAAACACACAGGTTCTTTATAACGATAACGGTAATGCCGGAGCATCGTCTGGTCTTACATTTAATGCCGCATCAAACTTGTTGGTAGTTGGTGGCACTATTTCTAGTACTGGCAATGTGTTAGCTGCAAATATATTCAGTGCTGCCGTAATTTCAAGCGTTGGTAATATTGTATCAGCCGCTAATATTATTGCCGGTGGCAATGCTCCAACCGGTGCTGCATTAAATGGCATTGGATTAGTGGCTGGAAACAATGCCGGTGTACCATTTGCAACTTTTGTTTATAATAGTATTACACAAGGCTGGATGAGTAATGTAAGTATTGCCCCGGCCGCTAATACTACACTAAATTTAGGCACTAGCGGTAACTGGTGGAATAATTTTTATGCGTTTAATATAACTTCTTCAACAATATCAGCTAACGCAAATATTAGTGGCGGCAATTTATTAACCATTGGGGTAGTATCGGCAACTGGCAACATTACTACCGCTGGATATTTTATTGGTAATTTTGCAGGTAATATCACAGGCAATCTATCAGTACCTGGATCAAATACACAAGTCATTTACAACAATAACGGTAACGCCGGCGCCAGCACTGGATTTACATTTAATCAAGCATCAAACGCTGCGGTGATTGCTGGTAACATAACCGGCGCTAATATTTTAACAATTGGATTGATGTCAAGTACTGGTAATGCCATCCATGGCAATGTATCAACCGGCGGACAGGTAAGTGCTGGAGCTAATATAACTGGTGCCAATTTATTAACTGGTGGGCAAGTAAGTGCCACAGGCAATATTACTACCAGTGGAAACTTTATTGGAAACCTTATTGGCAATATCACTGGTAACTTTACTGTGCCGGGAGCAAACACACAGATAATCTACAATAATAACGGTAACGCTGGTGCAAGTGCAGGCCTTACCTTTAATTCAGCAACTAATGCCTTAACAACCACAGGCACTGTTAGTGCTACAGGTAATATTACTGCTAATTATTTTATTGGTAATGGTAGTCAATTAACTGGAATAACTGTTGCGGCAACATTCCCAGTAGCTAACGGAACCTCAAATGTCAATGCCGCAGTTAATGCCAATGTTATAGTAGGTGTTGGTGGTACCGCCAATGTGGCAGTATTTGCAACAACTGGTGAATATGTTTCTGGAGTTGTAAGTGCTAGCGGCAATGTAATTGGAGCTAATATATTAACTGGTGGACTGATGAGTTCAACCGGTAATGCTATACATGGTAATGTATTAACTGCTGGATTAATTAGTGCAACAAGTACAGTTATTTCAGCCGCTAACATTACTGGTGCAAATATTTTAACTGCTGGATTGATGAGTTCAACCGGCAACGCTATCCATGGTAATGTATTAACTGCTGGATTGATAAGTGCCGCAGGCAACATTATAACTGGCGGATATTTTCTTGGTATATTTGCTGGTAGTATTTCAGGTAATGTTACAGCGCCTGGCACAAATACACAAGTCGTTTATAATAACTCTGGCAACCTAGCCGGTTCATCTAACTTTACATTTAACCAAGCAACAAATGTATTATCAGTATCTACAGGAACTATCTCTGTGGGTAATATTGTTAACAGTAATGGTAACGGCGTTGGTAATATTGGTAATGCAAGTTCTTACTTTAACACAGTATTTGCACAGGCAACATCAGCAGTTTATGCCGACTTAGCAGAGATGTATGCAGCCGATAGCAATTATGTGCCAGGAACAGTGGTAGAATTTGGTGGTCAAAATGAAATTACAGCAAGCTCAACTGATCATTCTATTTTAGTAGCTGGAATTATTTCTACTAATCCAAGTTATTTGATGAATAGTGCCCAGGCAGGAGAACATGTACTTCCTGTGGCATTAACTGGTCGTGCACCTTGCCGTGTAGTAGGAAAAATTCGCAGAGGCGATCGTCTTACTACTAGTAATATTGCTGGAGTTGCAACGGCATTAGATATAACAAAGTATCAGCCAGGATGTATCATTGGAAAAGCGTTAGAAGATTACGATTCTGATAAAATTGGAATTATAGAGATAGCTGTTGGTCGGTTTTAACCTTGGTTGTATCCGTAAAACCATGGAATTAGTTTTTAGCTAAATATGAATATAAATTAAGGACGCATTTGCGAATTCAATAACGATGTCATTTCCAATTTCACCAGTCGACGGACAAACCACAACAATAAACGGGATTACCTATGTCTACTCTGCCGCTAGCAATTCGTGGACTAGACAACCTACTGGATTTGTTAATATTGATGCGGCTGGCAATATTTCTGCCGCTGGTAATATTACTGGACAAAATTTTTATACCGCAGGTGAAGTTAGTGCTACAGGTAATGTAACTGGTAATTATTTTATTGGTAATGGTAGTCAATTAACTGGTGTAACTGCAAGTTCTGTAGATGCAAATGCACTTACTGGAAATACCTTATCAAGTAATGTAATATATTCAAGTTTGACCACACTTGGCACCCTAGCAAATTTATCAGTAACTGGAGATATCAATACTGGTGGTAATATTAGTGCTACTGCCAATATAACTGGTGGTAATATTTTAACAGGAAATATAAGTTTAACAGGCAATGTATTAAGTAGTTTGATTGTAGATAGCTACATTTATGCTAATGGCAATGTTACCACAGATTCTAATTTAATTGCCCAGGCTGGATATGTTTATGCGGGTGGAAATATCACCGGCGGCAATGTATTTACTACTGGCACTGTAAGTGCCACTGCTAATGTAACTGGTGGTAATATTTATACCATTGGTGATGTAAGTGCCACTGCTAATGTAACTGGTGGCAATGTATTTACTGTTGGCACTGTAAGTGCCTTGGGCAATATAACCGGCGGTAATATCTCAACTACAGGTAACATTACCGCTAATTATTATTTTGGCAATGGTAGTCAGTTAACTGATGTTCTTGCTACTAATGTTTATGCCAATGCATTAATTGGCAATACCTTATCAAGTAATGTATTATATTCAAGTTTAACAAGTCTTGGAACATTATCAAACCTATCAGTAAGTGGCAATATTACAGCCGGAGATGCCAACTTAGGTAACTCTGCAACAGCAAATTATTTTATTGGCGATGGCGGCCTACTAGCAAACATCACTGGTGCAAATGTTACTGGAACGGTAGCCAATGCCAACTTTGCAAACTATGCCGGAACAGCATATAGTGTTGACGGTGGAAATGTTTCAGGACAAGTAGGCAATGCATTAATTGCCGGCACGGTATACTCAAATGCACAACCAAATATTACCAGTGTAGGTACATTAACAAGTTTAAGTGTTACCGGAAATATTGACGCACAAAATGCTAGTTTTGCTAACGCAGCGTTTGCTAATGGAAATATTAGTTTACCAACGCAGTTGGCCACAAAACAATATGTAGATAATGCAGTAAGTACTGGATTACAAATTCACGAGTCAGTAAATGTATCTACTACAACTAACTTAGTTTCAACTTATACACCCGGCGGAACAACGCCAACAATCACAGCAATTACTGGCGGTAGTGTATTAACATCCGTTGGAAGTAATTTGGCAGTAAATGATCAAGTTATACCTAGTGCAAGCAGCAATGGTCTGATTGCCGGCAAACCATATTTTGTATACTCGGCACCTAACGCAAATTCGTTTACATTGACCGCTAGCTGGCAAGGTCCACAAATAACAAGTTTCTTTAATGGCACTGGGTTGAGCATACCCACAGTAGCCAATCCAGGCATAGGCGCATACTTAACCAATGCTGGGACTCAAGCAGCTTTAGTGATTGACAGTGTGCCGTTGGTAGTAACTAATCGAGTATTAGTACAATATCAAGCAAACAGTGCCTTGAATGGTGTTTATACCGTTTCAAATGTTGGTAATGCAACTACTAACTGGGTAATGACCAGATCATTAGACACTGACCAATACTATCCACAAAGCCAATTTGGTATTGGCGCCGGCGCATATTTTTATGTACAATCAGGAAATATTGTCGGTGGCGACTCATATGTAGTAACTACCCCAGGAATAATTGTTGTAGGTACTACTGGAATAGATTTTGCACAATTTAGTGGAGCCGTGGCCTATTCTGGAGTAAGTCCAGTTGTTGTAACTGGACAAACAATTAGCCTGGCTAATTTAACGGGCACCGGTGATACTGTTGTATTAAACAACAGCCCTACATTAATTGCTCCTAACATTGGCAATGCCATTGGCAATAGCCTTAGTGTAGTTGGTAATATTCAAACTGCAAATTATTTTATTGGCGATGGTTACTATATTAGTAACATTAACGCCGCCAATGTTTCTTCTACAAAGATTAGTAATGGCAATAGTCAAGCTAATATTGGCACAACTGGCGGTAATTTAGATATTACTATTAACAGTAATTCTGTAGCTAGATTTTATGACTCTGGGCTTAATGTTACTGGCGCAATTAGTGCCGTAGGAAATGTCACTGGAAATTATATACTGGGAAACGGATATTTCTTAACTGGAGTAATTACTAGTGTAGCAAATATCAATAATGGCACTTCAAATGTCACAGTAGTAAGTGCAGATGGTAATATCACTGTTGGTGTAAGCGGAGTTGGCAATGTTATAGTATTTGCACCAACTGGTGAATATGTCACAGGGGTATTAAGTGCTAGTGGAAATGTCACTGGTGGTAATTTATTAACTGGTGGATTAATTAGTGCCACAAGTACAATTACTGCTGGTCAATTCATCGGCAATGGCAATACCTTATCTAACATTCAAGGTGCCAATGTAAGTGGTAATGTAACCTCGGCTGTGACAGCCGGCACTGTTACTACAAATGCACAGCCAAATATTACAAGTGTTGGCACATTAACTTCAATCACATCAAGTGGTCTAGTTAGTACAACTGGCAACTTAGTTGGCGCAAATATTTTAACCGGTGGATTAATTTCAGCAACTTCAACCATAACTGCCGGGCAATTTATTGGTAATGGTAATACAATCAGCAATATTCAGGGTGCTAATGTAAGTGGTAATGTCACAAGTGCTGTCACGGCTGGTACCGTTACTACAAATGCTCAACCAAATATTACATCACTTGGCACACTTACAAGTATTACATCAAGTGGATTGGTTAGCACAACTGGCAATTTAGTTGGTGCAAATATTTTAACCAGCGGACAAATAAGTGCCACTGGTAATATTACCACTGCTGCTTTCTTTGTAGGAACATTTGCTGGTAGTATTTCAGGTAATGTTACAGCACCTGGCGCAAACACTCAAGTAGTTTATAATAACTCAGGTAATTTAGCGGCAACTGCCGGATTCACATTTGACCAAGCATCAAATGCCATGGTTATTACAGGCAATGTAACCGGAGCTAACTTCTTAACCGGTGGATTAATTTCAGCAACCAGCACAATTACTGCCAACGGAGTAACCTCTGGCGGTATAGTTAATTTTACAGGTGCCAGTAATGTAAGTTTAGGCGATGTTAGTAATGTAAAAATAACTGGCGGGCAAGATGGCCAAATTATAGTAACAGACGGCACAGGCAATCTGCAATGGGTTGACAATACTCCAACCACAGTAACATACATAGCAAATTCCATATCTCAGACCGGTGGGGTATATGTCTCAGGAGATTTATTTAGTATTCAAGTGTTTGGTGATTATAACGACCCAGATGGAGTATATATATTAACCGACGGTACCGGTGCGGCTCCGGCTTGGATTTTTAGTGTAGGTTTTGTCAGCGTTGCCAACTTCAACCAGGTGCAGATGAATATCAACTACACCGCAGCATCAAATCACACCATTTATGTTCAATTATATAACTACGCCACATCTTTTACACTTTCGGCTAACACAATTACAACTACATCTACAGGTAACTTAGTTACAGTAAATTCAACAGCTAATATGTATGTGGGCCAAACATTATTGTTTGGTAATAGTGTAGGTGGACTTGTTGCTGGAACAAATTATTATGTGCTATCTGTTCCTAATTCTACCCAAGTAACTGTTGGTATTGGTACTGGTAATAGTAGTCTAGTTGCACTAAGCAATGCTTCTGTTACTACAACGGTTGACGCACAAAACTATGACAATATTGGAACCTATACCGGATTAGGTTATTACTATGCATTTGCGTTAGATGTAATTGATGACACCAACTATATCAATGGCGGTGTTGTTGATCTGCGTCTATTCCATAGCAACCAAGGTAATGCCACACACACTACAGATATTGATTACATAGCATTAGTATTGTCAAATCAAGGTCCGCAAGGTCCAAAAGGTCCAACTGGTAATACTGGAGCTACTGGTGCTGGTGTAGCTTCTGGCGGCACAACTGGACAAGTTTTAATTAAAAATAGTAGTGCTAATTATGATACTTCTTGGTCAAGTTCATTGACCAGTTTAACAACTATTTCTGCCAGTGGTAATATCACCAGTGGCAATGTGCTAACAAGCGGGCAAGTAAGTGCCACAGGAAATGTAAGTGGCGGCAATTTAATTGCAATAACATTAGTTCAAGGCACAACATTATCAGCCACTGGCAATGTTCTAGCAGGGAATATTTTAACCAGTGGGCTAATATCAGCTGTTGGTAATATTACAACAACCGGTATTGTTAATACCGCTAACATTTATGGTGCTACGGGTGTAACTATTGCCACCGGTGGCAATGCTAATATTAATTTATATCCAGGCGGCACTGGTAATGTTGTGTTACCTTCTGGAAACGCAACATATATTAATAACCTAGCATTGTACCCAGTTCAAGATGGTGACGCAGCATCTAAGTATTATGTTGATCAAATAGCAACCACCGGACTTACCTATCACGCACCAGTAGTGGTGGCCACTATAGCAAATTTAGCCACAACTACAGGTGGCACAACCAGCTATACACAACCCAATGGAGTTGCCAATGGCATAGGCGCTTATATTAGTACAACCGGGTCATTTAATTTAATTGATACAGCCAATGTTCAAACCGCTAATACTCGCATTTTAGTTAAAAATGAAGCCAATGGAGCGTGGAATGGCGTTTACGGGTGGGCTAATTCTACAACAATCGTTCGCACAAGTGATACCGATACATACGGCTCAACGCCAAACACATTAAGTTTAAACGATTACTTCTTTGTTAGTGGTGGAAATGTTAACGCAGGTAGTTCTTGGGTAGTTAACGCCCCAGTGGGCACAATTACTTTTGGCACCAGCAATATTTCGTTCGCTCAATTTAGTAGTAGCCAAACTTACACCAGCGGTAATGGTATCCAGATTGACGGAACCATTATTAATGCTAGAGTTGATAATGTTACAACAGCATTTGATCTTGGTGGAAATATTAGTGTTAAAGCCAGTGCTAACTTAACAACACCAAACATTGGTGCCGCAACAGGTACAAGTTTAAGTGTTACTGGCGCATTACAAGCCGGAACAATAGTTAGTGCCATAGGAAATATTATTGGCGGCAATATTTTAACTAGCGGTTTTGTCAGTGCCGCTGGGTCAATAACTGCTAATGCAAATATTCTTGCTGGTAATATTAATACAACTGGACAAATATCGAGCACTGGCAATGCTATAGCAGGAAATATTCTAACCGCTGGTTTGATTAGTGCTACAAGTACAATTACTGCTGGTCAATTCATTGGCAACGGTAATACTATATCTAACATTCAGGGCGCCAATGTAAGTGGCAATGTCACAAGTGCAGTGACAGCCGGCACAGTTACCACTAATGCACAACCAAATATTACAAGTGTTGGCACATTAACTTCAATCACATCAAGTGGTCTAGTTAGTACAACTGGCAATCTAATTGGTGCAAATATTTTAACAGGTGGATTGATTAGTGCTACTTCAACAATAACAAGTGCCGCTAATATTGTAGGTGCAAACATTTTAACTACTGGCTTGATGTCAAGTACTGGCAATGTTATTAGTGGCAATGTCTTGACAGGCGGATTTGTTAGTGCCACTGGTAATATTACGACCGCTGGGTTTTTCCTTGGCACATTTGCTGGAAGCATTTCGGGTAATGTTACCGCGCCTGGCGCAAACACTCAAGTAATTTATAATAATAACGGTAATTTAGGTGCATCAACCGGATTTACATTTAATCAGGCATCAAATGCCTTGGTTGTTACAGGTAATGTTAGTGGCGCTAATTTCTTAACTGCGGGATTAATTAGTGCTACTAGTACAATCACTGCCGGACAATTTATTGGTAATGGTAATACTATAAGCAATATTCAGGGCGCTAATGTTTCAGGTAATGTTACAAGTGCTGTCACCGCAGGTACAGTCACCACAAATGCACAGCCAAATATTACATCAGTTGGCACATTAACAAGTATAACTTCAAGTGGATTGATTAGTACAACTGGCAACTTGGTTGGTGCAAATATATTAACTAGTGGATTAATCAGTGCTACTTCAACAATAACAAGTGCGGCCAATATAACTGGCGCAAACATATTGACTGCTGGCCTAATGTCAAGTACTGGCAATGTTGTTAGTGGCAATGTATTAACTGGCGGATTTGTTAGTGCTACTGGAAATATCACTGGTAATTATATAATTGGTAATGGATCACTGTTAACATCAATCACTGGTGGTAATGTTACTGGACAAGTAGGTAATGCTTTAATAGCAGGTACCGTATATACCAATGCACAACCAAACATTACTAGTGTTGGTACTTTAACAAGTTTAAGTGTTACCGGCAATACTACTAGCGGCAATTTATTAACCGGTGGATTAATTAGTGCAACAAGCACTATAACAAGTGCCGCAAACATCTCTGGTGGTAATTTATTAACTGGCGGATTAATTTCAGCAACAAGTAATATCTTAGGCGGCAATGTATTAACTGGTGGCCAAGTAAGTGCCACAGGTAATATTACTACTGCTGGATATTTCCTTGGCACATTTGCTGGTAGTATTTCAGGAAATGTTACAGCTCCTGGAGCAAATACTCAAGTAGTTTACAACAACTCAGGTAACTTAGCCGGCTCAACAGGATTCACATTCAATCAAGCCTCAAATGCCTTGGTGGTCACAGGCAATATCACCGGTAGCAATTTGTTGACTGCTGGATTGATTAGTGCGACATCAACCATCACAAGTGCCGCCAATATATCAGGTGCTAATTTCTTAACCGCTGGATTAATTAGTGCTACTAGTACAATTACTGCCGGACAATTTATTGGTAATGGTAATACAATTAGTAATATACAAGGTGCCAATGTTAGTGGTAATGTAACTTCGGCGGTTACTGCTGGTACTGTTACTACAAATGCTCAACCAAATATTACCTCAGTTGGTACATTAACATCAGTAACTTCTTCTGGATTAATTAGTACAACCGGCAACTTAGTTGGCGCTAATATTTTAACAGCTGGATTTATTTCAGCAACTTCAACTATAACAAGTGCCGCTAATATCACTGGCGCTAACTTATTAACAGGTGGATTGATTAGTGCAACATCAACTATAACTGCTGGTCAATTCATTGGCAATGGTAACACAATTAGTAACATACAAGGTGCTAATGTAAGTGGGAATGTTACCTCGGCCGTAACTGCTGGTACTGTAACTACAAATGCACAACCTAACATTACCTCAGTTGGTACATTAACTTCAATTACCTCAAGTGGCCTAGTTAGTACCACCGGTAATCTAGTTGGTGCTAATATTTTAACTGCTGGATTAATTTCAGCAACAAGTACAATTACAAGTGCTGCCAATATTACTGGTGCTAATTTATTAACTGCTGGATTACTTAGTGTTGCTGGTAATGTAATCAGTGGTGGATTATCTGTTACTGGCAATGCTATTATTGTTGGCAATTTACAAGTAAATGGAAATGTAACATTTATTGGTAGTAATGTTATTACTACAAACGACTTGTACATTGAACTAGCCAATAATCAATCTACCTATGCTAACATCAATAATGCTGGATTAGCAGTTGGTCCAACTACTGCTCCATTAACTTATTGGCAGTATCAAACAGCGGGAAATGCCTGGACAACCAATGTGGCAATTAGTGCTACAAGTAATATTATTGGTGGCAACATTCTAACTGTTGGATTGATTAGTGCTACTTCAACTATAACAAGCGCCGCTAATATAATTGGTGCTAACATTACTACCGCAGGATTAATCACATCCACAGGTAATATCACTGGTGGTAATGTATTAACAAGTGGATTAATTTCAGCAACAAGTAATATTGCTGGTGGCAATTTATTAACTGCCGGACAAGTAAGTGCTACTGGTAATATTACTACCGCTGGATATTTTGTTGGTATATTTGCTGGTAGTATTAGTGGAAATGTTACAGCACCTGGTGCAAATACTCAAGTAATCTACAATAACAATGGTAACTTAGCAGCGTCGGCGGCCTTTACATTTATTCAATCATCAAATGCTTTAATAGTTACAGGTAATGTTACTGGCGCTAATATTACAACCGCTGGCGTGGTCACAGCCACAGGCAACATTACTGGCGGTAATGTTATAACCGCTGGGCAAGTAAGTGCTGTAGGCAATGTTAGTGTAGGAAATGCCAGTGCTGTAAACTGGGCCAACGCCACCGGAACTAGAGCATATACATACTATAACAATGCCACTGGTAGTTTGGACACAGTGTTTATATAAAATATTTTTAACAAAATTGAAAGGTAATAATGGCCATAGCATCTAGACTTACAAACACCGGAATATTATATGCCAACGGCTATTTTGACGAAGTAAGTCAAACCACTATCAGTACCAGCCCAACTGCATTATATAGCGCACAATTTGACGAAGTTACTTTAAATGGGCAACCTAGTCCTCAACGCAGAGAATTAACAACAGGTGTTGTACAAGTTAATGGCTACTTTGACGAAACTGCCGGCCCTTTAACCTGATAAATATTAGACTATGGCAAAACTACTCAGCGGAACAAGAATATATGGTAATATAATTGTAGATACATTTGTCACGGCCACCGGCAATGTTACAAGTGGTAATGTATTAACAGGTGGATTAGTTACAGCAACGGGCAATATCACAGGCGGAAATGTTCTAACTGCTGGGTTAATAAGTAGCACTGGTAATGCTATACACGGAAATATACTAACGGTTGGATTAATTAGTGCTACAAGTACAATTACAGCTGGTCAGTTTATTGGTAATGGTAATACCTTATCCAACATTCAAGGCGCTAATGTAAGTGGTAATGTTACAAGTGCTGTTACTGCTGGTACAGTTACTACTAATGCACAACCTAATATTACCTCAGTTGGTACACTTACAAGTGTAACCTCAAGTGGTTTAGTTAGTACCACAGGCAACTTGGTGGGTGCAAATATATTAACCAGTGGATTAATATCTGCTACAAGTACAATTACAAGTGCGGCAAATATTACTGGCGGAAATGTTCTAACTGCTGGATTAATGAGTTCAACCGGTAATGTTATAAGTGGTAATGTATTAACAGGTGGACAAGTAAGTGCCACAGGTAATATTACAACTGCTGCTTTCTTTGTTGGAACATTTGCTGGTAGCATTAGTGGAAATGTTACCGCTCCCGGTTCAAACACACAAGTAATTTATAATAACTCAGGTAACTTAGCAGCATCAACTGGATTCACATTCAACCAAGCATCAAATGCTTTAATAGTAACTGGTAATGTTACTGGTGCTAATTTATTAACTGCTGGATTAATTTCAGCAACATCAACCATAACTGCCGGGCAATTCATTGGTAATGGTAATACAATCAGTAACATTCAAGGCGCCAATGTCAGTGGCAATGTAACCTCGGCTGTTACTGCTGGCACGGTTACCACAAATGCTCAACCAAATATTACCTCAGTTGGCACTTTAACAAGTATAACTTCAAGTGGCTTGGTTAGCACAACTGGCAACTTAGTTGGCGCAAATATTCTAACTAGTGGGTTGGTTAGTGCAACTTCATCAATTACCGCAGGACAATTTATTGGTAATGGCAATACTTTATCCAATATTCAAGGTGCCAATGTAAGTGGCAATGTGACTTCGGCCGTAACTGCCGGTACAGTTACCACAAACGCACAACCAAACATTACAAGTGTAGGTACTTTGACAAGTATTACCTCAAGTGGCTTGGTTAGTACAACTGGCAACTTAGTTGGTGCAAATATTTTAACTGCTGGATTAATTTCAGCAACTAGCAATATCACAGGTGGTAATTTATTAACCAGTGGATTAATTAGCGCCACAAGTACAATTACAAGTGCTGCCAACATTACAGGTGGAAATATTTTAACTGCTGGATTGATATCAAGTACCGGCAATGCTATTCATGGTAATGTATTAACTGGCGGATTAATTAGTGCTACAAGTACCATTACTGCCGGGCAATTTATTGGTAATGGTAATACAATTAGTAACATACAAGGTGCCAATGTTTCAGGTAATGTTACTAGTGCCGTTACTGCTGGTACAGTGACCACTAATGCTCAACCAAATATTACATCAGTTGGCACATTAACAAGTATTACATCAAGTGGTCTGGTCAGCACTACAGGCAACTTAGTTGGTGCTAATATATTAACTGCTGGCCAAGTAAGTGCCACAGGTAATATTACAACTGCTGGATATTTCCTAGGTACATTTGCTGGTAATATTTCAGGCAACTTGACAGTACCTGGATCAAATACACAAGTCATTTATAATAACAGTGGTAATGCTGGTGCAAGTGCCGGCTTTACATTTAATCAAGCAGGAAATATATTAACCGCCAATGGCAACATCAGCGGCGCAAATTTCTTAACTTCTGGATTAATTTCAGCAACTTCAACTATAACTGGTGGCCAGTTTATTGGTAATGGCAATACTTTATCCAATATTCAAGGTGCCAATGTAAGTGGCAATGTGACTTCGGCTGTCACCGCTGGTACAGTTACTACTAATGCACAACCTAACATTACCTCAGTTGGTACACTTACTTCAATCACCTCAAGTGGCCTAGTTAGTACTACAGGTAACTTAGTTGGTGCAAACATATTAACAGCTGGTCTTATTTCGGCAACTAGCACAATTACTAGTGCAGCCAATATTATTGGTGCTAATATTACTACTGTTGGATTGATCACAGCAACTGGTAATATTCAAGGCGGTAATATTGTAACCGCTGGATTAATTAGTGCCACAGGTAACATTACCGGTAATAACTTATCAGCAACATTAATTACTGGTACTCTTACCACAAATGCACAGCCAAATATTAACAGTGTTGGGACATTAACAAGTTTAAGTGTAACTGGTAATACCACAGGCGGCAACTTTACCACAGGCGGAACACTATCTGTTGGTGGAATTGTTATGAGTGGCAACACCATTGTAGGTGCTGGTCCAACCTTAACCATTGATCCAAACGGCCTTGGTGGTACAGATGGTAATGTAGTTATCACAGGTAACTTAACAGTTCAAGGTACTACAACAACAATTAATTCTAACACAATCACCACCAACGACTTGCAAATTAACATGGCTAATAATGCGGCCAATGCAACCGCGGCCAACAATGGTGGTATTGGAGTTGGACCAGTTGGTGCAGAATACGCAACATTATTGTACAATACAGCATCAAATGTTTGGGTATCAAATTTAGGCATCAGTGCTGTTGGAAACATAACAACTGGTGCAGGCATCACTGCCACAGGTAATGTGTATGGTGGTAATATTACCACCGCTGGGTTAATGAGTTCAACTGGCAATGCTATTCATGGTAATGTGTTAACTGCTGGGCAAGTAAGCGCAACAGGTAATATTACAACTGCTGGATTTTTTGTTGGTACATTTGCAGGTAGTATTTCAGGTAATGTAACAGCGCCTGGTTCAAACACCCAAGTTATCTATAACAACAACGGTAACTTAGCTGGGTCAACTGGATTTACATTTGATTTTGCGTCTAATGCTTTGGTATCTACTGGTAATATTACAGGCGCAAATATTAGAACTGCTGGATTAATTAGTGCCACAAGTACAATTACTGCCGGACAGTTTATTGGTAACGGTAATACTATATCTAACATTCAGGGTGCCAATGTAAGTGGTAATGTAACCTCGGCGGTGACAGCCGGTACAGTTACCACCAATGCTCAACCAAATATTACCTCAGTCGGCACATTAACAAGTGTAACTTCAAGTGGATTGGTTAGCACAACTGGCAATTTAGTTGGTGCAAATATATTAACCAGTGGATTAATTTCAGCAACAAGTACCATAACAAGTGCAGCCAATATTACAGGTGGCAACATAACAACCGCTGGATTAATGAGTTCAACTGGTAATGCCACAGCTGGTAATGTTATAACAGGTGGATTAATTAGTGCTACCGGTAACGCTACTGCGGGTAATGTATTAACTAGTGGACAAGTAAGTGCTACTGGTAATATTACAACTGCCGCTTTCTTTGTGGGTACATTTGCTGGTAGTATTAGTGGAAATGTTACTGCACCTGGTTCAAACACTCAGGTAGTCTATAACAACTCAGGCAATTTGGCCGGCTCAACCGGATTTACATTTAACCAAGCCTCAAATGCTATGGTTGTTTCTGGCAATGTCACCGGCGCAAACTTCTTAACCGCTGGTTTAATTAGTGCTACAAGTACAATTACCGCCGGTCAGTTCATTGGTAATGGTAATACAATTAGTAATATACAAGGTGCTAATGTAAGTGGTAATGTCACAAGTGCAGTGACAGCCGGTACAGTCACCACTAATGCACAGCCAAATATTACCAGTGTTGGTACCCTTACTTCAATTACATCAAGTGGCCTAGTTAGTACAACAGGCAACTTAGTTGGTGCTAATATATTGACAGCTGGATTAATTAGTGCAACAAGTACCATAACAAGTGCGGCTAATATCACTGGCGCCAATTTATTAACAGCTGGCTTGATTTCAGCAACAAGTACTATAACAAGTGCGGCTAATATCACTGGCGCCAATATTTTAACTGCTGGATTAATTTCAGCTACCGGTAATGTAACATCAAATGCCAATGTTATTGCTGGTGGTAGTGTAACCACAGCGGCCAATTTAACTGGTCTTGGACTCACTGCTGGTAATTCAGGTGGAACACCGCTAGCAACTTTTGTATACAACAATACCACACAAGGGTGGTTGAGTAATGTCAGCATTGCCCCGGCTGCTAACGTATCATTAAATTTAGGTACCACCGGTAACTGGTGGAACAATTTCTACGCAGTCAATGTCAACTCAAGTGCTGTAGCAGCCACAGGCAATATCTCAGGTGGCAACATAACAACTGCTGGACTAATGTCAAGTACTGGCAATGCAATTCATGGCAATATATTAACAGGTGGACAAGTAAGTGCCACTGGCAATATTACAACTGCTGGATTCTTCCTTGGTACATTTGCTGGTAATATTTCAGGTAACTTAACAGTACCTGGTTCAAATACACAAGTTATATACAATAACAGTGGTAATGCTGGTGCGAGTGCAGGCTTTACTTTCAACCAAGCTTCAAACGCTTTAATTGTTACTGGCAATGTAACCGGTGCTAATCTATTAACAGCTGGATTAATTTCAGCAACAGGAAATGTAACTGGTAATTATATTCTTGGTAACGGCGCATTGCTAACTGGCGTAATCACATCTGTTGCTAATATTAACAACGGCAACAGTAATGTTACGGTGGTCAGTGCAGGTGGAAATATCACCGTGGGTGTTGGCGGTACTGGTAATGTGGCTGTATTTGCAACCACCGGCGAATACATAACCGGTTTGTTAAGTGTAAGTGGCAATGTAACCGGCGCTAATATTTTAACAAGTGGATTAATATCTGCAACAAGTACAATTACTAGTGCTGCAAATATTATTGGCGCAAATATTCTAACCGCTGGGTTAGTCAGCGCCACAGGTAATGTTACCGGTAATTACATTTTAGGTAATGGCGCATTATTAACCGGCATTACAACCAGTGGCGGTAACTCAATTTCTAATGGTAACAGTAATGTAACTGTAGTAAGTTCTGGTGGTAATATTACTGTTGGTGTAAGTGGGGTAGGCAATGTCATAGTTTGGGCACCAACTGGTGAATATGTAACTGGTAATATTAGTGCCAGTGGTAACATTGTTGGCGGCGGTGTTCGCTCAACATCGTCTGGAACACCTCCATCAACACCAAGTGTTGGCGATTTCTGGTATAACACTACAACCAATGTACAGTATCGATTTACTTTTGATGGTACTAATTATTATTGGATTGATGATTTTGGAACAACCACAGGTGTCATTAACATTGCCACACTCACCTCAATTGCCAATGGAACATCAAATGTAAATGCGGTAACTGCAAATGGTAATGTCACAGTTGGAGTTAACGGAACAAATAATGTTGTAGTAATTGCATCAACTGGAGAATATGTCACTGGTGTTGTTAGTGCAAGTGGGAATGTCACTGGTAATTATATCCTTGGTAATGGTGCATTATTAACTGGTGTAATTACATCAGTAGCAAATATTAACAACGGAACTAGTAATGTTACAGTAGTAAGTTCTGGTGGTAATGTTACTGTAGGGGTTGCAGGTACAGGTAATGTGGCAGTGTTTGCGTCAACTGGAGAATATGTTACCGGTGTTGTAAGTGCCAGCGGCAATGTAACCGGTGCCAATATTTTAACCGCTGGACAAGTAAGTGCCACAGGCAATATCACAACAGCTGGTTATTTCTTAGGAACATTTGCCGGTAATATTTCAGGTAACTTGACAGTACCTGGATCAAACACACAAGTTATCTATAACAATAGTGGTAATGCTGGTGCAAGTGCTGGTTTTACTTTCAATGCCGCCACAAATGCCATGGTTGTCACAGGCAATGTAATTGGCGCAAATATACTAACCGCCGGGTTGATTAGTTCAACTGGTAATATTTACAGTGCTAATATTATTTCAACTGGTAATATTTTACCAAGTGCTAATGCCACATACTCATTAGGTAGCCCAACTGCTCAATGGACCAGTGTTTATATTGGCAATGCCACAATATATCTTGGTACTACTACACTTTCAGCTAACAACGCTAGCAATACTTTATTAGTTTCTGGCAATACTGTAGTTACAACAACATCGCCTGGAAACATTTTAACCACAGGCTTTATATCTGCATCAGGAAATGTTATAGGCGGCAATATTACCACTGCTGGATTGATATCAGCAACAGGTAATATCTATGCTGGTAATTTAATTAATGCTGGATCTAGTTCAGTTACTGGTAACTTAATTGGCGGTAATGTATTGACTGTTGGACTGATGAGTTCAACCGGCAATGCTATACATGGTAATGTATTAACTGCTGGATTAATTTCAGCAACTTCAACTATAACAAGTGCTGCAAATATCTCTGGTGGTAATGTATTAACAGGTGGACAAGTAAGTGCCACTGGCAATATTACAACTAGTGGATTCTTTGTTGGTACATTTGCCGGTAGTATCTCGGGTAATGTTACTGCTCCTGGTGCTAATACCCAGGTAGTCTACAACAACTCTGGCAACTTAGCTGGCTCAACAGGATTTACTTTCAATCAGGCATCGAATGCTTTAGCAATTACTGGTAATGTCACCGGTGCAAACTTCTTAACCGCTGGATTAATTAGTGCTACAAGTACAATTACTGCCGGACAATTTATTGGTAACGGCAACACAATCAGCAATATTCAAGGCGCCAATGTAAGTGGTAATGTTACCTCTGCTGTCACTGCCGGTACTGTAACTACAAATGCACAGCCTAATATTACCTCGGTTGGCACATTAACTTCAATTACTTCAAGTGGCCTGGTCAGTACAACTGGTAATTTAGTTGGCGCAAACATATTAACAGCTGGATTAATTAGTGCAACAAGTACAATCACAAGTGCGGCTAATGTAACTGGTAGTAATTTATTAACTGCTGGATTAATTTCAGCAACTTCAACTATAACAAGTGCCGCTAATATCTCAGGTGCTAATTTATTAACTGGTGGACAAGTAAGTGCCACTGGTAATATTACTACTGCTGCTTTCTTTGTAGGAACATTTGCTGGTAGTATTTCAGGTAATGTAACGGCACCAGGTGCAAACACACAAGTAGTTTATAACAACTCTGGTAACTTAGCCGGTTCGACAGGATTTACTTTCAATCAGGCATCAAATGCCATGACAGTTGCTGGCAATTTAACTGGTGGTAATTTATTGACTGCTGGAATAGTTAGTTCAACTGGTAACGCTACTTTTGCTAATTTGTTTATTAACAATGATACTGTGATGACTGGTAATCTCACAGTCAACGGTAATGTTACCTACATCAATTCAAATACTATTACTACTAATGATAAAAATATTACATTAGCTAATAATCAAAATACCGCGGCCAATGTAGACGGTGGCGGTATTGACCTTGGAAACAATTCTGTTGTAACTTGGAGATTCAACAACGCCACAACAAGTTGGCAGAGTAATGTGGCTATCACGCCAGCCGCTAACATATCATTAAATTTAGGAACCAGCGCACTTTGGTGGAATAACTTCTACGCAGTCAATGTTAACTCAAGTGCCATGGCAGCCACAGGCAATATTACAGGCGGAAACTTAACGACAGTTGGATTAATTAGTGCTACTAGTACAATAACTAGTGCCGCCAACATTACGGGCGCTAATGTATTAACTGCTGGCCTAATGTCAAGTACTGGCAATGCCGTAAGTGGTAATGTATTAACAGGTGGACAAGTAAGTGCCACCGGCAATATCACAACCGCAGGGTTCTTTATTGGTACTTTTGCTGGTAGTATCTCGGGTAATGTAACAGCACCTGGCGCAAATACTCAGGTAGTATATAACAACTCAGGTAACTTGGCTGGATCAACTGGATTTACATTCAACCAGGCATCAAACGCTTTAATTGTTACCGGCAATGTAACTGGTGCTAATATTTACACCGCAGGCGAAGTAAGTGCAACTGCCAATGTTACTGGCGGCAACATTTTAACAGCTGGCCAGATCAGTGCTACATCAACTGTTACTGGCACTGATATTATTTCACAAACTTTTTTAACTGGTACAGGTGCATTTGTTTTTCAATCAAGAAAAGCCAGAGGTACAGCAGGTTCTCCAACAGCAGTAGTTAGTGGTGATACTATTGGTGGATTACTTGGCGGTGGATACGATGGTTCAGCCTATAGATTTACTTCAGCAATAGAATTTATTGTAGATGGTGCAGTTTCTGCTAGTAATGTTCCACAAGCAGTAAGATTTAACACAGGAACAACCACAACTTATACTGAACGGATGCGTATTGGGTCAGCTGGAAATGTAACTTTTGCTGCCAACACAACTGTTAGTATTGCAAATACCGGTGGCACAGCACTCAGTGTAGCTGGTAATGTAACAAGTGGTAATATCCTAACTGCTGGCTTGATGTCAAGTACTGGTAATGCCATCCACGGAAATATCTTAACTGCTGGACAAGTCAGTGCCACAGGCAATATCACCACAGCTGGATTCTTTGTTGGTACATTTGCAGGTAGTATCTCAGGCAATGTAACAGCACCAGGTGCAAATACTCAGGTTGTATATAACAACTCAGGTAACCTAGCTGGTTCATCCAGCTTTACATTCAACCAGTCAACTAATTTGTTGTCGGTTACTGGCAACGTTGCGGCCAATTATTTTATTGGTAATGGTTCAGCATTAACTGGCATTTTTGCTAATGGATTAATTTGGACTACATCCAACACAGCACCTTCGTCACCAAAGCCAGGAGATTTTTGGTATGCAGGCAACACCAGCGTCAAGTATCAATATTACAATGATGGCACCGCTAACTATTGGGTAGATCAAAGTTTTCCAACTAGCTTTAGCACATTAACAGTCACTGGTAACGCTAGTATAGGCGGAACCTTGACAGTAACCGGACCGGTAGCCACAGGTAATATTATCAACACCAACGCTAGTAATGTTGGTAACATTGGTAATTCAAGTAATTACTTTAACACAGTGTTTGCTCAAGCAACATCTGCGGTCTACGCTGACTTGGCAGAAATGTATGTGGCTGACTCCGAATATACTCCAGGCACCGTGGTAGAATTTGGTGGTCAAAATGAAATTACTGTAAGTTTAACCGATCATTCAAGTAGAGTAGCAGGCGTTATTTCTACCAACCCAAGTTATCTAATGAATAGCACACAAAGTGGCAAATATGTATATCCTGTTGCGTTAACTGGTAAGGTTCCGTGCCAGGTAGTGGGCACAATACAAAAAGGTGATTGCCTAGTAGCAAGTGATATTGCTGGGGTTGCCACTGTACTAGATTTAGCAAAACATCGTCCAGGATGTATCATAGGTAAATCACTAGAAAATTATGACTCTGATAAAATTGGAGTAATAGAAATTGCAGTAGGGAGATTTTAATGGCATTTCCAACCGATCCAACCAATGGCCAACAGGCTACAGTAAATGGTGTTATTTACACCTATGTTAGTGCTACCCCTGCTTGGTCAGTAACTACCAATGCTGGGGCCAATGTTAGTGCAAATAATATTTCTGCTGTGGCTGCAATCACAGCCGCAACAGTTAGTGCTAGTGGTAATGTCTACGCAGGTAATTTAATTAATTCTGGATCATTAACAGTTAGTCTTTTAAATGCAACAGGTAACATTGCCGGCGGCAATCTATCAATAACTGGCACAGTAACAGCAACAACTTTAACAGAAACATCTAGTATTATGTTCAAAGAAAATATTAGACCATTAGAAAATTCTTTAAATGTAATTGGCCAGCTGGCCGGAGTAATGTATGATCTTCGTGATGGTAGTGTCAAAGATGACATAGGATTGATTGCAGAAGAGGTGTATAAAATAGCACCAAGTTTGGTAAGCCTTAACACAGAAGGCAAACCACACGCACTTAAATATCCTAGAATTTCTGCTTATCTAATCGAATCTATTAAAGATTTACAAATACAAATCAATCAATTAAAAAAAGGCTAGTAAATGGCCACGCTAACAAATACCGTTATAAATGATACTGGATCGTTAACATTGCCCAGCGGCACAACAGCCCAACGACCTACTCCTAGTGTAGGTATGTCTCGAATCAACACTACAAATTTAAATTTTGAAACATATTCTAGTACAGCCTGGCAAACTTCTGTTGATATGGCCGGAATTTATGTATATCTTTGGGGAGCTGGTGGCGCTGGCGGAACTCCGGGCGGGTGGGTATATGGAGCACCTGGCGGTGGTGGTGGATTTGCATATGGTCAACTGGTAAATGTAAATCCTGGCGACTCATTTATACTAGTTGTAGGCGGTGCTGGTATTTGTAATTCAACCAGTCGCGCTTTTGGTGGTGGTGGCATAGCATCAGTCAATGGTGCAGATAATCGATATGGCGGCGGCGGTGGCGGGTATACTGGATTATTTTATTCATCAGTAAGTCAAGCTAATGCGGTGTTAATAC
>Ga0194048_10000154_pt1 | contig 31092 bp, 34 predicted proteins | sample JunL225m_MetaG_FD_161685 | JGI IMG/M metagenome (GOLD analysis project Ga0194048, IMG submission 161685) | Anoxic zone freshwater microbial communities from boreal shield lake in IISD Experimental Lakes Area, Ontario, Canada - Jun2016-L222-5m | ecosystem: Environmental > Aquatic > Freshwater >...
AGGACGTCGAGGTGCCCCAAGGTAATCGGGTCGAAGGTGCCGGGGTAAACGGCGATGCGGATAAGTCGGGCCATCTTTTTCCTGTTGCGGCATACTCTCGGCCGGGAACATCCTTGCCGCAAGCCTGCATGCGTTTTCTTCGGCACCTTCCCAACCTCCTCACGGCCGCCCGGCTCCCGGCCATCTTCCTGATTACGCTCTGGACCTATTGGGCGGGTGCTTGGGCGAGTGCCGCCTTGGCGCTGTTCATCTTGGCGGCGTTGACGGATATCTTTGATGGTTGGATGGCCCGTAAGCTGAATGCCGTGACCGACTTCGGTCGCCTCATGGACGCCTTGGTTGATAAGATCTTCATCCTCGGCCTGCTCGTCGGTCTCGCGGCCATCGATTGCTTGCCGGTAAAGCGATGGGATGAAGCCGGGCAGGCGCTCTCTGCAGACGCTGCGACGGTGCTCTATACTTCTTTCGGGGTGATGCTGATTATTATCCGCGAGTTCCTGATTACTGGGCTACGCCTGGTCGCCGCGGCCTCCGGGCAGGTGCTGGAAGCGGAGGGTCTCGGTAAGATTAAGACCTTCCTGCAAATCATCGCCATCGGTCACCTTATCGGCCTGCGGGCCTACGAGACGCACTGGAAACTTTCCGCTCTCTGGCATCAGCGCTGGGAGGTGATCATCATGTCGTTGTTTTGGCTGTCGGTCGCGCTCACGGTTATTTCCGGTGCCAGTTATTTGATTCGTCATCGTCGTCACCTGCCCGGTTTGGCGTCATGATTGTCCAAGTCGCGACGCTCGGTCCGCTCGGACGATTGAAAGCACCGGGTACGTGGGGCTCCGCGGCCGGCCTGCTGTGGTGGGCGTTGGTCGTGCGCCTCGCTCATGCCAAGGGCTGGGAGCACGAGCTTGCGTTTGATGCGCTCGTCGTGATCACGGCGATCCTGCTGTGCGGCGTGGCCGCGGCGTTCATCGGCAAGAAGGACCCCTCCGAGGTCATCCTCGACGAATTCGCTGCGATGCCGTTAGTGTTCCTCTTCAACCCCTACGTCTACGGCGGCAAGTCCTCGCTCCTCTTCATCCTGCTCGGGTTTCTTTTGTTTCGCCTGTTCGATATCACCAAGCCTTTTGGCATTAAGGCGCTCGAGAAACTCCCTGGCGGCTTTGGTATCGTGTTGGATGACGTCATGGCGGCTATCTATGCGAACCTTGCGCTGCATGGCATCGCTTGGCTTTGGGCGATACTCTGATGGCTTGGCGATTCGCTTTAGCGGACACCGCGGTCGTCCGGGTGACGGGCGAGGATGCGGCGGCTTTTTTACAAGGTCAGTGCTCGGCGGACTTGCGCGCGGTGGCGCTGACCGATGCACTCTGGCTGAATCGTAAGGGCAGGGTGCTCGCGCATACCGTCGTCGCGAAAGAAGCTGATGGGTCTTTCCTCCTGCTTTGTCCGCATCTCGGCGCCGCTGAACTGATCGCTATCGTGACCGCTAACGTCATCGCCGACGATGTCGTCGCGACGGACGAGTCCGCCCTTTGGCAGAAGTGGATTGTCTGGGGCGATGACCCACAGCCTGCCGGTGCGAAGCTCTTTGCGACGAGGCGTTTCGGCGTCGTCGCCTGGGATGTGCTCACGCCGATCGGCGGCGTCTCCCCCGGGGAGCCTGCGTCGCTCGCCGAGCTCGATGCGCTGCGTGTCGCCGCCGGTGTGCCGGCCGTCCCGGCCGATTGTGGGGCCAATGAATTCCCGCAGGAGTGCGGGCTTGAAGCCTGGGTAAGTGCCACGAAGGGCTGTTATCTCGGGCAGGAAGTCATGGCGCGGATTCAATCGATGGGCACGTTGCGTCGCATCCTGCGTCGGGTGACTGGGTCGGTGTCGGTTGGCTCGGAATTGAAGACGCCCGATGGCAAGGTCGCCGGCATCGTGCGTTCCGTGGCGGGCAACGTCGGCTTGGCCCTGGTGTCGGTCGATCAAGCCGAAGGCGCGGTGCTTTCGTCGGTGGCTGGCGAAGTCCGCTTAGGCGCACCGGCCAGCATGCCCGCGCGCGGCTGACCTGTTTCCGTTTGCGGGCGGGGCGTCGTTCCGTATGGTGGAGTTCGATGGCCTCCTCTTTTCATTATCAGGACCCTTTCCCGCTGGGTGCGGATACGACTAAGTATCGCCTGCTCACCAAGGAGTACGTCTCCGTTGCGGAGTTCGACGGGAAGCCGGTGCTGAAGGTTGCGCCCGAGGCACTCACGTTGCTCGCGAACCAGGCGTTGCACGACATCAACTTCTACCTCCGCACTGAGCACCTCGAGCAAGTTGCCGCCATTCTCGCGGACAAGGAAGCCAGCGACAATGATCGCACCGTCGCGCTCGCGATGTTGCGCAATGCCGAAGTCGCCGCCAAAGGCGTGCTGCCTTTCTGCCAGGATACTGGTACCGCCGCCATCACCGCCAAGAAGGGTCAGCAGGTCTGGACCGGCGACGACGACGCCGAGGCGCTCTCCCTTGGCGTGTATCAGGCCTACGCCCAGAATAACCTGCGCTACTCGCAGCTCGCCCCGCTTGATTTGTATACCGAGAAGAACACCGGCACAAATCTGCCCGCGCAGATCGACATCGCGGCCACGAGTGGCGCGAAGTTCGAATTCCTCTTCGTCGCCAAGGGCGGAGGCTCCGCCAATAAGTGCTACCTGTATCAGGAGACCAAGGCCGTCCTAAATCCGAAGTCGCTCGTCGCATTCCTGACTGAGAAGATGAAGTCGCTCGGTACCGCGGCCTGCCCGCCTTACCACCTCGCATTCGTCATCGGCGGCACCTCGGCCGAGGCCACCATGAAGGCCGTGAAGTTGGCATCGACGCATTATTATGATGCGTTGCCAACTTCCGGAAACGAGCATGGCCGCGCTTTCCGTGATAACGCCCTTGAGGCTGAGTTGCTCAAGGTCGCACATCAGCTCGGTATCGGCGCGCAGTTCGGCGGCAAGTGGTTTGCCCTCGATGTGCGCGTTGTGCGTCTGCCCCGTCACGGCGCTTCGTGCCCGATTGGCTTGGCTGTCTCCTGTTCGGCGGATCGTAACGCCAAGGCCAAGATCGACAAGGATGGCGTCTGGATTGAGCAGCTGGAGAGTAACCCTGGTCGTTTTATCCCGGCCGATGCTCGCAAGCATGCTGACGCGACGAAGGTCGTGAAGATCGACCTCAATCGTCCCATGGCGGATATCCGCGCCGAACTTTCGAAGCATCCCGTCACCACGCGCCTCGCGCTGACCGGTACGCTCGTCGTCGCCCGCGACATCGCACACGCCAAGATTCGCGAGCGCCTTGAGAAAGGCGAAGGCCTGCCGCAATACCTCAAGGACCATCCCGTGTATTACGCCGGACCCGCCAAGACTCCGGCCGGCATGGCTTCCGGTTCATTTGGACCCACGACGGCGGGCCGGATGGATAGTTACGTCGAACTCTTCCAGAAGAACGGCGGCTCCCTCGTCATGATTGCCAAGGGTAATCGCGGGCAGGCCGTCACCGATGCGTGCAAAGTGCATGGTGGTTTTTATCTTGGTTCTATTGGTGGTCCGGCGGCGATTCTCGCGCAGGAGAATATCCGGAAGGTCGAAGTGATTGATTACCCCGAGCTCGGGATGGAAGCGGTGTGGAAGATCGACGTCGTGGACTTCCCCGCGTTCATCCTTGTCGACGATAAAGGCCACGACTTCTTCCAAGAACTCCCCGGCGGCTGCGGCATCTGCGGGCCCTGAGGGCAGGGTGCAGGCATAAAAAGGGCGCCCGGGTGGGCGCCCTTTTTTGTGCAAGACGAACAGTCGACTCAGGGGTTGGTATTGTAGGTCGATTTATCGAAGGCTAGGGCCGTACGGAAGAAGAAACTCGTTCCCGGGCAGGCTAGACCGAGCCCGAAGCCGATGCCCTTGCCGAAGCGCTTTGCGAGGCGCTGGCAGAGCCAGACCCACCAGACGGCTAGAAGCAGCAGGCAGAATTTCTTCGCCCCGCCGTTGGAGGCCTTCAGGAGCGGGATGACGAGTAAGAGCGGGAGCGTCCACCAGGCCGAGAGGCCGGCGATGCGGGTGAGGATCACGTGGTGGTAGACCGGGATGATGGCCTTCCAGCCTTCGACCCCGGCTTTCTCGAAGATCAGCCAGAGGCCGCGGAGGCTAAACGCGATCGCGGCCACGAGGGCAGCGGCTAGGAGACTAACCACGAAGATTTGGCCGAAGACTTCCTGAGGGATGTCGGCGGCGAGGGCGGAGGCGAACACAGGGGTGAGGTTCATGGCGTCCTTTCTAGGCTCCGTCCGAGGGGAGTCTACAGGTAATCGCCGCCCTATGGCCAACGCGTCGCTTCTTGTGGCAGCAGGTATCTCTGTAAATAAAAAGGGCGCCCGAGTGGGCGCCCTTTTTAGGTGCTAAAGGGAAGGCTTAGGCCTGGGCAGGCTGCTCGCCGAGGTACTTCGAGTCGCCGAAGCCGAGGATGAGCCAGAAGATCGGGCCAAGTAGGGTGAGGCCAATCGTGAAGCCAACTCCCTGACCGAAGCGGGTCGAGATGCGGTGGAGGAGCATGACTTGCAAAACCAATAATGCGAGTGGGCCGAGGAGCGGGATGAATGACAGGAATAAAGCGAACACCCAATGCCAAGGGAGGCCCCCGACCCGCAGCATGACGACAATATTATAGACGGGAATCAGCGCAGCCCAGCCCGGCTGGCCGGCCTTGGCGAAAACCTTCCATAGGCCAATAACGCAGACGATGTAGATTGCGAAGAGGATTACGGCGAAGCCGGCGAGGACGGCGATGATGCCGGTGGCGACGGCGGCGTCATTTCTAGATACTTGGGCGAGGGTGGTAGCGAGGAGCATGTGGTAACGCTCTAACGCATCTTAGCCTCCTTCAATCCTATTTTAATAGACGAGCTCCGCGATTGACTGAAAGCGGGCTAATCGCCGCTTACTTCTCCCACTCCAGCGCTCCGCGCTTGAACTCGTAGACCAGGCCGAGGACGAGGACGCCGAGGAAGACCGCGGTGGCAGCCGTGATGGCGATGCCGGTGGCGAGGAACTCGCGGTAGACCAGGGCCCACGGCACCAAGAAGACGACTTCGATGTCGAAGAGGATGAAGAGCATCGCCGTCACGTAAAACTTCACGGCGAAGCGAGGGTGGGGCTTTCCTTCCATCGGCAGGCCGCATTCGTAGGCCTTGTCCTTGATGTAGTTCCCCTTGGCGCGCTGGCCGAAGGCATGGCTGACAATGAGGATGATCGCGGGGATCGAGAGACCTAGGACGATCTGCACGAGGGCGGGCAGGTAGGTGCTGAGGGACTGGGATTCGGCGGCGGCCATCGGTTGCAGACACAAAAAAGCCCTCGCCTCGGGAGGCAAGGGCTTTTGCAGGATGACCCCGCTTTGCCTTATTTTGGCGCGGGTACGGAGATCAGCGGCCCTTGGGACGGAATGCGCAGGGAGGGCACGGCGTTGGCCTCGGCGGGAGGTTGCTGTGATTTCTTAAAATCAGCTTCCGAGCCGGGAATCTGATCCATAATCCAAGACGGGGCGACGAACTCCACCTTGGTAGCATAGCTGTTTACCTTATGCTTGGCATCAGAGTGAAGTAGGCGGACAAAGGCCTTGCCGGGTTCGGCGGGGGTCTTGCCGGCGAGCTTCGCGAAAGTCAGCGTGAGCGTGGTGCCATCGAAGAAGCCGAGTTTGACCTGAAAGGATTTGGCAAAGGCGGCGACGGCTTCCTTGTCGCTTTTGGCGACGGCATCCGCGACGCGCAGGGTCGCGAGGCTGTTGCAGAGTTCGTTGAGGCTCTCGTCATTCTTGGCGGGGAACGGCTTGCCCTTCTCCGGGCGGACGAACTCTCGCTTGCCGTCGGCCCACGTGAAGGCGACGGATTTAACTTCTTCGCCCTTGGTGGCGAGCAGGGTGAAGTCGACCCAGGCAGCGGCATCGCCTTCTAGGTAGCCGGAGAAGTCGGTGCGGATCGCATTCGTCTGCCCTTGCAGGCGGGCGCTGTTGCCGAGGCCGTCCTCGGTCGGTTTGCCGAACTCGATCGTGATGGACTTGCCGGGCGCGTTGAGCGTGAGGGCGGAGTCGGTCAGGCCGAGCTTCTCCAGTCGCTTGGGGTTAGCTGTGAGTAGGCCGTAGTTATTGGCTTTTTGCAGGGAGCGAATGAGCGGGGTGAGTCGGTTTTCGACATCGGCAGGTAGGCCGAGTTTCTCCTTCACCGTCCAGATACCGTCCGCGGACTTCTCGATGGTGGCGGTCTTGCCATTCGCCTTCACGACGAAGGATTGCAATGAGGTGAGCAGGCCGGTCTCGACGAGTGGCTGCTTGTCGTTCTCCGGTTTCGGCACTTCGCGATTCAGGAACAGGGCCGCCAAGGCGACGAGCCCGAGGGCGAGGGTGGCGATGAGCAGGGTTTTGTTGCGCATGGCGATTAGGAGGTTTTGCGGCGGCGGGCCAGGGTGTAGAAAAGACCGAAGAGAAGCGCGAGCACCGGCCCGATGAGCAGGTTGCGAATTTGCAAAGTCCGGCCGAGTGAAGTGACATCCTCACTGAGGCCGCGACGAATCATGCGGCGTTCCTCGGAGAGTTTGTCGGCGTCGACTTGGACCTTATCGATTTCCCGCTGCATCTCGGGCGTGATGACGATGCGATTACCTGTGGCGGTGCCGGCTTGGCGGGAGAGCTCCGTGATTTTATTATTCGCTTCCTGGATGCGCTTCTCGATTTCATCGAGCTTCGCTTGGTAGCGTATCTGGGCCTTGCGTTCCAAGTCTTGGACGCGTTTGAAGGGGCGAATGGAGGTACCCTTGGCGCGAAGCGAGACGAGTTCGTCGCTCCCGCCGAGCGTTTCGATGGCGCTCAGGACGAAGGTCAGGTTGTCGTTGACCGTTTCCATGGTCGACTGGCCGCCGGACTGCCGGGGGCGCACCGTGAAGGGATCGAGCATGAAGTCGGAGTCGGCGACCACGATGATCCGGCCGGGCTTCTTGCTGGCGGCGACATGCGGGGCGACGGGTGCTTTCACGGCGGGCTTCGGCTCAGCGGGGTCGGCGGGAGCGTCGGGCGGGGCGCCTTTGGGGAAGGCACTCGTGAACTCGCCGGAGACGGAGGCGATGAGCACGCGGGGTTTGCCATCGGGCTTGAAGGCGAGGGCGACTTTCTCAAAGGGCCCCATGCTGGCGATGGCGGTCGGCACGACGCCGAGGGTGGCTCCAGTCAGTGTGACCAGCGGCTCGAACTTCAGGCGTTGCTCGGCGCCTGAAATGAGGGAGATGGCGCCGGCCTCCATGAACGAGATTTCTCGGAGGTCACTCGTGAGCGGGGAGAGTTTGGAGAACGCCTCGGGTCCAGCGGAGCAGGCTGCTGGATATTGAATCGGACCGTTAGTGCCGCGAATGGCAATCGAGCTGCTGGCGTCGCCGGTGACGGCGTCCATCTCGACGTTAATCCCCCAGCCACGCAGAAGGGCTGGATCGCTGGCGGCGGGCATGGCCACGGGCGCCATCATGAAGGGCATGTTGCCTTGCTGGAATTTCTGGATGCGCGAGAGCGGGTCGATGGCCGCAAACACGGGGCCGCCGTTCATCAGGAATTGGTCGATGGCGTAGGAAAGCTTCTCGTTGAGGTGATGGGCGTGGACGAGCGCGACGACGGCGGTGTCTTTCGGGAGTTCGGCGGCCTGGGTATTGACCGTGATGACTTCGAACGTCTGGCCGAGTTCTGCGAGGAGGAAGTCGCCAGGGCCAGCTTGCGGCTCGCCGCTCTGGGGTGCCTGATTGGTAATTGGGAGCGAGCTCACTAAGGCCAGCTTCGGGCGATCGAGGCGCGAGGCGGAGGCGATGAGCTTGGACAGGTCGAACTCTAGGAACTTCTCGCGGCTCGGGTCGAGCAACGGAATGGACTTAACGGTTTCGGCCTGCTGGGCGGTCAGCCCGAGGTAGGCTCCGCCTTGGGCGGCGCGCATGCCGGTCAGCCCGTGGCGCTGGGCGCGCTGTTCTTCTTTGGTGTCTGGGCGTGGGTCGGTGATGGTGAGTTTCACTTTGCCGCCGGAGGTTGCCGCGTACTCGCGGAGGAGTGTTTCGACGCGGCGGGAGTAGCTTTCCAGGTAGGGGCGGAGTTTGACGTCCGAGCGACTGACGAAGAGTTCGAGCTTCACGGGCTCTTCGAGGCGCGCCACGATGCGGCGCGAGCCAGCGGAGAGCGTGAACGTGTGATCTTGCGTCAGGTCGGCGCGGAACGGCACGGAACTGAAGATGAGGTTCACGAAGAACGCCGCGGCGAGGACGGCGAAAGCGGAGAGGAGGGCTTGGGAGCGATTCATGGCGGTGGGGTCCGATTAGCGGCGTTCGACGATGATGGTACTCAAGCCGAGGCCAGCGAAGGCCACGGACAGGAAGTAGGCAATCGGACGGGCGTCGACCAGTCCGAGGGTGAAGGGTTCAAGGTTGCGCCAGAGTCCGAGGCGGCGGATTTCGTCCACGCCACCGGAGCCGAGGATGCCCGCGAGCAGTTCGTCGAAGACACCGTAGCCGACGAGTACCAGGATGAAGCAGGCGAGGAAGCCCGTGACGAAGGCGATGACTTGATTGCGGGTGAGGGCCGAGGCGATGGAGGCGATGCCGAGGCAGGCACCCGCGCAGAGCAGCGATCCGGCGTAGCCACCGACGATCACACCCCAGTCGGGACCGGTGATAATATTCCAATTAGAACCATCATTACCCAGATAACCCACGGTGAAGGCGACGGGTATGGTCATCAGGAGGGCGCAGGCGAGGAAGAGCCAAGCGGCGAGGAATTTACCCAGTGCGGCTTGCCACACCGTCACCGGCCAAGTGAGTAGGAGTTCGATGGTGCCTTGGCGGCGTTCTTCAGCCCAGAGGCGGGCACCGGCGGCGGGGGCGAGGAAGGCCCAGAGCCACGGATGGTAGAGGAAGAAACGATCTAGGCTGGCGACGCCGGATTCAAAGAGACCGCCGACGAAGAAAGCGAGCGACACCGCGAAGGCGTTGAACACAGCGAGGAAGACGTAGGCCAGCGGCGTGCGGAAGTAGCCGGCGAATTCGCGCCGCATAATGGCGATCAAGGGTGCGAAGCGGGAGGGTGAGGAAGGGGCAGGGGACATGACGGTAAGGTTAGGCGGTGAGCTTGCGGAAGACGGCGTTGAGGTCGGGGCCGCGCGCGAGGAATTTATCCCGCGACTCGTCGCAACGAACTTCACCCTTCGCGATCACGATGACGCGGGTGCAGAGTTCGCCGATTTCTTCGAGGATGTGGGTGGAGATGATGACGGCCTTACGGGCGGCCATCTCTTTGAGAATCCGGCGGACTTCGAATTTCTGATTGGGGTCGAGGCCATCCGTCGGTTCATCGAGGATGAGCACCTCCGGGTCATGGATGACGGCTTGGGCGAAGCCGACGCGCATGCGGTAGCCCTTGGAGAGTGTATCGACGGTCTGGGCGGCGACTTCCTCGAGGCGGCAGAGGCTGAGCGTCTGACGGACGCTTTCCGCAGGGTCGGCCAGGCCGCGCAGGTCGGCGGCGAAGCGGAGGAATTCCCGCACGGTCATCTCGCCGTAGGCGGGCGCACCTTCCGGCGAGTAGCCAAGGTGGTGTTTGGCGGCGACGGATTGATCGGCGACATTGAAGCCGGCGATGGAGGCCGTGCCGGTATCGGCGCGGACGTGGCCGGCGATCATCTTCATCGTGGTGGACTTCCCGGCGCCATTGGGCCCGAGGAAGCCGACGACCTCACCTCGGTCGACGGAGAAGGAGACATCGCGTACGGCCTGAATGGGGCCGTAGGATTTGGAAAGATTTTTGACTTCGATGAGGGACATGGCGGGAAAGTTCAGCGGGTTTGCGGGGTGCCTTGGGCGGCCATCCGGATATCCGCCTTCTGGAGGCGTTCGGAAATCTGCAGGATGAGCTTCTGATTGAAATCGAGTTGGCGGACGGCGTTGGCTGGATGGTACCAGTACATCACGCGGATGTTGACGGCCCAATCCGCGAACTCGGTGACGTGGACCAAGGGTGGATGGCTGGGCTGATAACCCTCATGGTTGACAAGGGTCTCGCGGATAAGCTCGACCGCCTTGGCAATCTTGTCGGCAGGCGTATTGGTCTCAAGGTGCACGAGGTCCTGCCCGCGGATGAAGTCTCGGCGGGTGATGTTCACGATGGCGCGCGTCGCGAGGTCGCCATTAGGAATGGCGAGCTTTTGCCCGTCCAGCAGGACGATGGTAGTGGAGCGTAAGCCGAGTGATTCGACTTTACCCTCATGCGTGCCGGTATTGATGATATCGCCGAGGGTGAAGGGCTGGTCGATGATGAGCATGACCGCGCCGAAGACGTTCTTGATGGTATCTTGCGAGGCGAAGGCGAGACCGACGACGGCGCCGGCGAGTAGGCCGAGGATCGCATCGGAGGCTTTCGGGTCGACAATTGAGATGGCTTTGAAGGCGCCCACGAGCACGACGGCGATACGGACGACCGTGGCAAACATCGGGACCAAGATGTCGTCGAGTTTGTTTTCGGTCTGGTCGGCGACCTTTTGCGCCCAGGCGATGGGGATGGCGACGAGGTAGAACATCGCCGAGGTGTGGGCGAGCGAGCAGAGGAAGGTGCCAGCGAGGGCGGTGAACTCCAGGCTTCCTGCGTAGGCGAGGTACGGTTTGTTGTCCTTAATCAGGTAAAGAATCGTGTAGGCCGGTAGGATGGTCGGGAGGGCTTTGCCGACGGCGGCGACGGTAGCTTCGATAATTGGGCTGGCGCTGAATTTATCGGCCGTCCAGCGCAGGACCTTCTTGGCGACCCAGCCCACGAGGAAGGCGATGGCGATGTAACCAACGGAGTGGATGACGATGTTGACCCAATCCTCTGGGGCCCGGCCCACGACGTTATGGATATCCCCGACGATGAAGGGATTATTAGGGGGCGTCACGGCAGCGGGGGTCGTGCTGGCAGTCGCGGCTTGGGCGAGGAACATAGGGGGGCTTGGGGGCGAGGTTCTATGTAGGCGGTTCGTTTGCGTATTTCAAGCGTCACCAACCGCCCAATCCGCTTGAAGCGGGGCTCAGCCCTTGCCACGCTGGGCCTCAGGAATGACCGAAACGAGCGAAAAAAAGGCCGCCAAGCCCGTGGTACTGACCTGTGCCCAGCCAACCGGGCGGCTTCATCTGGGTAATTATCTGGGGGCCGTCCTGAATTGGGGTCGGATGCAGGACGACTACGAATGCTATTTCGGGATCGTCGACCAGCATGCCATCACGGTCTCCCATGTGCCGGCTCAGCTCCGGGATAACACCTACTCCTGCCTGGCTCAGTATGTCGCCTGTGGCCTCGACCCGTCGCGCAGCCGGCTTTTTGTCCAATCCCATGTCATCGGGCACACCGAGCTGGCGTGGATTCTCGGCTGTCTTTGTCCGCTCGGACAACTCGAGCGCATGACGCAGTTCAAGGATAAGTCCCGCAAGCACGAGTCCGTCGACGCCGGCTTACTGTTCTATCCGGTCCTGATGGCGGCGGATATTCTGCTTTATAACGCCACCTTAGTCCCCGTCGGCGATGACCAGAAGCAGCACCTCGAGTTGGCGCGCGATCTCGCGGAGAAATTTAACCACCGTTATTCGGAGACTTTCAAAGTGCCGGAGCCGTTAATCTCTAAGGTCGGCTCGCGCATCATGTCGCTGCAGGATCCGGTTGCCAAGATGTCGAAGTCCGACCCAAACCACGCCGCCACGGTGTTTATCACCGATCGCCCGGAGGAGGTGCGGAAGAAGATTATGTCTGCCGTGACCGACTCCGCGGCGGACGTCCGTTCTGGTCCGGATAAGCCCGGGGTCACGAACCTGCTTTCGATCATGTCCGCTTGCACGGGCCGCTCGGTGGAGACCCTCGAGTCGGAGTTTGCCGGCAAAGGCTACGGAGATTTCAAGAAGGCGGTCGCCGAGGCCGTCGTCGCCACGCTCGACCCCGTCCGCGTGCGCTACGATGAGCTGATCAAGGACCGGGCTGAGCTCGACCGTATTTTTAAATCCGGCGCCGAACAGGCCCAGGCCACCGCGTACCGCACGCTCTCGAAGGTCAATCGCAAGGTCGGCTTTGTGGAGCGCCCGCGCTAACCCCCCATTTCCTTACCCCATCCCCATGAATCGCGAACTCGAAAAACTGCTCAAAGAAAAATGGTTCCTGGTCGCCGCCGACCTCATCGCGGTCATCGCCATCTTGTGCGTGGTGCCAGATGGTAAGCGCGACGGGTTCGATAACTTTTTGATTCTGTCCGCGATTTTACTCTCCTCGCTCATCGTGGTGATTCCCGTGCTCAAGGATGGTGGCGGCAAGACGGAGCGCCTTGCCGAGCAGGCGCGACTGCGGGCCGCTCTGGCGGAGGAGATTGATCGTCAGCGCGATAGCAATCGGTCTGGCACGGAAGCCCTTAATCGCCGCATCGTAGAGGTCGAACTTTCCGCACAGAAGGCCGCTGAAGTAGCGGCAGTCGCCGTGGCACAGCGCGCCTCGGCCGAGGTCAATGCACTCAAGGCTTCTCTCGCCGAGTTGGAGAAGAAACTTCAGCAGGCGGCGCAAGCCGCCCCATCGACCGAGGCGGTCGATGACCTCGCCGAAAAAGTTGATGCACTCGCGACCACGGTGCGCGCGGTCGTTGCGGATGCCGACGAGCTCGCCACGGCTGCCGCCAAGGATCAGGCCGAAGCCAAGCAGGCGTGGGAGGCCGAATTAAAGTCGGTACGGGACGATATGAAGAAGGCCGCCAAGCAGGCTGAAAAGGCTACCAGTAAGTTGGCTGACGAAATCGAAGCCGTCCGCGGTGAGGGGCGCCCGTTACCGGAGAGTCTTTCCGTTGCCGCCGTGCCGGTGGCGGAGAAGAAGGCTGAGGAAATCGTCCAGCCCGAGTTAACAGAAGATGAGTCCGAAGAAGAAGAGCCGATCGAAGAGATCATCGAAGAAGAGGAAGCGCCCGTGGAGGCGCCCCCCGCCGCCGCGGCTTCGGGCACGGGCACCTCGCTCATTATTAATCTTATGATCGGCATCGGCAACAAACCGTATGTCCGCGGCACCGGCCCGGGTCTCAGTCCGGATAAGGGCGTGCTCATGAGCTTCTTGGGTATTGGTCGCTGGCAGTGGGTTTCGCCTGACCCGGAGGCACCCGCCACCGTTGAGGTTTGGAAGAATGACCAATCACCGATGGGCGAGCCGCTGCATCTTTCAGGCGGTGAGCCTGTGGAGGTCGACGAAGGACACTTCGGCGCCTGAGCGATGCTGGGTCTTCTGGCTACTTTCAGCTGGTTGGCCGCTTCAGCTCCTGCGGTCGAGCCGCCGGTGCCTGTGCCCGCGCACGTTTATGTGGCGGAGACCCGTATCGCTACGGTGGCCAGTGAGAAGCTGACCGAGGTGAGCTTCGTCGCGGTACACTGCGATGCCCTGCAGCGTTATCTCGAGTTCGCCCTCAATATGCCAGCATTGCCGCCGCCCATGGCGCGACTGGAATCATTGGATGATAAAGGCTCAACCCTAGTGGAGACACGGGTGGCCGCCGGCAGTATCTTGGTAGCGGTGCGGCTGGGCGATGCGTTGACCGCGCCGACGCGTGCATCGGAGGCCGTGGCGGCGGTCTGGCTGGCCCGGGTGGCGTTGGCGGGCGGTAAGCCTGTCAGTGCCTCCGAGCCTTGGACGCGGCAAGCCTTGGCGTGCGAGACGCTCGTCAGTTTGCGCCCAGCCATGAATGACTTCTGGTATCGCGAAGGCCGGCAATCGCCGCCGTCGACGCTCGAGGAGATCATCGCGGGGCGGGCCCCTGCGCGGGAGGCTTTTCTTTTCTGGCGGGCATTACGCCAGACTTTGGTGGCACCCGCTGAACAATCCAAAGCGTTGATTGCTTCAGCCCAAGGGGGTTCGATGCTCAAGTTGCTTGGCGGGCTAGCTAAGTCGCCGCAGGATTGGTGGCTAATCCATCGAGCGGAGTTACTCCTTTCGCGGAGTCCGGTCAGCCTCGGCCTGCGAGAGTCGGCGGAGTCGCTGGATGACATCTCGCGGTTCGTCTTTGATCTTGGGCAGGGCGATGTGCTGATCCCTGGGGTCGATATGGGGAAGCATCGCGAGCTGGCGGCGATTAAGGCCAGCATCGCGGCACGGCTCATTGCCTTGCGGCGGGAGATTTTACGGCAGAATCCGGTCTACCATAATTCCTGGCGGACTTTCGGTGCTTGGCTGGAAGCGTTCGGTACGGCCAAGCCGGAGGAGTTGGTCCGGTTGTGGACGGATTACGCAGCGGAACGTAAGCAGGCCGATGAGCTTAGCCGGGAGGTTACGGCGGCAATGTTGGCGCCGTTGCCGGTGGCTAAGTAAGGGCCCGTAAACAAAGAAGCCGGCAGGCGCCGGCTTCAGGTAAAGCGCAGGGTAGGGTGCTCAGAGCACTTCCTTGGTCGCCACTGTCTTCTGGAGTATTTGGTCGGCCAAGGTCACGCGAAAGAGGCTGAGGGCGAGCCAGAAGACGCCCGAGAGGCAGGCCCCGCAATAGGCGGCGCCTAGGAGGACGGCGGTGGGGCCGGCTTCAGTCCAAGGGACATGCTTCTTGAGAATCGAGGTGATCCAGACGAAGAAGACCACCGTCAGGATGAGGTCGAGGATGACCGCATGCTTGGTGATGAGCTTGGGCTTCATGTTTTCCATGGGGTTTCATTGGTGTGATTCCGGCTGGCGGTGTCAATCCCGCCCGGCATTCTCGCCCCAGCACCCCTCATCTACGCCCTTGCCACGCAGGCTGGGCCGTTCACCCTGCCCGCCCCGAGGGGTCGCATCGATCCCTCCCACCCACTTCCACGACGTAATCATGGCCGAAGAGCTCAAGGACACCCTCAACCTGCCGGTCACCGACTTTCCTATGCGTGCCGGCCTGGCCGAACGCGAGCCAGTCCGCATCGCCCACTGGGAGCGCCACGGACTCTATGCCCAGATTCAGGGCCGCGCCGCCGGCAAGACCGCCTTCGTCCTGCATGATGGGCCGCCCTTCACGAATGGTGATGTCCACATCGGCACGGCGCTGAACAAGCTCCTCAAAGATTCCATCTTGCGCTATAAATCCATGCGCGGCTTCCGGACGCCTTATGTGCCGGGTTGGGACTGCCATGGCTTGCCGATTGAGCACAAGGTGATGAAGGAATTACAGGCTAAGAACCAATCGCTGGATGCCCTCGGCGTCCGCAAGGCCTGCGCTGAATTCTCGGCCGCCTATATTGAGAAGCAGCGAGGACAATTTAAGCGCCTCGGCATCCTGGCCGATTGGCAGTCCGAGTATCGGACGATGGATCCGGCCTATGAGGCGGAGATTCTCGGCGGCTTTGCCTGCTTCGTCGAACAGGGGCTCGTCTATCGTTCTAAGAAGCCTGTCTATTGGTCGATCCCCTGCCAAACCGCGCTCGCGGAAGCCGAGATCGAATATAAGGACAAACGTTCCCATTCGGTCTGGGTGGCTTTTCCGGTGCCCAATCCCGGTGCGAAACAGCTAGCACCCGCCCATCCACTTTCCGTCGTCATCTGGACGACCACCCCTTGGACGCTCCCGGCCAATCTCGCCATCGCCGTGCATCCCGACCTCGAATACGTCGAGGTGCAGCACGGCGAGAAGTCTTTCTTAGTAGCCTCGGCGTTACGCGATACCTTCGTCGCCGCCTGTGCGCTGGAAGGAGCTACGGATGGCTTCCGCCTCAAGGGTCGGGCGCTGGAAGGACTGCTCCCTCGTCACCCCTTCATCGATCGCGATGCCCCTGTTGTGCTCGCCGACTACGTCACCACCGAAGCCGGTACGGGCTGCGTGCATACGGCACCTGGCCACGGCCTGGAGGATTACCAGACGGGCCTTAAGTACGGCCTCGAGCCTTACTGTCCGGTGCGGGATGATGGCACGTATGCGGATGACGGTAAGGTGCCTGCGGGGCTCGTCGGCATCACGGTGCTTGAGACCGACGGTAAGAATCCGGCGAACATCGCCGTGCTTGAGTTGCTCCGTAGTAAAGGCGCCCTCCTCAAGGCGCAGAGTTTCGAACATTCCTACCCACATTGCTGGCGCTCAAAGACGCCCGTTGTCTTCCGGGCTCTCGACCAGTGGTTTGTCGGGCTTGATCGCAATGATCTCCGCAAGCGAGCGCTCGCTGCCGTCAGTGAAGTGAAATGGATTCCCGCTTCCGGCGAAAACCGGATTCGGGCCGCTCTCGAGGGCCGTCCGGATTGGTGCATCTCGCGTCAGCGTGCCTGGGGTGTGCCGATCCCGGCCTTCTACTCGCCTTCCAAGGGCGAGTCCTATCTCGACGCCGCGGTTGTCCGTCATGTCGCCGCGCAGATTGCTACGCGGGGCGGCGATTGGTGGTGGGCGACCTCCGTGGAGGAGATTCTCGCCGGCGCACCCGTGCCCGCCCATTGGCCCAAAGACCTGCGCAAGGGCACGGACACGCTCGATGTGTGGATTGATTCCGGCTCCAGTCATCTCGCCGTCTGCGCCAAGCACAAGGACTTGCATTGGCCAGCGGACCTTTATCTGGAAGGTTCTGACCAGCATCGCGGTTGGTTCCAGTCGTCGCTTTGGACGGCTGTCGCCGTCAAGGGGTCGGCACCGTATCGAGCCGTCCTGACCCACGGCTTCGTGGTGAATGAGAAGCGCCAGAAGATTTCTAAGTCCGACGGTAAACCGCAGACTGCGGATGATTACGTCAAGAAGTATGGCGCCGACATCGTGCGCCTCTGGGTCGCCTCGGAGAATTACCAGAGCGACATCCCGCTTTCGGATGCGATCTTCGAGACGGTTTCCAATCAGTACCGCGGCATGCGTAATTCGTTACGCTACCAGCTTGGCAACCTTTTTGATTTCGACGCCACCAAGGATGCCGTGCCCGTCGCCAAGATGACCGCCGTCGATCGCTGGGTGCTCGTCGAGACAGCGAAGCTCATCCGGGAGGTCACGGATGCCTGCGAGCGCAATGAGTTCCACCGCGCCGCCGCCGCCCTCGCGGGCTTCACCACGGCGATTCTTTCGGCGACTTATCATAATGCGGTGAAGGATCGCCTCTACACCACGGCGCCAGCGGATCCGATCCGTCGCTCGACGCAGACCGCAATCGATATTATTCTGCGGAGCTACCTGAAATTGATCGCGCCGTTCGTCCCGTTCACGGCGGATGAAGCCTGGTCGCACCTCGTTGCCAAATCCGAGTATACGGATACGGCTAACATCCACTTGCAGGATTGGCCGGCGATCCTGCCCGAGTGGGAAGACGCTGCCGGTCTCGCGGCCCATGCGGCGGTTAGCCGCATCCTAGCCCTGGCGGCCCAAGTGAATATCCCCCTCGAGCGTCTCCGACAGGAGAAGAAAATTGGCCAATCGCTGGAAGCGTCAGTGGTGGTCTCCGGCGACTTGGCTGAGGCCGATTTCGCCCTCCTTTTGGCCCATCAGGACCTTTTGACCGAGCTTTGGATTGTCTCTTCGGTTGAATTGACTCCCCAGCTAGGTGCGGAGCTTGCTTTCTCCGTGGATAAAGCCGGCGGCGTCCGCTGCCCGCGTTCCTGGAGATGGGTCCCTACACTTGTGGAAGCCGGCCGATTTGGTATGGTGTCTCCACGCTGTCGCGAAGCCCTACTCGCTAAATATTCTCAACTCTAATTCCACTCCCGATGTCCAAGAAGCCTGATCCCAAGAAAACGCCCACGAAGAAGCCTGCCCCTGATACGAAGGCGAAGGCTAAACCTACCGCCAAGTTGGCAGCGAAGCCTGTCGCCAAGGTGGCTGCTAAGGTTGCTCCCAAGGCACCTACACCGAAGGCTCCGGCGCCCAAGGCCAAGGCCCCAGCGCCTCCGCTGAAGGGCGGTAAGGCCGCGCCCGCCGCCAAGAACGCCAAGGTCGCCGAAGCCCCGCTCAAAGGGGGTAAGACGACGCCTGCGGCCAAGGCTGGCAAGGTAGGCAAGCCCGCCAAGGATTCCAAGGCTGACCACGCCGCGCAGAAAAAGATTCTCGATAAACACCGCGGCGAGCATCCCGAGCAGGCGGGTGTCATGGAGATTAAAATTCGCCCGAAGCTCCAGTACTACACCATCGCTGACCTCAAGCAGTATCTCGAAAAGCGAAATAAATCCAAGGTGAAGTTGAATGTCTGGGTCCCGGAGGAAGAGCGTAAGGCCCGCGAAAAAGCCGCTGCGGCCGCTCGCTCGCAGGGCAATCGATCGAACAACATCGCGGCTGCCTCCATCGCTGACCTCTTGGGCGGCGCTAATCCCTTCCGCAAGGGCGCCGGCTTCGTCGATGAATCCAAGCAGGTCCCCGAAAAATACCGCCGGTATTACCGACTCCTTACGGACATGCGGGACGCGCTGCAAAAGGGCCTCGCCTTCCATTCCGAAGAAGCCCTCAAGAAATCTGGCAAGGACGATGCCGGCGATCTTTCTGGCTATTCGCAGCACTTGGCCGATGCCGGGACCGATACTGCCGACCGCGACTTCGCCCTTTCGCTGATTTCCAATGAGCAGGAAGGCTTGAAGGAAATCGCGGATGCCATCGAGCGCATGAAGAACGGCACTTACGGCACCTGTGAGATCAACGGTAAGCCAATTCCCGCGGCCCGCTTAATTGCCGTGCCGTTCACCCGTTATTCCTTGGAGGGTCAAAAAGAGTTGGAACGTAATCGTCGGGCGCATCGTCGCCGTGGCGGCAATCCCTTGGGCGAGGTCGGCGACGAAGTCGGCTTCGGCACGGGCGGTGGCGGCGGCGAGGACGATCCGAGCGACACCTGAGCTACTTCCGCTGTCTCACGATGTCCCGGCTTCGGCCCTATCTCGCCTTCTGGGCCGTCTGCCTGACGGCTATCGCGGCGGACGTGGGCACGAAGTTGTGGGTGGTGCGGTCGATTCCGTTTGGTGCTTATTTCGAGAGCGACCCGTCGCGCCCACCCGTAATCCTATTCGACCGGCTTTGGCTCGTGCACGTCGGTAATAAGGGTGCGGCTTGGGGTCTGGGTGCGCAGCATGAGGTCCGACCCTTCCTGATCTTATTGGCCTTGGCGGTGGTTGCCTTAATCTGGCGCTGGCGTCAGCCATTGCTCCGCGAACTGAGCGGCGGGCAGTTGGCTTTCGGTCTATTTGTTGGCGGCACCCTTGGGAATGTCCGCGACCGGCTCTTCGGAGATCACGTCATTGATTTCATCGATGTACACCTGCCTTACTATCGCTTCCCAGCTTTCAATGTGGCGGACTCCTGTATCTGCGTGGGCGTCGGCCTTTATGTCATCATGTCCTATCGGCATGACCGGGAACGCCGCGACGCGATTGTCTCGCACGGCGGAGAGGATGCGCCGCCAAGGGCATGAGTCTGCGCTTCGATGTCGCCGCTCACCCTGGCGAGCGGGCCTATAAGTTGCTTGCCGGGCTCGTCGTGCCTCGGCCTATCGGCTTGGTTACGACCGTGGACGCTGCGGGTAATGTTAACGCGGCGCCCTTCTCCTTTTTCAACGTCATGGGAGCCGAGCCGCCGATCGCCGTCATCGCCCCGGCGGACCGTGACGATGGTTCGCCCAAGGACACGGCGGCGAACCTGATCGCCAACGGCGAATGCGTGATTCACCTCTGCGATGAAACGGTCGCCGCCAGGATGGTCGAATGCGCCCGTCCCTTGCCCCCGGGAGTGAGTGAGGTGTCGAGGGCAGGCTTCACGACGCGTCCCGCCGAGCGGGTGCGGCCACCCGTCTTGGTCGAATGTCCGGTGGCGTTGGAATGTCGGGTGCTGGATATCCGCCGTTATGGCGACAACCGCCTCGTGGTCGTGGAAATCTTGCTCGCGCATGTGCGCGAAGGCATCGCTGACCCGTCGACGTGGAAAGTCGATTACACCAACTACGCGCCCATCGGCCGACTGAACAGTCCAGATGGCTACACGCGTACGCTCGACCGTTTCTCGCTGCGCTTTCCGTCCAGCAGTTAATCAGATACCTTTCGAAAGCCTTTTCACCACCGTCTCGAAATCATCCGGGCGGGGAGCGATTACTTCAAAACGCTGACCGCCGAGTTTGCCCGTGACGCGGGCGAGTCGCAGGAGCAGGCCGCGGTGCAGCGGCTTGTCTTCGCCTTTGTTGAGGCGGCCCTTGATGGTGGTATCGGTTAAGGTCACGCGACCTGTGCGGCCGTACTTGAGTTCGCCGGCGATACGGATGCCGCATTCCGAGGCATGGATTCGGACCTGATCGCGGCGCGGGAAGGGCGATTGTGCGGTCCAGAGTCGCCAGCGGCCGCAGGCACGGCCGGGTGTGAAGCGGGTCTCCGCGTGCTTGCCGTTACGGTGAGAGACGAAAGCGCGCGCTTGGGAATCATCCATGCCGACGGGCAGGTCGCACAGCCCGGGATCTTCGGGGGCATCTTCGGTGCGCGCGACGAATTCGTATTCAAAGCTGAAGGCACCGGAGCCGAGGGCTTCGCGCCAGTCGGCCATCGTTGTGGCCCGGTCAGCGAGAATCGCGATCCCGGCGGATTCGGGTTCGGGGCCGAAGACCGCGGCGGGTTCGGCGAGTCCCAGTCGGACCATCTCCGGCTTCTTTGCTTCGAGTTGGGTGCGGAGTTGGCCGAGAATCGTCGGCGCACCATTTTGCCAGGGATGCTCTTCGAAGGCCACGCCGGAGGGCTTGGCGATCGCGACCCAGCCCGGGCCGTGGGCGAGCACCGCCATGCGTAAGGCCTCTTCGCCGAGGAGGCCGGCGGCGAAACCGATGGAGGAGGGGGGCTGGTCGGGCATATCCGGGAACAAAAAAACCCCGGCGCCTAGGCGACGGGGTTGGTGAGCGGCCGCGCGCGCATTACTTCTTGGCGGCAGCGAGCTTCTTCGCGAGGCGAGCCTTAATGCGGTTCGCCTTGTTGCGATGAATCACGCCAGTCTTGGCGGCCTTGTCGGCGGCGGAAGCGACCTGAGAGGCGCTCGCGGTCACGTTGTCACCCGTGAGGCTCTTGACGAGGGACTTCAGGCGGGTGCGGACGACCTTATTGTGCTCAGCACGACGGGCGGTCTGGCGGATGCTCTTCTTGTTAGCTTTGATGTTGGCCATGTGTGCGAATAGGGAAGCCGTGGCGTGCCCTCGGAGTCAACGCGGATTTGAGGGATTCAGGCAGGGAGAGGCCCCCTTTGGAGGGGCCTCGAACGTCCTGCTGGTGGAAGGGGTGGGATTCGAACCCACGAACAGCGAAGCTGAACGGATTTACAGTCCGCGACCTTTAGCCACTTGGATACCCTTCCGGCCAACAGGATGGGCAACTTGGCACTCTGTTGTGCTCATGACAAGCGCTTTCGCTGTACTTAAAGGCCCTTTCTCTGGCCGAGGGGTCGCATATTACCCCTTCACACCTGCGAGGCATCGCTTAGGGTCCGCCTATGCGGGAAACGCCTCTAGTCGTGCTGATTGATGGCACCTGTGCCCTGTGCAATGGCACGGCGGCATGGCTGGCCCGCCGCAACGCCGCTGGCGGTATGATCTTCGCGACGAACCGGGGCGAGGCCGCTCAGGTTGCCGGCGAGCCGCCCGGCGGCGACCAGGGCACGCTGGTCGTCTGGGATGGGTCACGCCGGCTGGTGCGTTCGGCTGCCGTGCTCGCCTTATTGCGGTCGCTAGGCGGGGGCTGGCGGCGGCTGGCTTGGCTGGCTTGGTTTTGCCCGCCTAGGCTCCGCGACTTTATCTACGATCAGGTCGCTCGCCGTCGCCACCATTTCACGGGGCCAGTCGTCTGTACGCGCTTGAGCCCGTACGACCTCGCGGAATAGAAACTTACCGATGAAACCCGCCCCGCTCCTGCTGACGCTGTTGGCTCTGTTGCTCTGCGCGGGGTGCAGCCTGCCTGATCCCAAGAAAGGGCAGCGGGAAACGGAGCAGCGGCTCCTGGATGATACGGATGATCGCAAGGCCCGCCTGCAGGCGCAGGGCACACTCAATCCGCAAGAGTACGAGGCGCTCGCTCGCAAGATGGGCTGGACGAATAAGGATGCACGGGGGATCCCGCCGCCCCCGACGACGGAGGAATTGGAGAAACGCGTGAAGGAAGCGCAAGGGAATCGCTGATGGCTTACGTCCTACGCAGGCTGCTGGAGATGATCCCGGTCCTGCTCGTGGTCATCACGGCGACTTTTTTTCTAGCACATGCCGTGCCCGGCGGCCCCTTTGATAAAGAGCGCCCGTTGCCGGCGGAAGTGAAGGCGCGGCTCGAGGCCTATTATGGATTGAACCAGTCCCAACCGGTTCAGCTCCGCAACTATATGGTCAACTTAGTGAAAGGTGATCTCGGCCCTTCCATTAAGTATCCTGGTTGGTCGGTGAGTGAAGTGATTGGTGCGCGGATTGGCGTCTCGTTTTCGCTGGGGCTGGTCTCACTATTACTCGCGGTCCTCATTGGCGTCCCCGTGGGCGTGCTGGCGGCCTCTCGGCCGAACAGTTGGCTCGATCGCGTGCCCATGGGCTTCACACTCGTCGGTATTTGCGTGCCCTCATTCGTGCTTGGGCCGATCTTGGCGCTGATCTTCGCGCTCGGCCTGGGTTGGTTCCCGCCCTGCGGCTGGGGCTCAGCCGTGCACTACGTGCTGCCCGCTTGCACCCTGGGGCTAATCACGGCGGCCCCGCTGGCCCGCCTGACGCGCGGGTCGCTGATGGAAGTTCGTTCCCTGGATTATGTCCGGACGGCGCATGCGAAAGGCGTCCCGCCTTTGCGGGTCTGGTTTATCCACGCGCTGCGTAACGCCCTCTTGCCGGTCGTCACTTATCTCGGCCCCGCCGCCGCTGGACTTGTCTCGGGCTCCTTTGTCATTGAGTCGCTCTTTGATGTGCCCGGTATGGGTCGCCTTTTCGTCACCGCCATCATCAATCGTGACGTCATGTTGATCCTTGGCACGACGATCATCTATGCGGTCGCCTTGCTCGTCTTAAACCTTGCGGCCGACCTCGCGAATGCGGCGCTCAACCCTAAAGTGGCCCGCGGACGATGAGTAAGACTCCTGATAGCTCAGGTAATCTGGCCGCTGGCATTGAGAAGATGGAGTATGAGAGTCGGCCAAACTCCGAAAGCGGCTGGCAGCGCTTCAAGCGTGATCGCACGGCGGTGTGGTCTGGCGGCTTCCTTTTGGCCATCGCTGCGATTTGTTCCCTCTCTCCCTGGATCGCTCCCTATTCCTACATGGAGCAGAATCTGGCCGCCAGCGCGGCCGGGCCTTCCGCCGCGCATTGGCTGGGGACTGATTTGCTCGGGCGAGATGTCTTATCCCGTCTGATGCAGGGTGGGATGATTTCGCTCTTCGTGGGCCTGATTGCGACGACCGTCGCACTGCTTCTGGGGATTTGCTATGGCGTGCTGGCGGCGGAGGTCGGCGGCCGCGCCGAGGATGCCATGATGCGGTTTGTCGATATCGTGAGTACCTTGCCGCTGACGCTGATCGTGATTCTGTGCACCGTCGTCTTCGGGCAGAATATGCCGATGATCTTCCTCGCAGTGGGGGGCGTCTCCTGGCTCACCATGGCACGGATCATCCGTAACCAGACCCGCGAGCTGAAGAACTCGCAGTTCGTGCAGGCTGCGGAGGCGCTGGGTCAATCCCGGTTCGGTATCTTCCGTCACCACTTCCTGCCCAATCTTGCCGGCACCATCGCCGTCTGCGCCACGCTCACGGTGCCGGGCGTGATGTTGCTCGAGGCCTTCGTGAGTTTTCTAGGGCTCGGGGTGAAGGCGCCGATGACCTCCTGGGGTCTGATGATCAAGGAAGGTGCTGATATCATGGAGGAGTGCCCTTGGTTGCTCATCTCGCCTTCGTTGGTCTTCGCCCTCACGTTACTCTCGCTTAACTTCCTCGGCGATGGGCTGCGTGATGCCTTTGATCCGCGTTCCTCCCGCAAGTAAGTTATGCCACTTCGCCGATATATCGTGATTAAGTCCGACGGGGCGGAGGGCTCTGAATTTGAAGTGGAGCTGCCGGCCGACGCTCCTGACTTCACGCACCACCCGGTGACGAGGGAGGCCTGTCGCCGCGTCTTGGAATCGCCGACCCTTACGACCAAGTATGGGGATGGGGCGATGAAGCAGGCCGTGAGCGATAAGCGGCTTGCCCAGGCTGGCTTTCAAAAGCTGGAGAAGGACGGTAAGGGCGGCTGGAATAAGATTAACTGAACACTGGGGACGGTCGCTGACCTCCGTAAATGAATCACCCCGCCGGGTGGCGGGGTGAAGCATCGTCAGGGTGGGCGTTTCCGCCGTGTAAATTAACTTAGGCCTTGGCCGGAGCAGCCGCTTCTTCGCGGGCACGCTTCACGAGCGACTTGGCCGTATCGGACGGCTGGGCGCCCAGCTTGACCCAATGGTCGACGCGTTCGACGTTGATCACGAGGCCGGGGGTCTTGCCGCGAGCCCGAGGATTGTAGTTGCCGAGGACTTCGACGAAGCGACCGTCGCGGCGGATGCTCTGCTCGGCGACGACGAGGCGATAGGACGGCTCGTTTTTCGTACCGAAGCGTTGGAGGCGGATGCGTAGCATGGTGAGGAGAAGTTGGTGTAGATGCCAGCTTAGGAGGTTTTCCAAAACAGGGACGTGGAAAGACGCAGGGAGGGAAGGGGGAGTCAAGCATTCCCCAGTAGTTTGCTGGAAAATTTCTTCACAGGCATCGGACAGGTACTTAAAACACGCAAATCAAGACGTTGAATTGCAATTACTTACGATGCGTCAGGCGAATACGCGATTTTAACCCCGGTGCCTTGGGTGTTCGGCGGGCACAAAAAACCCCGCCAGGGGCGGGGTTTTGGTCGGGCGGTTAGGCCTCTTATTTGGCGGCAGCGGCGGCCGCAGCGGCAGCGGCCTGCTGGGCAGCGTGCTCGGTCGGGTCGAAGCGCTTTTCCTTAACCTTGGTGGCCGATTTACCCTGGCGATCGCGGAGGTAGAAGAGGCGGGCGCGCATGACCTGCGACACGCGCTCGACTTCGATCTTCTCGATGTTGGGGGAGTGGACCGGGAAAGTGCGCTCAACGCCTTCGCCGAAGGAGACGCGGCGGACGGTGAAGGTCTCGTGGATGCCTCCGCCTTTACGCTGGATGACGATGCCGGCGAAGGTCTGCGTGCGCTCTTTGTCGCCTTCGCGGACCTTGGTGGCTACCTTGACGCCGTCGCCGACCTTGAATTCATGGTCGCCGCGGGCGGTCTTCAGCTGGGGCTGGGTGGCAAATTGGATGAGGGGATGGTTGCTCATGGCTGGTGTTCTTGGTCTTTCATCAGGTCCGGTCTGCGTTGCTTTGTCTTCTCGATTTGCCTTTCCCGGCGCCATTTTTCGATTTCGGCGTGATTTCCTCCTAGGAGGACCGGGGGCACCTCGAGACCATCGTAAACAGCGGGTCGGGTGAACTGCGGAAAGGCGAGCAACTTGCCGTTGTAACTATCTCCCGTCAAGGAGTTTTCCTCCCCGAGCACGCCGGGAATCTGCCGGCCAAGGCAATCGACGAGGACGCAGGCGGGCAAAGTGCCATTTGTGAGCACATAATCACCAATTGAGACCTCGCGGGTGACTTTCTGGTCCCGGAAGCGTTGGTCGATTCCCTCATAGTGGCCGGAAATGAGGATAATGTGGCTTTTCTGGGCTAATTCGCGGGCGAGGCCATTGCTCAGCTGTTCGCCATCCGGGCAAAGGTAGATGACTTCGCAGCCAGGGGTGGCCAAGGCGTCCACGGCGTCAAAGAGGGGCTGGCAGGCCATGAGCATGCCCGGGCCGCCCCCGTAGGGCATGTCGTCCACCTTGCGGTGCTTGTCCTTGGAGTAGGTGCGCAGGTCGTGGGCTTTGAACTGGATCAGCCCCTTGTCGATAGCCTTGCCGATGACGGATTCCTGGAGGAAGCCGTCGGCCATGGCCGGGAAGAGGGTGACTAGGTCGATGCGGATGGCCACGGTGATCGGAAGCATCCAACAGCCGAAAGCCTACCGAGGGCAAGCCGTCCCTGCGCCTCCTTACTTCTTCTTCGACTTGGGCTTGGCGTCGGAGCGTTGGTCCATCTTCACGCCGGCTTCGGCGGGGACGGCCGCGCCGACCTTTTCGACGTCGGAGGTGTAGAGGTAGCGCCAGACATCGTCCTGGATGAACTTGCCATTCGCATCTTTGGGCGAGCCCTTGCTCGTCGTCACGTAGCCGTGGCCGCGGGCGGCCTGTTCCTTCTCGTCGCCCTTCAGCGAGGCGTCGGTGATGAGGCGGCGGGAATGTCCGTACGGAGCCTTCTCGATTTCGGTATTCACGATCGGTCCGAAATGGTTCAGGCCCAAGAGCAGCCAGGAGCGCTGGTAGTGCTCCGCCGTCCAGCCGCCGTCGAGGACGTGGCTGTAGCCGAAGAAGCGGTTCTTGGGCGTGGCCGAAGGGCCAGCCTGCCAGTCGTCGAGGTTATCGCGCGGGCCGCAGTGCATGACGACGCGTGCCACTTTCTGGTGCAGGCCGAAGCGGGCGGAGGAAGTGGCGCCATGCGAGGCGCCGGAGATGATGACCTTCTCCCACTCGAGGGATTTGCCGTCCTTGGTCAGGAAAGTCTCCCACTTGCCCTGCGGGTTATTCTTGGCGAGGTGCTTCACGAACTGGAAGGCGCGCTCCTGCATGCTGTCCGGCAGGGGAATCTCGATCGACTTGCTCGCATCGACGCCGGCCGTGGCCTCGAGGCGGATATTGCCGAGGTGCTGGGAATCGTCCGTCGGCTCGGTATTGAGTTTGCCGAACCAACTGTTGGCATAACTGACCTGAATGTAGTGGAGTCCGTAGCTATTGAGGAGCTCGGCCTGCGCCTGATTGAAGCCCATCAGCCAGATGACGAGCTGACCACGTGGTGCGACGCGCGTGTCGACCGTGGCGACCTCGGTGTCGGCCGGCTTGCCGCCCTTCTCGAAGACGAAGTCGATCTCGGGGTGCGGCTTGCATCGGGGGTCGAGCTCACTGGCGCGGGCCTTGAGCTGATACGCCTGCGGCTTGGGGTCGGCGAACTTCAGGGCCGGGTCGGCGGCGAAGGCGGCAATGGTGGCCAGGAAGAGCAAGACGAAGGCGTGGCGCATGGGCATGCACTTTTAATGCCCCGCGGCGGGGTAATGGCAAGAGCGCTCCCTTATTTGGGGAGGTGGCCGTCGACGTAATCGAGCGCCTTCTCGATAACTTCTTTGGGGGCCCACTGATGACCGCCCTCAAATTCAAAGACCTGCAGCCGCTCGCCTTGCGATTCGCGCAACCCCGCGATCTCTCCGCGATTGGGGTCTTTTTTCCCGATAGTGAGTGCGACTGCGGGTATGCGGATGCCGTTGAGTCCGCGGAGGCCGTTGTCGAGCGTGCCGACGCCGGCACCCTGCAGGATGACGCCGCCGAAGTTGTCGCCGATGCTCACGAAGATGGAACTCGCGCGCGCTCCGCCCGAGAAGCCGGTGCAGACTTTCTTCCCCTCGGCGAGGCGGAAGCGTTTTACCGCGTCTTGGTGCGCGGCGAGAAAGTTTCCGACGCTCGGATCCCATGGCCCGTTTTTGGATTCCTCGAGCATGATGGCGATGTAGCTATGGCGTTTGATCCAGTCCGACATGTTGCCCATGTTGGCATTGCCGCCTGGTGAGGCGATGAAGAGGGCGGGCCAGGTTTTCTTGGGGTCGGCGTTGTAGCCCTTCGGCAACCACACCTTGTAATGGTAGACGTCGGCGTATTTGGAGAAGCCGCCGTTGTGGTCGCAGGCAATGCGCGTCTCGAGGCCTTCCTTAATAGGTGTCTCCGGCGGCGTCGTGCGACTTGCCTTAGGTTCGGCGGCATGGACGAGGACGCAGAGAAGCAGGAGGGCGGGGGTCCAGCGCATGGTGAAGAGGTAGGGCTATTTCGTGGATGGCGCAAGTGCGCACGGCAGGCTTTGCGACTTGGAAGCCGTGCCAACTTACTTCATAGCATTTGCCCGTGGCGAAGCCTCGTATCCTACCTCCCGTGCTCGAAGTCTCACGCCTGCGTATCGCCCGCGAAGGCAAAGTCATCCTGCGCGGTCTGGATTGGAAGGTCGCCGCCGGCGAGCACTGGGTGATCCTCGGGCCGAACGGCTCTGGCAAATCCTCACTGCTCGCTGCGCTCACGGGTTATTTCGCACCGACGTCCGGTTCGCTCGCCGTCCTCGGCGAGACGTTCGGGCGGAGCGACTGGCGCGAACTCCGCCGTCGTATCGGCCTCGTGGGCCCGTCCGTCGCCGCCATGATTCAGCCCTCAGAACCTGCCTTGTTCGTCGTGGCGGGCGGGGTCGACGGCCTCATTAATCTTTGGCGCCGTCCGAAGCCCGCGACGCTCGCGCGTGCGCGCCGGCTACTGCGTTTGCTCAAGGTCGGCGGGCTCGCCGCGCGTCCCTGGGGTCATCTCTCGCAGGGCGAACGCCAGCGCGTGCTCATCGCGCGAGCCCTAGCTTCCGATCCCGCGCTCTTGATCCTCGACGAATCCTGCGCGGGCCTAGACCCAGTCGCGCGCGCCGTGTTTCTCGGCTTGGTGAAGCGCCTGCCGAAGCTCAAGCCCGGCCTAGCCATCGTGTTCGTCACTCACCACGTCGAAGAGATCCTGCCGACTTTCACGCATGGCCTCCTCTTGCGGAACGGGGCCGCCCTCGCCGCTGGCAAAATGGCCGATGTCTTGAAGCCGGCCGCACTGTCGAAACTCTTCGGTCGCAAGGTCCGCCTGGCCAAAGGGCGGGCGGGTTGGGTGCTGGCTGTCGTCGGGAAATAGGCGACGGGTCGGTTTGACCGCTTTCGACTTCCCCTTAACCCCTGCTTCGTCCTACTTCATCTTCCTTCGCAATGCCTTCGCCGTTCGACAATCTCCTCCCTCGCTATGACGCCGTCGTCATTGGGGCTGGCCTAGGCGGAATGACCGCGGCTAACAATCTCGCGAAATTCGGCCGCAAGGTGCTACTCCTCGAGCACCACTATCAGCTCGGCGGCCTCGCCACCTACTTCAAGCGCGTCGGGGGGCACGTCTTTGATATCTCCCTGCACGGCTTCCCGTACGGTATGATCAAATCGACCCGCCGCTATTGGACCAAGGAAATCTCCGACCGCATCCATCAGCTGAAGGATGTCCGCTTCATTAATCCTGACTTCGACGTCCGTACGACCTTCGACCGAGCGGACTTCACGCGCATTCTCATCGAGCAGTTCAAACTATCGGCGGAGACCGTTGAGGCCTTCTTCGCCCACTTACGGGAGATGAATTATTACGACAACGACGCGCGCACCACGCGCCAGTTGTTCGAGCAATTCTTCCCGGGCCGGCCAGATGTGCAGCGCCTGCTCCTCGAGCCGATTGCTTACGCTAACGGATCCACGCTTGATGACCCGGCGATCACCTTTGGCATCGTCTTCTCGAACTTCATGTCGAAGGGCGTGTTCATCTTCCAAGGCGGCACGGATACGATGATCAACCTGATGACCGCGGAGATGAAGGCCAACGGGGTCGACATCCGCCGTAATGTCCTGGTCGAAAAAGTCCTCGTCGAAAAAGACGCCGCCGGTCGCCGTCGCGTCGTGGGCGTGAAGCTGCGCGGCACTCGGATGGGCGAAGAAGTCGAGGTGGCCTGCGCCACCGTCGTCTCTAACGCCAACATCAAGGACACGGTTCTGAAAATGGGCGGGGAGGATGCCTTTGAGGCCCCGTTCCTCGACGAGGCCCGGAAGGTCCGCGTGAATACATCTTCTTGTCAGGTCTACATGGGTGTGCGCGAAGGTGAAAGCATCCCACATATCGGCGACCTCGTCTTCACTTCCGAAGCGAAGCCTTTCTCGAGTCACGAGCTCATTGATTTCCATACGACTTCGCGCACCTACTCGGTGTATTACCCTGATACCCGTCCGCACACCAAGACGCCCCGCTACGCCGTTGTCACCTCGGTGAATCAGCAGTGGGAGGATTGGGCAAGCCTCTCGGCCGAAGATTACGCGGCGAACAAGGCACGCGTCATTGAAGAATCTTTCCGTGGACTGGAGAAATTCATCCCCGACATTCGCAGCAAGGTCGATCACGCCGAAGCCGCGACCCCGCGCACGGTGAATCGTTATGTTCGCCACGTCGGCGGGACCTCTTTCGGGACTAAGTTCGAAGGCCTCAAGGTCTCGATGGCCCTCCCCGAGCAGGTCGGCGGGTTCTATCATGCCGGCAGCGTCGGCATTATTATGTCCGGCTGGCTCGGCACGATTAATTACGGCGTTATTGTTTCAGCCAAGGCCGACGCCTATCTGCGTGATCCCGCCGCGAATCCTCTGGGTGACGCCGCCGCAAGCGCGGGTGTCTGAGGTGCTTACGCCTTGGGTGCGAGATCGCTGACCCAGCCTACGAGGTAACGTTTCAGCCCGGGCGACCAGCCGTAGTGAATCCGCAGGCGGCGGCCGCTCGGGTCAGGCTTGGTATCGATGGTCGCATTGAGGCTGATTTTATTACCTTGGTGCGCCACGCGGATGGCTGACTTGCCGGTGAGCCCTTGGCGCGTCGGGTGGCGGAGGTGCGGCGGAATCTCGTCCCCCTCGCAGGCGCTGCCAAAGCCGCCTTCCATCCGCACCATCCGCATGAAGTCGAGGGCGTGCATCGCAGAATGAATCTGTTCGAAGCTGCTAAACTCGCTGGCCAGCCCGGCATCGATGGCCGACTCAAGGATGACATGGTCTGCCATACTGGGCATGCAGGCCGCCCAGGCGAGGAAGTGGCCCACGTTGGGTTGGAAGCCGGTGACAATGTGGCCCATAAGATCGTGGCGCGGGCGGGGTACCTTGGCTTCATGGAGCTCTGGACCGAAGCAGGCGACGAGTGCTTGCACGGTCGATTTGTCTGCGGCGCGGCAGTCGACGGTGATTTCGGTGGTATTGCCGGTGAAGGCAGCCAACGCCCCTTTGTTGGTCGCGATCCGCACATGGATATCGCCGTGCAGTTCCGGTCCGCTCACGCGGAGGGATTCGCCAGCGGAAGGGAGGATGAAGACGGTGGGCAGGCTGGCTACCGTCCGCGTGCGTTCCTCCAGGCGGAGACGGATGTCAGCCGGGGCGAGGCTCGCATCGAAGCGGCGGCGGAGGAGAGGGCG